>Ga0065165_1002166_pt1 | contig 17748 bp, 19 predicted proteins | sample AraplaMF_Cvi_mMF_FD_63813 | JGI IMG/M metagenome (GOLD analysis project Ga0065165, IMG submission 63813) | Arabidopsis root microbial communities from the University of North Carolina, USA - plate scrape MF_Cvi_mMF (version 2) (version 3) | ecosystem: Host-associated > Plants > Roots >...
CCGACCACGTTGCCGGTCAGGCGCACGCTGGCGGCGTCGAAGCCTTCCGGCAGGGTCAGGCGCGCGCCTTCGAGCTCGCCGCGCACCGGTTCGATCGTGAAGTGCTCGCGCAGCACGCGAGCGCAGCCTTCGTGCACGACGCGGGCGGCGGCGCCGATGTCGGCATCGCTGTAGACGGTGATGTTCTCGTTGGCGAAGTCGATCAGGCGGGCTTCGCGCTGCAGCAGGGACAGCAGCTGCAGGGCGGCATCGGGCGTCGCCACGCGCAGTGGCGCCGCTGCAGGTGCCGGAGTCGGCGCAGGAGCAGGAGCAGGTGCGGGGGCAGGCGCAGCGGTCGGTGCGGATGCGGGTGCGGCGGTCGGGCCGATCTGGTCGTCGCGCACGCGCGCGGCATACTCTGGGTCACCCAGGGTCTTGAAAAGGGCGCCGAAGGCGAGGGAAAGCCGGCTCCAGAAGGAGGGCAGGTTGGTCGGTTGGCTCATGTTCTTGTGTTGTCCGGTCCATGAAAGCGCGCATGATACCAGTTAGGCAAAAAACGCATTGCGCGCAAGGTCAGACCGACTGCGCGGAATGTGGACATCGAGCCGGGGTTTGCAGCGCAGGCGGCCTGCTCAAGTCCGGCGGTGACGGCGTCCGGCGTAAGCGTGCGCAAAACCGTCGACGACCTGCGCCGGCAGCATTTTCACCATGCCGTGCAGGAGGAGTGGCAGGAGTACGAGCTCGTCGACTGCGCCAAGCACGGGCAGCGCAAAATTCGCTGGCTCGACAGCGAACAGTGCCAGCACAGCCAGCCCGGGCAGCAACCATCCGGGACGTTGATCGTGCCGGATGGCGAACCATAGCAGGCGCAAATCCTGGCCGGCGACCATGCGCCACAGTGCAAAGATGCGTTTCAAGGCCTTCTCCTTCGTCGCACGCGACGTTTCGTGGCCCTTACATGGGTCGTTCAGGCCTGAACTCAATAGAAAAATACACACTGATGTTTTGAATGTGCGAGTTCAGCTGTACGTGAGGAGCGGCACGCCGCCGTGATCAGATGGCCGGATCGCCCGCGGCGGGTGCTTCGGTAGCCGGCACCGGCAGTTCGGCGGCCCGGGCCAGCAGAGACTGCGCGTAGACGTCGAAATCGTCGAGGCCGCGCTTGATGATGGTGACCAGGGCCGGCAGCGGCGCCGCCTGGTGATCCCATTCGGCGCGGCAGAACTCGCCGGTACGCTTCAGGTCCTCGCCCAGGGCCGGGTCGATCCAGCCGCTGTCCTCCAGCAGGGAGATGACCTCGCGCTCGTCGTGGGCGGTGCCCAGCCCGAACTGCGCCAGCACGTAGTCGCCCATCTCGACCGCCGCTTCCCAGGCGCGGATCACGTTCAGCGTGGCCGCGTCCTGGCGCGTGATGTCGCCGACGAAGGTGGTCGGGTCCTTCTCGTACTCGTCGCGGGCACGCTTGATGCAGCGCTCGATGGTGCCCGTCTTGCTGACCAGCAGATCGTTGTCCATCTTCTCTCCTGTGGGTTCAACGCTTACCTTATATCAGGAACATGATAGCCGCCGCACAAGTGGGCCCGAGCGCACCCAGCAGCAGCCAGACGGCGCCGATCGACTCGTCGGCAAAGCCGTGGCGCAGCAGGGCGGCGCCGGCCGGATTCGGGGCGTTGGCGATGACCGTCAGGCCGCCGCCGCCCACCGCGCCGGCCATCAGCATGTATTTCTCGTGTTCTGACAGGCCGGTGATCAGCGAGCCGAGGTAGGTGAGGGCGGCGTTGTCCGTCACCGCCGTCAGGCCGAGGGCGCCGAAGAACAGCGCGGTGGGGCCGAGGCTGGAGACGACCGGCTGCAGCCACCATTGCTGCATCCCGCCCAGCACCACCAGGCCGGCCAGGAAGAAGCCGACCAGCAGGCCTTCCTTCAGGATCAATGGCGACTGGTAGCGGTGGTAGGCCTGGGTGAAGCCGAGGAAGAGCAGGAACAGGCCCAGGAACAGCACCGGATGGTGGGCCAGCAGCACCACCGCCGTCAGGAAGGCAAGGTGGATCAGTGCGACCAGCGGCGGCACCGGCGCCGATTCGCCGTCGACGGACGCATCCAGCTGGCGCAGGTGGGCGCGCAGCAGGAAGGTGATGACGGTGGCGTTGAAGACCACGGCGATCAATGCGCGCCAGCCGAAGTGCAGCAGCATGTAGGCGCTGTCCCAGCCCCAGGTGCCGGCAACCATCAGCACCGGCGGCGCCGCATAGGAGGTCAGGGTGCCGCCGATCGAGACGTTCACGAATAGCACGCCCAGCGCGCCGTACTTGAGCCATTCGGGCACGCCCTGGCGGAACACGGTGGGCGCGAGCATCAGCGCGGCCAGGGTCATCGCGGCCGGCTCGGTGATCAGGGAGCCGGCCAGCGGCACCAGGGCCAGCGCCAGCCAGGCCTGGGCGACTTCCGAGCGCACCGGGACCAGGCGGGCAATCACGCGCAGCAGGCCGCGCGCCGCTTCCAGCACCGGCCGCGAGGCAGCCACCACCATCACGACGAACACGAACAGCGGCTCGGTGTAGTGGCGCGATTCGGCGTAATCGATGGCCGTCTGGCTGCCCTCGATCAGGGCCATGAAGATCATCAGCACGAAGGCCCAGAAGCCGAACACGACTTCGACCTCGCCCAGCAGGTGGAACAGGCCGGCGTGGCGCGGATGGCGGTGCGCCAGCACTTCGAACAAATGCGTCGAGAAGGTGTGCAGCAGGGCCAGGACGAACAGGACCAGGCCGATGGTTTGCAAGGTATGGGACATCAAGGTCGATCGAGGAATGCGATGAGCTCATGATAACGCAGCGCAGTGGCTGAGACCGTCGAGTTGCCGATCGCGCGGCATGTGGCCTCATCCTTTGCTAGCATGGTCCGCCGACCCGTCCCAGGAGGAAGCCATGAGCGATCTGAACAGTTTCCCGGTAACACGGAAGTGGCCCGCGCAGCATCCGGACCGCCTGCAGCTGTATTCGATGCCGACGCCGAATGGCGTCAAGGCCGCCATCATGCTCGAGGAAATCGGCTTGCCCTACGAGGTGCATCGCGTGGCTTTCGAAAAACAGGAACAGACCTCGCCCGAATACCTGTCGCTGAACCCGAACAACAAGATCCCGTCGATCATCGATCCGAACGGCCCCGACGGACAGCCGCTGCCGCTATGGGAATCCGGGGCCATCCTGCTGTACCTGGCGGAAAAGACCGGCCAGCTGATACCGCCCGACGCGGCAGGTCGTTACGAGACGATCCAGTGGGTGATGTTCCAGAACGGCGGCATCGGGCCGATGTTCGGCCAACTGGGTTTTTTCCTGAAATTCGCCGGCAAGGATTGGGAAGACAAGCGTCCGCGCGACCGCTTCGTGGATGAAGCGCGGCGCCTGCTGGGCGTGCTGGACAAGCGGCTCGAGGGCCGGGCGTGGATCATGGGCGAGCGCTACACGATCGCCGACATCATGACTTTCCCGTGGGTGAATGGCTTGCAATCCATCGATGGCGCGCGCGAACTGGTCGGCTTCGACAAGTTCCAGAACGTCGGCCGCGTGCTGCAGGCCTTCCTGCAGCGGCCCGCGGTGGCCAGGGGACTCAAGATTCCGGCTGCACCGCCGGCTTGAGCCTCCTTACTGCCGGCGGTTCACCTGGCCGGTTTCGGCTGCAGGGCGGCGCCGATGCCCAGGGCCGCGGAATCGTACTTCGGCACCTGCTTCAGGAACTTGCGCTGGAAAGCTTCCTGGGCCGCGATGCAGGCCTTGCCGAAATGGTCGCGCACGCAGGTCTCGTTGATCTTCTGGGTCTCGTCCAGCATCGCCTTGTACGCCGCACGGCTGCCGGCATCAAGGGTCTTGCTTGCCGACGGCTGCTCCGGCCTGACGGTGGCGGCCTGGGCGGCGGCGGGGGTGGGAGGACTCAGGGCGAGGAAGGATGCGAGGAGCAGGTTGAGCAGGGTGATCATGGGGTCGGTTCCGGTCGGGTTGCACTAGGGGATTCCGGAAGTCTAGTCATCCAGTGCCATGTCGTGCAGCCCCACTGATGGGGGACAAGCTGCGCCTGTGCTAACTCGGCATTCCAAAAGATAAACCTTGCCAAAACCTGATGAGAATAGTACTGTATAAACATACAGTATTTCTTTGCGTTAAACCGCTTCAAAAACTCATGGTTTGCTCAGATTCAATATCTGCAGCGCCGGAATCTTTGCATCCGTCGCTCTGGCGCGCCTCGCAGCTGGCGCGTTCCTCAAACCGCTGCGTCGACACCGGCCATGCGGCCCTGTCGGCGCAACTGCCCGGCGGCGGCTGGCCGACCGGCGTCCTGGTCGACCTGCTGCTGCAGCAGCCCGGCATCGGCGAGATGCGCCTGCTGCGTTCCGCGCTGGCGGAGGTGGCGGCGCGCCGCATCGTGCTGCTGCAGCCGCCCCATCCGCCGCAGGCGCTGGCCCTGGCCGCGCTGGGCGTGCCGCCCTCGCAGCTGATCTGGCTGCGCACCAGCCGCACCGCCGATGCGCTGTGGGCGGCCGAACAGGTGCTGCGCAGCGGCAGCTGCGGCGCGCTGCTGTTCTGGCAGAACCAGGTGCGCAGCGACAGCCTGCGCCGCCTGCACCTGGCGGCCCAGGGCGGCGAAACCCTGTTCTTCATGATGCGTCCGCTGGCGGCGGGGCAGGATGCCTCGCCGGCGCCGCTGCGCCTGGCGCTGCGGCCGAAGGCCGGCGGCATCGAGATCGACTTCGTCAAGCGCCGGGGGCCGCAGCGCGATGCGCCGCTGTTCCTGCCGCTTTCCTCCAACTTCACTTACACCCACCGTCATGCGCCTGTGGATCGGCCTGTCACTGCCCCGGTTGCCGCTCGAGGTATTCAGCCCCAGCTGGTCCACTGACGCCGGCAGCGTCGTGCTCGAGCAGGAGCGCGTGCTGGCGGTGTCCGATGCCGCGCGCGCGGCCGGCGTACAGCCCGGCATGCGGCGCGGCGGCGTGCTGATGCTGCTGCCCGATGCCCAGGTCCACGAGCGTTCGCCGCAGCGCGAGGCCGAAGCCCTGTACGCGGTGGCGATGGCGATGCTGCAGTACACGCCGCAGGTGACCGAGGCCGAGGAAGCGACCCTGCTGATGGACGTCGGCGCCAGCCTGCGCCTGTTCGGCGGCGTGCTCTCCCTGTGCCGGCGCGTGCGCGCGAACGTGCGCGCATTGGGCTTTACCGCTTCGCTGGGCTGCGCCCCGACCGCGCGCGGCGCCTGGCTGCTGGCGCGCGCGAGGCAAACCGGTGGGCGGACAGTCAAGATGCCCTCGCTGGTGCGCCGCCTCGACCTGCTGGAGGTGCTGCTGGCGCCGCCGGCGCGGCCCTTCGCGGCCTGGTTCGAAGGCATCGGCTGCATCAGCTTCGGTGAGCTGCGGCGCCTGCCGCGTCCCGGCCTGCAGCGGCGCTGCGGCCGCGCGCTGCTCGACCTGGTCGATGCCGCCTATGGTCTGAGTCCGGAACTGTACGAGTGGATCGCCGCGCCCGACACCTTCAGCGCGCGGCTCGAACTGTTCGACCGCATCGACGACGCCGAGCTGTTGCTGGCCGGCGCCCGGCGCCTGCTGCTGCAGCTGACCGGCTGGCTGTGCGCGCGCCAGTTGGCGGTCGAACGCATCGTCCTTAGGCTGGAACACGAGCGGGGCAGGGAAGCGCGTGCGCCTACCTGCGTCGAGGTGGCGCTGGCCGAACCGGCCTGGCGCGACGAACACCTGGTGCGCCTGCTGAAGGAACGCCTGGCCAAGCTGACCCTGGACGCGCCGGTGATCGGCCTCGGGCTGGAGGCCAAACAATTACAGCCGATGGCGCCGCCGAACGAATCTCTGTTCCCGGAACCCGGCGGCACCGAGGAAGACCGCATGCGCATGCTGGAACTGCTGGTGGCGCGCCTGGGTGCGGACAACGTGCTGCAGGCTTTACCGATGGCCGATTACCGCCCGGAGCAGGCCAACGCCTGGGTGCCGGTCCAGCAGAAGGTCAGCGAGCGCGCCCGCAATGCGCAGATGCCGCCCGACGTCATGAGTTTGCCGCGACCGACCTGGCTGCTGGCCAAGCCGATCGCCTTGTTGATGCGCGACCACCGGCCCTTCTACGGCTCGCCGCTGCGCATGGCCTCGAACCCCGAGCGGATCGAGGCCGGCTGGTGGAACGGACCGGAGACGCGCGATTACTTCATCGCCGAAGGCCAGGACCATGCGCTGTACTGGGTGTACCGGGAGCGGATCGGGGCCGATGAGGAGGAGCCGCGCTGGTATTTGCACGGCCTGTTCGGATGAGCGGGCGTGACGGGCCGCGTCAGCCGTAGGCATGCAATTCACGTGCGACCTTGCGCAGCACGCGTATTCCCGACTGGTCCGCCCGGTCGCACCAGTCGACCAGGTAGGCGAGCAGTTCCTGCGGTGGCGCCAGCTTCCATTCCCACAGCCGGCTCAGCTCCTCGCGCATGCGCTGCACATGGGCCAGCCACTCATGCTGGCCGGCCAAAACGGCCAGGACATGCTTTTCGGCGTCGGAGAGATAGGCTGGTTCGCGGCGCAGCAGGCGCTCCGCCCGGCGGCGCGAGCGCGGATCGAGGCCGGGCCCGGACCGGAGTTCTTCCCGCAAGGCGCGCACCGCCATGACACCAAAGCTGCGCATGATGTGGTGGCGGTATACGCCGACACCGGCGACGGTCCTTTCGCTCAGTGGCAGACGGCGTTTACCGGTGGGCGGCCGCGGCACCGCGGTCCGCACGCGCGCCAGGCCGAGCGCCTGGAGCAGGCGGATATAGCACCAGCCGATGTCGAGTTCGAACCAGCGTGCGGACATCCTGGCCGAGCTTGGAAACGTATGGTGGTTATTGTGCAGCTCCTCGCCGCCGATCAGGATGCCGAAGGGCGCGATATTGGTGGCGGCATGGGGCCCGTCGAAGGTGCGGTAGCCCTTGTAATGGCCGAGGCCGTTGATGATGCCGGCGGCGCACATCGGAATCCACAGCATCTGCACGCCCCACACCGTCACGCCGGCCATGCCGAACATCAGCACCTCCGCGATCAGCAGCAGGCCGACGCCTTGCCAGGTATAGCGCGCGTAGACGTGGCGCTCCAGCCAGTCGTCCGGCGTGCCCTTGCCGTAGCGCTGCAGGGTCGCCGCGATGCGCGCTTCGCGCCGATACAGTTCCGCTCCCTGCAGCAATACCTGGCCGATCCCGAACAGTTGCGGGCTGTGCGGGTCGCCATCCTTCTCGCAGTGCGCGTGATGCTTGCGATGGACCGCGACCCATTCGCGCGTGACCATGCCGGTGGACAGCCATAACCAGAAGCGGAACAGGTGGGCCACCGCGGGATGCAGTTCGAGCGCGCGATGGGCCTGGCAGCGGTGCAGGTAGACGGTCACCGCGACAATCGACAGGTGCGTGGCCAGCAAGGTGTAGCCGGCGATTTGCCAGGCATTCCACTGGAGCAGGCCGCCATCGAGCAGCTGCAGGATCTTGACCATCGCTACCTCCGGAACAGTTTTTTCCAGTGTAGGCCGATCGGCAGGACGTGTCGCCGTGTTGATGTGCGGTACATGTCGAAAGCCCTAGGTGAAGCGCCGGCAAGGGTGTATCGTGATTTGCGCATCCGGATCACCGGTGCAATGACCCAGCTGAAAATGAGGTGATGAAAATGAGCGAACGCCAAAAGCGTGCCGACGACGATACCGCCAAGGCGGTGGCGCGCGGCCTCAATATCCTGGCCGTGCGCAACCGCTCGCTGGCGCGGAACTACATGGAATACAAGCGCGTGCCTGCGGGCGTGATCGCGCGCGTGCTCGACTACGCTGCGGCGCGCCGCATGCAGAGCACGGAACAGCTGAGCTCGGAAGCGATCACGCCTTCCCGCTCATCCTGAACCGGCAGCCGGCCGCATCCGTCAGCGCACCAGGCCGGCAAACCGCTCGCCGATCAGCCGGTGGCTGGCCGCATCCGGGTGCAGTTCGTCCGGCAGCGGCAGCCGCAGGTTGTCGTTCGGCCCGTACAGTTCCAGCCCATCCACGTAGCGTAGGTTCGCATCGCCGCCGGCCGTCCGCTGGCGGACAATCTCGCGCAGCTGCTCGCGGATGAGGCCCAGCGTCAGCTTGCCCTGCCGGACCTCGTCCGCATTGCCGCCCGCCTTGAATGACAAACGCCCTTCGGCCAGCGCCTCCATGTCGTACACCGACGGTCCGGGTACGGTTTCATGGATGGGACAGAAGACCGGCGATACCACCAGCAGCGGCGTGTCCGGATGGCCGTCGCGGATCGTGTCGAGGAAGCCGTGCACGGCCGGGCCGAAGGCGCGCAGGCGCATCAGGTCCTTGTTGACCAGGTTGATCCCGATCTTGAGGCTGATGAGATCCGCCGGCAGCTCGCGGATGGTGCGGGCCACGAAGGGATCGAGCAAGGCATTGCCGCTGTAGCCGAGGTTCAGCAGGTCGAGCCCCGCGCGCGCGGCTGCCACCGCCGGCCAGGTGCCCGAGGGATGCGTGGTATTCGAACCCTGGCTGATCGAACTGCCGTGGTGCACCCAGCGGCGCTTGCCCGCGTCCGCGACGGGAAACAGCGCCGCATCGGCGCGCAGGGACACCAGCTCCGTCACCTCGTCGTGCGGCAGCCAGAGCTCGACGATCTTTCCCTCGGCGGGCAGGCCGCTAAAGCGCAGTGTCTGCGCTTCGCCCTCGGCCAGGGTGGACGATCCCGTCATCATGTCGATGTGCAGCACCCGGCCGCCCTGCACGCTGGCTTGCTGCGCCAGGCGGCCATCGACGAACAGGTCGTAGATGCCGTCGGGACGCGGGGGCAGCGCATTGTAGGCGCGCTTGGTCGGGAGCACGGCCAGCTCCACCGCCGTCGCCATGGTCTGGAACACCAGGCGCACCCCGGACGGCTGCGATTCCGCCATCATCAGCTGCGCGTCCGGGCATTGCGCGCGCGCCCAGGCGGGCAGGCGGTGCGGCAGGAGTCCCGCCGGGGTCTGTTCGATGTCGACCGCGCCGTGGATGAAGTCGCGGGTCAAGGGCGTGTCGATTGGAAGGGGAGAGGTGTCCATCGCTCCCATTCTACGCATTCCTGCGGCGCACGGCGCCCACGCTCAGCCACAGGGCCGACACCAGGAAGTAGAAAGCGCCGAAGCCCGCATAGCCGGTGACGGTGGCGATCGAGGGCATGGCGGGCTGGCCGGCCTGGAAAATGAAGAAGGCGCCCGCCAGCGCCGACTGCGCGCCGCTCAGGACCATCGCCCATTGCGCGCCAACCGTCTTCCAGCGTTTCAAGCCCGCGCCGAGCTGCAGCAGGCCGGACAAGATGGCCCAGGCGCCGAACACGGCGAGCACCCGGTGCATGTCGGGCAGTGCGATCGCTACCGCGCTTGCCACCGCCAGGCTGACGACGACGTTGAAAGCCTGCGCCCGGTTCCTGGCCAGGCCGCCGCTGCGCGTGCCGTCGACCAGGTTGGCCAGCGCATCCCAGGCAGGATAGACCACCAGCAGGGCGGCCTCGATGCCCCATCCCTGGCGCATCGCATTCAGGGCGGTGAAGATCCAGGCGATGGAAAACGCGGCGCGCGCGAAGTAGTAGGTCTTCAGCCAGCCTTCCTGGGCGGCGTGGTTGGCGATGGTGGCGGAGCTGTTCATGTCGGTGTCCTTTACGCTTGAGTTGACTATCTACTGGTTGGTAGGTTTCGTTGGCAAAAAATAGGCGGACCGGCAATCAGCGATGTGCCGCCATCCGCTCGAGTTGCGGGTCCATGATACGGCCGAAGATACCGGTGTCGCCGTAGGCACGCGCGGACAGCATCGCGCCGTGTACCGTCGCCATGAAGATCTCCGCTTCCACGCGCGGCGCATTCACCAGCACGATGGTTTTCTGCTGCACGCCGCGCTCGAGCGTGGACGCCAGCCATCCCGACAAGAAGCGGAAATAGGCGCGGATCTCGAGCGCCACTTCCTCGGGCAGGATCGGCAGTTCGCTGGCCAGCATCGCGCACACGCAGAAGGGCGCGCTGGCATCGCCGATGCAGGCCTTCCAGTAGCCGATATAGGCACGCAGCTGCTCCAGCGGGCCGGATACAGCGTGTTCCAGGTTCGCGATGCCTTCCTCCGCCGCTTCGCGGTAGCGGCCGACCAGCGTGCGCACCAGCTCCGCCTTGCTGGGGAAGTGGTGGTGGATGCTGGCCTTGCGGATGCCGACCACGTCCGCGATGTCGGCATAACTGAAACCGTTATAGCCGCCGGTGACGATCAGCGAGCGTGCGCAGGCCAGGATGTCGTCGGACGTGGTGGAGGATTTGTTCATGGCTCAATCCTACCAACTGGTAGGTTGGCTGTCAAGCGGTCGAACCCAGCGAGCGCGCGACAATCGCCTCGGCGTGCAGGCCGGTCGTGTCGTACAGCGGCACCGGGCTGTCTTCCGGCCCGACCAGCAGCATGATCTCGGTGCAGCCGAGGATGATGGCTTCGGCGCCGCGCGCGACCAGGCCCGCGATCACCTCGCGGTAGGCCTGGCGCGAGGCATCCACGATCCGGCCCTGCACCAGCTCGGAATAGATAATGCGGTGGACAGTCGCGCGGTCCTCCGCTTCCGGCACCAGCACCTCCAGCCCGTGCTTGTCCTGCAAGCGGCCCTTGTAGAAATCCTGTTCCATCGTGAAGGCGGTGCCGAGCAGGCCGACCCGGCGCAGCCCGGCGGCCTTGATGCGCTCGGCGGTCGGATCGGCGATGTGCAGCAGGGGCAGGCTGACTGCCGCCTGGACCTGGGGCGCGGCGATGTGCATGGTGTTGGTGGCGATGACGAGGAAGTCGGCGCCGCCGCGTTCCAGGCGCTGCGCCGCGTCGACCATCAGGCTTGCCGCCTCATCCCAGCGGTCGGTACGCTGCAGGACTTCGATGTCGGCGAAGTCGAAGGACCACATCAGGCAGCGCGCCGAATGCAGGCCGCCGAGCCGCGTGCGCACGCCTTCGTTGATCAGGCGGTAGTATTCGGCCGAGCTTTTCCAGCTCATGCCGCCGATCAGGCCGATGACTTGCTGGGTATGCGATTGCGGTGCGTTGGATGACATGCCGCTTCCTTCTCGAGGGATTGGCTTATGAGTATAGCGCGCGCCGCCAACTTGCACAGGCGGCCGATCCGGTGCACAGTGGCGCTCATGATTACTCAACGCATGGATTTTCAGGGCCCGCATGGCAAGATCTCGGCCAAGCTCGATGCCCCCGACGGCACGCCGCGCGCCTATGGGCTGTTTGCCCACTGCTTCACCTGCAGCAAGGACGTGCTGGCCGCGACCCGCATTTCGCAAGGACTGGCCGACCTCGGCGTGGCCGTGCTGCGCTTCGATTTCGCGGGGCTCGGCAACAGCCAGGGCAAGTTCGCAGACACGAATTTTTCATCGAACGTGGAAGACCTGGTCGCCGCCGCCGATTTTCTACGCCAGAAATTCGCCGCACCCCAGCTCCTGATCGGCCACAGCCTGGGCGGCACCGCCGTGCTGGCGGGCGCGCACCGGATTCCCGAATCGAAGGCCGTGGTGACGATCGCCTCGCCCTGCGATCCGCACTACGTCGTCGACAATCTGCTGTCCGAGCACCTCGACACCATCGAGCAGCTGGGCCAGGCGAGAGTCAAGCTGGCCGGACGCGATTTCGACATCCGCCAGCACTTCGTCGAAGACGCGACCCGGCACCGGCTGCACGAACGCATCGCCAGCCTTGGCCGCGCGCTGATGGTGATGCATGCGCCGCAGGACGGCACCGTGGGCGTCGACAACGCCGCCCGCATCTTCAGCATGGCCCAGCACCCGAAGAGTTTTGTCTCGCTGGACGGGATCGATCACCTCGTCACCGGAAGGGAAGACGCGGCCTATGTGGCCAGCGTGATCGCGGCCTGGAGTGCAAAGTACATTGGAACGAATTAAGTAAATAAGTAAGTAAATCGTATGCAGAGTTTTGAACGGCGGCGCGACCGCTTTGACCTCTTCGACCGCATGGAAAGCCCGGCTGTCAACCTGTGCTTCCGCATGGACTTGCCGGACTTCCGGCCCTGGTGCAAGGAGCAGGGACTGGCGCCTTTCCACGTGCTGCTGTGCGCCGTGCTGCGCTCCATCCTGAAGATCGAAAATTTCCGCTACCGCGTGTTCGAAGGAGAGGTGATCCGCATCGAGCGCCTGCATCCGTCCTTTACCGTGGTGAACCAGCACTTCGACCTGAATTTCGCCCAGTTCGACTGGTCCGACGACGTGCGCGAATTCGTCGCCAACGGCCAGGCAGCGCGCGAGGAAGCGGGCAATATGCTGGAACTGAACCGGAAATACGCGAGCATGTCGCCGCGCGAGGCCAAGGACCAGGTGTTCGTGACCTGCATGCCTTGGCTGGATTTCACCTCGATCCAGCATCCGATGGCATCGCTGGCGACGCCGGACATTCCTTCGCTGGCCTGGGGCAAATTCCGCGACGGCCCGGATGGCGGCCTGCAGCTGCCGTTCTCGGTGCAGGCCCACCACGGCTTCGTCGACGGCTACCACATCCACCTGCTGGCGCAGCAGATCGCCGCCGAGCTGGCGGAGATCATCGCTTCCTAATCGCCGCCTTAATCGACCGGGTGCATGTCGCGCAGGGTGGAGAATTCTTCCGCCACTTCCTCGGCGCAGGCGACATGCGCCGCGAATTCGTCGAGGGTATAGCGGACTTCCTCGCGGTTCCCGCTGCCCGGCAGGTGGCTGACATGGACAATCTGCTGCTGCATGTTCTGGAAACCCCAGCGGCCATGCGCGAAGTCGCTCTTCAACTCGCGCAGGGTGTGCGCCGCCGTGAACCACTTCTGCCAGCGCGCCAGCGCCCTGGCATTGTCGGCATGCGATGCCAGCGCCTTGGCCTCCAGTTCGTTCAGCTTGTCGCCGAACGACAGCTTTTCGACCCTGGCGGCTTCACGTTCCGACTCGCGCGCCGATTCGCCTGGCGTCCGCAGTTTCACCAGGGCCAGACCCAGGTTCAGCTCCAGCCTGCCGAACACGAACAGCAGCCGGCCCAGGTGCTGGGCGGCCATCGCTTCGAGTTCGCTTTCCGGCAGAATCGGCATCATGTCCATGTTTTCTCCCTCTCTTACTTCAGTGCGGAATAAATCCCTTCCAGGCGGTCCTTGGTGCCCGGGATGCGTTCCAGGCGCGGGTAGCGCAGGCCGCCGTGGTAGTCGAGCGAGACCGTGCGCAGCACGTTGCCCTTCTTGACCAGCAGCTGGATCGGTTCCTTCGAATCCTTGGCGGCCTTGATGGCGTTCTTCAGCAGTTCCGGCTTGTAGACGCGGTTGTTGACGGCGACGATGCTGGTGTTGGCGGCCAGGCCGGCGCGGAAGCCCACGCCATCCCAGATCACGTTGCGGATATTGCCTTCCGCGCTGACCGTGAAGCCCAGCGAGTAGCTCAGGTCCGTCACCTTGTTGCGCTCGTCCGCACCCTTGATGTAGTCGGTCGGGGTATCGGTGTAGACCAGCTTCCAGCCGGCGCGCGCGAGGCCGTCCAGCGGGGCGCCCGGACCGTGGCCGTCGACGCGGCTGCGCAGGAAGCTCGCCCAGTCGTGCGGCACGACCTTGTTCAGGGTCGCCACCACGTCGTCGAAGGTGTAGAAGGCCGGCAGGAAGCTGCCGTCGTTGATGCTGTAGAAGGCCTTGGCGAAATCGTCGAGCGATTTCTTGTCGCCCGTTTTTTCGCGGATCAGGGTATCGACGTCCAGCCAGATCAGCTGGCCTTCCGAGTAGTAGTCTTCGCTGCGCTGCCAGTTGGCCCAGCCGAGCGGACGGCGGGCATTCAGGATCGGGTCGTTGACCGTGTCCTGCATCGCGCGCCAGGAACGGCCGGCGATGCTGTCGTAGCGCGCGGCGGTGGCGGCCAGCGCGTCGCGTGCGCCCGCCATCGAGACCAGGCCGGAGCGCGCGCCCAGCACGCTGCCCCAGTACTGGGTCTGGCCTTCGTAGACCCACAGCAGTTCATTCTGCAGCGGGGTGTTGAAGTTGGGGACGTTCTGGCCGGCCGGGCGGCGGAACTTGCCGTCCCACGAATGGGTGTACTCGTGCGGCAGCAGGTCGCGGCCCGCTTCGCCCTTGGCCCACTCGGTGAAGTAGCCCGGCTTGACGCCGTTCTCGCTGGACTGGTGGTGCTCGCGGCCGATGCCGCCGAATTCGTCCGACAGCGCGAGCAGGAAATCGTAGTGGTCGTAGTGGTGCGAGCGGAACAGCTTGTACGCCTGCTGGACCAGCTTGCGGTGGAGTTCGATCTGTTCCGGCTTGGCTTCCAGGCTTTCCGGCGTGTCGGCGAAGACGTTCAGGCGCACCGGCACCTTGGCGCCCGGGTCGAGGTCGAACTGCTTGTAGTAGCGGCCCGCGAACAGCGGCGAATCCATCAGCGTTTCCAGGTCGTGGGTCTTGAAGTGGACCTCGTCGCCCTGGCGATCCGCCGTCTCCAGCGCGGTGGCGTACTGCCAGCCTTTCGGCAGCTTCAGGTTCGGCTGCACCTTGATGCCGCGCGCCACATAGCCTGCAGGGTAGAGCGCCACGGATACCCATTGCACGCCGAGGATCTCGTCGGTCATGGTAATGCGGCCCTGCGCAGTGTCCAGCGGCGACAGGTACTGGTACTCGGCTTCCAGCACGGTCGCGCCCTCGGGGACATTCACGTGGAAGGCGAACACCTGCACCGGGTCGCGGGTCCATTCGACCGGCTTGCCGTTGGCCGTGAACTTCAGGCCGGCCAGCTGGGTGATCGGGCCGTTCGGGCCGTGGTTGGCCGGCAGCCATTGCGGATACAGCAGGGTCAGCGGACCCGGTTTGACCGGGATGCGCATGCGCATCTGGAAGACTTGCTGCGACAGGTTGGTCGCATCGACGTTCAGGACGATGGTGCCGGGATAGGGCTGGTCGACAGGGGCCGGGACGTCGGCGCGGGCCGGGAAGGCGAGCGTCAGCGCGAGGGCAACGGCGGCGCCGGAACGGGCGGCCAGCTTCTTGAAACGGCGATGCGAAAGGTGTGCAGTCATGGCTGAAAAAGCAATAGATAAAGATACAAGCAAGCGAGTGTAGCACCGCTCGTGAAGGCACAATGCCCCGCTGCATCGATGCAAATAAAATTCGATAAACGGCATTTAAATCGATATTTTGTATGCCTTGAAAACGGATGGGGAGGACATTAGATTGGTCCCAACGGATGCTCACGATGAGGTCCGGAAACTTTATCGCTTGATTTGAAAGGATATCGACCATGCGTACTTTTGACCTTACCCCCCTCTATCGTTCCGCCATCGGTTTTGATCGTCTGGTGAACATGCTCGAGCAGCGCGCCGAAGCCGCACCGAGCTACCCGCCGTACAACGTCGAACTGGTCAGCGAGAACGAATATCGCATCGTGATGGCGCTCGCCGGCTTCAGCCGCAATGAGATCGAGATCGTCTCCGAACGCGACACCCTGCTCGTGACCGGCCGCAAGCAGAAGGATGACGTCCAGCGTCACTACCTGCACCGCGGTATCGCCCAGCGCGATTTCGAGCAGCGCTTCCAGCTGGCCAACCACGTGAAGGTCGTCAGCGCCGCCTTCGACAACGGCATCCTGACCATCGAACTGGTGCGCGAAGTGCCGGAAGCCCTGAAGCCCCGCAAGATCGCCATCGCGGACGCCAACGGCAACACCGACAACGTGCAAGTGCTGGAGCAGCCGCAACAGCAAGCTGCTTAAGCAAGCTAGGGTGGGCACTCCGTGCCCACCGATAAATTAAAGGCGCCACGGCGCCTTTTTTTACGTTCGTCGCGGGCGTTTAAGCGAGACGTAAGCTCAACCTTAAGAGTGATTTAAGGGTCTTGCGAGAAACTAGGTACATCAAAAAAGCAGTCTTCAAAAACCCCTTTCCCAATCTAGGAGTACGTCATGGCTAACGAAGGTGCAGTCACCGCCATCACCGCAAAACGTCTCACCCTGGCCCTGTGCGCGGCCGGTGTCATTGGCGGAGCGGTTGGCGCGGTCGCAGTCAATCACAATAACGCCACCGCCGCTGCCGAAGCCGCGGCGGCCGCACAAACACAAGCACAGGCACCCGCGGCTGCACCAGTGGCAGCCGCACCGGCGCCGGTCGCAGGCAGCCCGTCCGTGGCAGGCCTGCCTGACTTTACGAAAATCGTCTCGCACAACGGCCCGGCCGTGGTGAACGTGCGCGTCGTCGGCAGCACCAAGGTGGCCCAGCGCCAGATGCCGCAGATCGACGAGGACGATCCCTTCTTTGAATTCTTCCGACGCTTCCAGCCGCAGCAGCCGCGCGGTAATGGCGGCGGCCGGGAACTCGTTTTCGGCGCTGGATCGGGCTTTATCGTGAGCCCGGACGGCGTCATCCTGACGAACGCGCACGTGGTGCGCGATGCCGACGAAGTCACCGTCAAGCTGCAGGACCGCCGCGAATACCGCGCCAAGGTCCTGGGCTCGGACCCGAAGACCGACGTCGCCGTGCTGAAGATCGATGCCAAGAACCTGCCGGTGGTCCCAGTCGGCAACAGCCGCAACCTGCAGGTGGGCGAATGGGTGCTGGCGATCGGCTCGCCGTATGGCCTGGACAGCAGCGTGACCGCCGGCGTGGTGAGCGCGAAAGGCCGCTCGCTGCCGGGCGACCAGGTGCCCTTCATCCAGACCGACGTCGCCGTCAACCCCGGTAACTCGGGCGGTCCGCTGTTCAATACGCGCGGCGAAGTGGTCGGCATCAACTCGCAGATCTACAGCCAGACCGGCGGCTACCAGGGCCTGTCCTTCGCGATCCCGATCGACGTCGCGGTTCGCATCAAGGACCAGATCGTCGCCACCGGCAAGGTGCAGCACGCCAAGCTGGGCGTCATGATTCAGGACGTCGGCCAGGGCTTCGCCGATTCGTTCAAGCTGGAGACGCCGGAAGGCGCGCTGGTCTCGAACGTCGAGCGCGGCGGCGCGGCCGACAAGGCCGGCCTGAAGCCGGGCGACGTGATCCGCAAGATCAACGGCCAGCCCATCATCGCGGGCACCGACCTGACCGGCATCGTCTCGGTGGCCAAGCCGGGCGACAAGGTGGCGCTCGACGTCTGGCGTGACGGCAAGACCATCCAGCTGAACGCGACCCTGGCCAACGCCAACGACAAGGCGGATCCGGTCAACCGCGACAACCTGGCCGGCATCGACAAGGGCGCCAAGCTGGGCCTGGCCCTGCGTCCGCTGGACCCGATGGAGCGCCGCCAGTCCGGCATCGCTTCCGGCCTGCTGATCGAGGATGTGGGCGGTCCTGCCCAGGTGGTCGGTATCCAGCCGGGCGACGTGCTGCTGTCGGTGAACGGCAAGGCGGTCAACAGCGTCGAGCAGGTGCGCGACGTGGTCGGCAAGTCCGGCAAGTCGGTTGCCTTGCTGATCCAGCGTGGAGATGACAAAATCTTCTTTCCTGTGCGAATCGGATAAGGAAGATGCTTGAGGGGGACGGTTTTAAGGAAGAACTAAGGTCCCCCGACTATCATCGTAACTAATACTTCTATCCGCATGGTTTCAAAGAATCGGGGGATTTAATGCGGCTGCTGCTGGTGGAAGACGATACGATGATCGGCGAAGTGGTGCTCGACCTGCTCAGGGCCGAGCACTACGCCGTCGATTGGGTCAAGGACGGCGAAATGGCCGACACGGCCCTGATGCAGAACCAGAACTACGACCTGGTGCTGCTCGACCTGGGCCTGCCGCGCAAGGATGGTCTCGAAGTCCTGCGCTCGATG
>Ga0065165_1002167_pt1 | contig 17747 bp, 16 predicted proteins | sample AraplaMF_Cvi_mMF_FD_63813 | JGI IMG/M metagenome (GOLD analysis project Ga0065165, IMG submission 63813) | Arabidopsis root microbial communities from the University of North Carolina, USA - plate scrape MF_Cvi_mMF (version 2) (version 3) | ecosystem: Host-associated > Plants > Roots >...
GCCCCTCCACCACCCGCTTCGCGGGCGGTCCCCCTCCCCCAGACAAGCTGGGGGAGGAGTTTAGAAGAGCGCGGCCCTTGGCGAACGACAGCCGCCATCACCGGCAGCTTCCCGGCGTCGGGGCGTGCGGGAGGGCGCGACCGGCGGCCTTGCCGGTAAGCTTGCCGTTATCGACAGCGACCGCGCCGTTGACGAGCACGGTGCGTACGCCGGCAGCGAGCTCGGTCGGATGCTCGTAGTCGGCACGCGAGGCAAAGGTCTTCGGGTCGAACACGACGACGTCGGCGAAGGCGCCGGCCTTCAGATGGCCGCGCCCGGTAAGGTGGAACCAGTCGGCCGGGAGCGCGGTGCTGCGCTCGATGAACTCACGCAAGGTGAGCACGCGGTCGGCGACGACATACTTCGAATATTTGCGCGCATAGGTGCCGTAGACGCGCGGGTGGCCGCCCGAGGCGTCGGAATCGGTCATCACCCAGGGCCGGCGCATGAAGGCGGCGATATCCGCCTCGGTCTGATTGAACGAGACCGTGCCAGGATCGCCGATCCGGATCACCGCGATCGCGGCGGCGACCGGGCTCATGTTCATCTGCGTCGCGACCGCGGCGAGGGTGCGGTTCTTGTACGGCCCCTCGACGATGAGAAGCTTGTCCGCACCGCCGCGCTTGCGCAGATTCTCGGTCATGTCGGTGCGCAGCCGCTCGGCGAGGCTGGCATCGTCGAAGCGCTGGAGCAATTTCGCCCGCCCGCCGTCCTGTGCCCAGAGCGGCACCAGCGAGGCGACGAGGCTCGTGCCGCTGGCGGACCAGGGATATTGGCTGGCGGTGACGTTGAGTCCGGCCGCCCGTGCAGCCTCGACCTTGGCGATCACCTCCGGCGCCTTGCCCTGCACGTCCACACCGAGCGCCTTGATGTGCGAGATATGCACCGGGATCTTCGCGTCGCGGGCGATGGTGATGGCCTCGTCGATCGCCGCCATCAGCCCGACCGTGTAGGAGGATTCGTCACGGATATGGCTGTCATAATAGCCGCCATGCGCCGCGGCGACCTTCGACAGCGCGACCACCTCGTCGGTCTTCGAGAAGCTCTGCGGCGCATAGAACAAGCCGGTCGAGAGGCCGAGCGCGCCATGGCACATGCCGTCGTCGACGAGCAGTTCCATCGCCTGCAGATCGCCCTCGGTCGGCGCGCGATCGGCCTCGCCGATCACCTTCTCGCGGATCGAGCCGAAACCGATATAGGCGGCGTAATTGATCCCGACCGGCTTCGTCTTCGCGCTGCCCAGCGTCTTCGCCACGTCGATCGACCCGCCCCCGTCATTGCCGATAAAGGCAGTGGTGACGCCCTGCATCAGGAAGGCCGGGATCAGCCGCTTCGCCGGATCGGCCGAGGCGAGATCGCCCTCCATATGCGTGTGCGGATCGATGAAGCCGGGCGCGACGATCATACCCTTCGCGTCGATCACGCGCGCAGCGACGACATTGACGTGCGGCCCCACAGCCACGACGCGGTCGCCGGCGATCGCGACGTCGCCGGTGAAGGGCGCGTCGGAGCCGGTATAGACGGTCCCGCCCCGGATCAGCAGGTCGACCTTCCTGGGTGCGGGCGCGGCGCCCAATGCAAGGAAGGCAAGGCCCGTAGCCAGTGCGAGACGCTGTGATTTCATAAGCTTCCCCAGAAGCCCCGCGTGGGCGGGAGCAGATAGCCGGCATCGTCGCGGACGCCGCCCGGCCTATCCTCCCGGAGCCAAATCGGACCGTCAAGGTCGACGAAGTCCGAGCGCTGCGCGATGTGCAGCGCGGGCGCGATCGACAGCGACGAGCTGACCATGCAGCCGGTCATCAGCCCCATGCCGCGGGCACGAGCCGCATCGGCCAGCTCGATCGCGGCGGTAAGGCCGCCGGTCTTGTCGAGCTTGATATTGGCGTGGGTGTAGCGCGCGGCGACCACATCGAGATCGGCGGCGGTGTGCACCGCCTCGTCGGCGCAGATCGGGATCGGCGAGGTGAAGCCTTCTAGCCAGGCGTCTTCGTCAGCGGGCACAGGCTGTTCGAGCAAGGCGACCCGCGCCTCGATGCAGACGTCCTGCATCGCCTCGACCAGAGCCCGATCCCAGCTCTCGTTGGGGTCGACGATCAGCGCGGCATTCGGCGCCGCAGTGCGAACGGCGCGGATACGCGTGGCGGGGTCGTTCGCGTCGACCTTGACCTTGATCAGCGGCGCCGCGGCGATCTCCGCCGCAGCGGCTGCCATCGCTGCGGGCGTGTCGATCACCACGGTGAGCGCGCTGGCGATGCGGCCGGGCTCGGGCGCGCCGAGCAGGTTGGCGACATCGCGGCCGGTGAGATGCGTCTCGAGATCCCACAGCGCACAATCTAGCGCGTTGCGCGCGGCGCCGGGCGGAAGCAGCGCCAACAGTTCCTCGCACCCCGCCCCAGCCTCGATCGCCGGGCGCACCCGTTCGATCGCGGCCAGCGTGGTCTCTATGCTCTCGCCATAGCGGGCATAGGGCACGCCCTCGCCGCGGCCGGCATGCGCGCCGTCGACGATGCACACCTTGACCACATCCGCCGCGGTCTTCTCACCGCGGGAGATGCGGAAGGGGCGCGTCAGTGCGAAGCGATCGTGCTGCGCGCGGAGGGTGCGGTGCATAGCAATTCGTCGAGGATGGCTTCGACCCCGAAGGCCATCGGATCGGTGCAAGGCAGGCCCAGTTCGTCCTCGGTCTGCGCACAGAGCCGCCGCGCGGCGACCGGGTCGAGCGTCGAGGTGTTGAGGCAGACGCCCACCGCGCGGATCTCCGGGCTGGTGAGCCGGCCGACCTGCAGATTGATCTCGAGCGTTTCCTTCAGCCCGGGCATCGGCCGCCCTGGCAGGCCACGCATGTCGGCGCGCTCGGGGTCGTGGCACAATACGATCGCCCTGGGCTGGGCGCCGTGGAGCAGCCCGGTCGATACGCCCGCGAAGCTCGGATGGAAGAGCGAGCCCTGGCCCTCGATCACGTCCCAGCCATCGTCGGTCCGAGCCGGCGCAAGCCGCTCGATCCCGCCCGAGATGAAGTCGGCGACCACTGCGTCGATCGGGATACCCTCGCCCGCGATCAGGATCCCGGTCTGGCCGGTGGCGCGGAAATCGGCGGGTACGCCGCGCACCTTGAGCGCGCGGGCGAGCGCGATCGTGGTATACATCTTGCCGACCGAGCAATCGGTGCCGACGGTGAGCAGCCGGTTACCCGCGCGCAGGTAACCGGTGCCGACGGCGAGATCCGGGGGCGGATCACGCACGTCGAACAACTGGAGCCCGCGCTCGCGGGCCAGATCTACGAGCCGCGGAATGTCGCGCAGGCGCTTGTGCAAGCCGGCGGCGACGTTCATCCCCGCCTCGAGGGCGGCAACGGCGTCCTCGATCAGATCGTCGCCCATCTTGCCGCCGGGATTGGCGATGCCGAGGACGAGCGTCCTCGCGCCCTCGCGCGCCGCCTGCTCGATCGTCATGCGCGGCAGGTTGAGCGTCAGCGGGCTGTCGTCATAGCGGAACTCGCCGACGCAGTCCTCGGGGCGGAAGGTAGCCAGCCCGCGCGAGGTCTTGATGCCGACGAAATCGGAACTGTGGCCGAGATAAAGGAGATAGGGTGCAGGTATCATGTCGCCGCGACCCTATCGTCCGGCTTCGCGGCCCGCGCATATCGAGTGCGGCCCGAGCCATAGCCGCGCGTTATGGCGCGTCGATCACCCGGCCGAGCACCTTGAGAAACTCCTTGGCCAGCGCCGTGGGCGGGCGATTGGTGAGGAACATGGCGTACACGTCAAAGGTGAGCTGCGGCTTCAAGGGCCGCATCGACAGGCCGGGGACGAGCGAGGATTGCGCGGTGAAACTGTCGACCACCGTCATGCCCACGCCCTGCTGGACCAGCGCCGAGGCGATGTAGAAGGTGCGCGCCGACACCACTTCGTCGAGCTCGAGATCGAGCCGCTGCAGCTCGTTGGTGAACATCTGGCCGAGCGGGCCGCTCCCGACGAGGCTGATGAAGCGCTGGCCGCGCAGCCGCTCCAGCTCGATCCGCGGGGGTGCGTCGGGCATGTCCTGCTCGCGATAAAGCACGACCAGCTCGCCTTCGCCCAACCACTGGTTGCCGAGCGGCGAGGCCGGAGGCACCTCATAGGCGATGGCGAGGTCGGTCTCGCGCTCGTAGAGCTTGCGCAGCAGATCGTCGTGATGGACCGTCTGGAGGTCGAACTTGACGTTCTCGTGGCTGCGCAGGAAGCGCGCCACCGCAGTGGGCAGCGCGTTGAGCGCGAGGCTGGGCAGCGCCGAGACGCGTAGCATCCCGCCTGCCCCGCGCCGCAGGTTCCGGCCCGCCTCGCGCAGCGCATAGACGCGGTCCTGGATCTCGCTCACCTCACCGAACAGGGTGTGCGCGTCCTCGGTCGGGACGAGCCGGCCATTGGCGCGGTGGAAGAGCTGGAAGCCGAGCAGACTCTCGGCATGGCGCAGCATCTTCGACACCGAGGGCTGCGACACGTTGAGCGCGCGCGCCGCGGCGCTGACCGAGCCGTTGACGTAGACCGCGTGGAAGATCTCGATATGGCGAAGGTTCATGGCCGGGCGAGCGCCTCCTCGGTCGCGGTATAAGCGGAACGGGCGCCGGGCATGGCAGGCACGTCGGTCGCGAAATAGACCACGCCGGTCCCCTTGGCGCGATCGACCCACAGGCCGGATTTCAGGCCATATGCATCGCCGGAATGGCCGATGCGGCGTATTTTGTCGCCGAACGGGTCGTCGGCGCAGCCCGGCTGCTTCGTGGCGAGCGTGACGACGGCAAGGCCGTAGGTGCAGGTGAAGCCCTTGTCGGTCTCGCCATTGCTGCCGTCGAAGGTCCAGGCGGGCGTCTCGATCGCCTTGAGCGAGGCGGGCGTGAGCAGGCGGACGCCATCGACCTTGCCGTCGCCGAGCAGCAGCCGGCCGATCTTCGCAAGGCCGTTGGCGGAGATGCGCAGCCCGCCCTGTGGTGCGAATATCGCGCCGTTCGCGCCCGCGCGCCATCTGGCGAGGTCGCAGCTTCCATCGGTCGCGGGCGTAACCGGACAAGCGGGCATCGCGCCGCGATTGTCGTCCCTGGTCGGCTGGCCGTCGCGATATTGCACCACCGCGCGCGCCGCGGTGGAGGGCGAGCAGCTCGCCCAGTTATAGCATGCGTCGATACCGAGCGGGTGCAGCACCAGCCGATCCATCAGCTTGTCGAAGCGCTCGCCGGTCGCTTTCTCCATTACCGCGGCGACGACCGGGAAGTTGAAATTGGTGTAGTGGAACCAGCTGCCCGGGGCATGCCCGGCATCCCAAGCTTTCGGGTTCTCCAGCACCGCGCGCATGTCGGCGTCGAGCGGCAAGACGTAATCGATCGCGTCGGTGAGGCTCGAGCGGTGCGAAAGCAGCAGCCGCAGCGTGATCGGCTTGTCGGGGAAGGCGGGGTTGCGCAGCGTCCAGCCGAGCTGGTCCGAGACATCGGCGTCGAGGTCCAGCTTGCCCGCCTCGACCAGCCGCATCACGCCGATCGCCACCACCAGCTTCGAGATCGACGCGACGCGCACCGGATCATCGGCGGTGACGGGTCGCCCGGTTGCCAGATCGGCGGCCCCGGTGGCTTCCACGCCGGTCACGCCCTTGCGGTCGAAGCTGACATGGACGGTGGCAACCGGCTGAACGGCAGCGAGAAGCAGGGCGAGCGACAGCATCGGGCGAGGCTAGCCCCAAGCCGCAGCCGGACACAATGGCCCTATGCCTCCACGGAATAGGCGGCGGCCAAGAATCTCCTTGCCATTTGCCGCCATTGCCCGTCCCGTGCGCCTCCTGGATTACGGATCGGGGGTTATGTCGCAGGCTACAAGGATTCTGCTCGCGCTGGTGGCGGGGCTGCTGATCGGGATCGCGCTCGCCGCGGTCGATCCGAAGGTGGCGATCAACATCACCGGAGTGACCCAGCCGATCGGCGCGGCCTGGCTCCACGGCCTGCAGATGGTGATCGTGCCGCTGATCGTCGGCCTGCTGGTGACCGGCGTGGGCGCCGCCGCCGATGCCGCGCGCGCCGGCAAGATCGCGCTCCGTGCGGTGCTGAGCTTCGTCGTGATCCTGTGGGCGACGACCCTGATGTCGGCTTTGGTCACGCCGCTGCTGCTCGACCTGTGGCCGCTGCCGGCGGACTGGTCGGCGGCGCTGCGCAATGCGCTGCCGAGCGCCCAGCCGGTGGGCAAGGTGCCGACACTCGCGGATTTCTTCAACACCATCGTGCCCTCGAACGTGGTGAGCGCCGCCGCGAGCGACGCCTTCCTGCCGCTGACCGTCTTCGCCCTCGCCTTCGCCTTCGCGATCACCCAGCTCGCGCCCGAGCCGCGCGAGCGGCTGACCGGGCTGTTCCAGGCGCTGACCGACGCGATGCTGGTGATCATCGGCTGGATCCTGAAGCTCGCGCCCGTGGGCGTGTTCGCCCTGGCCTATGGCGTGGGCGCGCGGACCGGCGCTGCGGCGTTCGGCGCATTGCTCCATTACATCATCATCGTCTCGTCGATCGGCTTCATCGTGCTGCTCGCCGGCTATCCGGTGGCGATGATCGGCGCGCGCGTGTCGCTCACCCGCTTCGCGCGGACGGTGGCGCCGGCGCAGGCGGTGGCGATCTCGACCCAGTCGTCGCTCGCCTCGCTCCCGGCCATGCTCGAAGCGACCGAGGAACTGGGCGCACCGCCTGCCACAGCCGGTATCATCCTGCCGATCGCCGTGGCGATCTTCCGAGCGACCAGCCCGGCGATGAACCTCGCGGTCGCGCTCTATGTCGCGCATTGGCTGGGCGTGCCGATCGGGCCGGGCCAGCTGGCTGCGGGCGTGACCACCGCGGCGATCACCACCATGGGATCGGTGAGCCTGCCGGGCACGATCAGCTTCATCGCTTCGGTCGCGCCGGTGGCGATCGCGATGGGCGTGCCGATCGAGGCACTGGGGCTGCTGGTGGCGGTCGAGACGATCCCCGACCTGTTCCGCACCGTGGGCAATGTCACGATGGACACGGCGATCACCACCTTCTGGGGCCGCCGCACCGCGCTGGCCGAAGCACGCGCCGCGGAGGCGGCGAACCGGCTTTAGGTCGAGAACGCAAATTCCCGATCGTCACCCCGGCCTTGAGCCGGGGTCCCGCTGCCTCGCCCGCGAAGGAAGAAGCGGGATCCCGGGTCGAGCCCGGGATGACGGATAATAAATCAAAAGCTTATTCGCGCCCCGACCTAGGCGTGCTCGCGTTCGCGCTGGACGATCTCGCCGGCGAGCTTGGGCGTGGTCTCGGCGAGGTGGTCGAAATGCGCCTCGTAGCGGGCCATGCCCTGGCTGAGCGAGCGCAACTCCGCCTCCAGTCCCTGCAGCTCCGCCATCGGCAGCAGCAATTCGACCGTATCCCAGCGCGACCAGCCCGGTGTCGGCTCGAAGCCGAGCAGTTGCCCCCGCCGGCTCGATACCGCCGAGTTGATGCGCGAGGTCGCGCTGCCCGGGGTCTGGATCGTCACATGCGCGACGGGCTCGAGCAGATAGGGCGCGGCCGCCGCCAGCGCCTCGGCCATCGCCAGCCGCCCCGCGGTGCGGAAGGCGAGTTCGGAGCTGTCGACGCTGTGGAACGAGCCGTCGACCAGCGACACCGCGACATCGACCACGGGGAAGCCCATCGGCCCCTTCTCCATCGCGTCGCGGATGCCGGCCTCGACCGCCGGGATGTACTGACGCGGGATCGCGCCGCCGGTGATCTTGTCCTCGAACTGAAAGCCTTCGCCGCGTTCGAGCGGGCGGATCTCGATCACGCAATCGCCATATTGGCCGTGGCCGCCCGACTGTTTCTTGTGCCGCCCGCGCGCACCGCCGCGTTTGCGCACCGATTCCTTGTACGCGACCTTGGGCTGGCTCACCGAAACGCCCACGCCATAGCGGCGCTTGAGCCGTTCGAGCGCGACCGCGAGATGCTGGTCGTTGACCCCGTGAAGCAACGTCTCGTGCGTGGTGTCGTCCTGGCGCCAGCTCAGCGCCGGGTCCTCCTCGACAAGCCGATTGAGCGCGGTCGACAGGCGGACATCGTCCTTGTGATCGGCCGCCGCGATCGCCAGCGCGCAATTGCACACGGGGCATTCGGCCTCGAGCACCTCGGGCGGCTTGGCGCCGTTGAGGCCGAACCGGTCGCCGGCCCGCAAATCCTCGACCTTGGCGATCCCGACGATCTCGCCCGGCCCCGCGCGCGGCACTTTGGTGGTGGCACCGCCCTGGAGCGTGAACAACGCGCCCGAGCGCACGCTATGACCGTCGGCTTCGGTCAGGTCCGCGCCCTCCGCGATCGGGCCGCCGAACACGCGGGCCAGCGCGAGCCGGCCGACGGTGCTGCCGTGAAGCACCTTGAGCACCTCGCCCCAGGCCCCGTTGCCGCCGAGCCGCTCGGCGGTGGTCGTCGGCGCAGGCGTGTCGTGGCGCAGCGACTTGAGCAGCCGGCGCATGCCGAAGCCCTTGAGCGCCGAGCCGAACAGCACCGGCACGACCAGCCCGGCTCCGGTCTCGCGCGCGATATCGCCGAAGATGGTGTCGAGGCTGGGAATCTCGTCGGAGATGAGCTGTTCGAGCAGCGCATCGTCATGATCGGCGAGTTGCTCGAGCATGTGCGTGCGCGCGGCATGCTCCTCGTCGACCAAAGTGTCCGCCAGCTCGATCTGCTCCGAGGGCTTGCCCGGCTGGTAACGATAGGCCCGCTCGAGTGCCAGATCGACGCAGCCGGTGACCTGATCGCCTTCGCGGATCGGAATCTGGCGCGCGACCAGTGCCGCATTGCTCATCGGCTGGAGCGCCTCGAGTAATTCGCCGATCGTGCCGCGGGCCTGATCGATCTTGTTGACGAACAGGGCATGGGGAACGCCGTGCGCTTCGAGCCAGCGCAGGGTCGGCTCGGCGAGCGCGGCGCGCGCGGGATCGGGATCGATCACCACCAAAGCAAGATCGGCGGCGAGCACTGCCCGCGCGCCATCCTCGGAGAAGCCGGAGGAACCGGGCGCATCGATCAGCAGGAAGCTGTCGCCCATCCATTCGAAGCGCGCGAGGTTGAGCTCGGTCGAGGCGCCGCGGCCGCGTGCCTCGGGACTCGCGTCGCCGACGCTCGTCCCTGCCGCCACTGCACCTTGTCGGGGAATTGCGCCGCTCGCGAACAGCAAGGCTTCGGTCAGGCTGGTCTTACCCGCACCCGTGGGGCCCACGAGTGCGACGGCTCTCGCGCCGTTGGCGGTTGCTCCCATGCTCTCTCTCCCATCGCCCCCCGCTCTTCAGGCAATCGGTTCGAAGCTATGAGCGTCTGCCTATCGCAGACCAAATGCAAGCCCGGCGTCGCGAACGGCTCAGTCCGCCCAGTAGAGCCGTTCCGGATTGGCGACGAGCAGCTTGTGCTGGAGCTCGGGCGTGGGTGCGATGCGCGGAATCACGTCGACCAGCCCGCCATCGTCGGGGATGCGGTGCTCCATGTTCGGATGCGGCCAATCGGTGCCCCAGAGCACGCGATCGGGATAGGCCTCGACCAGCGGGCGGACCGCGGCGACGAAATCGTCATAGGGTTCGCCCTGCGGCGAGAGCCGGTCGGGACAGGTGACCTTGGTCCAGATGTCGTCGCGGCTGTCGAGCAGCGCGCGGAAGGCCCGCATGTCGGGGCCGTCGGGGCCCTGCGCGACATCGGGGCGGCCCATATGGTCGATCACGATCGGCACGGGGATCGCGGAGAGGAACGGGCGCATCTCGTCGAGGATATCGGCCTCGAAATAGACCACGACGTGCCAGCCGAGCCGGCCGATCCGTTCGGACAGGGCGAGGAACTTGTCCTTGGGCGCGTCGTCGACGAGGCGCTTGAGGAAGTTGAAGCGGATACCGCGGATGCCGCCCTGATGGAGCGCGTCGAGCTCGGCATCGCCGATCGCGGGATCGACCACGGCGACGCCGCGGGCCTTGCCGTTCGATTTGGCGATGGCGTTCAGCGTCGCGCGATTGTCGGTGCCGTGGCAGCTCGCCTGGACGATCACGTTGCGGCTGAAACCGAGCTTGTCGCGCAAGGCGAACAGCATCTCGGGGCCGGCATCCTGCGGCAGATATTTGGCCTTGGCGCTGAAGGGGAATTCGGCCATCGGGCCGAAGACGTGGCAATGCGCGTCGACCGCGCCGGGCGGGGGCACATAACGCGGGGTGGAAGGGTCGAGCGTCCAGCTGCGGATGCGATCACTCACGCGAAAATCACTCCATCCATCAATTTGCGCGCGGTGCGCAGCATGCCGGCCTCGACCGGATTTCCCTCGCCATCGACCGTCACCACGCATTCGGTGACGCCGGTAGGATGTTCGACGCCGAGCGTCTTGGTCGCGCCTTCGGGCACCTGCGCCACGGCGGCTGCGGGCGAGCCGGGGATGAGGCAGGCGGTGGCGACGCTGACCGCGCCAAGCACGCCGATCGAGGCGTGGACACGGTGCGGGATGAGCGAGCGGACCGCGATCGCCCCGCCCTCGACCGGCGGCGCGACGAGCATCATCTTGGGCACCGACTTCTCGCGCACGTCGCCGAGATTCATCAGCGGGCCGGCCGCGAGGCGGATCGCCTCGACCTTGGCTTTCATGTCCGCATCGGCGTCGAGCGTATCGCGGTCCTCATAGCCGGTGATGTCCATATCCGCGGCAGCGATGACCACGCAGGGCATGCCGTTGTCGATCAACGTGACCTTCACGCCGAGGATCTCGTCGACGCCGTTGCCGGTGGGGAGCAGCGCGCCGCAGGAGGATCCGGCGGTGTCGCGGAAAACGAGCGGGATCGGGGCGGCGGTGCCGGGGACGCCGCTGATCGCAGCATCGCCGCTATAGGCTACCGTGCCGCCGGGCGTCTGGATGATGGCTACCGCGACTTGGCCCGTATTCTCCATGAAGATGGCGACGCGGGTCTCGTCGCCGGTGGCCGCGATCAGCCCGCGCTCGATCGCGAAGGGCCCAACGCCCGCGAGCATGTTGCCGCAATTCTGGCTGTCGGTAACGATTGGCTGATCGACGAAGACCTGCAGGAAGAGATAGTCGACATCGACGCCCGGCCGTTCGGATTTGCGGACCACGGCGACCTTCGAGGTCAGCGGGTCCGCACCGCCCATGCCGTCGATCTGCCGCGGATCGGGCGAGCCCATCGCACGCAGCAAGAAGGCGTCGCGCGCCGCGGAGTCGGCGGGCAGGTCGGCGGCGAGGAAGAAGCCGCCCTTCGACGTGCCGCCGCGCATCCACATGCAGGCGACGCCGTCACTCATAGCGCAGGCCTAAGGCTTCGAGCTTCTCGCGCATATTGTAGATGTCGAGCCCGAGTTCGCCCGCGGCGAGGCGCTTGCGCTTGCTCTCCTCGGCGGCCTCACGGGCCTGCGCTTTCTCGAGCACCGCGGCGGCGGCGGCGCGTTTGACCACGCACACGCCGTCATCGTCGGCAACGATCACGTCGCCCGGGTCGATCGCCGCACCGGCGCAGACGATCGGCACGTTGACCGAGCCGAGCGTCGCCTTGACCGTGCCTTGCGCGAAGACGGCCTTCGACCAGACGGGGAATTGCATCGCCGTAAGATCGCGAACGTCGCGCACACCGGCGTCGATGACGAGGCCGCGGCAGCCGCGGGCCATGGCGGAGGTCGCGAGCAGGTCGCCGAAATAGCCGTCTTCACAAGGACTTGTCGGCGCGAGGACGAGGATGTCGCCGTCCTGCAACTGCTCGATCGCGACATGCACCATCCAGTTGTCGCCGGGAGGCGCGGAGATGGTCACGGCCGAGCCGGCGATGCGTGCACCGGGATAGATCGGGCGCATCCGGCTGGCGAGCAGGCCGATACGGCCCTGCGCCTCGTGCACCGTCGCCACGCCCGCGGCGCCGAGCCCGGCGATCACCGCCGCGTCCGCGCGCGCAATGTTGCGAACAACTTTCCCGGCCATGCGTCTCTCCCGATTACTCTCCAGCAGCTAGGCCAATTGCACCGGACCTCCGCAATTCGGATTGCGGGCGCGCCATAAGTTTTTGCTATAGGCGGCTTATGACCCTTGCCCCGTTCGATCTCAACCTGCGGCATCTGCGCGCGCTTTCGGCGATCATCGCGCGCGGCAGCATGAGCGCCGCGGCGGAGGCGGTGAGCCTGTCGCAGCCGGCGCTGACGCAGGGGCTGGCCAAGCTCGAGCAGCGGCTCGACACACCCCTGTTCGAGCGGCGGCCGGACGGCATGTCACCCACGCCAGAGGGGCAGATCCTCGCCGAACGCGCCAATGCCGCGCTCGAGCATCTCACCCAGGCGACCCGGAGCAGCGGGCGCGGGTTCGCGCGGCCCGAATTGCTGATGACGGCGACGCAGCTGCGCGCCTTCCTCGCGCTCGCCGACGCCGGCGGCTTCGCCCGCGCCGCCGCCGCGACAGGGCTGTCACAGCCCGCATTGCACCGCGCGGTCCGCGAGATCGAGCAGATCTGCGGCTGCGCTTTGGTCGAGCGGCGCGGGCGCGGCGTGGCGCTCACCCCGCGCGGACACCGGCTGGCGCGCGGCATCCGCCTCGCCGGCGCCGAGATCGCGGCGGGGATCGCCGAGATCAGCGAGGCGGCGGACAGCGCGGGCAACAGCATCACGATCGGTGCGATGCCACTGTCGCGCGCCCGCATCCTGCCGCGCGCGATCGCCCGCTTCACCGGCGAATATCCGCGCTTCCGCATCGACGTGGTCGAGGGATCGTGGCGCGAGCTGATCGACCCGCTGCTCGACGGCGTGCTCGACCTGACGGTGGGCGCGCTGCGCGCGACACCGCCCGCAGGGGTCGCGCAGACGCCTTTGGTGGTCGACCGGCTGGCGGTGATCGGCCGCGCCGGGCACCCGCTCGCCGCCTGCCCCGCCCCCACCCGCGCGCAGCTCGCCGCCTATCCGTGGATCGTCGGCCAGCAAGGCACCCCGCTGCGCGCGCAATGGGAGAAACTGTTCGACGGCCATGCCCTGCCGCCCGCGCCGATCGAATGCGGATCGGTGATGGTGGTGCGCGAGATCCTGCGTGAGAGCGACTTTCTAACCCTGCTCTCGCCCGATCAGGTAGCGCTCGAGATATTGCACGACATGCTCGTCACGATCGGTCCGCCCTTGCCCGAAAGCAGCCGCACGATCGGCATCAGCACGCGCGAGAGCTGGCGGCCCACCGCCGCCCAGGCGCGGTTGATCGCGCTGATCCACGAGACCTCGAAAGCGGGAGTTCCGGAAATCGAATAGCGGACGGGCAAAACCGATTGGTGCCCGCGCCACCCGCAATCCTAGCCTCTCGTCATGGAGAGGAAGATCGCCCTGATCGGGTTCGGCGAGGCTGGCAGCGCCTTCGCTGCGGCGCGTGCGCCGGGGATCGCCGCCACCGCCTATGACGTGAAGACCCGCGACCCGGCCGAGCGCGACGCGATGCTCGCCGCCTATGCCGAAGCGGGCGTCGAGGGCTTCAACACCGCCGCCGCCGCGCTCGCCAATGCCGAGGCGGTGCTGTCGCTGGTCACCGCCGATCAGGCGCATCCCGTGGCCAAGGGCCATGCCACCGAGCTCGGGCATGGTGCGCTGTGGCTCGACATGAACAGCGTCGCTCCCCAGACCAAACGCGCCGCGGCCCGCGCGGTGGAAGCCGCGGGCGGACGCTATGTCGATGTCGCGGTGATGGCGCCGGTGCACCCGCAGATTCTGGGCGTACCGCTGCTGGTGAGCGGGCCGCATGCCGAGGCGGGCGCGGAGATCCTCGAAGCGATCGGCTTTACGCAGGTTCGCGTCGTCGCCGGCGAGGTCGGCACCGCCTCTTCGATCAAGATGATCCGGTCGGTGATCGTGAAGGGCCTGGAGGCGCTCACCGCCGAAGCGATGCTCGCGGCCGAAGCCGCGGGGGTGCGCGACGAACTAATCGCCTCGCTCGACGCCAGCGAGCGCGCCCGCCCCTGGGCCGAGCGCGCCGACTACAATCTCGACCGCATGTTGCTCCACGGCACCCGCCGCGCCGCCGAGATGGAGGAAGTGGTCAAGACGCTTGACGCGCTCGGCACCGGATCGCCGATGACGCGGGGCACGATCGAGCGCCAGCGTGCGCTGGGCGCGATCGGCGCGGGCGCACCCGACGGCCTCGACGCCAAACTGGACCTGATCCGCAACAGAAAGGCGGAAGCCGCGTGAGCCTGATCATCGACTGCCACGGCCATTATACTACCGCGCCGGCCGCGCATAACGCGTGGCGCGAGCTGCAAAAGGCTGCGTTCAAGGCCGGCGAGGCCGCGCCCGCTTATCCCACCATTTCCGACGACGAGATCCGCGAGACGCTGGAGAAGAACCAGATCCGGCTGATCAAGGAACGCGGCGCGGACATGACGATCTTCAGCCCCCGCGCCTCGGCGATGGCGCCGCATGTCGGCGACGAGGGCGTGGCCAAGGCTTGGGCGCGCGCGAACAACGACCTGATCGCGCGCTGCGTATCGCTCTACCCCGAGATCTTCGCGGGCGTGTGCATGCTGCCGCAGAACCCGAAGGCGGACCTGACCGGATCGATCGCCGAGCTGGAGCGCTGCGTGAACGAGCTCGGCTTCATCGGCTGCAACCTCAATCCCGATCCGGGCGGCGGGCACTTCACGTCGCCGCCGCTGACCGACCGTTTCTGGTATCCCTTCTACGAGAAGATGGTCGAGCTCGACGTGCCGGCGATGATCCACGTGTCGGGCAGCTGCAATCCCGGCCTGCACGCTACGGGCGCTTATTATATCGCCGCGGACACGATCGCCTTCATGCAGCTGATCGAGGGCAATCTCTTCGCGGACTTCCCGACGCTCCGTTTCATCATCCCGCACGGCGGCGGCGCGGTGCCCTATCACTGGGGCCGCTATCGCGGGCTGGCGGACATGCTCAAGCAGCCGAGCCTCGACGGGCATGTGATGAACAACGTCTATTTCGACACCTGCGTCTATCACCAGCCGGGCGTCAACCTGCTCGCCGAGGTGATCGACACGAAGAACATATTGTTCGGCAGCGAGATGGTCGGCGCGGTGCGCGGGATCGATCCGCAGACGGGGCAATATTTCGACGACACCAAACGCTATGTCGACGCACTGCCGATCTCGGACGAGCAGCGCCACGCGATCTTCGAGGGCAATGCGCGGCGGGTGTTCCCGCGGCTCGATGCGAAGCTGAGGGCGCGCGGGCTGTGACGCGCGATTTCGCACAAGCACATGCCCACCCCGGCGAAGGCCGGGGCCCAGCTGCGGCGGTTTCTGAAGCGCGGAACACCCTCTCCGCCGGTTCGATACTGGGCCCCGGCCTTCGCCGGGGTGGGGCTTACCGCCGGGATGGGGCTTGCATGGGAGCGCGCCCATGACCTGGATCCGCAACGCATGGTATGTCGCCGGCTGGGATGCCGAGATCGACCGTGCGCCGCTCGCGCGGACCATCTGCGGCGTGCCGATGATGTTCTACCGCAAGCTGGACCGTTCGGTGGTGGCGATGCGCGACGCGTGCCCGCACCGGATGCTGCCGCTGTCGATGGGCATCCGCGAGGGGGATTCGATCCGCTGCCGCTATCACGGGCTCAAGCTCGGGCCCGACGGGGTGGCGGAGGAGATGCCGCTCAAGAGCGAGGCGGCGAACAAGCGCGTCTGCGCCGAGACCTATGCGGTGGCCGAGCGGCATCGCTTCGTGTGGGTGTGGGTGGGCGACAAGGCGCTCGCCGACCCGGAGCTGATCCCCGATCTCTGGCCGTGCTCGCACCCCGACTGGACCTTCGACGGCGGCTATTATCCCGTCGCGGCCGATTACCGGCTGATGGTCGACAACCTCATGGACCTGACGCACGAGACGCATGTCCATGCCGGATCGATCGGCCAGCCCGAACTGATGGAAGCGCCGATCCACGCGCATGCCGAGGGCGACCGCGCCTATGTGTCGCGCTGGATGCCGGGGGTGGACGCCCCGCCCTTCTGGCGCGGCGCGCTCAAGAAGGATGGGCCCGTCGACCGCTGGCAGATCTGCGAGTTCATCGCGCCTTCGGTGGTGATGATCGACGTCGGCGTGGCCCCGGTCGGCGCGGGCGCGACGCTGGAGCGGCACGACCAGGGCGTGCGCGGCATGGTGGTCGACTGCATGACCCCCGAGACCGAGACCAGCATGCATTATTTCTGGGGCATGGCGCGCAGCTTCGACGTGGACGACGCCGGCTTCACCGCGCGCTTCAAGCGTCAGCAGGGCGGTGTGTTCCTCGAAGACAAGGAAGTGCTGGAGGCGCAGCAGGCGGCGATCCGCGCAAATCCGGACCTGAAACTCAACGCCTACAGCATCGACCAGGGCGGCGTGCGCGCGCGCCAGATCATCAACCGGCTGATCCGTGCGCAGGCGGCCCCCGCGGAGGCGGCGGAATGACCGGGCCCAAGGAAGATAAAGTGGGCGACATCCATAGCTATCTCGACGAGTTCGAGGACATTCCCGGCACGCGCGTCTTCACCGCGAAGCGGGCGCGGCAGGGCTATCATCTCAACCAGTTCGCGATGAGCCTGATGAAGCCGGAGAATCGCGAGCGCTGGAAGGCCGACGAGCGCGCCTATCTCGACGAGTGGAAGCTCAGCGAGGAGCAGAAACAGGCGGTGCTCGACCGCGACTACAACCGGCTGCTCGATCTGGGCGGCAACATCTATTTCCTGTCGAAGATCTTCTCGACCGACGGGAAGAGCTTCCTGCAGGCGGTGTCGACGATGAGCGGCATGAGCCTCGAGGACTATCAGGCGATGATGCTGGCCGGCGGCCGCTCGCCCGAAGGCCTCCGTTCGCTGAAGGACAGAAAGTAATGGCGCGCATCACCGCTGGCGTCACGACCAGCCACATCCCCGCGCTGGGCGCCGCGATCGATCTCGGCAAGACCGGGGATGAGTATTGGCGGCCAGCCTTCGCCGGATACGAATGGACCAAAGCGTGGGAGGCCGAGCAGAAACCCGACGTCGTCGTCCTCGTCTATAACGACCATGCCTCGGCCTTCGATATGAAGGTGATCCCGACCTTCGCGATCGGCTGTGCGGAGGAGTTCAAGCCCGCGGACGAAGGCTGGGGGCCGCGGCCGGTGCCGGTGGTCGAGGGCCATGCCGACCTCGCCTGGCACATCGCCCAGAGCCTGATCCTCGAAGAATTCGACATGACGATCATCAACGAGATGGACGTCGATCACGGCCTGACCGTGCCGCTGAGCCTGATGTTCGGCCAGCCCGAAAAGTGGCCGGTGAAGGTGATCCCGCTCGCGGTGAACGTCGTCACCTATCCCCCGCCCTCGGGCAATCGCTGCTGGGCTTTGGGCGAGGCGATCGCGCGCGCGGTGGCGAGCTTCCCGGAGGACCTCAACGTGCAGGTCTGGGGCACGGGGGGCATGAGCCACCAGCTGCAGGGGCCGCGCGCGGGGCTGATCAACGCCGAATGGGACAACAGCTTCATCGATCGGCTCGAGGGCGACACGCAGGAACTGCGGCACATTCCGCACATCGAATATCTGCGCGAGACCGGCTCCGAGGGGATCGAGATGGTGATGTGGCTGGTGATGCGCGGCGCGCTCGGCCGGGCCACGCGGATCCTGCACCGGCATTATCACGTGCCCGCCAGCAATACCGCGGTGGGGCATGTCGTACTGGAGCCTGTGCCCTGAATTTCTCCCCTCCCGCTTGCGGGAGGGGTCGGGGGTGGG
>Ga0065165_1002168_pt1 | contig 17743 bp, 6 predicted proteins | sample AraplaMF_Cvi_mMF_FD_63813 | JGI IMG/M metagenome (GOLD analysis project Ga0065165, IMG submission 63813) | Arabidopsis root microbial communities from the University of North Carolina, USA - plate scrape MF_Cvi_mMF (version 2) (version 3) | ecosystem: Host-associated > Plants > Roots > Endosphere...
GCATGCCATGCCGCATTGCAGCGGCGAATTTCGCAACCGCGCCTGCGCTATTTCGCCAGTGACTGGCTGCACGCACTGCTGCACCGTGGCCGCCGCCGCGCTGCAGCCGCGGCTTCCCGCCACTCCCGAGCCGCCTATGACCGCCAAGCATGGATGGGCTTTCTGCTTAGCCCTCGCCGCCTCCGTTCTCCCGCCGCATGCGGCGGCCGAGCAACGCAGCCTGTCGCAGGACTGGCGCTTCCAGCGCGGCGACGCCAAGGGCGCCGACGTGGCTGCCTATGACGATCGCTCCTGGCGCCAGGTGTCGGTACCGCACGACTGGTCGATCGAGGACAAGCCCGACGGCTCCCCGCCGTTCGACCGCGACGCGGTCAGCGGACAGGACTCCGGCTATCTGCCCGGCGGCGTCGGCTGGTACCGGCGCCATCTGTCCTTGAGTGCGCAAGACGCAACGCGCACGGTGCTGGTCCGCTTCGAAGCGATCTACATGGATGCCGACGTGTGGATCAACGGGCAGCACGTAAGCAAGCATCACTACGGCTACAGCGCGTTTACCGTCGACCTGACGGGCAAGCTGCACGCTGGCGACAACGTGCTGGCGATCCGGGTCGACCATGCCGATCCCTCGTCGCGCTGGTATGCCGGCTCGGGGCTGATCCGCCCCGCCACTCTGGAATTGCTGCCGCCGGTGCATATCGAACCGGACAGCGTCCAGGTCGTCACGCCGTCGGTCGGCGCCGCGGCCTCCAGGGTGGAGGCGCACCTGGAGGTCGCCAATGGCTCCGGGCGAAGCCAGCCTGTCGAGGTGAGCACGCGCATCCTTTCACCGGATGGAAGCGTGGTGGCGCGGAACGATCACAAGACGACGCTTGCACCGGGCGCGAAGGTCGCCGACGCAAGCGCGTTCGACCTGAGCCAGCCCGCGCTGTGGTCGCCCGACTCGCCCAACCTGTACGTGCTGGAGCAGACCGTGCGCACGGCCGACGGCGGCTCCGACGTGCGGCGCACGCGCTTCGGCATCCGCAGCATCACCGTCGACGCGGCGCACGGGCTGCGCATCAATGGCAGGCAGGTGCTGCTGCGCGGCGGCAACATGCACCACGACAATTACATGCTTGGCGCGGCCGGCCTGCCCGCCGCGGATGCGCGCAAGGTCGCGCTGATGAAGGCCGCGGGCTACAACGCCATCCGCAGCGCGCATAACCCCGCCAGCCAGGCCACGCTCGACGCCGCGGACGAGCTGGGCATGCTGGTCGTCGACGAGGCGTTCGATGCCTGGAGCCGACAGAAGAAAGCGCAGGACTATGCCCGCTTCTTCGCGCAGGACTGGCCCGCCGACCTGGACAGCCTGGTGCTGAGCGGCCGCAATCATCCCAGCGTGCTGTTCTGGAGCATCGGCAACGAAATTCCCGAACAGGGCGCGGCACCGGGCATCGAGACCGCGCGCCGGATGGTGGCCCGCGTGCGCCTGCTCGATGCCACCCGCCCGGTTACCCAGGCCGTCAGCACCGGCGGCCCGGAGAGCGACGGCCAGTTCGCCGTGCTCGACGTGGCGGGGTACAACTATCACGCCCATGAATTCGCCGACGATCACCGGCGCTTTCCCGCGCGCGTGATGTTCACTTCCGAATCCATCTCGAAGGATGCGTTCGTCTATTGGCGCAGCGTGGAGACCATGCCCTGGGTGCTGGGCGACTTCGTGTGGACCGCCGTCGACTATCTGGGCGAAACGGGCATCGGCTGGATGGGCTACAGCCAGGACTGGCAGAAGCTCGGGCCTTACCCTTGGCACCTGGCCTATTGCGGCGAGATCGATGCCACCGGGCGCAAGCGGCCGGCGGCGTATTACCGGGAAGTGCTGTGGAAGACCGGCATCGATCCGATCTCGGCGTTCGTCAGGCAACCGCCCGGCACCGAAGACCTGCCCGACCGCCATCTGTTTCCGATCACGCCGCCGCATCTGGACTGGTCGCTGGACGACGTCCATCCAAGCTGGAGCTGGCCGGGACGGGAAGGCAAGCCGCTGGACGTGGTGGTTTATGCCGAGTATCCGGAGGTCGAACTTTTCCTCAACGGCAAAAGCCTGGGGCGCAAGCCGGTCGGCGTGCAGACGGAATACAAGGCGGCCTACCGGGTGCCCTACGCGCCCGGCCGCCTGGTGGCGGTCGGCTATCGCGACGGCCGCGCTGCCGGGCGCTGGGAATTGCGCACCGCGGCCGAGCCTGCGGCGCTGCGGCTGTCGGTGGATCGCGCCCGCCTTCGCGCCGACGGCCAGGATCTGGCCTACGTCACGGCGGAATTGATCGACGCCGAGGGCGTGCCGGTCTATGCACCGGATCAGGACCGGCCCATGAACGTGCTCGTCGGCGGCGCCGCGACACTGGCCGGCGTGGGCAATGGCGATCCGCACGATGCCTCCAGCTTCCAGTCCGGCCGGCGGCGCAGTTTTCATGGCCGCATCGTCGCGGCGGTGCGGGCATCCGCGCTGGCGGGCGACGCCACCGTGCACGTGGAGGTGCCGGGACTGCCGGCGCAGGAGGTGCGCATCGGCGTCGTTTCGCCTTAGTGCGCGCCGCGCGGCCTGCTTTGTCTTGTCGCGCGGATCCCGGGCCTCAAGGCCATCCATGGCCGGCCGATACCATCCGAGATAAGTTGTGCGCGAGCCGAGGGACCATCGGCCACCGAAGCGCCATCGTTCGGAGAGGTTATGGAATGGATCGCGAGCTTGATGCATGCCGGCACGCTGCTGCTGGTCAATGCCTTGCTGGCCGCGTTGTCCTCGGCCCTGTTCCTGGCCCTGTACATCGCCCGCCCCGGCGCCGGGCGCGAGCCTGGGGTGCTGTTATGGAGCCTCAGCTACGCTGCATTCGCCGCCGGTTTCGGGGTCCTTTTCGCTCCCGCTTTCCATCTCGATTTTCCTGGCCTGGGCCTGGCCGGCAACCTCCTGATCGATGCGGGCACGGTGCTGGCGCTGCTGGCGGCCAACTTCTACCTGGGCTTGTCCAGGCGCGCATTGTGGGTGCTGGCCCCGGTGGCGGTGCTTGCGCTGATCGAAACCGGACTGGTGATCCATGAAGGCGAAAACCTTCGCCACATGGTCATTCTCGGCGGAGCCCTGACCGGCGTCGTTACGGTCGCCACCGGCGTGGCGTTCTGGCAATGCAAGGACCCGGCGCAGCGGCCGGTCGCGCGCCTCGCAGGCCTGTTCCATTTCCTGTGGGCAGCCATGCTGCTGATGCGGATGTCATGGTGGATGGCGCACCCGCAGGTCCTCGCCGGCCCCGACCACACCTCGACCTTCGGCTTGCTCTCCAGGGTCGTGCTTACCTGGGTCATTACGCCCTGCCTGCTGTGGATGCTGACGCGCAAGCTCGACGCGGAATTGATCCGTCACGCCAGCCAGGATCCCCTCACTGGCGTGGCCAACCGGCGCGTCATGTGGGAACAAGGCGAGCAGCGCATGGCGCAATCCCAGCAGCGCAACACTGCCATCGCCGTGCTGATGATCGACGTGGACCGGTTCAAGTCGATCAACGACCGCTGGGGCCACGACGGCGGCGACCAGGTGCTCGTAGCCATCGCCGATGCGCTCAGGCGCAACATCCGCGAGAAGGACATCCTGGCCCGCGTAGGCGGCGAGGAATTCATGGTGCTGCTTCATCAGGCCGAGGAACCGGCGGCGATGGAAGCCGCGGAACGCTTGCGGCGCGCCGTGGAGAGCCAGGCGATCGCGCTGCTGCACGACCAGCCGCTGCAGTGCACGGTCAGCATCGGCTACTGCATCGCCAGGGGCGCCGAGGCGAATTGGCGATCGGTGGTCGTCGCGGCCGATCGGGCGCTCTATGCGGCCAAGCAAGGAGGCCGCAATCGCGTCATGCGCGCCATGGAGGACTCACCCATCCAGCCATTCAGGGGCTGAGACTGCTGCGCATCGCCGGGCTTGCTGCAATCGGCTGGCCGTGCTGCTGATTCCGCCGCCTGCGCGGCTTGCTCGCGCATGGATCGCTATTTTCAAGCGGATGCCTATTGGTAGTGCGCATGCCGATCCTTGAGCGTATTTGTCGTGACATATCCCTGCCGATACCTGTCCATGGCGGCTGGTATCGGTTGGCTTTCTCATCTGCGCACGACTAGCCGTCATGGCCATTAATGCGTTCACGTCTGCGCTACATGCTGCGAGCACATTGATCGCCATTTTCAAACGGATGTATATCGGCGGAGCTGCGCGTTTCCCGCAGTGGTCAACTGATGAGTCGACGACGGTTGTACGACGCGATCTACAGATTTTTATTTAGCGGTCTCTCTGAATCGGCGCATCGATTGACAGTCACATCTTGTCGGTAGATATTCGATCGCTATACCCGAGCACAACCGGGTTTTTGGAAGCGCCCACCGATTTCATATTTTCGTCACGCTGGCTACAGCGTTTTTGATTTGATCGCAGCAAACGGTGCGAGGAGAAGGATTCTCATGAGCAACCCATTCGATGACGACAAGGGCATCTTCCTGGTGCTCGTCAACGACGAAGGCCAGCATTCGCTCTGGCCCGATTTCGCGGCGATTCCGGCGGGCTGGACGACGGCTTTCGGGCCGGCAGCGCGAGCAGACTGCATGGATTATGTAGACCGGAGCTGGACCGACATGCGGCCCAGGAGCCTCATCGCGGCGATGGAACATCCAACCGCCTAGGCAAACGCAACTGGACGCCGACACCAGCGACGCGTCGGCATACCGATTGAACCAAACCTGCCCGTTCAAGGGCGACCAGAGGTTCATGGGCCATGGAAGGGTTCCCGCTCGATGGCGCTTACATTGACGTGCCGGAGGCTACGCAAGCGGGCCTTCCCGACGTCGGTTTTGCCGCGCTGTTCGAGCGGCAGGTCGACCTGACTCCGCATGCCACTGCGCTGGTCTTTGGCGATGCCCGGCTGAGCTATGCCGAACTGGATGCGCGCGCCAACCAGCTGGCCACATGGTTGTCCGCAAAAGGCATTCGACCGGAGGATATCGTCGCCATGGCGCTGCCGCGATCGTTCGAATCGATCGTGGCGATTCTGGCGTTGCACAAGCTCGGCGCGGCTTATCTGCCGCTCGATCCGGATTATCCCGAGCAGCGGCTGATCTACATGCTCGAGGAGGCGGCTCCGGCTTGCGTGCTCTGTTTCCGCGAGACGGTCCTGAAGACTCCGCCTGAACTGCCCGTCCATCTTCTGGACGATGCGGACCTCCACAGCGGGATCGAGGCGCTGGCGTCCGCGCGGATCGGGATCGCGCACGACGCGGAAGCCGCGCAGCGCGCCGCCTATGTGATCTATACCTCGGGCTCGACCGGCCAGCCCAAAGGCGTGGTGGTGACCCATGCCGGCGTCGCCGCGCTGGCAGCCACCTACCGCGAGCGGCTGCGCATCGGACCGGCTAGCCGCGTATTGCAGTTTGCGTCGCTGTCTTTCGACGCTTCTTTCGCCGAGATCGCCATGGCGCTCGCGCTCGGCGCATGCCTGGTGCTGGCTCCGTCCGACGAGCTGCTTCCCGGCGCCAGCCTGGCGGCGCTGTGCGAGCGGCAGCGCATCACCCACCTGGCCTTGCCGCCGAGCCTGCTGGCCTTGATGGCGCCGGGCGATCTGCCCGGCGTGGAGACCTTGGTCGTGGGCGGCGAGGCGTGTCCTGCGGAGCTTGCTGCCCGGTGGGCTCGCATGCATCGCCTGGTCAATGCTTATGGACCGACCGAAGCTACCGTCGATGCACTGATGTCAGCGCCGATCGGCACGGAGGCGAAGGCCGCCGTGCCGATCGGAAATCCCGTGGCTGGCGCGGCTGCCTATGTTCTGGACGCCGCCTTGCGGTGTGTGCCGGAAGGCCACGCCGGCGAACTGTATCTGGCCGGCGCGGGCCTGGCGCGCGGTTATCTGCATCGCCCTGGCTTGACCGCGGCCCGCTTTCATCCCGACCCGTTCGGCCCGCCGGGCAGCCGCATGTATCGCACCGGCGATATCGCGCGGCAGCTGGCGGACGGCTCCCTGTGCTTCGTCGGGCGCGCCGATCAGCAGGTCAAGCTCCACGGCCTGCGCATCGAACTCGACGAGATCGAAACCTGGCTCAGGCGCGACGCCAGCGTGGCGCAGGCGGCCGTGCTGATGCGCGAGGATCGCACCGGCCACCGGCAACTGGTCGGCTACGTCGTGCCCAGGCATGGGCAGCAGGAGGCGATGCGGGACGCGGACTACGAGGCGCAGCAGGTCGAGCAATGGCAGGTACTGCATGACGGCCTGTACAGCCAGCACGCGGAGCTGGCGGACGACGAGGATTTCGGCGGCTGGAACAGCAGCTACGACGGCGCTCCGATTCCGCTGGAAGAAATGCGCGAATGGCGGGATGCGATCGTCGGCAGGATCCTGGACCTGCGCCCGCGGCGGCTGCTGGAGATCGGCGTCGGCACCGGCCTGATCCTGTGGAAAGTGGCGCCGCATTGCGCGTTTTATTGCGGCACGGATTTTTCGCTGCCGGTCATCGAGTCCCTGCAAGCCAGGGTGGCGGACCATCCGCAGCTGCGCGAACGCGTGGATCTGCGCTGCCAGCCCGCGCATGAGATCGGCGGCCTGCCGCAGGGCGGTTTCGACACCATCGTGATCAATTCGGTCCTGCAATACTTTCCCGGCGCCGGTTACCTGACGGCGGTGCTGCGGCAGTGCGCGGCGCTGCTGGCTCCCGGCGGACGCATATTGATCGGCGACGTGCCCGATTTCCGCCTCATGCGCTGCTTCGCCACCTCCGTCGCCTGGCACCGCGCCGGCGGCGGCGATGCGCGCGCCATTCGCCACGTGGCCGAAGAGGAAATGCGGCTGGAAAACGAGATGCTGGTCGATCCAGGCTATTTCTCGGCGCTGCCGCAACACGTCGAAGACCTGGCCGGTGTCGACATCCAGCTCAAGCGCGGGCGCGCCCGCAACGAAATGACGCGCTATCGCTACGACGTCGTGCTGCACAAGCGCGGCACGCGCCTGCGTTCCGCCGCCGCGCTGCCCACGCTGGCGTGGGGCCGCGAGGTCGACACAATGGCATCGTTGCGCCAGCGTTTGCTGGACGCCGGTGCCGAAGGCCTGCGGGTGAGCGCCATCGTCAACGCCCGGCTGACCGGCGAGTTCGACATCTCGCGCCGGGTCTGGGGCGAACGCGAAGATGCATCGGCGCCCGCGCTGGACCCCGAAGACCTGAAAGCGCTCGGCGCCGAACTCGGCTACCAGGTGGCCGCCACCTGGTCGCCGGACCGCACCGGCCGGCATTTCGATGCCGTGTTCCTGCCCGTATCCGATGCGCCTGGCGCCGCGCTCGACGGCCTGTATCTGGCGCCGGCCGTCGCCGCGGGTTCGCCGCTCTGCCACGACCCCGGCGCCATGCAGGACCATCGCGGCTACGTGGCGGCGCTGCGCGAGCGCCTCGCCGAACATCTGCCCGCCTTCATGCTGCCCGCCTCGATCGTCGTGCTGGCCGAGCTGCCGCTTACCGCCAACGGCAAGCTCGATCGCCAGGCCTTGCCCGCGCCGACCGGCGCCGCCGTGCTGCGCCATGCCTACGAGCCGCCGCAAGGCCGTGTCGAACAGCTGCTGGCGGAGCTGTGGGAAAACCTGCTGGGCGTCTGGCAGGTCGGACGCGGCGATCACTTTTTCGAGCTGGGCGGCAATTCGCTGCTGGCGATCCAGCTCGCCAGCCGCATGCGCGACACGCTCAACGTGGATGTTCCGATCCGCACCCTGTTCGAGGCCCCCACCTTGTCTGCGCAAGCCGAGCAGCTGGCCCATGCGCGCCATTCCACCCGCCTGCGCCTGCGCCGCATGCAACCAAGCGAGTCCGCCCAATGATTCCCATGTCCCTCGCCCAGCAGCGCCTGTGGTTCCTGCACAAGCTCGAAGGCCCCAGCACCACCTTCAACGTGCCCCTGGCCTTGCACCTGGAAGGCGAGCTGGACGCGGACGCCTTGCAGGCGGCGGTGCGGGACGTGATCGTCCGGCACGAGGTCCTGCGCACCATCTTCCGCGAAGCAAACGGCGTGGGCGAGCAGGTCGTGCTCGATCCGGCCGCGGTCGAACTGACCTTCGAGCGGAGCGATGCCACTGAGGCAACGCTGGCGCAGTCGGCAAGGGCGTTCTCCGAATACCGCTTCGACCTGACCCGGGATATCCCGCTCCGCGCCGCGCTGTTCCGGGTGGCGCAGCGCCGCCACACGCTGGTGCTGCTGGTCCAGCACATCGCCAGCGACGGCTGGTCCTGGGCGCCCTTGATGGAAGACCTGAGCATCGCCTACGCCGCCCGGCGCCGCGGCGCCGCACCGGATCAGCCGCCGCTGCCGGTGCAGTACGCCGACTACGCGCTGTGGCAGCAGGAGTGGATGGCGCAGGAATCCGATCCGGACAGCGACATCGCGCGGCAGCTGGCGTTCTGGAAAGACAAGCTGGTCGGGCTTCCCGAGCAGACCGGCCTGGTGCCGGATCGCCCGCGCCCGGGCAGGACCGTCCATGCCGGCGACAGCGTCGAGGTCGACTTCGGTCCCGCCGTGCTGCGCGACCTGCACGAGCTGGCGAGCCGGCACCGCTGCAGCCTGTTCATGGTGCTGCACGCGCTGGTCGCCGCGCTGTTGACCCGGCTCGGCGGCGGCACCGACCTGCCCATCGGCACCTCGGTGGCCGGGCGCCATGACGAGGCCTTGAACAACCTGGTGGGCTTCTTCGTCAACCTGCTGGTATTGCGCACCGATACCTCCGGCGATCCCTCCTTCCATCAGCTGCTCGATCGGGTGCGCGAAACGGACCTGGCGATCTATTCGCACCAGGAGGTGCCGTTCGAGCGCCTGGTCAACATGGTCAATCCCTTGCGCCAGTCGTCGCAGCATCCCTTGTTCCAGGTGGCGATGGTGCTGCAGAACAATCGCAACGCCAGCCTTGCGATGCCGGACCTGGCGGTGCGTACGGAATTCCTGCCGCTGGGCACCGCCAAGTACGACCTGACGTTCGAGTTCATCGAGCAGTCGGAAGCGGATGGAAGCGCGCACGGACTGTCCTGCAGCATCGAATACATGGTCGATCTTTACGACCGCGCCACCATCGAGGGCTACGCCGAAAAGCTGGCTCGCCTGATCGCCACGGTGACGAAGCGGCCGGACCTGCCCCTGAGCCGTGTCGACCTGCTCGGCGAAGAAGAACGCGACCGCCTGCTGAACCAGTGGAACCGCACCGCCCGGCCGATGCCGCCAGGCACCCTGCCCGACCTGTTCGCGGCGCAAGCAGCGCGCGATCCCGACGCCGTCGTTGCATCCGACGGCGAACGCACGCTCAGCTACGGCCAGCTCGATCGCCGCGCCAACCAGCTCGCGCATTACCTGCGCGGCCTGGGTGTCGGCCCGGACGTGCTGGTGGGGCTGTGCATGGAGCGTTCGCTGGACCTGCTGGTGGCCATGCTCGCCATCGTCAAGGCCGGCGGCGCCTATCTGTCGCTGGACCCGGAGCATCCCGCCGAACGGCTCGCCGCCATACTCAACGAAAGCATGGCGCCCATCGTGCTCACCGAGGCGGCGTTGCGCGATCGGCTGCCGGCGCACTGGGGCCTGATGCTGGTCCTGGACGAGCAAGCGGCGGAGATCGATGCGCAACCGGAGCTGGCGCCGCCGCACGGGTTGCAGGACGAGCATCTGGCTTACGCCACCTACACCTCGGGATCGACCGGCGCCCCCAAGGGCATCGTCGTCACGCAGCGCAACGTGATCGACCTGGCGTTCGATCACCGCTGGCAGGACGGCGGCGAGCGGCGCCTGCTGCTGCATGCGCCGCTGGCGTTCGACGCTTCCACCTTCGAGATCTGGGTGCCGCTGCTGCGCGGCTGGCGCATCGTCGTCGCTCCGCGCGGCAAGCTCGGCGCGCGGGAGCTGGCGCGCGCGGTCGTGGCGGGCGGGATCACCGATCTATGGGTCACCGCGGGCCTGTTCCACCTCATGGTCGACGAGGACGTGGCAGCCTTCGCCGGCCTGCGGCGGGTCATCTCCGGCGGCGAAGTCTTGTCGCCGCCGCACGTCGCCAGGCTGCTGGCGGCGTGTCCGCGGCTGACCATGTGCAACGCCTACGGCCCGACCGAAACGACCACGTTCGCCACCCTGCACCCCATGCGCGCCAGATCGCAACCGGCCGGCAGCCTGCCCATCGGCGCGCCGCTCGACAACATGCGCGCCTGCGTGCTCGACAGCGCCTTGCAGCTGGCATCGGTCGGCCAGGTGGGCGAGCTGTACCTCGGCGGGTCCGGCCTGGCCCGCGGCTATCTGTCGCGTCCCGCGCTGACCGCGGAGCGCTTCGTGGCCGATCCGTTCCATGCCGGCGAGCGCCTGTACCGCACCGGCGATCTGGTGCGCTGGCGTGCGGACGGCACGCTGGATTTCGTCGGGCGCGCGGACCGCCAAGTGAAGCTGCGCGGCTTCCGCATCGAACCGGTGGAGATCGAAGCGGCCCTGCTGGCCCAGCCTGGCGTGCGGCAGGCGGCGGTGGTGGTGCGCGAGGACCGGCCCGGACAGAAGCAATTGGTGGCCTACCTCGTCGGCGCGCCGGACCGCACGCTGGACACCGCCGCCCTGCGCCGGGCGCTTGGCGAGCGCCTGCCCGCCTACATGGTGCCGGCTGCGCTCGTGCCGCTGCCCGCGCTGCCGCTCACCGCCAACGGCAAGCTCGATCACCGCGCCCTGCCCGCGCCGGACTTCGACCGCGCGCAGGCACGCGCGCCGGGCACGCCGCAGGAACAGGCGCTGGCGGGCCTGTTCGCCGAAGTGCTGGGCCTGCACCAGGTCGGCGTGGACGACAGCTTCTTCGAACTGGGCGGCCATTCCCTGCTGGCGGCGCGCCTGATCTCGCGCATCCGCAGCGTCATGAGCGCCGAGGTCCCGCTGGCCGATATTTTCGACGCGCCGACGGTCGCCCAGCTCGCCGCGCGCATGGAAACGGCGCGCCGTCCTGCCCGCGCGCCGCTGCGCCCCATGCGCGCCACGGAATCCCCCTCATGATCCCCTTGTCGTACGCCCAGCAACGGCTCTGGTTCCTGCAGCAGCTGCAAGGCCCGAACACCTTGTTCAACGTGCCGCTGCTGCTGAAGCTGCGCGGCGCGCTGCGCGCGGATGCGCTGCAGGCGGCGCTGGACGACGTGGCGAGCCGGCATGAAAGCCTGCGCACCGTCTTCGCCGACGTCGAAGGCGTGGGCCGGCAGATCGTGCGCGAAGCCGCACAGGCCCGGGTTCCGTTCGAGCTGCGCGAGGTCGATGCCGGCGCGCTGGAAGCGGCGCAATGCGAGGCGGCCGGGCACGTCTTCGACCTGGCCACGGAAATCCCCATCCGCGCGACCTTGTTCCGGCTGGGGCCGGACGAGCACGTTTTGCTGCTGCTGTTGCATCACATCGCCAGCGATGGCAGCTCGCTCGCGCCGCTCACCGGCGACCTGGCGGCCGCCTACGCGGCGCGCTGCCGCGGCCAGGCGCCGGCCTGGGCGCCGCTGCCGGTGCAGTACGCGGATTACAGCCTGTGGCAACGCGAATGGATGAACGAGGCGCACGATCCGGCCAGCAGTGTGGCGCACGAGATCGACTATTGGACATCGGCGCTGGCCGGCCTGCCGGAACAGCTGACGATCGCCGCCGACCGGCCGCGTCCCGCGCATGCCAGCCACCGCGGGGCGAGCGTGGTTTTCAGAATCCCCGCGCCGGTGCACCGCCGTCTGCGCGAGCTGGCCCGCGAAACCCAGGCCAGCCTGTTCATGGCACTGCATGCCGCGGTGGCGGCGCTGCTGTCCTTGCATGGCGCGGGCGACGATCTGCCGATCGGAACGTCCGTCGCCGGCCGCGACGACGAAGCGATGGAGGCGATGGTCGGCCTGTTCGTCAACCTGCTGGTGCTGCGCACGGACACCTCGGGCCAACCGGGTTTGCGCGAACTGATCCGCCGCGTACGCGCTGTCGATCTCGCCGCCTTTTCCCATCAGGCGCTGCCCTTCGAGCGCGTCGTCGAGCTGGTCAATCCGCAGCGCACCCAGGGCGCGCACCCGTTGTTCCAGGTCGCGCTGGTGCTCAACAACAATGCCGCCGCGGCGAGCGCTTTCGCGGACTTGCAGTTGACCCTCGATTTCATGCACGTGGCCGTCGCCAAGTACGACCTGGGCTTCGGCTTCGTCGAGGAGTTCGACGCCGATGGCGCGCCCGCGGGGCTGGGCTGCGACCTGGAATACGCGCTCGATCTGTACGAACCGGATACCGCGCAACGCCTGGTCGACCGGTTTCTGCGCCTGCTGTCGGCAGCGACCGCGCAACCGGATCTGCCGCTGGACCGGATCGACCTGCTCGAGGCATCCGAGCGCCTGCATGTGCTGGAGCACTGGAACGCGACTGCGCACGCCGTGCCCGCGGACAATCTGGCCGATGCCTTTGCCACCGTCGCCACGCGCACACCCGATGCCGTCGCGATGCGTGCCGGCGATCGGACGATGACGTACGGCGAGCTCGACGCGGACGCCAACCGTCTCGCGCACCACCTGCAATCGCTGGGCGTGGGGCCGGATGTGCTGGTGGGTTTGTGCCTGGAGCGTTCGCCCGAACTGCTGACGGCCACCCTGGCCATCGTCAAGGCGGGCGCCGCCTATCTGCCGCTGGATCCGGATTACCCCGCCGAGCGCCTGACGCAGATGCTGAGCGAGAGCATGGCGCCGGTGCTGGTCACGCAGGCGGATCTGCTCGACCGGCTGCCCACGCACTGGGGTGCGCTGGTCGTGCTGGAGGAAGAAGCCGAAGCGATCGCGCAGCAGCCGCCGACTGCTCCAATGCATACCTTGCAGCCGGCCCATCTGGCCTATGCGATGTACACCTCCGGCTCGACCGGCCTGCCCAAGGGCATCGCGGTCACGCATCGCAACGTGCTGGATCTGGCCCTGGACCGGCGCTGGCAGGACGATCGCCAGCAGCGCGTGCTGCTGCACTCACCGCAGGTCTTCGACGCGTCCACCTACGAAATCTGGGTGCCGCTGTTGAGCGGACGCCAGATCGTGGTCGCCCCGCCCGGCAAGACCGATATCGATGCCTTGGCGCGCACCATCGTGGACGGACAGGTCACGGCGCTGTTCCTGACCACGGCGCTGTTTCGCCTTATCGCCGACATGCCGGAGTGCCTGGCTGGCGTACGCACGCTATGGAGCGGGGGCGAGGCGGCATCGACGCAAGCCTTCGAGAAAGTGATGAAGGCCTGCCCGCACGCAAGGATCGTGCACGTCTACGGTCCAACCGAGACCACGACCTTCGCCACCTGCCATGCGCTGCCGCCGCTCTGGCAGGCCGATGGTGGCGTGCCCATCGGCGCGCCGATGGACAACACGCGCGCCTACGTGCTGGATCGCCGGCTGCGCCCGGTTCCGATCGGCGTACCCGGAGAGCTCTACCTGGCCGGCTCGGGACTCGCGCGCGGCTATCTGCGGCGTCCCGCCTTGACCGCCGAGCGCTTCGTGGCCGACCCCTATGGCCCGCCGGGCGGCCGCCTGTACCGCACCGGCGATCTGGTGCGCTGGCGCGCCGATGGCCAGCTCGTTTTCGTCGGCCGTATCGATGCGCAGGTGAAGATCCGTGGTTTCCGGATCGAGCCGGGCGAGATCGAGGCGGCGTTGCGCGAGCAGGCCGGGGTGGCTCAGGCGGTGGTCGTGGCGCGCGAAGACCAGCCCGGGCACAAGCGCCTGGTCGGCTATGTGGTGGCCGCCGCGGGCCAGGCGCCCGATCCTGCCGCGCTGCGCCGCCAGCTCGGCGCGCGCTTGCCCGAGTACATGGTGCCGGCGGCGGTCGTGCTGCTGGAGGCGCTGCCGCTCACCCACAACGGCAAGCTCGATCACAAGTCGTTGCCCGCACCGGATTTCGTCCCGGCCGGACGCCGCGAACCGCGCACCGCGCAAGAGGTTCTGCTGGCGCGGCTGTTCGCCGACATCCTGGGCCTGGAACAGGTCGGCATGGATGAAAGCTTCTTCGATCTGGGCGGTGATTCGATCCTGGCGATACAGCTGAAGGCGCGTGCGCAGAACGCGGGCGTCGCCTTCGATCTGGCGCATCTGTTCGATCATCAGAGCGTCGCCAGGCTGGCGGCGATCGCCACTTTCCCGGTGGACGGGCAGGCGCGCCCGGTGGAGGCGTTCGAACTCATTGCCGAAGCGGATCGCCAGCTCGTCCCCGAACACATCGAGGACGCCTACCCGCTCAGCCAGGTGCAGGCGGGCATGGTGTTCTACAACCGCTACGACACCGCTTCGTCGCTCTATCACGTGGTCTTCTGCGCCTCGATGCGCCTGCCTTTCGACGCGGCGGCGATGCGCGGCGTGCTCGATGAACTGGCCCTGCGCCATGAGGTGCTGCGCACCAGCTACGACTTCGATCGCTACAGCGTGCCCTTGCAGCTGGTGCATCGATCCGCCAGCGTGCCGCTGGCCGTCGACGACTTGCGCGGCCTGGATGAAGCGGAGCGGGAAGCGGCGTTCGACCGGTGGTGCGGACAGGAATCGCGCAATCCTTTCGACGTCCACGAGCCGCCCCTGCTGCGTGTGTTCGTGCATCGCATGACCGACGCGGAATTCCGCTTCACCCTCAGCTTCAATCACGCCGTCCTGGACGGGTGGAGCGATGCCAGCCTGGTGACCGAGTTCATGCAGCGCTACCAGGCCAGGCTGGAGAAACGCACGGTGCCCGCCGTGCCTCTGCCCATCAAATACCGCGACTACATCGCGCTGGAGCTGCAGGCGATCGCCGCGGAGACCACGCAGCGCTTCTGGCGCGACATGCTGGCGGGCTATCGGCCGGTGGAGGCGCAGCGCAGCGTCCTGCCGGTGCGCGAAGACGCGTCCCACGCGCCGCCGGAACACTACGCCTTGATCGAAATATCGAACCGGACCTTCGAGGGCCTGGTCGACCTGGCCCAGCAAAGCCAGGTTCCGCTGAAGACGATTTTGCTGTCCGCCCACATGGCCGCGCTGAGCGCGCTGACCGGCAGCCGCGACGTGGCGACGGCGATCGTCACCCATGGACGCCCCGAGGCGGTCGATGCCGAAAAGCTGATCGGCCTGTTCCTCAATGCGGTGTTCCTGCGCATGCGCATCGGCAGCACCAGCTGGCGCGGCCTGATCCGGGACGTGATGGAGGCGGAGAGCCGCCTGTTCCCGCATCGGCGCTATCCGCTGCCCACGATCCTGCGCGACAGCGGCTTGAAGAACGGGATCGGCGTCATCTTCAACTACATCCATTTCCACGTTTACGACCAGCTCAACGAACTGGGCAAGAAGCTCGACGTAGGCAGCGGCGAGGGGCATTCGGCCTTCCCGCTGGGCATGGATTTCCAGCGCGACGCAAACGGAATCACCGCCACGGTCACTGGCCATGGCCATCTCTACGACCTGGCCACGCTGCAGCGCTACGCGGATGGCTATGCCGGGGTGCTGAAGACGATGGCCGAGGCGCCGGACGCGCCCGTGGGGACGCGCAGCCTGCTCGACGACGAGGAAACTGCTCGCATCCTTGGCGCATGGTCGGCCGCCACGCGCGCGGTTCCCGGCGCATCGATGCCGGCGGGCCTGCGCGCGGAGAAGGTTCATGCCTATATCCTCGACGGCACGCTGCAGCCGGTGCCGGCGGGTGTGACGGGCGCCCTGTATCTCGCCGGAGACGGCATCGAAAGCCATCACGCCGGTTCGCCCGCCGCGACGGCTTGCCGCTTCATCGCCCATCCGTTCACCGCTGGCCGCCGCCTGTACCGGACCGGGGAGCTTGCCTATTGGTCGGCGGACGGCTCGCCGGTGCTCCAGGCACCCGCCGGGCGCCCGGCGCCGGGCGCAGATTCCGCCATCGACATCGAGCGGATCGACGCCCTGCTGTGCGCGCATCCGGCGATCGCGCACGCGTCGAGCGTGCTGCGCGAGGACGAGCCCGGACGCAAGCAGCTGGTGTCGTACGTCGTCACCGGGCCCGGCCAGTCCGTGAATGCGGATGAGCTTCGGGGCCGCGTGAGCCGGCTGCTTCCGGCTTATGTCGCCTCGACCCTCGTCATCACGGCGCCGCAGCCGTCCGCCGTGCGTGGAGCGCGCCTGGAGCAGGAGACTTCCATGCTGTGGTAGCGGCGGCCTGGCGGCGGAGGTCGCAGGATGCGTCCCGGCTCTGCGCATGCAGCACGGTGCCGGCATTTCAACCCGGAATGAGTGTCAGCCGATGGGTGGTGAACATGAAAAAGTTCAGCCGTTATTGCCGATCGATCCTCTTCACGCCCGCCCTGGTGGCCGAGCGATCGGTCAAGGCCGATGCGACGGATGCCGATATCGCCCTGATCGACCTCGAGGACTCCGTCGCCGCGATCCATAAGGCCGAGGCCAGGAACCGCGCCGTGGCGTTCTTCTCCAGGCCCTCGATCACGGCGTGCCGGCGCGCGGTAAGGATCAACAATCTGGGCAGCCCCGATGGATTGCTCGATCTGCTGGCACTGTGCGGGTGTCCGTACAAGCCCGACGTGGTGATGGTGCCCAAGGTCGAGTCGCCGCGCGATCTGGAGATCGCCGGCAGCCTGCTGGGCGGCGTCGTCGAACTGATGGCGATCATCGAGACGCCGCTGGGCATCGAGAACATCTCCGCCACGGTATCCACGCGGGCACGCCTGACCGCGACGATCTTCGGCGCCGCCGATTTCGCGCTCACCACCGGCACGTCGATCGATTGGCACTCGCAGCACTACGCGCGCTCACGCCTGGTCACCGCTACGCGCGGCGCCGGCCTGCATCCCCTCGAATCGCCCTGGTTCGACGTTCGCGACACGGACGGCATGGTGACCGCGGCCAGGCGCGCCCGCGAGCTTGGCTACGGCGGCATGGCCGCGGTGCATCCGTGCCAGGTGCCGGTGATCAACGAGATTTTCTCCCCGAGCCAGGACGACATCGACCGTGCGAGGCGCCTGGTCGCCGCGAGCGCCAGCGACGGCAGCGGCATCTGCCTGATCGACGGGGTTGCCGTCGGCGCGCCGTTCATCGAATCCGCCCGGCGCCTGCTGCAGGAGTTCGACGCGCCGCGGCCGATGGCCAAGGACCGTTACGCGGAGCCAGCGAACATGGGCCGGGCATGAATGGCCTGACGCGCAGGATCCCGTTGGAGGAAGCCGCCGCATCCGCGGCGCCGTATGTGGTTTCCGACATCGCGCCGTTGCGGCGCGTGATCGTCAATGCGCCATCGCCCACCGATTATCACCTTGAGGTCGCGACCGGCAATTTCCTGCACTACAACCCGCCGCCGGTGGAGGCCGCGCGGCAGCACGCGCAACTCGAACGCCTGCTCGCAGCCTCCGGCGCGGAAGTGCTGTCGATGGAGCGGCTGCTGGACGAGGCGATCGAGGAAGCCCGCGGCAAAGGGCAGTTCGCGACCTGGCTGCGCGCCTCCCTGCCCCGCCTCGCGCCCTGGGCCGGCTCGGCGACCGGCGCCACGCTGCTGGCCCGCGCCGGGCAGGTGCAGTTCCAGACCGATGCCGAGGGCATCTACCGGCATATCGTCGACCATCGCCTCGGGCTTGCCTTCACCCGCGACCTGGCGGTGATGACGCCGCGCGGATGGATACTGGGCAACTTCATCTCGCCGTCGCGGCGGGGCGAGGCGGCGCTCATGCGGTTCGCGGCGGAATTCGCGCCCTCGCTGCGCCCATACCCCGTGCTGTTCGACGCCCTCGAAGCGGGGCTT
>Ga0065165_1002169_pt1 | contig 17734 bp, 18 predicted proteins | sample AraplaMF_Cvi_mMF_FD_63813 | JGI IMG/M metagenome (GOLD analysis project Ga0065165, IMG submission 63813) | Arabidopsis root microbial communities from the University of North Carolina, USA - plate scrape MF_Cvi_mMF (version 2) (version 3) | ecosystem: Host-associated > Plants > Roots >...
GGAATGCGCGAGCCTTCGGCCGGCTGCGCGCCGATGATGCGCACCGCCGGGTTCTTCTCCTTCAGGAAGCGCGAAGTGCCGGTGATGGTGCCGGTGGTGCCCATCGCGCTGACGAAGTGCGTGATGCGCCCTCCAGTGTCGGCCCAGATCTCGGGGCCGGTGGTCTCGTAGTGGATGCGCGGGTTGTCGGCATTCGCGAACTGGTCGAGCACCCGTCCCTTGCCGTCGCGCTGCATCTGCTCGGCCAGGTCGCGGGCGTATTCCATGCCGCCGCTGCGCGGCGTCAGGATCAGCTCGGCGCCGAAGGCCTTCATCGTCTGCGCCCGCTCGATGCTCAGGTCCTCCGGCATGATCAGCAGCATGCGGTAGCCGCGGATCGCGGCGGCCATCGCGAGCGCGATGCCGGTGTTGCCCGAGGTGGCCTCGATCAGCGTGTCGCCGGGGCGGATGTCGCCGCGTTCTTCGGCGCGACGGATCATGCTGATGGCGGGCCGGTCCTTCACCGAGCCGGCCGGGTTGTTGCCTTCGAGCTTGGCGAGGATCACGTTGCCGCGCCGGTCGTTGTCGGCACCCGGCAGGCGCTGCAGCCGCACCAGCGGCGTCTGTCCGATCACGTCTTCGAGGGTCTTGTACGGCGTCATGGGGTCTCCTCGCACGATTGTCGCAGGGGAGTGCATGGCGCGGCGCGCGCGAGGGCTTCAGCCGCCGCGCCGGCCGGGGGGGTGCGCGCCGTCTTCGGCCACCAGCGCTTCGATCACCCCGCACAGCCAGCGCAGCGCCGGGTCCTTGTCGCGGCTCGCATGGTGGACGATGGCCACCGGGCTCGCCGGCAGCGGCAGCGGCACCGGCGCGCGCACCAGCCCGAAGTCTCGTTGCCAGCCGGCGGCCAGCACCTGCGGCACGGTCGCGATCGCCGGCACCTGCTGCAGCACCCGCGGCAGCGACGAGAAGCGCGGGCTGGTGCAGACGACGCGGCGCTTCAGCCCGAGCGCATCGAGCGCGTCGTCCACCGTGCCGTGGAAGGCGCCGCGGTAGGTCACCATCAGGTGCGGCAGCGCGACGAACTGCTTCAGCGTCAGCCGGCCCCGCGCGCCGATCACGCCGGGCCGCGCGACGCAGCAGTACGGCACCGTCGCGAGCGGCCGGCTGCGCTGCCAGGCCGGGCCGGCCGGAAAGGCGCCGATCGCGAGGTCGAGCTGTTCCTGCAGCAGCATGTCGGCGACGCGGAAGCGATCGGTCGCGACGATGGCGAGACGCGCCTGCGGTGCCTCCACCGCCAGCCGTGCGAGCAGACCGGGCAGCAGCCAGGTGTCGATCCAGTCCGGCAGGCCGACCACGAAGCTGCGGTCGCTGCGCGCCGGATCGAAGGCCGGCGCATCGGACACCACGGCCTGCACTTCGGCCAGCGCCGGCGCGAGCGCCGCCTGCAGCTCGAGCCCGCGCTGCGTCGGCTGCATGCCGCCCTTGCCGCGCACCAGCAGCTCGTCGTGGAACAGCTCGCGCAGGCGCGCCAATGCCCCGCTGACCGCCGGCTGCCCGAGGTGCAGGCACCCTGCCGCCTTCGACACGCTGCGCTCGCGCAGCAGCACCAGCAGCGTCACCAGCAGGTTGAGGTCGACGCCCCGAAAATCGCGCTCTCTGATAGTGCCGATCATTTCAATCGATTTGCGTGATGGAGACTTCGATTGAATCATGGGCCACCCTTCAACGGAGCACTGCCCCATGACTTCTTCGGCGATTTCTTCACCCCACACCCGCCCGATGGCCTCGATCACCCGCGAGGCCGCCGCCGCGCTGGTCGGCCACGCCCGGGCCGCCGCCCGTTCGCTCGGCATCGAGGTGACCGTCGCGGTCACCGACGCGACCGGCGAACTGAAGGCCTTCGAGCGCGACGACGGCGCCCGCTTCCTGACGGCAACGATCGCGGTCGACAAGGCCTGGACGGCCACGTCGTACGGCGTCTCGACGCGCCAATGGACCGCGATCCTGCAGCGCCCGATGGCGGCGCAGCTGGCGCACCGGCCGCGCTTCGTCGCGGTCGGCGGCGGCTGCCCGATCTTCGACGGCGCGCAGCTGGTCGGCGGCATCGGCGTTTCCGGCGGCGACGCCGAGCAGGACCACCAGGTGGCCGAGCGGGCGTTGGCTGCGTTGGGCCTCGCCGCGTCGGCATGAGCCCGCCGGGCCGCCGCCAGGGCGAATGCCGGAGTACGCAGCACGAAGGTACTCCAGTGAACACTTTCGCCCACCGCGGCGTTCCCCTTCCTCATTCCTCGACCGAAAGAGTGCCTCCCATGTCTTCCTCCCCGTTCTCCCTGCGCGCCACCGCCGGCGTGCTCGCTTCCACCGCGCTCGCGCTGGCCGCACTCGGTGCCGCCGTGATGCCGTCGGCCGCGCTGGCCGCCGCGCCGATGGTCAAGACCCAGGCGCCCGGCTTCTACCGCATGATGCTCGGCGCCTTCGAGGTGACCGCGCTGAGCGACGGCACGGTCGACGTGCCGGCCGCCACGCTGCTGCACGCCCCGGCCGGCAGCGTCGCGGCGAAGCTCGCGGCCGCGCACCTGACCGACCCGGTCGAGACCTCGGTCATCGGCTTCCTGGTCAACACCGGCGACAGGCTGGTGCTGATCGACACCGGCGCCGGTGCGCTGTTCGGCCCGACGCTCGGCAAGCTCGGCGCCAGCCTGCGCGCCGCCGGCTACCAGCCGGAGCAGGTCGACGAGGTGCTGCTCACCCACCCCCATCCGGACCACGTCGGCGGCTTGATGGGCCCGGGCGGCGTCGCGTTCGCGAACGCCACGGTGCGCCTCGACGACGCCGACGCGCAGTACTGGCTGTCGACCGCGCGGATGGACGCCGCGCCGGCGCAGGGCAAGGGCTTCTTCCAGGGCGCGATGGCGTCGCTGAACCCGTATGCCGGGGCCGGCCGGCTGAAGCCCTTCGCGGCGGGCGCCGAGTTGCTGCCCGGCATCCGCGCCATCGCGGCGCGCGGCCACAGTGCCGGGCACACCGTCTATGCGGTGGAGAGCCAGGGGCAGCGGATGCTGCTGATCGGCGACCTGGTCCACGTCGGCGCGGTACAGCTCGAGGACCCGCGGGTCACGATCGCATACGACAGCGACGAGCCCGCCGCCGCCGCCACGCGCCGCACGGTGTTCGCGCAGGCGGCGAAAGAGACCCTGCTGATCGGCGCGGCCCACCTGCCCTTCCCCGGCCTCGGCCGCCTGCGCCAGGCCGGCAGCGCGTACCGCTGGCTGCCGGTGGACTACACCACCCAGCTGAAGTAGCGCCTCGCGCGGCCTGCCGCGGCGATGGCGATCGCGACGCCGAGCAGGGCGGTGGCCACCGCGAACGTGGCGTGCATGCCGCGGGCGACGGCGTGCGCCGGGGCCAGCGCGACATCCACCGCCGCGCTCGCATGGGCGAACAACGCGCCCATCGCCGCGGCCCCGGCGATGAAGCCGAGGTTGCGCGACAGGTTCAGCAGCCCGGAGACCATGCCGCGTCGGCCCGACGCCCCGGCGGCCGCCATCACCGCGGTGTTGTTGGCCGCCTGGAACAGCGCATAGCCGGCGGTGACGACCGCCAGCGCAGCGATGTAGCCGACGACGCCGAGCGACAGCGGCAGCAGCGACAACGCCAGCGCCCCGAGCACCATCCCGGCCAACCCGGCGAGCGTCATGCGCGATGCGTCGAAGCGGTCGACCAGCCGGCCGGCCGGCACGCCGGCCAGCGCCGCGACCACCGGGCCGACCGACATCGCCAGCCCGACCGCCGCGGCATCGAGCCCGAGCGCCCGCGCCAGGTGGAAGGGCCCGACCACCAGTGTCGTCATCATCACCGTCGACACCAGCGCACTCATCGCGAGGCCGGCCCGCAGCGCGGGATCGCGCCACATCGCCGAGGAGATCCATGCCGGCGCCGTCCGCGCCGCCGTCGGTTGCGCCGGCAGGTGACGGCGTGCCAGCAGCCACGCCCCCACCCCCAGCGGCACCTGCGCCAGGAAGATCGCGCGCCAGCCGAGCCCCGCGATCAGCAAACCGCCGAGCGACGGCCCGAGCGCGGTGCCGACCGCGGACATCGTGCCGAGCACGCCCATCGCCATGCCGGCACGCGCCTTCGGCACCGCGTCGCCGACCAGCGCCAGCGCCAGCACCACCAGGATCGCCGCGCCCAGCCCCTGCATCACGCGAGCCGCCAGCAGCAGCCGGAAGCCGGGCGCGAGGCCGCACAGCGCCGAGGCCACCGTGACGACGCCGATGCCTGCCAGCAGCAGGCGGCGCGCGCCGACGCGGTCGCCGAGCCGCCCGACGACGACGAGCAGCGCCGTGTTGGCGATCAGGTACGCGAGCACGATCCACCGCACCCGCTCGAACGACACGTCGAAGGCCTGCGCCATCGCCGGCAGGCCGACGGTGGCGATGCTGATGCCCAGCGAGGCCAGCAGCATCGACAGCGACAGGCTGACGAGGGCCCAGCGGGCCGGGCCGTGGGGCAGTGCGACGGTGGTTTTCATGCGGGCTCCGGGTCGTGGCGCCGCGGGGCGGCTCGATGCCTGCAAGCGTAGGGGCCGGCGCCGTCCGGCGGAAGGCGCGCCGCCTGCACTGAGTCCGTGCACGCGACGCACGCCCCTTCGTCGGCTATGGTGGGCGCATGGCCACACCCGATCTGAACCTGCTGCTGACCCTCGACGCCTTGCTGGCCGAAGGCAGCGTCGCGCGCGCCGCCCGGCGGCTGCAGCTCAGCCCGTCGGCGATGAGCCGGGCACTGGCGCGGCTGCGCGACACCACCGGCGACCCGCTGCTGGTGCGCGCCGGCCGCGATCTCGTGCCCACGCCGCGCGCGCTCGAACTGCGCGAGCGCGTCGCCGTGCTCGTGCAGGACGCGCAGGCGGTGCTGCGCCCGGCGGACACGCTCGATCTCGCCCGGCTGGCGCGCAGCTTCACGCTGCGCACCCGCGAGGGCTTTGCCGAAAGCTTCGCCCCGGCGCTGCTGGCGCGCATCGCCAGCGAGGCGCCCGGCGTGCGGCTGCGCTTCGTGCAGAAGCCGGACAAGGACAGCACGCCGCTGCGCGACGGCTCGGTCGACCTCGAGACCGGCGTCGTCGGGCCGGAGACCGGCCCGGAGCTGCGCGCGCAGTCGCTGTTCCGCGACCGCCACATCGGTGTCGTGCGGCACGGGCATCCGCTCGGCGAGGGCGAGGTCACGCCGGCGCGCTACGCGGCTGCCCGGCACGTCGTCGTGTCGCGCCGCGGCCGCGAGCAGGGACCGGTCGACGAGGCCTTGCGCGCGCTCGGGCTGCAGCGCGAGGTCGGCGCAGTCGTCGACAGCTTCGCGACCGCGCTCGCGCTGGCCCGCGCCTGCGACCTGGTCGCCTGCGTGCCCGAGCGGCACACCGCCGCGCTGCGCACCGGCCTGCACAGCTTCGCGCTGCCGGTGGCCACGCCCGGCTTCGCGGTCGCCCTGCTGTGGCACCCGCGGCTCGACGCCGACCCGGCCCACCGCTGGCTGCGCGAGCTGGTGCGCGCAGCCTGCAACCCCTGAGGACATGAGGACGTGAACCGGGCGCCGTGCCTTACGATGCGCCCCAGCCGACCCATGACCGACGACTCGCTCTTCGCCCGCTCCGCCGCATTGCCGCTTCGCCGCCTGGCGCTCGCGCTGGTGGCGGGCAACGTCGCGATCATCGCGGTGCTGCTGCTCGCGGCCGGCGTGGCCCTGCAGGCCGGCCGCGCCTCCGAGGAAGTGCGCGCCCGCGAATCGGTCGAGAACCTGGCGAACGGCCTGGCGATCGAGCTCGGCGCCGAACTCAAGCAGCTCGACAACGCGTTGGCGACGGTCGCGATGCGCGTTCATGCGGTCGACGCGACGCAGCCCGACGGCCGCGCCCAGATCGAGCGCAGCCTCGCCGAGCAGCGCTCGCTGCTGCCTCAGGTCGATGCGATCCGCATTGCCGACGAGACCGGCAGCGTGCGCTTCGGCCTCGACGCCGGCGGCGCGACGACCAGCATCGCCGACCGCGCCTACTTCCACGATGCGAAGGCGCACGAGGGCATGGTGGTGTCGGAGCCGATCCAGGGCCGCATCGTCCGCAAGTGGGGCGTCGCGGTGGCGCGGCGGCTGCAGCATGCCGACGGTTCGTTCGCCGGCGTGGTGTACACCAACCTGTCGAGCGACCACTTCCTCGACCGGTTCAGGCGCATCGCACTGGGCAGCGCCGGCGCCGTCGCGCTCCGGTCCGGTGGATTGCGGCTGATCACGCGCTACTCGGTGATCGACGGCGCGCAGGAGAAGAACATCGGCACCTCGACCATCTCCGACGAGATGACCCGCCACCTCGCGGGCGACCCGGAGCGCGGCTCCTACCTGACCCCGACGGCGCTCGACGGCATCGAGCGCTACACCGCGTACCAGCGCGTGCCCGGCTGCACGCTGCGGGTGTTCGTCGGGCTCGGCACCAGCGACTTCCTCGCCGGCTGGCGGCGCGAGGCGGCGCAGATGGCGGCGCTGCTGGCGGTCGCGATCGCGACGATCGCCGGCTTCTCGGCGCTGCTGTTCGCGCAGCAGCGGCGCCAGGTGACCGCACGCGCCGAGATCGCGCGGCTGGCGCAGGAACAGAGCGTGATGCTCGACAACGAGGTCGTCGGCATGCTGAAGCTGAAGAACCGCACCTCGCTGTGGAAGAACCGCGCGCTGGACCGGATCTTCGGCTACGAGCCGCACGAACTGGTCGGCGCGCCGGTGCGCACGCTGTACCTCGACGACGAGACCTTCGACGAGATCGGCAAAGTGGCCTACCCGATCCTCGCGACCGGCGGCCGCTTCAGCACGCAGCTGCGCATGCGCCACAAGCAGGGCCACGCGATCTGGATCGAGCTGAGCGGCGCGGCGGTGTCGGCCAACGAATCGCTGTGGTCGCTGACCGACATCACCGCGCTGAAGGACAGCGAGGCGCATGCGCAGCACCTGGCGCTGCACGATGCGATGACCGGGCTGCCCAACCGCCGGCTGTTCGCCGAGCGGCTGCTCTACATCCTGGCCGACGCGCAGCGGCGCCACCAGCTGACCGGCGTGTGCTACCTCGACCTGGACGGCTTCAAGGCCGTCAACGACGCCTTCGGGCACGACGCCGGCGACGCAGCGCTGCGCGAGGTCGCGAAGCGGCTGCTGGTCTGCATCCGCACCAACGACGTGGTCGCGCGTTTCGGCGGCGACGAGTTCGCGCTGATCCTCAGCAACATCCAGGATGCGCGCGAGGTCGAGCGGGTGCTGCAGCGCGTGTTGCACGCGATCGAGCAGCCGATCCACCTGGCCGGCGGCGAGACCGCAACGGTGGGCGCGAGCATCGGCGTGGCGATCGGGCCGGAGCACGGCGACGATTCGGCCACGCTGATGGGGCGTGCCGACCAGGCGATGTACGTCGCCAAGCGGTCCGGCAAGCACCGCATCTGCCTGTGGGCCGCGTAGACCAGGGCGCCTGAGCGTGCGGTCAACGGCCGGTCATGGATCGGCGAGAGCTCCGACATGCAAGTCTCGTCGTTGCAAGCAGTGTTTCAGAGTATGCGAACACGGCTTGTTTTCGCAGCTCACCGGGTAGCCTGCGGGCCATTCAAATCCCCGAGAGAGCTCCCCATGAAAACCGGAATGAAGCCGCTTCGCCTGTCCCTCATCGCGCTCGCCTGCGCTGCCGCGACGCCCGCCTTCGCCGTCGACTGGCCGGCCGGCTTCTCGAAGTGCGCGGACGAAGGCGAGAACTGCAAAGTCGGCTCGACGGCGCACCAGGTGTCGTTCGGCGTGAAGAACAAGTGGGTGGTCAAGACGCTGTCGGGCACCATCGCCTGCACCAGCGCGACCTTCGGCGGCGCGAACCCGAATGCGGACAAGAAGGAGAAGTGCGCGGTCGGACCGGCGGCGACGCCTGCGCCCGCTCCGGCTCCCGCACCGTCGCCCTCGCCTGCACCTGCCCCTGCGCCCGCTCCCTCGCCCGCACCGGCTCCCGCTCCAGCCCCCGCACCCGCCCCGAGCGGCCTGACCGCCGGGTTCGCCGGCACCGTGACCGGCGGCGGCAAGCTGACCGCGGTGACGGTGAGCACGGCCGCCGCGATGCAGGCCGCCATCGATGCCTACAGCGGCACCGGCGGCCTGGTGATCCGCTACACCGGCAGCTTCGACTTCGCGTCGATCGCCGACTCGTGCGCGCAGCGGACGAAGCCGGCCGGCGCCATCGTCGAGGTCAAGAACAAGAGCAACGTCACGATCGAAGGCGCCGACGGCTCGTCCGCGAACTTCGGGCTGGCGGTCAAGGGCGGCGCCACCAACGTGATCATCCGCAACATGACGATCGGCCTGCTGCCCGGCTCGATCGACGCGATCGGCATCGAGGGCCAGGGCGGCAAGTTCCCCGGCTACGTCTGGGTCGACCACAACACGCTGTTCAGCAGCCTCAAGGAATGCGCCGGCGCCGGCGACATGGAGTTCGACGGCCTGGTCGACAACAAGGCCGGCGCGCACCACATCACCTACTCGTACAACCACCTCCACGACCACCAGAAGGTCGGGCTGATCGGGTCGAGCGACAGCGACGCCAGCGACCGCTTCATCACCTACCACCACAACTTCTACGAAAACGTGAAGTCGCGGCTGCCGCTGCAGCGCGGCGGGTACACCCACCTCTACAACAACCTGTACAGCGGCGTGCACACCTCGGGCGCCAACATCCGCATGGGCGGCTTCTCGCTGATCGAGGCCAACTGGTTCGAGAATGCGCAGAACCCGGTGACCTCGCGCGACAGCTCGGCCATCGGCTACTGGGACCTGCGCAACAACAACGTGAAGAGCCCGGCCGACTTCGCCCGCTACGGCATCACCTGGGTGGCCAGCGAGTCGTCGCCGTCGCGCGATGCAAGCGACTGGGTCAGCACCAGCAGCTTCCCGGTCGGCATCCCGTACGCCTACACTGCCCACGACCCGGCCTGCGTGAAGCAGAAGCTGCCTGCGGTGGCAGGGGCAGGCAAGGGGCTGGCGGTGCTGAGCTGCAACTGACGACAGAGCGGACGACGGCACGGACGACAGAACGACAAGCCGCGGCGCGGCAGGAGACACGCATGACACGGCCCTTCGCAATCCCGCTGCGCGCGGTCCTGGTGGCCGGCAGCCTGCTGGCTGCCGCCACCGCGATGGCCGGCACGGTCGTCTACGTGTCCAACGCGGACAGCCAGGAGCTGTCGGTGCTGGCCTTCGACCGCGCGTCGGGCCGGCTGAGCCCGGTCGAGACGGTGGCAGTCGGCGGCACGGTGATGCCGCTGGCGCTCAGCCCCGACAAGCGCTTCCTGTACGCCGCGCTGCGTTCGCAGCCGTTTCGCGTGCTCAGCTTCGCCGTCGACCCGGCCAGCGGCCGCCTGAAGAAGCTGGGCGAGGCGCCGCTGGCCGACAGCATGGCCAACATCGACGTCGATGCCAGCGGCAGGTGGCTGTTCGCGGCCTCGTACCCGGGGCACAAGATCACCGTCAACAGCATCGACGGCAACGGCGCGGTCACGGCGATCCAGCAGCTGGTCCCGACCGCGCCGAACGCGCATGCGATCCACGCCGATGCGACCAACCGCTTCGTGCTGGCCACCAGCCTCGGCGGCGACCACCTGTCGGTGTGGCGCTTCGATGCGGCCAAGGGCCAGCTGACGCCGAACGATCCGCCGATCGTGCAGCTGGACGCGAAATCCGGCGCCCGCCACTTCGTGTGGGACAAGGCGCAGAAGCACCTGTACCTGCTCAACGAGGTGGACGCGTCGCTGGTGGTGTTCGCTTGGGACGGCGTGCACGGCACGCTGCGCGAACTGCAGCGCACCAGCACGCTGCCGCCGGGTTTCACCGGCAAGCCGTGGGCCGCCGACCTGCACCTCAGCCCCGACGGCCGGCAGCTCTATGCCTCGGAGCGCACGTCCAGCACCATCGCGCACTTCCGTGTCGATGCCGGGACCGGCACGCTGGAAGCCGCGGGCAGCACGCCCACCGAGAAGACCCCGCGCGGCTTCACGATCGATTCGTCCGGCCGCTACCTGATCGCCGCGGGGCAGGAATCGCATGCGCTGTCGGTGCACGCGATCGACGCCCGAAGCGGCGCACTCGGCGAGGTCACGCGGCTGCCGGTCGGCAAGAACCCGAACTGGGTCGAGATCGTCGACCTGCCGTGAGCGACCGGCGCGTCAGCTCTCGTTGTGCGCCACCTGGATGCGCCGACGGCTGCGGGCCGGCACGTCGTAGATGTTGAAGTCGCTCATCGTCCGGCCGTAGAGGTGCAGGCTGACGGCGCGGGGACGCTCCGCCGGCACGCCGGTCACGTGGATGTGGTCCGGGTTCGGCACGAAGCTGGTGACGGCGCCGTGCCGCAGCAGGATGGTGCCGCCGCGCGCGAGGTCGATCTCGTCGTCGGCGCCGCGGTCGGGCGACAGCCGCACGTAGCTGCGCTCTTCCAGCACGCCTTCGACCACGCCGACGACGCCCCAGCTGCCGTGGTCGTGCACCGGCGTCCACTGGCCCGGCAGCCAGACGATCGAATACAGCGACAGGCTCGCGTCGGGGGCGTCGTAGATCAGGTTGCGCGCATAGCCCGACGCACTGCTGCGGTAGTGCTGCGGCGCCAGGAAGCTGCCGGCGTGGTCGATCAGGTCGAGCATCAGCGGCGCCAGCGCCAGCACGCAGTCGGCCGGGTCCGGCTGGCGGCAGCTGCGGGCGGTGGCTTCGGCGATGAAGGCGTCGAGGGCGGCAGAGGTCATCGGCGGATTGTCGCGCCAACGGCGGACCGCACTTGACTCGCCACCCGGTTGGGCCGACGCTTTCGCACGACGAACCCACGGGACGCCCCATGAACGCGCCGATCCTCTACTACCACCCGCTGTCCTCCTGCTGCCACAAGGTGCTGATCGCGATCGACGTGCTGCAGACCGAGGTCGACAAGCGCCTGCTGAACCTGGGCGACCCGGCGGAACGCGCCGCCCACCTGGCGCTGTGGCCGCTCGGCAAGATGCCGCTGCTGGTGGACCAGGGCCGGCCGGTGCCCGAGACGAGCATCATCATCGAGCACCTGCAGCGCCACCATGCGCGCCCCGGCCGCATGCTGGTCCCGCAGGACCCGGACCAGGCGCTCGACGTGCGCCGCTGGGATCGCCTCTGCGACCTCTACGTGATGACGCCGATGCAGGCCTTCACCGCCGACCGCCTGCGGGCCGAGGGCGAACGCGATGCGCAGGCCGTGGCGCGGGCCCGCGACACCTTGCTGACCGCCTATGCGTTGATCGACCACCAGCTCGACGGCCGGATCTGGCTGGCCGGCGATGCGTTCAGCATGGCCGACTGCGCGGCTGCGCCGTCCTTGTTCTACGCGATCACCTACGTTCCGCTGCTGCCGCAGCATGCGCGGCTGTCGGCCTACTTCCAACGCCTGATGGACCACCCGTCGGTGGCACGCACCGTCGACGCGGCGCGGCCCTGGTTCCAGTTCTACCCCGGTCGCGACGGGCTGTCCCGGCGCTTCTACGACCCGGCGTAAGGCAACGGTTTGCCGGACTGGCGCCGGCAATCCTCGTACCGCGAATGTCCGGCGTCGGCCGTGCCGCCGGCTGCCGCGCATCGGCAAACCGTGCTGCAACGTGCAACGCGGCGCCGGCTGCATCGCATGGCCTCGCACAGCGCCGGGACGGTCGGGAACGCGGTATGCCGCAAGGGCGTCAGGCGCGCACCGTTCGAAGCCGCCGCCCTCTTCAACCCAACGCAGTGCCGTGCAGCGATGCCGGCTGAAAGGAATTCCATGTTCTCCCACAACAAGCGCCTCCAGTACACCGTGCGGGTCAACGAGACGAACCCCGGCCTGGCCAACCTGATGCTGGAACAGTTCGGCGGACCGCAGGGCGAGCTGGCCGCCGCGTGCCGCTACTTCTCTCAGCACCTGGCCGAGGACGACCCCGGCCGCCGCGACATGCTGATCGACATCGCCACCGAGGAGCTGAGCCACCTGGAGGTGATCGGCACCATCGTCGCGATGCTCAACAAGGGGGCCAAGGGCAAGCTCGCCGAGGCGATGGACAGCGAGGCCGAGCTGTACCGCAGCATCCACGGCGCCGGCAACGATTCGCACGTGACGCAGGTGCTGTACGGCGGCGGGCCGGCCTTCATCAATTCCGCCGGCGTGCCGTGGAGCGCGGCGTACGTCGACAGCATCGGCGACCCGAGCTGCGACCTGCGTTCGAACATCGCGGCCGAAGCGCGCGCGAAGATCGTCTACGAGCGGCTGATCAACCTGACCGACGACCCCGGCGTCAAGGAGGCGCTCGGCTTCCTGATGACGCGCGAGATCTCGCACCAGCAATCGTTCGAGAAGGCGCTGTACTCGATGTCGGCCAGCTTCCCGCCGGGCAAGCTGCCGGGCATGAAGGCGTTCAGCAACGTCTACTTCAACATGTCGCAGGGCGACGGCGACACGCGCGGCCCGTGGAACAACGAGCCGGTGTTCGAGTACCGCGAAGCGACGGCGGCGGTCGACGGCGGCTCCGGCCTGCCGGAACCGCGGCTGACCGACGACGAGGCCGGCATCGTCTCGCAGCTCGCGCTGCGCACGGCGTCGGACCCGGCGTCGAACCCGGCCACCGGCGTCGACCTGGCGCGGCTCGGTGGGCAGGTCGACGGCAGCCTGCTCGACGGCAGCGATGGCGCCGATGGCAGCGACCCGTCGGGCGGCGCCCGCAGCGCGCCGTGAGTTCGCTGCCCGCCGCGCGCCTGCCGGTGTGGCGGTGGACGCGCCGCTGCGTCGGCGCGTCCGTCGCAGCCGGCGGGCTGTGCGTGCTGGCGCTCGCAGCGGCGCGCCAGTTCACGCTGCTCGATGCGCGCATCGCCGGGGCCTTGCTGGGCGGCGCGGTGGCCGCCGCGGCCACCGCAGCGGGAACGCTGCCGGTGCTGCTGTCGCAGCGCATCTCGCAGCGCTGCAGCAACGCGCTGCCCGGCTTCGGCGCCGGCGTGATGCTCGCGGCCACGTCGTTCTCGCTGATCGTCCCGGCGCTGGCGGCCGCGCACGAGCTCGGCGCGGCCTCGGGCCTGGTCGAGCCGGCCGCATCGGTGCTCGGCGCCGTCGCGGTGACGATCGCCGGCAGCCATGAGGTCATTCCCGGATCGCACGAGAAGGGCCACGCGACCAGTGCCACCGCGGCGCTGGTGGTCGGCTTCGTGCTGATGACGGTGCTGGACAACGCGCTCGCCTGACGCCAGGACCGCTGCGCCGCGCTCGATGCCTCCTCTGCGGAACGTCGATTGCCCGATTCGGGCGTCGACCAAGGAGAGCTCCATGCCGTACGTCAATCCGCTGCACGAACCCAAGTTGTCGTCGTCGACCGGACGACGGATCAGGCTGCTCGACTGGGTGGCCTTCCTGCTGCTGGTGATCGGCGGCTTGAACCTCGGCCTGTATGCCGTGTTCGGCATCGAGGAGGTGGGCGCCGCGTTCGGCGGCAACGGGCTCTCGTCGCGCCTGCTGCACGGCCTCGTCGGCTGCTCGGCGCTGTACGCCATGGTGCGCGCGGTGCAGGCGGGCAGGCCGCAGTAAGCGGGCACGGCGGCCTCGGTCGCCATCCAAACGTTAGAGTACCCACGATGAAATCGAACCCTGGGTACCCCGAGATGAAGGCGTTCCTGCGCTTCTTCTCTTCGCGCTTTCTGGATCAGCGCTGCCACTCCACGAACGATCGACCGATGGTCGTGCTCGAACGGCATGAACAGGAATCCGCGAGCCGGGCCGAATCGGCGCTGCGCATGGCGGTGAACAACTGCCTGGAGATCTCGTCTCCCTGGCCGTTGTCGCAGGTCATCGCACTCGACGCAGAGATGCACGCCACAGGCGTGCTCAGCCTGTCGTTCGTGCGGTCGCGGGTGTGGGGCCGGTATGCCGCGATGCTGAAGCGCGGGGCCCTTCGCAACCACGATGAATCCGCGGTGGCCCAGGGGGTCCTGGCTGACCCATCGCTGCGGCAGAGTCTTCCCGAGGTCGAGCGGGCGAGCCTGCAGGCGATGGTCCGTGCCTTCGGGCCACAGCGCGCCCACGCTGCGACCGAGCGGTCTCGCTCCGGCCGACCCGGGCACGGCCCTCATGCCAGACGCTAGCGTCATTCGACATGCGCGCGATCGTCCTCGCCCTGGCGATGCTTCCGGCGGCGGCCATGCCGTCCGGCGAGCCGGTCGCCCTGCTCGAGCAGCGCCTGCGGACCGAGGGCGTCGACGGTGTCAACAACTACCTGGGCGGGCAATCGTCCGCGCTGGCTGACCTGGGCCAACGAACCGCGGACTGCGACACCCAGGCCATCGCGCTCACCGTGAAGCTGAGCCGCGGCAAGAGCGTCAAGACCACGGAGGCCCACCGAGAAGCACTTCGCATCGCCGTCGGCACCTGCACCGAGAACGTCCTCTCGCTGCTCTCGCTGGCCGAGGTGCCGAAGATCTGCGCTGCCGCGTCGTCATGGACGATGACGCAGACGGCACGCGAGCTGCGGCGCCGGATGCAGGCGATCGACGCCGATGCCGCCCTCCGCTCGACCGAGCGTGGCAGGGCATGCGGCGCCGCCTACCTCTTCGAACTGCAGAACACCCGCGTCGGCATCCGGGTCGATTAGCCGGCGCACCGGGCGCGGTGATCGGCCCGGCCGCCGGCCGACGGCCCGACCGGCCGAAGGACGGCATCAGCTGGCTTCGGCGGCCCACTGCACCGCGTCGGCGCCGGCCGGAATGCGCATCGGCGCGAACGGATCGGTCGCCGCACGCCACACCGCCTCGGCCACGTCCGCCGAACGCGTTCCCGGACCCGTCGACGCCTGCATGCGGGCGATCGCCTGCCGCATGAACTCGCCGTAGACCTCGTCGTCGAGGCCGCGCAGGTGGGCCCGGGCGGTGTCGCGAAAGCGCGTCTCGCCGGACGATCCGGGCAGCACGATGCGCACGCGCACGCCGAACGGCTCGACCTCGCTCGCGAGCGATTCGGTCAGCGCGTTCACCGCCGCCTTCGCCGCGCGGTAGAGGCCCACCAGCGGCAGCGGCTTCAGCGTCGCGCTCGACGTCACGTTCACGATGACGCCGGACCGGCGCTCGCGCATCTGCGGCAACACCGCCTGCGTGACCGCGACCGTGCCGAAGGTGTTGGTCTCGAACAGCTCGCGCACCGTCTCCATGCGGGTGAGCTCGAACGGCGCCGGCGCGCCGAAGCCGGCGTTGTTGACCAGCACGTCGATCGGGCCCGCGGCATCCACTGCGCGGCGGATGCTCTGCGCGTCGGTGACGTCGAGCTGCAGCACGCGCAGGCGGGCGGACGGCGGCAGCAGGTCCTCGCGCGGCGTGCGCATCGTGGCGATCACCCGCCAGTCGCGCTCGAGGAAATGGCGTGCGGTCTCGAGGCCGAAGCCGGAGGAGCAGCCGGTGATCAGGACGGTCTTCATTGGAGGTCTTTCAACGTGGATGGCGATGACCGCACGATAGGCCGCCGGAACCGTACTCGCTACACTCCGAAGTCCATGAATCATTTGCGAGAGTCCGGCCGTGGTGGATCCGCTCGCCGAGGTGGTCACGCTGCTGCAGCCGACGGCCCGGTTCTCCAAGAACATCGTCGGTGCGGGCGCGTGGCAGATTCGCCGCTCGGACGCCGGGCAACCGTTCTACTGCGCCGTCCTCGAAGGCGGTTGCCGCCTGACGCTCGACGGGCACGCGCCGATCGTGCTGCAGGCCGGCGACTTCCTGCTCGTTCCCGCCGTCTTCGGGGTCGCCATGTCCAGCCTCGAATTGCCTGCCGGCGCGGCCGACTCGATGCCGGTCGCCCTGGGACCGGGCAGGTTCCGGATCGGCGCGCAGGACGGCCCGACGGACCTGCGCATCCTGGCCGGCCATTGCAGCTTCGGCTCGCCGGATGCGGCACTGCTGGTCTCGCTGCTGCCGCAAGTCGTTCACGTGCGCGGCGAGCCGCGGCTCGCGACGCTCGTGCAGTGGGTGGGCCAGGAATCGATCGAGCAGCGGCCCGCGCGCGAGCTGGTGCTCGCGCGTCTGCTGGAGGTGTTGCTGATCGAGGCGCTGCGGTCGACGACCGGCACGGCCGCCTCGCCCGGCCTGGCACGCGGGCTTGCCGATGCGCGCCTGGCGGTGGCGATCCGCGCGATGCACGAGCAGCCGACGCGGGCGTGGACGGTCGCGCAGCTGGCCCGGGAAGCCGCGCTCTCGCGCTCGACGTTCTTCGAACGCTTCCAGCGCGCGGTCGGCCTGGCCCCGATGGCGTACCTGCTCGCGTGGCGCATGGCGCTCGCGAAGGACCTGCTGCGCCGCGACGACGGCAGCATCGCCGACATCGCCGAGCGCGTCGGCTACAGCTCGGCAAGCACGTTCAGCGTCGCCTTCACCCGCCACGTCGGACGGCCGCCGACGCACTATGCGCGCGAGCAAGCGGGCTTTCAGCGCGTCGGCGCGTGAAACGGGGTCCACGAGGCGCTTGCCGACGGAAAATGCCGCCAGAACGATCGGCAACGATCGCCCCGACACCCTCCGACGCGGCCCGCCGCGAGACACAGAAAGCAGCACGCCATGGCCATCCAGTGGTTCCCAGGCCACATGCACACGACCCGCAAGGCCATCGCCGATCGCCTGCCGGAGATCGACGTGGTGATCGAGTTGCTCGACGCGCGGCTGCCGGGCTCGAGCACCAATCCGTTGCTGGCCCAGCTGACGGCAGGCAAGCCGGCGCTGAAGGTATTGAACAAGCAGGACCTGGCCGACCCGGAGATCACCGCGTTGTGGCTGGCGCATTACCAGGCCCTGCCAGGCACCCGATCGCTCGCGCTGGACGCCGGCGCCAGCGCGCCGGCACGCGCGCTGATCGCGGCGTGCCGGGAACTGGCGCCGCACCGCGGCGGCATGGTCAAGCCGGTGCGGGCGTTGATCTGCGGCATTCCCAACGTGGGCAAGTCGACGCTGGTGAACACGCTGAACGGCCAGCGAACCGCCAAGACAGGCGATGAACCGGGCATCACCAAGCTGGAGCAGAGGATCCTGCTGGCCGACGACTTCCACCTGTTCGACACACCGGGCATGCTGTGGCCGCGAATCCTCATCGAGCAGGGCGGGTACAACCTGGCGGCCAGCGGCGGCATCGGCCGCAATGCCTACGACGAGGAAGAGGTGTCTATGGCGCTGCTGGCCCGCGTGCGCCATCGCTACGCGGACCGGCTGGTGGCGCGCTACAAGCTGGCCGACATCTCGGCGATGACCGACGAGGACTTGCTGGCCGAGGTGGGCCGCAAGCGCGGCGGCCTGCTGCCCGGCGGCCGCGTGAACATGCAGAAAGCTGCCGAGGTGACGTTGAACGATTTCCGCAGCGGTGCCTGGGGCCGCGTCACGCTCGAGACGCCCGACGAGTTCGCGCACTGGCAGGCGGCCGGCCTGGCGGCCGAAGAGGCGCGGAAGGCGAAGAAGGAAGCACGCGCGAAGGCGTGACGGCACGTCGTTTCGATGGACGGCCGGGGTTCGTCGGCCTGCCGCGAAGCGGCCGTCAGGCGTTCGTCGCCGGCCGGTGCACCGGCAGCGTCACGCGGAACGTGGTGCCCTGGCCCAGGACACTGTCGACATCGATGCGGCCGTGGTGCTTCTGCACGATCCCGTACGACAGCGAGAGCCCGAGGCCCGTTCCCTTGCCGACCGGCTTGGTGGTGAAGAAGGGCTCGAAGATGCG
>Ga0065165_1002171_pt1 | contig 17718 bp, 14 predicted proteins | sample AraplaMF_Cvi_mMF_FD_63813 | JGI IMG/M metagenome (GOLD analysis project Ga0065165, IMG submission 63813) | Arabidopsis root microbial communities from the University of North Carolina, USA - plate scrape MF_Cvi_mMF (version 2) (version 3) | ecosystem: Host-associated > Plants > Roots >...
AGCCCGAAGGCCCGCCAGGCCAAGTCCAAGGCGCGTATCAAGTCCTACGAGCAGCTCGTGGATGCCGCTGAGAAGCAGCGTCCCGGCGATGCCCAGATCATCATTCCCGTTTCCGAGCGCCTCGGCCAGGTGGTGATCGAGATGGAAGGCATCACCAAGGGCTTCGAGGGCCGCACGCTGATCAACGACCTGTCGATCAAGCTGCCGCCGGGTGGCATCGTCGGCATCATCGGACCGAACGGCGCCGGCAAGACGACGCTGTTCAAGATGATCACCGGACAGGAGAAGCCGGACGCGGGTTCGGTTCGGATCGGCGAGACCGTCCATCTTGGCTACGTCGACCAAAGCCGTGATGCGCTGAACGGCGACCACACGGTCTGGGAGGAAATCTCTGGCGGTGCTGAAATCATCAAGCTCGGCAAGTTCGACATGAACTCGCGTGCCTATTGCGGCGCCTTCAACTTCAAGGGTGGCGACCAGCAGCAGAAGGTGGGCAACCTGTCGGGTGGCCAGCGCAACCGCGTCCACCTCGCCAAGATGCTGAAGGCCGGCGGCAACGTGCTGCTGCTCGACGAACCGACCAACGATCTCGACACGGAAACGCTCGGTGCGCTGGAAACGGCGCTTGAGAATTTCGCCGGCTGCGCTATCATCATCAGCCACGATCGCATGTTCCTCGACCGTCTCGCGACGCATATCCTCGCCTTCGAAGGCGACGGCCATGTGGAGTGGTTCGAAGGCAACTTCGAAGACTACGAGCAGGATAAGATCCGCCGTCTCGGCGCCGATGCCCTGAATCCGGGCAGCCAGGCGCACAAGCGTCTGACGCGCTAGACGACGTCCTTCCAGTCTTTGCCACGATGTCAGTGATGTTGAATGGGGTCTTCCGCAAGGAAGGCCCCATTGCGTTTGAGAACAGGGGAGATCCGATGCAGCCATTTCGTGTTGCGGCGCGGAGATGCAGCCAATAGTCGGCGTTCTACCCGAATAATAACGAGTATAAATTTGGGTTAATGTCGCATTGCACAAAAACGCGACAATTAATCGTTTCTTACATCAACGTCGCCAAGATGCAGCAACGATTCCCTCATCTGCGGCGGTGGACTTATGTTTTCGATCCGGAATATTCTGGTTACGGTGTTTCTCATCATCAGTGTCGCCCTGGGTGCTATTGTTGGAAAGTCACTCCAGCAAAGCTACTCGGATTACGGCAAGTTCCGGAATGTTGCGGCCCGAACGGCGATAGACAAGGCGCTTTTCGACGTTCTGCTGAACTACAGGCTCGAGCGGGGCCACAGCGTCACCGTGCTGACCGCAACGGCCGACAAGGTCAAGGCGACGCTGGAAATGGTCCCTGCCGATCGCGCCAAGGTCGATGCGGGGATGGCCGAACTCAAGGCCGCCGCAGCCCTGGTGGACGATGCGCAGCTCGCTCCGCTTCTGGTCAAGATCGACGCCACCTACCGCGACAATCTTTCTCTGCGCCGCGACGTCGACAGTCAGTTGGCGCTGGCCGTCGATGCGCGCGACAAGGCAGTCAGCGCCAAGCTGATGTCCTTCGGCGGCAGCTTCCTGTCGGATCTTGAAGCGGCTTCGAATGCCACCGAAGCCGGGATCCGTTCTCTCGACAACTCGCTGATGGATCTCGTTCAGATCCGGGCCAGCGCATGGGCTTCGCGCGCGAATGTCGGCGCCGCCGCAATTATCCTCAACAAGGCGACCGCAAGCGGCGAGCCCCTGCCGCAGGCGGACATCCTGGATCTGACCACCAGCATCGGCCGCGCCACGTTGGCGTGGTCGCAGGTCAAGACCCTGGTCAACCACCCGAAGACTGCAGACAAGCTGAAGGCATCCTTCACGACCGCGGATACGACCTTCTTCGGAGGCGCCTTCGACGACATGCACAAGTCGATCATCAAGGCCGTATCGAACGGCGGCGTTGCCGGCGTCAGCCTGGTGGACTGGCAGGCCGCCAGCACGAAGGCCCAGGCGACGATTGCGGATGTTGCGCTCCTGGCGATGGTCGTGCTCAACGAGACAGCCGATTCACTTGCCGCTGCCGCACTGGAAAGCGTCATCGCCTACGGCGTCATCCTGGTCCTTGCGGTGGCGATAGGGATAGCCGGACTGCTGATCGTCGTTCGCCGCGTCGTTGGCCCGATCGGATCGCTGACCGCCGCCATGCAGACCCTGGCGCACGGCAATTCGGACATTTCCGTTCCTTTTGTCGATCGCAAGGATGAAATCGGCCGGATGGCTGCGTCGCTGGAAATCTTCCGCGAGGCCGCGATCCGCAACAAGACGCTCGAAGCCGAAGCCGAAACCAACCGCAAGGCTGCCGAGCGCGAAAAGGCGGACCTGCAGGCGCGTGCCGAGGAAGAAGCCGAACTGCGCCTGACGCAGGCAACCGGCGCGCTCGCCGCCAATCTGCGCCGCCTGGCGGCCGGAGACATGATGTGCGAGATCCAGGAGCCGCTGGCGCCGCAGTTCGAGACGCTTCGTCACGACTTCAACACCTCGGTCATCCAGTTGCGCAATGCGCTGGTGTCGGTCGGTCAGGCGGTGTCGACGGTTGCCGGCGGATCGAAGGAAATTTCCGACGCGTCCGACGATCTTGCCAAGCGCACCGAGCAGCAGGCTGCGGCGCTGGAAGAGACGGCGGCCGCGCTGGAGCAGATCACGTCCAACGTGGTGGGCACATCCAAGCGTACGACGGAAGCCCGCAACGTGGTGCGCGATACCAGTGGCCGCGCCGACCACTCGGGCAAGGTGGTGCGCAATGCCGTGGCGGCGATGGAGCGCATCGAGCAGTCGTCCAAGCAGATCGGGCAGATCATCGGCGTCATCGACGAGATCGCCTTCCAGACCAACCTGCTGGCGCTGAATGCCGGCGTCGAGGCCGCACGTGCGGGTGAAGCCGGCAAGGGCTTTGCGGTTGTTGCACAGGAAGTGCGTGAACTCGCCCAGCGGTCCGCAAAGGCTGCCAAGGAGATCAAGGACCTGATCAGCAACTCCGCCGTTGCCGTCAGCGAAGGCGTCAAGCTGGTCAACGATACGGGTGAGGGACTGTCGGAAATCGCCCAACTGGTGCTGACCGTCAACGGCCACATGGATGCGATCGCATCGGCGGCACAGGAGCAGTCGGCCGGTCTCGCCCAGGTGAACACCGCCGTCAACCACATGGACCAGGCGACGCAGCAGAATGCCGCCATGGTCGAGGAGATGAATGCGGCCGGCGCCGGACTTGCGCAGGAAAGCGCGAGCCTTGCCGACCTGCTGAGCGGCTTCAAGCTCACCGAACCGTCTGGCCAGTCGCGCTATTCGGCCGGGTCGCGTGGCCTCTCCGGTAATCGCGCTGCTTAAGTCTTGGTTGGAGGCCAGCGAGCTTTCCTGCTAGAGATCCACTATCGAGGGGGCGGTGATCTGCCCCCTTGCCATTTGCACACTACCCTCTTGCCTGACTTTCGAAAATCACATAAAGATATGTTTATGTGTTGATTGAGGGATGCGGGATGGGTTTGGCCCTGGATGTCGTGGTGGATGTGCTGAAGACAGCGGGTGAGCCCACGCGGTTCCGCCTGCTTTCGCTTTTGGCTGCCGGCGACCTGACCGTCACGGATCTTACGGACATTCTCGGACAGTCCCAGCCGCGCATCTCGCGCCATCTGAAGCTGCTTGCGGAAGATGCGCTGATCGAGCGTTACCAGGAAGGCGCCTGGGCCTATTTCCGACTGAAGCGTGACGGCGAAGCCTCGGCTCTGGTGCGCACCCTGCTTGCGGCGGCGTCAACGGAAGATCCAGTGCTGCTGCGGGACGGCGAGCGACTGCGCACCGTCAAGCGGCTTCGCTCGGAAAAGGCGCAGGCCTATTTCAGCCGCAACGCCTCCGAATGGGACGAGCTTCGCCGGTTGCATGTCAGTGACAAGGCCGTCGAGAAGGCGCTGCTCAGTCTCGTCGGAACACGACCGATCGATTCGCTTCTGGATCTTGGCACCGGCACGGGTTGGATCCTCCTGCTCTTGGCCTCGCTCTATCGCCGCGCCATCGGCGTCGATGCCAGCCGCGACATGCTGTCCGTCGCCCGCTCCAACCTCGACAAGGCGGGCGTGGTCAAGGCTTCGGTCCGGCACGGGGACATCCTCAACCTACCGCTTGAAGGCCAGGACTTCGATCTCGTCACCATCCATCAGGTCCTGCATTTCCTCGATCAGCCGGAACTGGCGATTGCAGAGGCTGCCCGCGTGCTGCGGCCAGGCGGACGACTGCTGATCGTCGACTTTGCGCCGCATACGCTGGAGCACCTGCGCGACGACCACGCCCACGTACGGCTGGGTTTCTCGCATGCCTTGATGGCCGACTGGCTGAGCAAGGTCGGGCTCGAAGTGGACGAGGTCGTCGACCTTGGGCCTGGCGACCAGGGATCGCTGACCGTGACGGTCTGGCTTGCCCGCGACCGCGGCCTGCTGATGGCGGATGCAGCGACCGTCGAAACCGAGTTGGCGCTCTAGGGAGAACCGAGATGGACAAGAGCAGCCCGAGACCGAGACCCTTCCACCTGTCGTTCGAATTCTTTCCGCCGAAATCCGACGAGATGGAGACGCAGCTCTGGGAAGCGGTCGACGACCTTTCCGTCTGGCAGCCAGACTTCGTTTCGATGACTTACGGTGCAGGCGGTTCGACCAAGGAGCCGACGTTGTCGGCGGTGCGCCGGATGATCCATGACGCGGGTCTCGACACGGCCGCCCATCTCACCTGCGTCGATGCAAGCCGGGACGAAGTCGGTGCCGTCGTGGAGGAGTTCCGGGCCGCCGGCGTCAGGCGCATCGTCGCCCTGCGCGGCGACCCGACCGGAGGAATGGGCACCTCCTACACACCGCATCCTCAGGGCTTTTCCGACACTTCCGACCTGGTGCGCATGCTGGTTGCCTATGGAGACATGGATGTCTCCGTGTCCGCCTATCCGGAAAAGCACCCGGAGAGCCCGGATCTCGCCGCCGATATCGAGACGCTGAAGCGCAAGGCGGACGCCGGTGCGACACGCGCGCTCAGCCAGTTCTTCTTCGACAACGATGTCTTCGAAGCCTACATGGAAAAGGTGCACCAAGCCGGCATCACCCTGCCAGTCGTGCCGGGCATCATGCCGATCCAGAACCTGACGCAGCTGAAGCGTTTTGCACGCCGCTGCGGCTCGACCGTCCCGGCTTTCCTCGACAAACGGTTCGAAGGGCTGGACGAGGATCCCGAGCGGCGGGCGGAGGTGGCGGCTGATATCGCGGCCGAACAGATTGCCGATCTCATCGGCCGCGGCGTCGGCGAATTTCACATCTACACGATGAACCGGGCTCCGCTGGTCTCGGCCGTGCTTGAGCGGCTCGGACGCAGCCAGGGCGGGCGGGCGGGCGTCGGCGCTGCGGCCTGACGTAGAAAGAGCGCATGCTCCTCCTGAGGCATGCGCTCTTGATCTGATGTCTGTCGACGTGGCTGATGCGTGTCTGGCTGGTCTTGATCCTGTCAGATGAAGAGCATCGTGACCACGAAAATGAACGCTGCACCGACTACCAGGACATTAAGCGGGTAGATACGTCCCATGTCTGTCTCCCTGCGTTGACGGGGCGATTGTGACGCCATCCGTCACAATTGCAACGCCGATAATGGGATGCGTTGCAGCATGGGAACGCTGTTCCGCCCGTTGTCTGGCGCAACAACTGAACGTTCCCAGCAGGTGTGCCCTGCACACGCGGCGGTAAAAACTTCTTAAATTGTTGTGGCAATCGGTTAACGGGAAACGGTTGCCGGACCATCTCCCCGTGCCGATCGGTGACACAATTGCGATTGCGCAAAGCCTCGGTCAGCGACGAATCGTCAGCATCCCGTTGAGCACGAGAAGCCCAAGGCCGATCAGCGCCATTCCGGTCAGCTCACCAAACCCCAGGCGCTCCCCAAGGAAGATCGCGCCAAGCAGAATGGCGCTCGGTGGCACCAGAAGCGTCACCAGCGACGCATAGGTCGCGCCCGAGACCGCGATGATCCGGAAATAGAGCAGGTAGCCGAGTGCCGTTGAGAGCAGTGCCAGTGCGAGGATTGCTGCCGCGGCAGTCGGCGAGGGAAAGGCGAGCGTCCAGGGGCGGTCGGCGATCAGCATGACCGGCAGCATCATCGTCGACGACGCGGTCAGCTGGCCGGTCGCGGTGACCGGCGCCGGAAGACCCCGGAAGCGTTTCGCATAGGTGCCCGCGAAGCCGTAGGAGAGCGCGGCGCAGAGCGGCAGCAAGAGGGCCCAGAGCGGCGCGGACGTGGAGGTGAAGACGCCCGGCCCGATCAGCACCGCCGTGCCGGCAAGGCCGAGCAGGCAGCCCACAATCTTGGCCGTCGTCAGCTTTTCGTCATCCGTGAAGCGATGGGCGATCAGCACGGTGAAGATCGGCGTCGTGGCGTTGAGGATGGCGGCCAGGCCGGCGCCGATCTGTGTCTGGCCGAAGAAGATCAGCGTGTGGGGAAGGGCGTTGTTGATGAGGCCCATCAGAGCGAAGGACCGCCAGTGCTGGGCGAGCAGCGGATAGAGAGCCATGCGTCCGCGCAGGTAGATGTGCAGGGCGAGCGCTGCCAGGAACAGACGGAAGAAGACGAGTGTGAAGGGCGGGACCTCGGCGACCGCGATGCGTGCGAAGAAAAACGAGCCGCCCCAGAGAAGGCCGAGAAGGAAGAGGAGCAACCACTCGGTCACTGCGGGTCTGGCTTGGCTTGCGGCGGTCATTGGGGGCTCTCACGAATACGCAGCAGCAGCCTTAAACGTCGTGCCGGCCGGCCGCCACCCGAAAGTTGCAGGTGGCGGCAGCTTAAGCGTCCTTGCGGCTCAGAGGGCCGAGAGCAGGGCCTGGGTCGGCCATCCGTCGGCCGCCATGCCGAGCCGCTGCTGTTCCTTCTGGACGGCGACACGGGTGCCGGATCCGAGGATGCCGTCGACCTTGCCGATATCGTGGCCGAGTTGCTCGAGCTTGGTCTGCAGCGCCTTCATCGCGGTGTCGTCGAGGCCAGCCTCGGGCGTGCCCTTCTGGTAGGGCGGCGCGCCGGAGAGGCGGGTGGCGAAATAGGCCGCCGACGTCGTGTAGATGAAGGACTGGTTCCACTGCAGGTAGATGTTGAAGTTGGGGTAGGTGAGGAAGGCCGGACCCTTGCGGCCCTGCGGCAGCACGAGTGCCGCCGGGAGATCGCCGAACTGGGTATTGCCGTCACGCGGCGTGACGCCGAGGCCGAACCACTGGCTGGCCGGGATCTCGTTGCCGAGGCCACTCTTCTCAAAGGGCAGGTTTTCCGGCAGGCTGACTTCCTGCATCCACGGCTGTCCGGCCTTGAAGCCCATGCTCTGGATGAATTTCGCAGCCGTCAGGATCGCATCCGGAGCGCTTGCCTTGACGTTGATATGGCCGTCGCCATCGCCGTCGACGCCGTGCTCGATAATGTCTTTCGGCAGCATCTGGACCTGGCCGATTTCGCCGGCCCAGGCGCCGGTGTTGGTCGCCGGCGTCAGGTCGCCGTGCTGGACCATTTCGGTCAGCGCGATCAGCTGCGGGCGGAAAAGCTCGGGACGGCGGCAATCATGCGCCATCGTCACCAGTGCGTTGCGGGTGTTAAAATCGCCCTGGACGGCGCCGAAATCGGTCTCCATGGCCCAGAAGGCGGTGATGATGCCGGGTGCTACCCCGAATTCCTTTTCGGCGCGTGCGAACACGTCGCCAAGCTGCTTCATCTTCTGGCGGCCGATATCGAGGCGTGCCTGGCTGACCGTACGCTGCGAAAATTCGGTGAAGGTCTGGCGGAACACGCCCTGGGCGCGATCCCGGGCGAGAACCTTGGGATCGATCTGCGCGCCTTCGAGAGCGCGGTCGGCTGCATCGGCGGGAACGCCGTTTGCCATCGCCTCGGTCTTGACGCCCTGCAGGAAGGCAGCGAGATCGCCGCCACAGGCAGCCGCAGGGGCTTGCGCCAGAGCGGTCGACGACAGAGCAGCGGTCAGGAGGCAACCATAGGCAAGGCGATTGAGAAAGGTGGAGGGCATCGAGGATCCTAGCGTCATTGTGCGGTCAGCAGCCTGCTCGAACCGCCAGGCTGAGACCGGCCAGGAGCAAACCAGCCCGCTTTTATCGCAACTACGGCGATAAGGCCAGCCGCCTACTGGTCGATCTGGCCGGGCGGCAATTGCGCATAGGCGAGCGTTCCGGACTGCGACTGCGCCGGAACCGGCAGTGGCTCCGCGGAGGCGATTGCAGTCGGCGCCGGGCGGCTGACCGCCGCGACCCAGGCATTCCAGTTCTTGGCTGAGCCGGAAAAGACGTTGATGTCGGTCTGGCCCTTGAGGCCCGGGACGACGCCTGTCGCCGTGTACTGCCAGAACACCCAGCGCCGATCGGGATAGATCTTGGCCGGGTGGGCGGCAACGGACCGGACCCAGAAGTGATGATCGTTGAAGGCGCCCACCAGGTTGTCGCGGTGGAAATCGACCGAGGTGTAGATGATCGGGCGCTTGCCGTAATAGGCCTCGAGCCGGTCCATGAAGCGCTTCATGGAGGCGCGCACGGTCTCAGGATCAGGCCGCGCCTTGCACGTCTTGGAGGCGTGGTTCCACTCGACGTCGAGAACCGGGGGAAGTTGCATCGAGGCCTTCGGCACGTTGGCAATGAACCAGTCGGCCTGTTCGTCCGGCGTCGAACAGAAATAGTAGAAATGATAGGGTGCGTAAGGGATGCCGACATTGGCGGCGCTGCGCCAGTTCTGCTGGAACGTCGGATCGATACGGTCCTTGCCCTCCGTGGCCTTGATGAACACGAAGGAGACGCCCGAGCGCTTGACGGTTGGCCAGTCGATGTCGTCGCCATTCCATTTGGACAGGTCGATACCGTGGATCTCGTGACGGCCGGGATGGTCCTTGCCGAAGTCCTGCGGATCGTTGTCCTTGAACTTGGTGCGGCCGATGGAGGAGGTCTTCATCAGGTCGTAGTCGGTGGAGGTGCATGCCGTGGCGAGCGTAGCGATCGACAGAAGAACCAGGAGGAGCCGTGTCATGAAGGTCTCGCATGATGCCGATGCAGGAAGCCTCAGAGCCCGCAGGTCGACGGAAGAGGCATGAACTCCTTTTTCACCATAACGGCGTAAAAAAACGGTTAGGGCAAGCCAGAATTTCTCGCCGCGTCACCGGATTGTCTAGCGTCTTCGTTTGATGATGGCGTGCCAGGCGTAACCGCGACCGATCTCATGGAAGATCATGTCCGCTCCGGCCGCCTCAAGCCGGCTCTCCAGCACCTGTGCCAAGGCTGCGCGTGGGGTCACGTGGAAGCGTGCAAGCCAACCGCGCAGCATGCCGGCGAACCATCGGGGCAGGTGTTCCTGCTGGCCGAAGTCGACGATGTGCAGCGAGCCGCCCGGCACCAGGGCGGCCAGAGCCGAATCGATCGCCTTTTCCCAGTCCGGGATCATGGAGAGCGCGTAGGATATGAGGATGCGGTCGAAACCCGGCAGGCCGAAATCCTCTGCCCGGAAGCCCGTCGCGTCACCGACCTGCAGGACGGGCTGACGCGCGAGGCCCCGGAAATTCGCCCGGGCGCTCGCCAGCATCTCGGCGGAGATGTCGAGGCCGTAAAGGTTGCCGCCCGGAAAGCGGCGATGTGCCAAGAGCAGGTTGCGACCCGTTCCGCAGCCGACCTCGAGCAGCGTCTCGTGCGGCGACAGGTCGAGCCCATCGATCGCCTCGTCGCGGCCGAGCAGATAGTATTTGCGGGTCAAGTCGTAGATATGCCGCTGGTAGCGGTACATCCGGTCCATGCGTTGCGCATGTCCGGGGGCAAGGCTGGTGTCGGCCGTGCGCACGCGTCAATCCTTGAGGGTGTAGATGTGGAAGCCCCCGTAGATGGCCGAGCGGTCCTGCAGCGTAAGCTCCTGCGAGCGAACGTCGAGATAGGCCCACCGGTCGAGAAGCGCCGGGGCAAGCTTGCCGTCGATCACGCTTCTTTCCGCCGCGGTCCGGAAGATCACACGGGCGCCGTGCGCCGCCGTCCGGGTGATCTCTGACCAGAGCGCATCGAGCTGTTCCTCGGTCATCCAGTCCTGGGCGTCGAGAAGGACGTAGCGATCCACCGATGCAGCCGGCTTCTGCCTGAGGATTTCGGTGAAGCTGGCGTGATGCACCGCCACGCGGTCGGTGTTGGCGCGGATGGCATGGTAGTTCTCCGCCTTGAGGTAGGTCGGCAGGCTACCTTCGTTGGCATTCGGGTAGCGCCGCGCAAAAGCCTGCCAGGCGAAATAGTTTTCGCGCAGGGGAAAGTGGCAGGCCAGCTTTTCCAGCCGCTGGCGCAGCACCGGCGCGATCGAGCCGTCGGCGGCCAGGCTCGCCAGTTCGTCATATTGCTGCGGCGGTATGCCAAGGCCGAACAGCGAGCTCTTGCGGCTGGTGATCCAGCGGATCAGCGGCTTGTCGAACAGAGGCGCAATCTGGCCGTCGAAGAACTGACGCTGCTCGCGCAGCGAATTCGTCTTGACCATCTCGGTGAGATCGACGCCGTGCAGGCGGGCTATGAGATGGCCGGCGCCGATGAACCGGCCAAGCAGGCCGGTTCTGTAGATGTTGCGGTCGAAGGTGCCGACACGGCGACGGCCGAGCAGGGAGCGCTTCTGCCAATAGGCACGGGTCACCGGATCGAGATGCGGCGCGATGAAGAGGTCGAAGCTCTTGCTGTTGGAGCGCAGTCCGGCCATGCCGAACTTGCGCACCACGTCGCCATGGCTCGGCAGATGCCGGAAGGCCGCGAGCTTGAGACGGTTCAGCGCCACATGGTGCGGATTGAGATCGACCACGTCTATCCGCTTCGGCGAGCGCGCAAGATAGGCCAGCATGTTGCAGCCGCCCGACGCGATGGTGACGATCGACAGATCTTCGAGCGGTCCCATGGCTTCCATATCCACATCGGGATCTTCCCAGATCTGCGGATAGACAAGCCCTGAAAACAGAAGTCCGAACAATCGCTCGGAAAAGCCCTGGCGTGAGAGTGCCCTGTGCTGAAGCAGGGCATCCCTCAGTTTATGGTTTTTCCGAAAGCCGGCCTCGTGCGCAATGTCAGCCATGTCGAATCCCCTTGGTTCGCTGGGTTCCGCCGCATCTAGACCCTTCATGCAACAGCCAGATGACGCCTGTGCCGGCGCAGCGGTGCCTGACCGCCTGAGCGTTGCTGCGGCAGCACGCGGTCTTCCATCCGACACGCAAACCTGCTTCCATGGTGGTCGATGAAGATGAGGTGATGGATGCGGTTGGCGCTGCGAAGCTTGAAAGTCCTGGGCGTTGGCCTCCTCGTCGTGATGATCGCTGTCGTGGGCTGGCTGTGGCTGCAGCCACCGGAACTGCTGCGGGTCGGAAGCGGCTATGCGGCAAAGATCGTCTGCTCCAACGTTTTCCTCGCCGGTCGCGATGCCGATGTCGTTCTTTCCACCGATGTGCAGGCGCCGGGAAATCCGCTCTTGCGGCTGATGCGTGTGGCGGTGGATCGGGAGGGCGGTCGCGTCCATGCAGCGCTTCTCGGCTTTGTTGCCGGCAATGACGCGGTCTACCGGCCGGGCGCGGGCTGCGCCGTCACCAGCACGCCGCAGGACACGGCGAGGATAACGCCGCCAGCCATCCCAGTTGTGGCGGCTGGACTGCCGTCCGCGCCATGGCCCGAGGGCGAAGAGGTCGCTTCGGACCAAGCAGTTGCATCGGTTCTTTCAGACACCGCTTTGACCGGTTCGGGAATGCGCGCCGTGGTCGTCGTCAAGAATGGACGCATCGTTGGCGAACGCTACGGCGACGGATTCACCAAGGACGTTCCGCTGCTTGGGTGGTCGATGACGAAGACGGTCAACGCCGCCATTCTCGGCCGTGTGCTTGCAGCCGGAAAACTGTCGCTCGGGGATCGTGATCTGCTGCCGGAGTGGCGGGGCGACCAGCGCCGCGACATCACGCTTGCCAGCCTGCTTGCGATGGAGAGCGGACTTGCCTTCGACGAGGACTATGGCGCCGTCGCCGACGTGACCCGCATGCTCTATCTGGAAGACGACCAGGCGGCGTTCGCAGCGTCGAAGCCGCTGGTGGGAGCAGCCGGCTCGCGCTTCACCTATTCATCGGGAACGGCCGTTCTGCTGGCGCGCATCTGGATGAACCGGCTGGCGCCCGCCGAAGCATCGAGCTTTCCGGCGGATGCCCTGTTCGGACCGCTCGGCATGAAAAGTGCTGTGCTCGAAACGGATATCAAGGGGACGTTCGCGGGCAGTTCCTATCTCTATGCGACGGCACGGGACTGGGCCCGTTTCGCCCTGATGCTTGCCCAAGACGGTGTCTGGAAGGGGCAGCGCCTTCTGCCGGCGGAAACCGTGGAAATGATGCAGTCCGCCAATGACCACTCCGGGGGACGCTATTCGCGCATGCAGACCTGGCTTCCCTTACCAGGCAACCCCTTTATTCCGGCGGGCACGTTCATGATGCAGGGGCACGACGGCCAGACGATCGCGATCAATCCGGCGCTCAGCCTGGTGGTACTGCGAATGGGCCTGACGCCCTTTTCGGATCATTATGATGTTGGGCCGCTCATCGGCGCGGTTGCAAAGGCGACCGGGCAGAGGTCCTGATTACTTTTCGAGGACCTGCAGCATGTCCTTGCGCTTGGCGTCGTTGTAATAGCCGCGCGCATAGAGCTTGATGGCGTTGTCGTTCTGGTTGTCGGCTACCAGCCAGGCGCCGCGCAGATACTTGATCGCGTATTTGAGGTTGGTTTCCGCATCGAGGAGACCCTCCGGCTTGCCCTGGTAACCCATGGACTTGGCCGTCGCGTACTTGATCTGCATCAGGCCCCAATAGCCGTTCTTGTGATAGGCCTTGGGATCGTACTTGCTTTCCCGATGGACGACGCGGTGCACCAGCGATTCCGGAACGCCATAGAGGCCGGCATAGCGCTTGATCAGCTTTAGCAGTTCAGGCGACGCTTCCGACGCGGTCGCCGGATTGGGCTCGCCGGGTGCGGGCGGAAACTCCATGCTCCGGTCGATCGCCGATACGGCCGCGACCGCGCGGGGCGCCGACGCGTAAGCCAGCGTGCTGGTGTCGGGACGCGGGATCGGCACCACCGACTGCAGCGCCACCATGTCCGGCGTCAGCTGCTTCTCGTCGAGCGCGATGGCTTCGGCTGCCGCGGGCGAGATCTGTCCCGAGGTGACGGCGGGCGCCACCAGCGGCGATACGATGCGGCCCGTCTTGGTGCTGGCCGAACCGGTCACCGGAACGGCAGCCGGCGTTGCCGGAACGGGCGGGAAGACGGTGGATGGAGCGACGGCCGCCGGCTGAAGCGAGGCCACCTGCTGCGTCTTTGGCTGCGAGGCGGGCTGAATTGCGGGGCTGGTCTGGGCGAGTGACTGGGCGACCGAGGGAGCGGGCGGCTGTACGGCTGCCGTGATCGGCTGCGGCTTGAAGGGCACGACGGGCGGCATCGTCGGCGATGCCATGGCAAGCGTCTGCACGGGGACGATCTCTGCTGCGGCGAGAACCGGAACCGGCAGGCGCGAGGTCTTTGCAAGCTCCACCGTCGGCTGGTTTGCGGTGGCATACACTCTCGTGCCGTTTTCCGGCGAAACAGGAAGTGCCGAGCTATACTGGGTGGGCGCCTCGATCTTCGCCGTTTCCGCGGACCCGGTCGCAACGGCTGACGGTTCGGCGGATGCCATCTTTTGTTGATGATCGACGCTCGAACATGCTGCGAGAGCCGAAGACACCGCAAATGCCACAGCCGTTGTTCGGCCGATGGATCCCACTACCGCCATTGGGTCGCTTTCATGAAATGGTTACCCCAAACGCCCGAAATGCCCCGTAAAGTGGAATTTCATTAACGTATAAGGCGGCATCCGGCAAGCCGCTATCCTTCAGGCCGCAATGCGGCGATAGCCTGCCGTCACCGCGCGACGGGCGATGAATACAGTCTGGGGCTTGCGCAAGGCTGGTTTTGCACGGCGGGCGCGGCGCGTCCGGTCCATGAACCTGCGCGGCAAAAGCACGTGGACAATCGCAGCCAGAGCCGCCACGGCGGCGCAGGCAAGCTCGACCGCGGCCAGTTGCGGCAGGAAGGGAAGGGCGGAGTTCCAGACCTGCAGCATGATGGCAAACAGGGCCACCGCATAGCGTGGCGACAGCACGGCCTGCCGGACGAGGAGGCCCACGATCCGAACATTGCGTCGCTCGGGAAGGTTGTCATTATCAGCCATCGGCTGCCTGGGGCCGGGCTGCAGGCAGGCGTAGACGATATAGATGCCGAAAATCCAGGTGCCGGCGACGGCGATCTGGTCGGTCGCCTGTGGCCAGTCGCTGGTGATCACGAACAGCGGCACGGCCGCGAGCGCCGTCGCCAGACAGAAACCGATGACGAGCCCCGGTATGGTGACCAGCGCGGCGCGACGACCGCGCTGCTGCGAGAAGCTTGCCGCGAAGCGGCAGAGCGGGCTTGGAACGACCATCAAGAGCATCGCCATCGCGGAGAAAGCGATCAAGCCAAAAGTCGACATTCCAGTCCTCCCGGGCGCCCTTCGGCCCCCGCCATTCCAAGCATCAGGCTGGCCGGAAGGGCTGCCCGATGACGTCCATTACGTCGGTGAACCATCTTGCCGTCAGATCGAAATGTTTTCCACCCTTAATTCGCGGGAATTCAATCGTGCGCAGCTTGCCGTTCTGGCCTTCGTCGTGACCGGTGACGCCCGAAACCTTGTCGAGCGCACTCTGCACGGCAAGGTCCACCATGCTCTGGATCAGCCGCAGGTCGTCACCGTTGGCCGGGGCCGAGCGGGCGAAATAGCCGGACTTCTGGACCATTGAGCGGTCGGCGCCGAGCAGCGAGGCGAACTGCTTCTGGAACCAGTTGCCGACATTGATGGTGTCGAGCTTGACGTGACCGAACGCATCCCGCTTGACGGACTCGCCGGCGGCCTCGCGTTCGGCGACAATCGCGTCGAGGCAAGCACCTTCCGATACGAACAGCGTCACCGATCCGCGCCGGTCCATGATCTGCTTCAGGCGGGCCGCTTCCTTGTCGAGGTCGAAGGCGGTTTCGGGCAGGTAGATGGCGTCGATGCTCTTCAGCTCGGCATTCATCAACATGCCGTCCATGTATTCGTTGGCGCGTGTCTTCTGCAGATAGGCGCGCGCCGTGGCCGCGGTCAGCCAGCCGCAATGACGCCCCATGACCTCGTGGACGACCAGCGAGCGGGGTGCCGCGGTCTGTTCGTTGGAGACGTTGTCGAAAAACTGCGCGCCGACTTCGGCTGCCGTCCAGGCGCCGAGCGACTGGCGGATCGGCACTACGTCGTTGTCGACGGTTTTGGGCAGGCCGACGACCGTGAGATCGTAGCCATTGCCGCCGAGATAGGCCGCCAGATCGGCCGCGGTGGTGTTGGTGTCGTCACCGCCGATGGTATGGAGGATCGTAACGCCGTCGGATGCCAGCCTTTCAGCCGCGACGCGCAGAGGGTTCTCGCCTTCCTTGACGAGCCCCCGCTTGACGCAGTCGGCGGCATTGGTGAGCTTGACGCGGCTGTTGCCGATCGGCGAGCCTCCGAAGCGGTGAAGAAGGTGAGCCTTTTCGCGCATCTGCGGGGTGATCTCGATGTGGTCGCCGAGCAGCACGCCCTGGTATCCGGAGCGGTAGGCGATCAACTCTGCGTCCGGCGCGATGTCGCTGTAGCGCTCGATCAGGCCGCCGACGGCCGACGACAGGCAGGGCGCAAGGCCTCCTGCAGTCAGCATTGCTACTTTCTGTTTGGCCATCGATCCTCCTTGATGGGCATCATCGCGTCCGGTTCAAATCCGGCCATGGATGCGACAGGCGGGGACGGCTGTAAAGTGACAATCTGAAGAAAAATGGGATCGCTCCGGGCACGCTCCACGCGCAACCACCAACGAGGCAGAGCTTCAATCGATTAGACGGGAATCACGCATTCCAGGAAGCGTGGGTGGCAGGCGTGGACGGGCATACCGGCGTGCCAGAAGGCCTCCGAGCCTTTGCGTAATGGGAAGCGGTGTGTTCCTACGTTGCCGGAGTGCGGGCGGATTGTTCGAAAAACATGAACATAGTTTAATTCTCGCAGTCGCGTTGTTGCCTTGCAAAAACCCGAGATTTCTGGTCATTTGCGACATGATCTTCGATTTCGCCTGCCTTCAGATTTCATCACTCTGGGAGCGCCTGCTCGGCGCCATCGGCGACGCTGCCGGCAACACGCTCGGTCGGGTCGTCGAAGCCATCCGGACGATGTTCGAGGGCGATCCCGAAACCCGCCGGCAGGTTTCCTTCTCGGTCGCCATCATCGCGCTCTCGGCCAAGATGGCCAAGGCGGACGGTATTGTCTCGCAGGCGGAGGTGAGAGCCTTCCAGCAGATCTTCGATTTTCCGGACGAAGAGGCGCGTAACGTCGCCCGTCTCTACAATCTCGCACGTCAGGACGTGGCAGGATACGAGGCCTACGCGTCCAAGCTGGCCAACCTGTGCAGCACCGGTGCCGTCGAAAACTGCCCGATGCTTGAAAACGTCATCGACGGTCTCTTCCACATCGCCAAGGCCGACGGCCTGGTGCATGAGAAGGAACTGGTTTTCCTCGGACGGATCGCCGAAATCTTCCTGATCAGCGAGCAGCATTTTCGCCGAATCATGGCCCGCCACATTCATCTGGACGGGGCCGACCCCTATCTGGTGCTGGGCGTATCACCCCAGGACGATTTTGCGACCATTCGCAAGCATTACCGCGTGTTGGTCTCGGAGCATCACCCCGACAGGCTGATTGCCCGCGGCGTCCCGGCGACACTGCATGCTGCCGCCAATGAACGCATGGCCGCTCTCAACGCAGCCTATGCGGCGATCGAGAAAGAACGCCGCGCCGCATGACAGCCTTTGCCGCCGACTATGCCGGCGCGTCGGTCAAGGCCTCCCCCAATCACGGCGAGCGGGCCAATGGCCGCCGGCCGGACCTGATCCTCTTGCACTACACCGGGATGGGAACGGCCGACCAGGCTCTGGACTGGCTGTGCGCCGCCGAGAGCCAGGTCTCCAGCCACTATTTCGTCCACGAGGACGGGCGCGTGCTGCAGCTCGTCCCGGAAGAAAAGCGCGCCTGGCATGCGGGCAAAAGCCTGTGGGCTGGCGAAGACGACATCAATTCCTGTTCAATCGGGATCGAGATCGCCAATGCGGGGCATCCAGGCGGACTACCAGCCTTTCCTGAAAAACAGATCGATGCGGTCGTCCAATTGTGTCGTGATTGCGGCGAACGGTGGTCGATCGTACCCGAACGGGTGCTCGGGCACTCGGATGTGGCACCTGTCCGCAAGGTCGATCCGGGCGAAAATTTTCCCTGGCAGAAGTTGTACCTTGACGGTGTCGGCCACTGGGTAGCGCCGACGCAAATCAGTGGCGGCCGGTTTTTCCAGCTCGGCGACCGAGGCCAGCCCGTGGAAGCACTCCAGGGTATGCTGGCCCTTTACGGCTACGGCGTTGATGTCACTGGTGAATTCTGCGACCGCACTAAAGGGGTCGTCGAAGCCTTTCAACGGCACTTCCGCCCGGCGCTCGTCGACGGCGCTGCCGATTTCTCGACCATCGACACACTGCACCGGCTGCTCGGCTCCTTACCGAAGTTCAACCAGTCTTAACGTTTGAGGCGCCGTTCGGTTCC
>Ga0065165_1002172_pt1 | contig 17718 bp, 10 predicted proteins | sample AraplaMF_Cvi_mMF_FD_63813 | JGI IMG/M metagenome (GOLD analysis project Ga0065165, IMG submission 63813) | Arabidopsis root microbial communities from the University of North Carolina, USA - plate scrape MF_Cvi_mMF (version 2) (version 3) | ecosystem: Host-associated > Plants > Roots >...
ATTACAAAAAGGCCATGCTCGTCTTGCTGCTTGTCTATGCCGCCTACAGCATCGTGTTTATCCCCGGCTTGCAGGAGTGGATGCAGCAGCCCGACAAGACGGCTATTTTCGACGACCTCGCCAAGATGGAGCATCCATACATCGAATCGTCACGCGAGTTTATCGGGCTTATGATCTGTATCGTCGTGCTCGTATTCTACTTCATCCGTGCCCGTAAAAAATAATCGGCTACCGGTAGCTCCTTCCATCTGAATTGCCCGTATTTTAACGCGGGAAGACCACGGCCGTCGCGGGCAGCGTTTTTGCAGCGCCCGAACGTTACACCCTGGCCTTTTCTTTTATATATTAAAGGTAATATGAACAAAGTTTTAGGGTATTTTGCTGTTGCCGTCCTCCTGGCCGGCTGCACCAGATCCAATGAAAAAATCCCACCCGTAACCTCCATGGATAACGCCTCCGGAAAAATAGTAATCTACCAGATCATGACCCGCCTCTTTGGCGACACCACCACACGCAACAAACCCTACGGTACCATCGAAGAAAACGGCGTTGGTAAGTTTAACGATATAAACGACGCCGCCCTCAACAGCATCAAATCCCTTGGCGTAACCCACGTATGGTATACCGGCGTTATCGAGCACGCCGTACTGTCGGATTACCTGAAATACGGCATAGCACTGGATGATGCCGACGTAGTAAAAGGTCGCGCCGGATCGCCCTATGCCATCAAAGACTACTATGACGTGAACCCCGATCTGGCCGTGGATGTACCCAACCGCATGCGCGAGTTTGAACAACTGGTGACCCGTACCCATGCCCGGGGTATGAAAGTGCTGATAGACTTTGTACCCAATCACGTAGCCCGTGGGTATCACTCCGATGCCAAACCCGAGAATGTACGCGACCTGGGCGAAGGCGACGACACAAGCGCCGCCTTTAAAGCCAGCAACAACTTCTATTACCTGCCCGGACAATCGTTCCAGGTACCGGCCGATTATGTAGCCCTTGGTGCCGCCAACAGCTTCCCCACCAAAGACGGCAAGTTCGACGAAACACCAGCCAAAGTAACCGGAAACGACCAGTTCACCGCAAGCCCCGGCATAAACGAATGGTTCGAAACCGTAAAGCTCAATTACGGCGTAGACATTCAAAACAACCGTACACCACACTTCGACCCCATACCCTCTACGTGGGAGAAGATGCGCGATATATTGCTCTACTGGACCGCCAAGAAAGTAGACGGCTTCCGCTGCGACATGGCCGAAATGGTGCCCGTAGAATTCTGGAACTGGGCTATACCACAGATCAAGGCCGTAAACCCCGACATCATTTTTGTAGCCGAAATCTATAACCCCGCTGAATATCGCAATTATATCCAGCGTGGTAAATTCGATTTCCTATACGACAAAGTACAACTGTACGATACCCTTCGGAACCTCATAACCGGTGGCGGCGATACCCGCGACATACACCGTATTCAAAACGACCTGCACGGCATAGGCCGACACATGCTGCACTTCCTGGAGAACCACGATGAACAGCGTATAGCCTCTAAGTTCTTTGCCGGCGATCCGTGGAAAGCCATGCCCGGTATGGTAGTAAGCGCGGCCATAGACCGTGGCCCGCTCATGATCTACTTCGGTCAGGAAGTAGGCGAGCCTGCCATTGGTGCCGAAGGCTTTGCCGGCGACGACGGCCGCACAACCATATTCGACTACTGGGGCGTGCCCGAACACCAGAAATGGATGAACCACGGCCGCTTCGATGGTGCATTGTTAAGCCCTGCACAAAAGGAATTGCGTAAAGCCTATGCCGATCTGCTCACGCTGGCCGGCAGCAGCCCCGCGATACGCCAGGGCGACTATATAGACCTTACCGCACATAATATAAACGCCGGTAACTTTAAAGAGAATGTACACGCCTTCATACGTTATACGCCCGACGAGAAGCTGCTGGTCGTTACCAGCTTTGCCGCTGCGCCACAGCCGGTATCCGTTCAGCTCTCGCCCGATGCAGTATCCCGTTTAGGGCTCGATGCCAAACAAACCTATACCCTGAAAGACCTGTTGTGGCGTAAGACCGAGGCACAGCTCAACAACAGCTTTGTCTATAGAGATACGCTTCAGGCGTATGGCTCTCACATATTCCAAATTAAATAGACCCCATCATGATCGAAATAAAAGGCCAAACCCGTGTTATTATTGAAAACGTACAGCCGCAGGTAGACGGCGGACTGTACCCCGCCAAACGTACCGTTGGCGAAACTGTGCATGTAACCGCCAATATCTTTGGCGATGGTCACGACCACATACGCGCACAGGTATCATACCGCCATTCCAGTACACCAGACTGGCAAACCGTAGAGATGGCTGACGCGGGAAACGATGAGTGGCACGCCTCCTTTGTAGTAGACAAAAAAGGTGGCTATACATTCACCGTAACCGCCTGGATCGATCATTTCGACACCTGGTACGACGGCTTTAAAAAGAAAGCCGCTGCCAACGTCGATGTACATACAGAATTGCTCGAAGGCGTTGCCTTCTTAAAACGCTTCACGCCCGTAAGCCCGGCATTGCAGGAGGCGATAAACCAGGTAGGAGGGGAGTATAACGGAGCCATAGCTTTTGTGCTGAGCGATACCTTCCACCAGCTGGTGCACGAGCATCCGCTGATTGAATACGAAGCCCGCTATCCGAAAGAGCTTGTCGTAAACGTGGAACATCGCCGTGCAAACTTCACATCATGGTACGAACTGTTTCCGCGGTCGGCCGCGATGGATGGTAGCCACGGCACCTTTCAGGATGTAATCCGCCTGCTGCCGCGCATACAGGCGATGGGCTTTGACGTATTGTACCTTCCGCCCGTACACCCCATCGGCAAAGTAAACCGCAAAGGCAAGAACAATGCCGTAACCTCAGAACCGGGTGAACCCGGATCGCCGTGGGCCATCGGTAGCGACGAAGGTGGACATAAATCAATCCTGCCCGCCCTCGGCACACTCGACGACTACCGCGAGCTGATCCGTCAGGCCCGCGAGCGCGGCATTGAAATAGCACTCGACCTCGCCTTTCAATGCGCGCCCGATCACCCCTATGTAAAAGAACATCCCACATGGTTCCGCCAACGCCCCGACGGCACCATACAATACGCCGAGAACCCGCCCAAGAAATACCAGGACATCTATCCCTTCAACTTCGATACTGACGATTGGCAGGACCTCTGGCAGGAACTGAAGTCCGTAATTACATATTGGATCGAACAGGGCGTACGCATCTTCCGGGTAGACAACCCACACACCAAACCCATTCCGTTCTGGGAGTGGGCCATCGCCGAAGTAAACAAGCAATACGAAGACATTATCTTCCTGGCAGAAGCGTTTACAAAGCCCAAGGTCATGGCATCGCTGGCCAAGTCCGGCTATACGCAATCGTATACCTACTTCACATGGCGTGTAACCAAGCAGGAAATCATCGAATACATGACCGAGCTCGTAAACGGCCCGTCGCGTAACTACTTCCGCCCGAACTTCTGGCCCAACACGCCGGACATTTTACCGTACCACCTGCAACATCAGGGGCAGAACATCTTCATCATCCGGCTGGCGCTGGCCGCCACACTGTCGTCAAACTACGGCGTGTATGGCCCGCCGTATGAGATCTGCGAGAATGTTCCCATGCCCGGCAAAGAAGAATATTTTAACTCCGAGAAGTATGAAGTAAAACGGTACGACTGGGTGCATCCCAGCCGGATGACCGATATCATGACCATGCTCAACAACGCGCGTCGTGACCATCCTGCCCTGCAGTCTACCTGGAACATCCATTTCTGTACCATCGACAATCCAAACCTGCTCGCCTACCTGAAAGTAACCGACGACCTCTCCGATTGTATGCTGATCGTAGTAAACCTCGATCCGCACAACTGGCAACACGGCTATGTACAGCTGCCCAAACACATACTCAAGCTGAGCGACGCCATAAACATAAAACTGCATGACCTGGTAACCGGAGCGAACTATACGTGGACACAGGAGTGGAACTACGTTGGCCTCGACCCGAATGCCATGCCGTTCCACCTCTTTACCCTGCATAGCCACGAATCCTACAGTTAAATGAACACGCCAATCAAACCCGGTGATCCACAATGGTACAAAGACGCAATTTTTTACGAAGTTTCAGTCCGTGCCTTCTCCGACAGCAACGGTGACGGGATTGGCGATTTCCAAGGACTTATACAACGGTTAGACTATCTGGAGGACCTGGGCATTAACACGCTCTGGCTCCTCCCGTTCTATCCCTCGCCGTTAAAAGACGACGGCTTCGACGTTACCGACCATCTCGACGTTCACCCCGACTACGGCACGTTGTCTGACTTCAAACAGTTTCTCAAAGAAGCGCACCGTCGCGGCATTCGCGTTATCATCGAGCTGGTGCTCAACCATACATCCGATCAGCACCCGTGGTTCAAACGGGCCCGTAAATCAAAATCAGGCTCACGCTTCCGCGACCTGTACGTGTGGAGCGATACCCCCGAACGCTACAAAGAAGCGCGCGTTATGCTCTCGGGCGAGGAATCCACCAACTGGTCGTGGGACCCCGAAGCCAAAGCCTACTACTGGCACCGTTTCTACCGCCATCAGCCGGAGCTCAATTACGAGAACCCGGAAGTGCAGATGGAAATGATAAAAGTCGTAGACTTCTGGATGAAAGCCGGAGTAGATGGTTTCCGCCTCGGCTCCGTGCCGTACCTCTTCGAGCAGGAGGGGACCAGCTGCGAAAACCTGCCCCAGACACACGTATACATAAAACGCCTGCGGGCACACATCGATAAACACTACAAAGACAAAGTACTGATTGCCGAAGCCAACCTGTGGCCCGAAGACGCCGCCACCTACTTTGGCGACGGCGCCGAGTGTCACATGAACTTCCACTTCCCGCTTATGCCGCGTATGTTCCTGGCGTTGCGCACCGAAGACAGTTACCCCATTGTAGACATCATCGAGCAAACACCCGCTATCCATACCCACTGCCAGTGGGCACTCTTCCTGCGTAACCACGACGAGCTCGGACTCGAAATGGTAACCGAAGAAGAGAAAGACTACCTCTTCAAAGCCTACGCCAACGACCCCAAAACAAAATTCAACACCGGCATCCGGCGCCGACTGGCCCCCATGCTCGGCAACGACCGCCGCAAAATCGAGCTGCTGTACACCATACTGTTCTCGCTCCCCGGCACACCCGTAATATACTATGGCGACGAGATCGGGATGGGCGACAACGTATACCTCGGCGACCGCTTCGGCGTGCGTACGCCCATGCAGTGGAACATGAACCTTAACGCCGGCTTTTCTACCGCCAACCCGCAACGCCTCTACCTGCCCATCATTACCGATCCCGTGTATCGCCACGAGTCTGTAAACGTATCCACACAAGACGAAAACCCCTCATCGCTGTTATGGTGGATAAAACACGTTATGGCCATGCGCAAGCGTCTCAATATCTTTGGCCGTGGCGAAATGAAATTCATCGACAGCTCCAACGCCAAGGTACTCGCCTTCGTGCGTACGCATGATAAACAGCGCCTTATCGTCGTGGCCAACCTGTCGCAGTTCTCGCAGGCCACCACACTCAACCTGTCGGAATATAAAGACTGCGATATCACCGAAGCATTCAGCCAGAACCGCTTCAAGAACGTAGAGTCCGGCGACTATCCCATAACCATCGGCCCGTATGGCTACTTCTGGTTCCAGGTCGATACAGCCGAGCACAAAGAACGCTCCGAAGCCAGCGGCGAACTGCCGTTGCTGAAGACCGAAATATCATGGGAACGCCTGCTCGACAACTACAACGAAGTGCGCGTAATCGAGCGCAAAATACTGCCGCCGTTTATGAAGAAGTGCCGGTGGTTTGGCGGTAAGGCAAAGGCCGTAAGCAAAGTAAGCCTGCACCAGGTAATACCTGTAAAGATCGACGGCGATGCCTACTTCCTCACCATCGTCGAAGTACACTACGTCCAGAGTCTGTCGGAGTTATACTTTATACCGCTGGCGTTTATCGCATCCGACACCCTGTTGGATCGTGTAGAGTATACCGCACAGAGTATGTTGTGCCGTGCCGAAATTCAGGGCCGGTCTGGCTTCATCATGGACGCCAGCTACGACCGTGTATTCCGCGACTTCCTCTTTACCAGCATGCGCAAAGAATTGCGCCTGCGCGATGACGAGGGAGGAACATTGGAATTCAACTCCAGCGTGTTTGCCCGAATCGATAAGAACAAACAGGTCGACTCAAAGATCTTGAAGTCCGACCAGAGCAACACGGCAATCATCTATAACGATCAGTACTTCTTCAAGTTCTACCGCAAGCTGGAGAAGGAAGTAAACCCTGATCTTGAAATTGTACGGTTCCTCTCCGAGCATACAACATTCCAGAATAGCCCGAAGTATGCGGGCAGCATAGAATACCTCGATGCCCAGGGCAAGACCATCGTGTTCGGGCTGTTGCAGGAGAAGGTCGAGAACCAGGGCGAAGCCTGGAGTATGGCGGTAGACTCCGTAGGTCGTTTCTTCGAGCGGGTTATGGCCGGAGCAAAGACCATCAAGCTGCCCAGGCTCGTAAACAAATCGGCCATACGGTTCGAAGACGCCCCCGAGATCATTCAGGAGTTTATTGGTCCGGGCCTGTACGAGCGCATGGTGCGCCTGGGGCAGCGTACCGCCGAGATGCACCTGGCGCTTACATCAGACGCCAGCAACCCGGCGTTCGCCGCAGAGAACTTTACCAGCAACTACCAGCGGGCATTGTACTCGTCGCTGCGCAAGCTCGTGCGCGACCGGTTCGGCCTGCTCGAATCGTCCATGAGCAAGCTCGTTCCCGAAACGCAGGAGCTGGCGCGCAAAGTACTGGCCATGGAAGACAAAATCCTGGCGTACTTCAGCGAAGTGTACCAGGTTAAAATCAGCGCCGTAAAGACGCGTATCCACGGCGATTATCACCTCGGCCAGGTATTGTTTACCGGGAAAGACTTTGTTATCATAGACTTCGAAGGTGAGCCCGGATTATCGTTTAGTGAGCGTCGTCTCAAAAAGAACCCGCTGAAAGATGTGGCCGGTATGATGCGCTCCATACATTACGCCGCCTTCGGAAAGATCTTGCTAAACGAAAACTATCGCGACCGCGACCGGGAGTTCCTGGAGTCGTGGGCCGACCAGTGGCAACACTACGTGAGCCGCTTCTACCTGGGCGCATACATGGAACGTATGGGCATGGGAACAAAGCTGACCGCAGACCAGGATATACTTGTGCGCATCTTCCTGCTCGAGAAAGCCATCTATGAACTCGGTTACGAGCTCAACGGCAGACCCGATTGGACGATTATTCCCCTGCGGGGGATTTATTACCTGATGAAGCGTTTCCAGGAAGAGAAATAGTGCCGTTGGCACCTGATTTTTCGAAATAAGAATTTAAATCATTTGTAAACAGGATCACCCTACAATAAAGCCTATGGCCAGCAAAACAAAGGCAGTTGCCGACACACAAACCGCTACAGCAGAAGAAAACTTCAGTTTGCTCACGGATTTCGATATCCATCTGTTCCGCTCGGGCAAACACTTCAAGTTATACGAAAAACTGGGCGCGCATTACATCGAAGAGAAAGGCGGAACATATTTTGCGGTATGGGTGCCCAATGCTAAATCGGTGTCGATTATCGGCAACTTCAACCACTGGCAGGAAGGGCAACATACCCTCAACCCGCGCTGGGACAGCTCCGGCATCTGGGAGGGTTTCTTTACCGATATTCATCACGGTGAGGCCTACAAATACGGTATACGTTCCAACAGCGGTGAATACCTGGCAAAGGCAGACCCGTTTGCGGCGTATAGCGAAGAAGCGCCCCGTACAGCATCCATCGTATGGGCGCCCAAATACCAGTGGAAAGATCAGAACTGGCTTAAAGCACGCCGTGAAAAAGCAGGCAAGCCACAACCGCACTCCGTATACGAAGTGCACTTCGGCTCGTGGCGCCGCAAGATGGAAGACAATAACCGGTCGCTTACCTATCCTGAAATGGCCCAGGAGCTGGCAGCCTACGTAAAAGACATGGGCTTTACCCACGTAGAATTCCTGCCCCTTATGGAGCACCCGTTTTATGGTTCATGGGGTTATCAGATCACCGGCTACTTTGCACCGACGGCCCGCTACGGTAGTCCCGAAGATTTTATGTATCTGGTAGATTGCCTGCACGAGGCCGGCATCGGTGTCATACTCGACTGGGTGCCCTCGCACTTCCCCGGCGACGATCACGGTCTGTTCCGCTTTGACGGCACGCACCTGTACGAGCACGCCGACCCCCGCAAAGGTTTTCACCCCGACTGGAAGAGTTATATATTCAACTACGGCCGTGCCGAAGTGCGATCGTTCCTGATAAGCAACGCGCTGTTCTGGATGGACCGCTATCACATTGACGGCCTTCGTGTAGATGCCGTAGCCTCGATGTTATACCTCGACTACTCGCGTAAACACGGCGAGTGGATTCCCAACGAACACGGCGGCAATGAGAATCTCGAATCGATAAGCTTCCTCAAAGAATTCAACGAAGTAGTATATGCAAATTTCCCTGATGCTATAACGATTGCAGAAGAGTCTACATCGTGGAGCGGCGTATCACGGCCTACATACATTGGTGGTTTGGGCTTCGGACAGAAGTGGATGATGGGTTGGATGCACGACACATTACACTACTTCAAGCTCGATCCGATATATCGTCAGCACCATCAGAACGAAATAACATTCTCGGTAATGTACGCCTTTACCGAGAACTTTATGCTGCCGCTTTCGCACGACGAAGTGGTGCACGGAAAAGGTTCGTTGCTGGGCCGTATGCCTGGTGATGAATGGCAACGTTTTGCCAATCTGCGCCTCATGTTTACGTATATGTTTACCCATCCGGGTTCCAAGCTGTTGTTTATGGGTGGCGAATTTGGCCAAAGCTCCGAGTGGGGTCACGAGCGCAGCCTCGACTGGCACCTGCTGCAGTATCCCCTTCACCAGGGTGTACAGAAGCTGGTGCGCGATCTGAACGCCTTCTATAAAAACGAGCCGGCCTTATATGAATATGCTTTCGAACAGCGGGGCTTCCAGTGGGTTGATTACAGCGACCGCGATAACAGCGTTATTGTATACCAACGGCAGTCTGCGCGTACAGAAGACACATTGGTAGTGATCTGTAACTTTACACCGGGTGTACGCCATAACTATCGTGTGGGCGTTCCGTATCGCGGTGTATGGAAAGAGGTCTTTAACTCCGATCGACACGACTATTCAGGCAGTGGTGTATTAAATGGCGGTGCACTGCACACGTCACCGGTAAAATATCATGGCAGAGATTATTCTATTTCCGTAAATTTACCTCCGTTGGCTGTAACCGTCCTGAAGCTGGATCATGCAGTCGAAGCTTTTGAGCTGACAGATCGCATTGGGTCATGAGGTTACAGAAATCGTCCACTAAAACGAATTCTGTTTGGAAAAATATATCTGCATCCACGGGCATTTTTATCAACCCCCGCGTGAAAACGCCTGGCTGGAAGTAATCGAAGTGCAGGACTCTGCACACCCGTATCACGATTGGAATGAGCGCATAACCGCAGAGTGTTATGCGCCCAACACCGCGTCGCGGATTCTCGACGAGAAGGCGGTTATCAACAACATTCAGAACAACTACTCCCGTATAAGCTTCAACTTCGGCCCGACGTTACTGTCGTGGATGGAGAGCAACGATACAGAAACCTATCGCGCTATTCTGGAAGCCGACAAAGAGAGTATAAAAAACTTCGGTGGTCATGGCTCGGCCATGGCACAGGTATACAACCATATCATACTGCCGCTCGCCAACCGCCGCGACAAAGAAACACAGATCGTCTGGGGCATACGCGATTTTGAATCCCGGTTTAACCGAAAGCCCGAGGGCATGTGGCTTGCCGAAACCGCCGTAGACATAGAATCGCTGGAGCTACTGGCAAAGCACGATGTCAAGTTCACCGTACTGGCCCCGCGCCAGGCAAAAGCCTTCCGCAAGATCGGCGAAACCGAATGGCGTCCCGTTACAACAGAGACCGTAGATACACGGCGCCCCTATACGTGCACACTGCCGTCGGGTAAAGCCATAACACTGTTCTTCTACAACGGCGCCATCTCACAAGGCGTAGCCTTCGACGGACTACTTTACGACGGTAAGAAGTTCGCCCATCGCTTCCTTGATACCTTCGACCAGGACACCACCCCCCAGCTGGCACACATTGCCACCGACGGTGAAACATACGGCCACCACCATAAACATGGCGACATGGCGCTGGCATATTGTATCGATTACATCGAACGCAGCGAAAACGCGCGCCTCACCAACTACGCCGAATTCCTGGCCAAATTCCCGCCCACACACGAAGCACAGATTCATGAGAACAGCTCATGGAGCTGTGTACACGGCGTAGAGCGCTGGCGCAGCGACTGCGGCTGCAACTCAGGCGGCACACCCTCCTGGAACCAGCAGTGGCGTAAACCCCTGCGCGAAGCCCTGGACTGGCTGCGCGACGAACTCATTAAAACCTTCGAGCACGAAGGCAGCTTTATATTCCGCGATCCATGGGCCGCACGCGAAGACTACATCAATGTAATCCTTCGCCGCAACGACGACACCATACGCAAATTCCTTAAAGATCACTGCATCCGCCCGGTAGAGTCGAACCACGTGCTGCGCCTCATGGAAATACAACGCAACGCCCTGCTGATGTATACCAGCTGCGGCTGGTTCTTCGACGAGATCTCGGGCATCGAAACCACGCAGATCATGCAATACGCCTGTAGGGCTATGCAGCTCATTACACAGGTAAGTGCGGTAAACCTCGAAGAAGAATTTCTGCGTCGCCTCAAAACAGCGCCCAGTAACCTGCCAACCCTGGGCGATGGTGCCGAAGTATACTGGCGCTATGTGGCACCGGCTAAAACCAACTTACAACGTGTAGGCATGCATTACGCGGTAGCCTCCATCTTTGAAGAAGACCCGGAGTCGTTCCCCGTATTCAACTACACGACCCAGAACGAAGTATTCGTGCGCAAAGAAGCCGGCGAACAACGACTGGTACTAGGCGTAACCAAAGTACGCTCGAACGTAACCCGGTCCGAAAAGAAGTTTGCCTTCGCCGTAATCTACATGGGGCAGCACAACATCATCGGCAACATCTCGCTCGACATGGAAGAAGAGAAGTTTGCCAGCATGCAGATACGTGTAGTCAACGCCTTCGACGAAGGCCGCCTTGGCGACATCATCGGGCTCATGCAAACCTACTTCGGCCCCGAGAAGTACACCATCTGGCAGTTGTTCCAGGACGAGAAGCGCAAAGTATTCGACCTGATCACCCGCCAGAGCATGCGCGACCTCGAAGACTCCCTGCGCCGCATCTATAACCGCGACTACCCGCTGGTCAATGCGCTCGCCAACAACGATACCCCTATACCGAACGCCTACCGCACCACATTTGAGTATATCCTCAACGCCGACCTGGTACGTTGCTTCCAGAGCGACAAGATCAACGTGCGCCAGGTAGAGCGCATCATGCAGGAGCTCATGAAATGGGAGCTCAACATAGACGATACCGGTCGCATTGAGCGCCTTACCGGCGAAAGCATCTTCAAAGAACTCAAACGCATCGGCGCCGAAGGCGAGAATACCAAACGTATCGAACGCCTCAACCGCCTGTTCCCGTTGCTGCGTCGCTTCAGCATAAACCCCACGCTCTATAAAAGCCAGAACCTGTACTTCGAAATCTCGCGACAGAGTAAAGGCCGTGTATCCAGCTCGCCGGAGTGGACAACACAGTTCGAGCTGCTGGGCGACAACCTGGGCGTTAAAGTAGAATAACATGAACGGCAGGGCAGCGCATACCGGTTTCCGGAAATGTATAGGCTGGCTGGCGGCAGGTATACTGGGGCTTCACCTGGCGGCGTGTCTGTTCTTTGCGGTAGGAAGTTGGTCAAAGCAGTTTCAGAATTCGTTGCCTGGAACATTCTATCATAGTCAGGTACTGGCCGGTCCCTTTTTTCGTGAAGAAGCGCTTCCATACACAACGCACTTTTATTACCGGTATAAAGCGAAACACGACGCCTGGACGGCCTTCACCGATCTCAGCCAGTCACAGTTTGCTGCGTACAACCAGCAGCCCTGGCGTTATGGCAGGTTCACCCGTACGGTATACCTGAACCGCGTGGCCAACGACCTGGATCGGCACGTAAGACGACGGATCAATTGGAGCAGGGCCCCGGAGCCGCTAAAGCAGATCAACCACTACATCGTGTACAACACCGGTATAGCCGATATCGATTCGGTGAGCCTCATTGCGGTACGCTGTGAGTACGATATCGTAGAGAATGGCCGGCAGCGCGACACACTCTATCGCTTCACATATAGTCCCAGTCAACTTGAAAAGCCCTATTGATCGTCAGGATATAACCGGCATTGCGGCATTAACGGCGCCGTGGGGTAACAGCAGGGTAGTAACGCTGTTCATCAGAAGCTTGTTTATCTATACGTTGTTCAAGGTTGCCGTATTCGCATCGTTGGTGCCCGACATACTGGGCCATGAGGGTTTTACGGTGCCCACCAATCCGGTAGCCTGGGTATTGTTTCTGCCGCTGCGTTTAGTAGACGTTGACGTATGGATTTTTCTGGCCAGTGTAACGCTGGCATTGCTGGTGTCGCTCGTACTTCGGCCGAATTATATAACAAGCATTTTGCTGTGTGTGCTGGTATACAACCTGTTCCGGTTTGCGCTTCCGGTTCTGAATGGGTCAGATCAGGTATTGGTCGTAATGAGTGTATGGGCAATAGCGTTGCCGCTGTATCCGCAGGCGAAAGGGGAGAGGATGCGTATTCTACAGCACACGGCAAGTAACGTATCGCTTATAGTGATCCGGATACAGGTGATTCTGATTTACTGGATATCGGGTGTTGATAAACTGCTGAGCAGCGTGTGGCGGTCGGGCGATGCCTTTGCGTATATATGGCACCTGGAGTTTAAAATAAACCCCGGGCTCGCACATTTCGGGAACCCGGGGTTGAATTGGTTTTTATCATGGCTTACCATTGTTTTCGAGCTGGCCTTTGGTATAACGGTCTGGTTTAAGAGAACCCGTCTTATCACGCTTGCACTGGGTGTTTTGTTTCACGTGTGCATAGGCCTTATGCTGAACCTTCTGGACTTTGCCCTGATCATGATCCTGCCGTACCTGTGTTTCCTGAACGACGCGGAGTATGATCAGTTGTGGAGGCCGTTTAAACGACGGCCTCGCTAAGTTGCTTGTTGTCGAGGTAGTTCCATACCAGACTGCTTGCACCGAGAATCGGAGCGGCCTGATTCTGAAGACCTGACGGAAGAACCTTCACCTTGCCTCTGAACAATGGCATAAGGTTCGCTTCCATATGCTTGATGGTGGGTTTGAAGATGAGGTCACCGGCCAGTGAAAGACCACCGAACAGGAAGATCGCTTCCGGATCGGTATGCACCACGGTTTCGGCAAGCTTCATACCCAGGATACGACCGGTGTATTCAAAAGCGGCAAGGGCAACGATGTCGCCACGTACAGCGGCTTCGGTAATCATCTTGGTCGTAAGGTTATCGAAGCTGATACCACGAAGCTCGCTTGGTTCGAGGTGATCGGCCAGAAGTTTGTATACCGTACGCTTGATACCTGTAGCCGATACATAGGTTTCCAGACAGCCGCGTTTACCGCAGTTGCAGTAACGACCTGCCGGGTTAACCGATGTGTGGCCTACTTCACCGGCAATACCGTGCTTACCGTTCAGCAGGTGGCCGTTGGCCACAAAACCGCTTCCCAGCCCGGTGCCGAGGGTAATAACCACAAAGTCCTTCATGCCTTTGGCTGCACCGTATACCATTTCACCCACCGCCGCAGCGTTGGCATCATTGGTTACGATGGCCGGAATATCGAACTCCTCCTTAAACATGTCTGCCAGCGGGATGATGCCTTTCCATTTCAGATTGGTTGCCCGTTCAATCGTGCCTTTATAGTAGTTGCCGTTTGCAGCACCTACACCTACGCCGATAATCTTGTATGCAAACGGTATAGTGGTCATTGCCTGACGTAACGCCCTGGCCAGACCATCGAAGTAGTCTTTAAACTCTTCATACTGCGCAGTGGATATACTGCCCTGGTTGACAACATTTCCATCACGGTCTACAATACCATATTTAGTATTGGTTCCTCCGATGTCAATCCCGATGGTTAATTCTTTCATGATATGGACAAAATTGATTGGTTTCCTGTCTAGACCGATAGAATCTTCGCGAGGCGGAAGTATTCATTATCGATTTCGTGGTGCCGGGTCATGATGAGGTCAAAATCGTTGTACACCATACGATTGTCCTTCACACCGACCATCACATCGTTCTTACCTTCGAGCAGACCTTCCACAGCGGCAACGCCCATGCGGCTGGCCAGTACCCGATCAAAGTATGTTGGTGCACCACCACGTTGTAAGTGGCCGAGTACCGTTACCTTGATATCGAAGTAGTTTGAACGCGCAGCCACTTGTTTGGCAAGTGAATGAGCATCGCCGATTTTAGATCCTTCGGCTACTACAACGAGGTTCGATTTTTTCGATGTATCTTCTCCCGGCCCGAGCAGGGTGTAGAGTTCATCGAAAGTCATGCTTTCTTCCGGAAGGATAATCGCGCCAGCGCCACCGGCGATACCGCTGTTTATCGCAATATATCCTGAGTTACGGCCCATAACCTCAACAAAGAAAAGGCGGTTGTGGGAAAGTGCCGTGTCGCGGATCTTATCGATTGCCTCTACAGCTGTGTTGGTAGATGTATCGAAACCGATTGTATAGTCCGTTCCTGCAAGATCGTTGTCGATCGTTCCGGGTATGCAAATAGAGGGAACCTGATACTCCTGATAGAACTTGTGGAGACCGGTAAAAGTTCCGTCACCACCAATCGCTACCAGGGCGTCGATATTCTCTTTGCGTAGATTTTCGTAAGCTTTCTTTCGTCCTTCGGGCGTACGGAACTGATCGCTCCGTGCCGACTTTAAAATGGTACCGCCGCGTTGTAAGATGTTACCTACCGAACGGGCGCCGAGCCGTACAATATCACCATCAATCATCCCTTCATACCCGCGCATTATACCGTAACAGTCTTTCTTGTAATAGGCACAGGCACGCACTACAGCTCGGATGGCGGCGTTCATTCCAGGAGCATCTCCACCCGATGTGAACACTCCAATCTTCGAAATATTATTGCTCATTTATTTAAAAAGTCCATCAAAAATAAGGGTCGATATTTACTTTGCAACCAATTATTTATCAATCCTTTTTCAAACGTTTGAAATAGTTGATTAAACCGTTCGTCGATCCGTCGTGCGACGCGATTTCTTCTGAACCGCTAAGCTCCGGCAGAATTTTCTTGGCCAGCACCTTGCCCAGTTCTACACCCCACTGGTCGAAGCTGAATATATTCCAGATCACCCCCTGTGCGAAAATCTTATGTTCGTAGAAGGCGATGAGGCTACCCAACGTACGTGGTGTAAGCTGTTTGAACATGATGCTATTGGTAGGCTTGTTACCCTCGAACACACGGAACGGTGTATGGAATGCAACCGCTTCTTTGCTCATGCCGGCTTTGGTTAATTCGGCCTCTACCTCATCGGCGGTCTTGCCCATCATAAGGGCTTCGGTCTGTGCGAAGAAATTTGACAGCAGCTTCTCGTGGTGGTCACCGATAGGGTTGTGGCTGATGGCCGGTGCCAGGAAATCGCACGGAATCATCTTCGTGCCCTGGTGGATCAATTGGTAGAATGCGTGTTGGCCGTTGGTTCCAGGCTCGCCCCAGATTACCGGGCCGGTCTGATAATGTACAGGTTTGCCATCGCGGTCTACAGACTTACCGTTGCTCTCCATATTGCCTTGCTGGAAATATGCCGCAAAACGGTGTAGGTACTGGTCGTATGGAAGAATCGCTTCCGATGCCGCGCCGTAAAAGTTGTTGTACCAGATGCCGAGGAGGGCCAGGATCACCGGGATATTCTTTTCGAACGGTTCGTTGCGGAAGTGATTATCAACCGCGTGTGCACCGTCGAGCAGTTTTTCAAAATTGTCGAAGCCGATGGTACAGGCAATCGAGAGGCCGATCGAAGACCACAGCGAGTAGCGTCCGCCAACCCAGTCCCAGAACGGAAACATGTTCTCTGCCGCAATACCGAACGCCGTAACAGCCTTCTCGTTGGTCGATACTGCCACGAAGTGTTTCGCAACATCGCCGTTGTTACCGGTCTGTTCGAGGAACCACGCCCGTGCAGATTCTGCGTTGGTCATGGTTTCCTGCGTGGTGAATGTTTTTGATGCAATGATAAACACCGTGGTTTCGGGGTTCACACGCTTCAGTGTTTCTGCAATGTGTGTACCGTCTACGTTTGATACGAAGTGCGGTGTAATGTTTTTCCAGTAGGGGCGGAGTGCTTCGGTAACCATGAACGGGCCGAGGTCTGAACCACCGATACCGATGTTTACGATGTCGGTAATAGCCTTGCCGCTATAGCCCTTCCACGAGCTGCTCTGAAGCGCGTCAGCAAAACGTTTTACCTGGTCGAGTACTTTGTTTACCTCCGGCATAACATCGGCACCATCGACCTTTATAGGCGTGTTGGAGCGGTTGCGTAAGGCAATGTGTAATACGGAGCGGTCTTCCGTTTGATTGATGCGGGTGCCACGGAACATCGCCTCGATCGCGTTCTTTAGCTCAACTTCGTTGGCCAGCGCAATCAGTTCGCGAAGGATTTCACTGTTGATAAGATTCTTGGAATAGTCTACAAGAATGTCTTCGAACGTGGTGTGGAATTTATCGAAGCGTTTGGGGTCTTCTTCAAAAAGCTCGCGCAGGTGTGTGGCCTGCATCATAAGGAAATGAGCTTCAAGTCGTTGCCACGCTCCGGTCTCGATGGGGTTATGATTTACCATAGCTGGAAAAAATTTGGCAGCAAGTTAGAATTTTCAGGGTAATATGCTCGGTCGAATGCAGAAAATCAGGGCGGGATAAGTCCGTGCGACGGCGAGCAGCGAGCGCGGAATGCCGTTAAAACAAAAGCAGAAGAACGGGAGTCCTTCTGCTTTTTTGTATGTGTGTCGTGCTTACTTTTTGAACTTGTTCATTAGCTGGGCAAGTTTCTCTTCCATGCTGAGCTCTTTCTCTTGCGGACGGTCTCTGCGAGATGCACCACCGCTGTTGCCACTACCACGGTTATCGCGGTTGTCGCGACGGCCACCGCCGCTCTTTTGTGACGGCGCTTCGCCGGCATCGGCAAACGGGTCGCTCTTCATCGAGAGACCGATACGCTTGCGCGGGGCATCTACTTCGACCACCGTTACCTGTACCTTCTGCTGTACGGTTACAACTTCTTTCGGGTCTTTTATAAACTTATCGGCCAGGTGGCTGATGTGTACAAGACCATCCTGATGAACGCCGATGTCTACAAAGGCGCCGAAGTTGGTAACGTTCGTGACAATACCGGGCAGCTTCATGCCGATCTTAAGGTCGCCGATCGTATTCACGCCTTCGGTGAAGCTGAAGATCTCGAACTTATCACGCGGGTCGCGACCCGGTTTTTCAAGTTCGTTCATAATATCGTTCAGGGTAGGGAGACCTACCTT
>Ga0065165_1002173_pt1 | contig 17716 bp, 16 predicted proteins | sample AraplaMF_Cvi_mMF_FD_63813 | JGI IMG/M metagenome (GOLD analysis project Ga0065165, IMG submission 63813) | Arabidopsis root microbial communities from the University of North Carolina, USA - plate scrape MF_Cvi_mMF (version 2) (version 3) | ecosystem: Host-associated > Plants > Roots >...
CAGCTGGATCAGCGGATTGTCGGGAGACACGACAGGCTTGCCATCGACAGTCGTCGAAAACACGTCGGTGAGCTGTCCCTTTGCGTTCACCTTGATCAGGTAGGGGCCGAACTCCTCGCCGATCCAGAAGCCGTCGACGACCGGCTGGATGGATTCGATGTCGAAATCCGAACCGGTCAGGTAGCGCGTGTCGCTGCCTTCCATGACGATCGGGAAGGGTGCGATCTTGTTGGGGTCGGAAAGAAAGAGGTTGTTGACCACCTCGACCTTGTTGGCCGCCCAGTCGAACTTCAGCTGATGCAGGAAGAACATCGCGTCGTTGGAATTGGCCTTGGAGCCGAAGCCGTTGTCGGAAAGCGTCCAGAACGTGCCGTCCGACATCGTCTTGATGCCCGAAAAACCCTGGATCGGCTGGCCGGCGAACGGCAGCTTGATATCGGTGACGCGGGCGCCGTCCTTGCCGTCGACGGTGCCGAGCGCGTCGGTCCGCTTGCGGTCCGGCGTGGTGAACTTGCCGGATGTCTTCAGATGATCCGGCGCGTCGGCCGGTGCGGCGACGACGGTGTTGGCAGGCAGGATGGCCTGTCCGGCGAGCTTGGCGGGAAATACCTGGTCGTCGGCGAAGGCCGGCGCTGCGAAAAGCGCGGCAAGCGCGACGGAAGCGAGAAGTCTGGTCATGGGCCACCCATTGTTTGCGTGTCTGGAGACGCCAACCCGATAGGCGGCCTGCATGACGGCGACGTGATGGGTGCTTGAAGCTTCCGTGAACCTTTCTTGACCGGATTTTTACAAGCTAATGAAGGAGTTGGTCGCCTGGGCGGCGGCCCGGCCGCTGCGCATCAGTCTCAGCCAGCGTCCGGGCGTCATGCCGAAGGTCTGCTTGAAATGCCGGGTGAAATGGGCCTGGTCGGCAAACCCCGCATCGAACGCGGCTTCGGCAAGACTGATGCCGCTCGCCAGCGCGGCCTTGGCGCGGTCGAGCCGGCGCATCACGTGATAGCGATGGGGACTGGTGCCGAACAGCCGGCGGAACTGCCGCGCCGTCTGGTAACGATCGAGGCCGCTCACCGCTTCGAGCGCCTGCGAGGTGACCGGTTGATGGCAGTGCGCGCGCAAATGGTCGCGGCAGCGTAGCATCGCCGCATGGTCGACCGGGCCGGATGGTGCCGGGCCGCCTGCGCTGTCTGAATGTCGTCGCAGACCGGACGCCACCCGCAGCACGAGATCGTCGAGCATCAGCGCTTCCGGTTGCCGGTCGAGATCGTCCAGCGCTTCGGCGAGGCAGAGACGCAGCATGGAGTCGGCAACCACGGGGTCGGGCACGAAGGGCAGGGCCCCTCGGCTTCCGTTCGCTTCCGCCAGCCGCTCCGGCGGCATGTAGAGCATGCGGTAGGTCAGCCCGTCCTCGGTGCCGGCGGCCCCGTCATGAACCTCGTCCGGATGCAGCACGATGACATTGCCCGGCAGGCTGGCGCGCTCGGCACCCCGGTAGCGGAACGTCTGGACGCCCGAAAGCGTCACCCCGATGGCATAGGTGTCGTGCCGATGCGGCTCGAACCCCTGTCCGCGGAAACGCGCCTCGATGCGCTCGATATTGCCGGCGGGCGCCGCCTGCAGGATGCCGTCTGCCGTGACCACCCCCGCGCACGGACGTTCAAGACCGACCGGTGCCGCATCCGCTAGGTCCGGTGGCTTCGCAGACCTTGCAATGGAGTTGTCCCGCATGTTCGATACCAAGATCGCTTTCGTCCTTCGCGATGACCTTGCCCCCTGGCAGGCTCTGAACGTGACCGCATTCCTGACGAGCGGCATCGTCGCCCAGGCGCCGGAGATCATCGGGCAAGCATACCGGGATGCCGCCGGCAATGTCTACAATCCGCTGACCATCCAGCCGATGGTGATCCTCTCGGCCGATCAGGATCTGCTGCGAACCATCCACAGGCGCGCGCTGGAGCGGCAGGTGATCTGCTCGGCCTATGTCGAGGAGATGTTTACGACCGGCCATGATGCAGCCAATCGCGAGGTTTTTGCAAAGTTTGCGCGCGAGGACGCCAAACTGGTTGGCCTCGCGCTGCGCACCGACAAGAAGATCGTCGACAAGATCACCAAGGGCGCCAGGATGCATCCCTGATCTGGCCGCGGCCTTTCGCGCTTCAGGCTTCTAGCGCCAGCACGGCAAAGCTCGCCAGCCAGTGCTCGCCCATGTAGTCGCCCGCCACATGCGGCAGTGCGGCGTCGAGATGGACGGCGGCCGCCGACACGAGAATTGGCCGGCGCGCATCGGCCTCCGGCAGCGCCCCGGCGAGCGACCGCCAGCACCAGGCGCGCGACAAGTTGAGCCCGTCCAGATGGGCAATCTTGCCGTCCGTCCGGTCGGAGACCGAGGCGGTCCTGAACAGCGTCGACGGCTGGCTCTCGGCAATCTGCGGCAGGAAGCGGTCGAACCACGGCAGGAAATCGCCGGCCGGCATCAGGCGGCGCATGCACTCCGCCTCGATCAGCGCGGACGACAGGAAATCGTCCCCGGAGGGTTCGCCCCAGGCGGGGCAACCGGCATCGGCTCCATACCAGAGCATTGCCGATTCCCGCAGCAGGTCCAGCAGGCCATGGTCGCCGATTGCTTCCGCGTAATCGGCTGCGAGCCGCAGGGCAAACGCGGTATTGTAGTGCGTGCCGACCCGCACCGGATAGGTGGCGATCGGCAGGAAGTCTTGGAACCGCTGGACAAACACCTGCGTCAACGGCCGCAGGCGATCCGCCCACGAACCACCTTCGAGACCCTCGAGCTCGCAGGCGAGCTTCAGCAGCCAACCCCAGCCATAGGGCCGCTCAAACCCCTGTTCCAGCGGGTCGGCGAGCGTTGCACATTCTCCGGCCACCTTGTCCGGCACCAGCATCGAGTTGAACAGTCTGCGGATGTCCGCGGCGGCCTCCATTTCCGGAAAAAGCCGCAGCAGCCGGGCGAGCATCCAGTAACCGTGCACGCAGGAGTGCCAGTCGAAGCTGCCGTGGAAGATCGGGTGGAGTGCGCTTGGCGCCTTCACACCGTCCGGCCCCGAAAGCACGATGCCCGGTTTGTAGGGATATTCCCGTCTGACATGCCCGAGTGCGATGATGGCGAAGCGCTGGGCGGTCTCGGCTGTCAGGGCAGGGGTCATGGGGAACTCGCGTTGTATTGAACCGGGGGCGAACGTCTCATCTGTGCGAGACTATCAGATCGGAGCTGCGATGATGAATGCCATCACACTGAGAAACCGGTCCGATGAAGCCGGCCGGGCGCTGGAAGCTCTGGCAGATGCGCGCGGCACGAGCGCCGAAACCGAGGCGGACCGCATCTTGCAGGACGCGCTTGAAGCTACTCGAACTGGGCTTCCGTTGCGTCGTATGGCGCGTCGAATCTGGGGGCGGGCGCTGCCTTGCGCCGGCTGGGAGAGAAATCCCGAGCTTTCGGAAATCGATTTTTCTCGTGACCAGACGCCGGCCTGGACCGACGACGAGACATGATCGCCCTTGATACGAACGTCATCTCTGCAATATCGAAAAAAGTGCTGGTCACCGGCAGCCGTAGGGATTCCGCCATCCCGCAACTTTACGGCTCTACTGTCCGCACCCGGAACACCGGCCCGTCCGAAGCGGCCGGCGTGCGGGTCGTCAAGCCGTGGATGTAGCGGCGGCAGTGTCGGTCAGCTCGACCGCTTCCACCTTCTTGTTGACGAAGCGCAGCGCCACGCCGCCCTCGATCAGCTTGAGGGCCGTATCGCCGAAGAGGTCGCGGCGCCAGCCGGACAGCGCGCCGACCGTGGCCTTGTGTCCTTCAGCCGCGATCCTTTCGAGATCGTCGGTATTGGCAATCACCTTGGCGGCGACGCCTTCCTTGTCGGAAATCAGCTTCAGCAGCACCTTGAGCAGTTCGACGGCGGCAGCGGTGCCTTCCGGCACGTGCACATGCTTTGGCGGTTGGGGCATTTCGCTCTTCGGCAGCGACACCGCCGCGTTGACGGCCTCGACGATCGCCGCACCGGAGGAGGAACGCTCCCAGCCTTTGGGAACGGTTCTCAAGCGCGACAGGGCTTCGGTATCCTTGGGCTGCTGCTGGGCAATCTCATAGATGGCGTCGTCCTTCAGGACCCGCGAGCGCGGCACGTTGCGGCTGCGCGCCTCGCGCTCCCGCCAGGCGGCGATCGTCTTCAGCACAGCCAGTTCCTGCGGCTTGCGCAGGCGCGACTTCAGCCGCAGCCATGCGTCGTCCGGATGCAGATCGTAGGTCTGCGGCGATTCCAGCACCGCCATTTCCTCGGTCAGCCACAGAGCGCGGCCTTCGCGTTCCAGCTGTTCCTTGAGAAACAGATAGACGTCGCGCAGGTGGGTGACATCGGCCAGCGCGTATTCGAGCTGCTTGTCCGAGAGCGGCCGGCGGCTCCAGTCAGTAAAGCGCGAGGATTTGTCCAGCGGGACGTTCTTGATGCGGCTGACGAGTTGGTCGTAGGAAACGGAATCGCCGAACCCGCAGACCATCGCCGCGACCTGCGTGTCGAAGATCGGATGCGGGATGAGCCCACCGAGGTGGTGGATGATTTCGATGTCCTGGCGCGCTGCGTGGAACACCTTGGTCACGGCGGTATTCGCCATCAGATCGAAGAAGGGCTTGAGGTCGAGCCCCTTGGCCAGCGGGTCCACCAGAACTTCGACCGTCGGGCTCGCCATCTGGATCAGGCAGAGCTGCGGCCAGAATGTCGTTTCCCGGAGAAACTCCGTGTCGATAGTGATGAAGTCCGATTGAGCCAGCTTGGCGCAGGCCTCCTCAAGTGCGGCGTTCGTTTCGATCATCGTTTCATTCGCGTGAAGGTCTTCAGCCTTCCTTTCCCGTCCGGCCGCAGATGTCAAGCCGAGCAGGGGGTGAAAGCCTTAAACCTGCTCATCTTTCCCGCTCGGATCGGCCAACCGGTTGAAATAGGCGGATGTGCGCAGCAGCGAACGAAAGCGCCAGCGGCGCTGCGACAGCGGTACGGGCGCCCGTGCCTGCATGCGCCGCAGCGTGAAGATCATGAAGCCGGCGAAGATGAACGAGGTGTAGAGGAAGAACGCCCGCGGCCCGAAATACTGCAGCAGCACCGAGGCGAGCAGCGGCCCGATTGTGGCGCCGACCGACCAGAAGAACAACAGGCCGGCCGAAACCAGCGCATGCTCTCCCTCCTTGGCGAAGTCGTTGGCATGCGCCGAGCAGAGCGAGTAGAGCGGCATCGAGAACGCGCCGAACAGGAAGACGCTGACGATATTGGCGAGCTCGCTGCTGCCGGCTCCGAACGACAGATAGGCGCCGGTAACGATCGAACCCGCCGTTGCCCAGAGGATGACGCGGCGCCGGTCTAGCCTGTCGGAATACATGCCGAGCGGATATTGCAGCACCACCCCGCCGATGATGCCGGCGCTCATGAAGGTCGCGATCGAGGTGATGCTCATGCCAAGTTCCTTGGCGTAGATCGGACCGATATTGCGGAACGCCGCCATGCTGAGGCCGACGGCAACGACGCCGACGACCGACAGCGGCGAGATGCGCCACACGGCCTTGAGGTCGAAGGCGATCGATTCCGGCGGCTTCGGGCTCGACTTGTCGGCGACCGAGATCGGCACCAGCGACAGCGTCAGAGCGATGGCGATGATGTTGAAGGCGATCGGCCCTTCGATCCCGACCGTCGGGATGATGTACTGGGCGATCGTGACCGAGCCGAGATCGACGAAGCGGTAGATGGAGAGCGTGCGGGCGCGGTTGGCGTTGGTGACCTTGGCGTTGATCCAGCTCTCCACCGTAGCAAACAGGCTTGCGACGGCGATGCCGATCACGAAGCGCATGACGAACCAGAAGGTCGGCTCGACGATCATCGACAGGCCGATCGAGGCCGACGCGCTGACCGCTGCCATCGCCGAAAACGTCCTGATGTGGCCGATCCGGCGCAGCAGCCGCGTCACGTAGATGCAGCCGATGGCAAAGCCGATGCTGTAGCCGGCGCCGATCATGCCGATGACCGATGGCGAGAAGCCCTCGGCCGAACCGCGCAGAGCGATATAGGTGCCCTGAAGGCCGTTGCCGCCGATCAGGATGCCGGCGGTGACGAGGAGGGGGATGAGGGGACGGATGGCGGACATGAGATGCTTTGCGCGGGGATTGCCGGGCCGGAAGGCGTTTGTCCACAAAGACAGATTCACGGCGGCTTGTCTCGCTGCAATACACGCTGGCGCGAACGAAATGTCGCCCGGATAGGGTCGGCCCGGTCTCTAGAAGAACGGCCGTCCTGCCACGGCCTGCGCAAACGTCGCCGCAACCACCGCCACGCTCAAGGTGCCGGCGGCGACCAGTCCGGCCGCCACAAGCCGCGGCGCCAGCAGGTCAAGGAAAAGTCCGGCAATCGGCAGGGCCTGCATGATGTGCGTCGCGAAGAAATGCGGCACCCTGAGATCCCCGCCACTGCGCGACCAGCCGAGCAGGAAAAGCCCGCCGGCATCGGTCGGAAGGCCGCCGACCCAGTGGCCGGGCCCGGCAATCCGGCCGCTTCCCAGCGCAAGGGCCGTGACGAGCGTCAGCAGGCTCCCGAGGATAAGGCCAAAGGCGCCGCCGAGTCGCAGTCCGCTCGGCGCATCGGGTGCCGGCCGAAAGAGAAGGAAGAGTCCGATGGCAAGGACCGACAGGACCAGAAACACCGCGGCGATGCCCATCAAGCCGTAGGCAAGCGCCTCGATCGGTGTCTCGCCATTGAAGTGCGAGGCGCGTCCGCGGGCCGCCTGCAGCGTGATGTAGAGGACTTCGCCGCTGGCGGTGACACAGCCGACGAGGCAGGCCAGCCAGACGCCCCGTCCCTCTCGGACCGTGGTTTCGATCAGCGGCAGCAGCAAGAGAACCGTGCCCAGCATCACCGTCAGGGACGTCTGGAACTTCAGCGGCTTGCTCCAGACGGTGATGCCGTTGAGCAGCCGGTCGTCGAACATCAGGGCAATGAAGCTCGGCAAGGCCAGTGCCACCTGCAGGCCGATCGCCACGATCAGCAGGCGCCCGGCATTCGAAAGGCCTGCGGAACCGGTGACGCCTTGGCCGCGCATGAGGGTCGTCGATCCATCAAACAGCAGGTTCATGGCTCAGGCCTTTCTGGCGGACAGCGCCATCTCGGTGGCGCGGGTGAGGTAGAAGAGGAGAAGGCCGAAAGGCCCGAACAGGAAGGTGGCGGCAAGGATCGGTGCTTGCAGCAGGCGGTGGTAGCCCCGCTTGTCGGCTTCGAGGGCGATCCAGCTGCCGACGACGAGATCGAAGGCAAGATAGTGGATCCATCCGGCGACCAGCCCCGCATCGCTCATGAAGATCGCCCGCACCTGCGCGATCGACCCGAAGCCGGCGCCTTCGATGCGAAAGAAGTAGACGAAGATCAGCACGGTATAGGTCAGGGCCAGCCCGAAGATCAGCCCGAAGCGCAGGACGCCGATCAGCCTGCGCCAGCGCGGCAAGAAAACCAGGAGCAGCCAGCCGCCGAGGGCAGCGGTGTTGGCAAGCGAAAACAGGGTGGCAAAAGTCATGACCGCTCCAAGTTGGCAGTGTCAAGATTACAATTGGCAATTAAGTTGTCGCTGTCAAGATTGGATTTTGACAGCGAGCCATGGCTCGCGCTAAGGGAGGATATGGCCCGGCAGAAAACCTATCATCACGGCGACCTGAGACAGGCTCTTCTGCAGGCGGGCTTGGCGATGCTGGAGGAGGTCGGCCTCGAGGCAATGTCGCTGCGCAAGATCGCCGCGCGGGTCGGCGTGTCGCATGCTGCACCCGAACATCATTTCCCGACGCTGAAGCATTTGCTGAACGCCATGGCCTGCGAAGGGTTCGGCCTGTTTGCAGCAACGATGCGCGCCGAGATGGGACATGCAGAGCCTGCCGCCGCGCCGCAGATGCGCGCCGCGTCCAAGGGTTATCTAGCCTTCGCGACCGGGCACCCGCATCTGTTCCGGCTGATGTTCAACGCCAATCTGCTGGATTGGTCCGATCCGGCACTGGAAGAGGCAGGGAGCCTCGGGCTTGCCGTGCTGCGCGAAATCTGCTGGCCGGTCGCCATCAGGCTTGGCCTCGATACGGAAGAGGGGCGCGCCTCCGTCGAACAGCTTGTCTGGTCGCAGATCCATGGCCATGCGCACCTTGCCATTGACCACAAGCTGCCGCTGATCGATGCGCCGGCCGGCCTGCCGCCGGTGCTGGTGTCGAGCCCGGGGCTCGATCTTGCTGCCATCCTCCTGCCCGACTGAGCGACTTTGATCACCCGTCCTGGAAAGCCGGGCGGAGAGCCGGATGCACACTCGCCTTGACAAATCGGGTTCGTCATGCGCTTGTCGCGCCGATTTTCCATGCGACCGGAAGGCAGCGTTTCGCGCGCCGAAAGCGGTCATGCGCATCAGTCCAGGATAAAGAAATGCATCGTTACCGCAGCCACACCTGTGCCGCTCTCCGCAAGTCGGATGTCGGCTCCCAAGTCCGCATCTCCGGCTGGGTTCACCGTGTCCGCGATCATGGCGGCGTCCTCTTCATCGACCTGCGCGACCATTACGGCATGACCCAGGTCGTCGCCGATCCGGATAGCCCGGCCTTCAAGCTGGCCGAAGCCGTGCGCGGCGAGTGGGTCATCCGCATCGACGGCACCGTCAAGGCCCGGTCGGAAGAGACCGTCAACAAGACCATGGCGACTGGCGAAATCGAGCTCTACGCCCAGGAAATCGAGATCCTGTCGGAAGCCAGGGAACTGCCGCTGCCGGTGTTCGGCGAGCCCGACTATCCGGAAGACATCCGCCTCAAGTACCGCTTTCTCGACCTGCGCCGCGACACGCTGCACAAGAACATCGTCAAGCGCAGCCAGATCATTTCCGATATCCGCAACCGCATGACGCAGGCGGGCTTCGGTGAATACACGACGCCGATCCTGACCGCCTCGTCGCCCGAAGGCGCACGCGACTTCCTGGTGCCGTCGCGCATCCATCCCGGCACCTTCTTCGCGCTGCCGCAGGCGCCGCAGCAGTACAAGCAGCTGCTGATGGTCGCCGGCTTCGACCGCTACTTCCAGATCGCGCCGTGCTTCCGCGACGAAGACCCGCGCGCCGATCGCCTGCCGGGCGAGTTCTACCAGCTCGACCTGGAAATGAGCTTCGTCACGCAGGAAGACGTCTGGGACACGATGGCCCCGATCATGACCTCGGTCTTCGAAACCTTCGCCGAAGGCAAGCCGGTCACCAAGGACTGGCCACGCATCCCCTATGACGAAGCGATCCGCAAGTATGGTTCCGACAAGCCGGACCTGCGCAACCCGATCGAGATGCAGGCCGTCACCGAGCACTTTGCCGGCTCCGGCTTTAAAGTGTTCGCCGGCATGATCGCCTCGAACCCGAAGGTCGAGGTCTGGGCGATCCCCGCCAAGACCGGCGGTTCGCGCGCCTTCTGCGACCGCATGAACGCCTGGGCGCAAGGTCTCGGCCAGCCGGGCCTCGGCTACATCTTCTGGAAGGAAGAAGACGGCAAGGTCGTCGGCTCGGGCCCGCTCGCCAAGAACATCGGCGAAGAGCGCACCGAAGCGCTGCGCGTCCAGCTCGGCCTGGAAGCGGGCGACGCGAGCTTCTTCGTCGCCGGCGAACCGGCAAAGTTCTATAAGTTTGCAGGCGAAGCCCGCACCAAGGCCGGTGAGGACCTCGACCTTGTCGATCGTGACCGGTTCGAACTGTGCTGGATCATTGACTTCCCGTTCTACGAATGGAGCGACGAGGACAAGAAGGTCGACTTCGCCCACAACCCCTTCTCGATGCCGCAGGGTGGCCTTGAGGCGTTGAAGACCCAGGATCCGCTGTCGCTCAAGGCCTACCAGTACGACGCCGTCTGCAACGGCTTCGAGATTGCCTCGGGCTCGATCCGGAACCAGTCGCCGGAAGCCATGGTCAAGGCTTTCGAACTGGTGGGCTTGAGCCAGACGGACGTCGAGGAGCGCTTCGGCGGTATGTATCGTGCCTTCCAGTACGGTGCGCCTCCGCATGGCGGCTGCGCCTTCGGCATCGACCGCGTCGTCATGCTGCTGCTCGGCGCCAGGAACCTGCGCGAAATCACGCTGTTCCCGATGAACCAGCAGGCCCAGGACCTGCTGATGAACGCGCCGTCGCCGGCAAGCCCGAAGCAGCTGATGGAACTGTCGCTGCGCGTCATGCCGCCTCAGAAGAAGGACTGACGGTCCTCCATCCCTCACACGCGAAAAGCCCGGTTCTGCCGGGCTTTTTTATGTGCTGCGCGTTAGCGCGGAACGTGTGTCTTTGAGATGAATGTTCGCAAGCGGCGGCGGAACCTAATCCGCGTGCAGGTGTTGTCACGGCACCAATGCACAAGGAGAACATTATGCGCAGGATCGTAACAGCCGCTTCGGTGGCGTTTCTTGCCTTCACCGGCGCCGCCATGGCGCAGAGCACCGTCATCGTCCAGGAGCCCGCGCCGGCACCTGTCGTCACCCAGCGCACCGTCGTCATGCCAGGCGCGGTCCGCACCTACGTGATGGAACAGCAGGTTCCGTCGGTCGCCTATGAAGGCGACGTGGTGGTCGGTTCGACGCTTCCCGATACGGTCGAAGTCCACACCGTCGAAGGCTACAACGACTACGCCTACACGGTCGTCAACAAGCGTCGCGTCATCATCGATCCGCAGACCCGCGCGGTCGTGCAGGTTCTCGACTAACGTCAAGTCGGTCGATGTCTGAACGAAAGCCCCGCTCGCCTGAGCGGGGCTTTTGCATTTGCGCACTTGCCGCAACCCGCTCCTGCGGGTATGAGCAGCCTATCGCAAGGACTCGGGTGTAACTCCCGGGTGGCTCTTCCGGCCGCCGATCCGCCGGACAACACAAAGCATCCGCCATTCCCAAGCTGGAAACCTTCCCGGCGGTGCATTCCTTTGTGCGAAAAATCAACATGTTCAATCTATCCCAGTACCGCCGCGAGTGGTTCTCAAACCCGCGTGCCGACATCCTCTCGGGCATCGTCGTCAGCCTTGCCCTGATCCCCGAAGCCGTCGGCTTCTCCATCATCGCCGGGGTCGACCCCAAGGTCGGCCTGTTTGCATCGGTGGCGATCGCCTGCGTCACCGCCATCACCGGCGGCCGCCCGGCGATGATCTCCGCCGCGACGGCCGCCACGGCCGTCCTGATGGCGCCTCTGGTGCGCGATCATGGCATCCAGTACCTCTTCGCCGCGACCATCCTGATGGGGCTGCTGCAGATCCTTGCCGGCGTTTTCAAGCTCGGACGCGTCATGCGTTTCGTCTCGCGCTCGGTGATGACCGGTTTCGTCAATGCCTTGGCGATCCTGATTTTCGTGGCGCAGATCCCGCAGCTTACCAATGTCCCCGTGGCGACCTACTGGCTCATCGGGCTCGGGCTTGCGGTGATGTATCTCTTCCCGCGCCTCACCAAGGCGGTCCCGTCGCCGCTGGTGGCAATCGTTGTCCTGACCGGACTGACCTTCACCTTCGGCATCGGCATAAGCACCGTCGCCGATCTTGGCGAGATGCCGACAGCGCTGCCGCTCCTCTCGCTGCCTTCGGTGCCGCTGACCTTCGAAACGCTGCGCATCATCTTTCCCTATTCGCTGGCGCTCGCAGCGGTTGGGCTTCTCGAATCGCTGCTGACGGCCAAGATCGTCGACGAGATGACGGACACCACCAGCAACAAGAGCCAGGAATGCGTCGGGCAGGGGGCGGGCAACATTGTCGCCGGCCTGTTCGGCGGCATGGGCGGTTGCGCGATGATCGGGCAGTCGGTGATCAACGTCTCGTCGGGTGGTCGCGGCCGTCTGTCGACCTTCGTTGCCGGTGCCTTCCTGCTGGTCCTGCTGCTCGTGCTCGACGACCTGCTGCGGGTCGTTCCGGTCGCCGCGCTGGTCGCCATCATGATCATGGTCTCGATCAACACCTTTTCCTGGAAGTCGCTGGGCGAGCTGCGGCACAATCCCGGCACGTCTTCCATCGTCATGCTGGCGACGGTCGCGACCGTGCTCGCCACCCAGGATTTGTCCAAGGGGGTGCTTGTCGGTGTGCTGCTGTCAGGCGTCTTCTTTGCCGGCAAGGTGGCAAGGATGTTCAGTGTCTCGTCGCGGCTGTCGCCGGACGGACAGACCCGCTCCTATGACGTCACGGGGCAGATCTTCTTTGCCTCGGCCGACAGCCTGGTCGACGCCTTCGACTTTAACGAACCGGTGCCGCACGTCGTCATCCATGTCGGTGATGCCCATCTCTGGGATATCTCGGCGATCGGCGCGCTCGACCGGATCGTCCTGAAATTCCGCCAGCAGGGTGTCGATGTGACGGTTGACGGTGCCAACCAGGCAAGCGCCAGCATGATCGACCGCTATGCCCTGCACAACAAGGAGCATGCGACCTTCAGCGCGGCGGCCCACTGAAAAGCCCGAACAAAAAAAGCCCCGGATGTCTGGTCATCCGGGGCTTTGTCGTCTCCGGTGGAAGGTCTTAGTCGTTTGCCGAGACCTTGACGCCCAGCACCTTGGGCAGCGTGTTCGGAGCGCCCATGGCGGCGCCCATGATCATCGGGAAGGGAACCGGGTTGGCCGGCACCGCGTCGAAGGTCAGGCTGCCCGGCTTGTCCAGGAAGGTGTTGACGGCGCTGCTCAGCATGTTCTGCAGCTCCGGGATATTGTACTGCGACAGCATCAGCGGCGTCATTGCTTTGACCATCTGGGCCATCTGCTCGCCGGAGGCGCCCTGCTTCTTGCCGGCATAGTCGAGGGCGCGCTTGGTGACGCCGTCGTCCTCGAAACGGATCTGGGCGCTGTTGAACGTCAGTCTCTGCAACAGGCCGAGCATGGCGAGATTGGCTGCCTGCTGTGCCTCCTCCTTGTCGGGATTGGATTCCATCGCCTTCGCAGTTTCCTGGGCGGAACGAATGAAATCAAGCGTGTAGCCAGAGAAGCTGACGGCAAGGTTCAGGCGCCCGACCTTGTCGAAATCCAGCGCATATTCCTTGATGTCCATCGTCCCGTCATTCTGCGTCCAGCTGCCCGACACGGTCACCATGCCGTTGAGCGAGGTGAGCCCGAGATCGGTGATCGCTTCGCGGCTCTGCGGATCCTCGACGACGCTGAGGTCGGCCTTCAGGCCCTTCATGTTGAGATCGAAGTCGATGCCGGAGCTGTCTTCGGAAAGCGCCGTGGTGACGTTGGTTTCGCCGACCGCAAAGATGGTCTTGCCGTCGACCACGACGGACATCGGCCCGGCATGCGCTTCATCGTAGAGAAGCAGCGAGTCGAAGCCGCCGGTCGAGGCGTCTGCCGGTACCGACACGCCGCTCATGGTGATGTCCGAGGCAGACAGCGTGCTGCCTTCCTTCGTCATGCTGACATTGGGAAAGACGACCTTGTCGATCGAATAGGCGCCGGCGGTTTCTGCGACGCCCTGCAGGGTCACGGTGCCGATTTCAAGGCCCTTTACGGTGCCGCTGGGGCTGAAGGTCGTACCCTCGAGCGTCACATCGCCGCCGTTGACGGTCACCGATTGTGCGTCCAGCTTGCCGCCCTGGATAGCCAGCGCCTTGTTGATCTTGGCCAGAAGATCGTTACCGTCCAGCGCGAAGGCCGGGCTGGCCAGGATCGAGAGCGCGACGCCGGCGAGAAGCGGGCGCGCCTTGAGGGCGAAATGCATAGTAGTCCTCCTGGCGGGCGTGCCTGGCCCGCGGTTTCGTCTTCCGCCAAACTTATAGACGGCGATGCGCAAAGGTCCATCGTCTTGTGACAAACTTCCGCGTCATCGAACTGCGCGCAATTTCGCTGTGGAAGCCGGTGAAAACATGGCCGCTACAAGCGTCATCCACAGGGGGATACGCTGCGTTTCTTGCCGAGAATCAGGCTTTCCGATAGTCAAGCGCCATGGGCAAAAATCTGACACCTCCCTCCGACGGTGACGGCGGCGACAATATCATCCCGGTTGACCTCAAGGCGGCGCTTGAAGAGCGCTATCTCGCCTATGCGCTGTCGACCATCATGCACCGTGCGCTGCCGGACGTCCGCGACGGGTTGAAGCCGGTGCACCGGCGGATCATCCACGCCATGAGCGAGATGGGCATCCGTCCCAATTCGGCGTTCAAGAAATGCGCCCGTATCGTCGGCGACGTCATCGGTAAGTTCCACCCGCATGGCGACCAGTCGGTCTACGATGCGCTGGTGCGTCTCGCGCAGGACTTCTCGCAGCGCTACCCGGTCGTCGATGGCCAGGGCAATTTCGGCAATATCGACGGCGACGGCGCGGCCGCGTACCGGTACACCGAAGCCCGCATGACCGAGGTGGCGGCGCTTCTGCTGGAGGGCATCGACCAGGACGCGGTCGACTTCCGCGCCACCTACAACGAGGAAGACAGCGAGCCGGTGGTGCTGCCGGGGAGCTTCCCGAACCTGCTCGCGAACGGCACCTCCGGGATCGCTGTCGGCATGGCGACGTCCATTCCGCCCCACAATGTCCACGAGCTCTGCGACGCGGCGCTGCACCTCATCCGCCACCCTGATGCGACGATCGAAGACCTGATGGCGGACCCGGCCGACCCCGCCAAGGGCGGCATCGAGGGGCCGGACTTCCCGACCGGCGGCATCGTCATCGACAGCCGCGCCTCGATGGTCGAGGCCTACAAGACCGGCCGCGGCGGCTTCCGGGTGCGTGCCCGCTGGCAGATCGAGGATCTCGGCCGTGGCGGCTATCAGATCATCATCACCGAGATTCCCTTCCAGGTTCAGAAGTCGCGGCTGATCGAAAAGATCGCAGAACTTCTTCTCGCCCGCAGGCTGCCGCTGCTCGAAGACGTGCGCGACGAATCGGCCGAAGATGTGCGCGTCGTGATTGTGCCCAAGAGCCGCACGGTCGATGCGACGCTGCTGATGGAATCGCTGTTCAGGCTGACGGAGCTCGAGAACCGCTTTCCGCTCAACCTCAACGTCCTGTCCATGGGTCGCGTCCCCAAGGTCATGGCGATCAACGAAGTGCTGCTGGAATGGCTCGGTCACCGCAAGGACGTGCTGATCCGCCGCTCGAAGTTCCGTCTCGCGGCGATCGACCGCAGGCTCGATATCCTCGGCGGCCTACTGATTGCCTATCTCAATCTCGACGAGGTGATCCGCATCATCCGCGAGGAGGACGAGCCCAAGCCGGTCATGATCGCCCGCTGGGATCTGACCGACACCCAGGCCGAAGCAATCCTCAACATGCGGCTGCGCAATCTGCGCAAGCTGGAGGAATTCGAGATCCGCAAGGAGTTCGACGCGCTCAGCAGCGAAAAGGCCGACATCGAGGCGTTGCTCGCCTCCGACCCGAAGCAGTGGAAGGTCATCGAGCACCAGATCCAGGAGGTCCGCAAGACGTTCGCCAAGGGCCGCGGCAAGCCCTATGCGCGCCTGACGACCTTCGCCGACGCCCCGGATGCGGATGTCGAGGCGATCCAGCAGGCGATGATCGAGAAGGAACCGGTGACCATCGTCATCTCGCAGAAGGGATGGATCCGGGCTCTCAAGGGCCATATGGCGGATACGACCACGCTCACCTTCAAGGAAGGCGACGCGCTGCGGCTGGCTTTCCCGGCGCAGACGACGGACAAGCTGCTGCTGGTGACCACCGGCGGCAAGGTCTTCACCCTCGGTGCCGACAAACTCCCGGGCGGCCGCGGCCATGGCGAACCGATCCGCATCATGGTCGACATGGAAAACGACCAGGACATCCTCACCGCCTTCGTGCATGACGCGCAGCGCAAGCTGGTCGTCGCATCGACGGCCGGCTATGGCTTCGTCGTCGCGGAGACGGAAATGGTCGCCAATACCCGCAAGGGCAAGCAGATCATGAACGTCTCCATGCCGGACGAGACGAAACTGGTCGTGCCGGTCTTCGGCGACCACGTCGCGGTGGTAGGCGAAAACCGCAAGATGCTGGTCTTCCCGCTGTCGCAACTGCCGGAGATGAGCCGTGGCAAGGGCGTGCGCCTCCAGCGCTACAAGGATGGCGGCATTTCCGACATCAAGTGCTTCGCGATCGGGACAGGGCTGTCCTGGGAGGATACCGCCGGGCGCTCCTTCACCCGCAGCAAGGACGAACTCCTGGAATGGACCGGCGACCGCGCAACTGCCGGCCGCGCCGTGCCGAAGGGCTTCCCGAGAAGCGGCAAGTTCGCCGGATAATCAGCGATGGCGTAGCGGTTGGCAGGCAGCCGTTACGCCCTCTGCGCCCGCGCTGCTCGCCGCATCTGGAATACCGAGTAGCCGATCAGTGCCAGAACCAGCACGGCGCCGCCGGCCAGCGTCTGGATAGTCGGCGCTTCCTGGAAAATCGCCCAGATCCAGACCGGAGCGAGGACGGTTTCAAGCAGGTAGAACATCCCGACTTCCGGCCCGCTCAGGTATTTCGGGCCTGTCGCCAGGCACCAGAAGGCGAGCGGGATCATCACCGCGCCGTCGAAGATGATCCAGCCCGGCGTCTCGACCTGCAGGCCTCCGGAGCCTAGGAAGGCGAGCGACAGCGCCGCGGGAAGGATGGTCGCGACGAGTGGCACGAGGCCCATCTCGATCCGGGTTGCGTGCCCGACGGTGATTGCGCCGGCGAGCGCCAGGGCCGTCGCCACCGCCAGCAGATCCCCGTCCAGATGACCGCTCGAAAGCCCGTCAGAGACGATCAGCGCGACGCCCGCCACCATCACCAGCATGGTGACGAGCGTTGCGGGCGTCGGCCGTTCGCGCAGGAACGCCCAGCCCAGAAGGGCTGCAAACATCGGCGTGAAGGCGACGATGAACACCACGTTGGCGGTCGCCGTGTGGAAGATGGCGGCGAGGAAGGTGACGGTCGACAGCCCGTAGCAGAGCCCGGCAAGTAGCCCGGCCTTCCCGGGAATAAGCGCGGCCGGTCCGCGGCCAAGCATCCGCAGGACAGCCCACAGGCAGAGGCCGACAGCAAACGTCGTCATGCTGCGAAGCGCGATGGTCGACCACATCTCGCCGTGGCCGAGCCGCACGAGCGGCACGTCGAAGGACAGCGCCAGGCCGCCGGTCGTGGTGAGCAGAAAGCCCTTGGCGTGCGTGTTCATCTGCGGGAAATGCCTAGGCCTCTTCGGGCGTGTCGTAGAGTTCCCAGCCGCGCGCGGTCAGGTGCTCCTGAGGCTGGAAGCGCGTCTTGTAGCCCATCTTCGACGAGCCTTTCACCCAGTAGCCGAGATAGACATGCGGCAGGCCGAGCGAGCGGGTGCGGTTGATGTGGTCGAGGATCATGTAGGTCCCGAGGGACTGCTTCTCGAGTTGCGGGTCGAAGAAGGAGTAGACCATCGACAGCCCGTCGCTCATCTGGTCGGTAAGCGCAACGCCCATCAGTTCGCCTTTTGGAGCCTCCCCGATGCCGGCGCCCGGCAGGCGGCGCCGGTACTCGATCAGCCGCGTGTTGACATGCGTGTCCTCGACCATGATGGCGTAGTCGAGCGCCGACATGTCGGACATCCCGCCGCGCTGGTGGCGATGGTCGAGGTAGCGGCGGAACAGCGAAAACTGTTCGGTCGAGGGCTGCGCCGGGCCGATCGTCGAGACGACATCGGCATTGGCGGCGATCACCCGCTTCATCGATCGGGCAGGGGCGAAGTCATGGGCGAGGATGCGCACCGACACGCAGGCGCGGCAGGCTTCGCAGGCTGGCCGGTAAGCGATG
>Ga0065165_1002176_pt1 | contig 17696 bp, 17 predicted proteins | sample AraplaMF_Cvi_mMF_FD_63813 | JGI IMG/M metagenome (GOLD analysis project Ga0065165, IMG submission 63813) | Arabidopsis root microbial communities from the University of North Carolina, USA - plate scrape MF_Cvi_mMF (version 2) (version 3) | ecosystem: Host-associated > Plants > Roots >...
CCAGAGGATAGCTCACCCCCACCCTCCCACTCGGCTTCGCCGAGCGGGCCCCTCCCTCCCCCATCCAGGGGGAGGTAATAGAAGAACAAACTGACCTACTTCTTCGTCGTGGCAGGCTTTGCACCCGTTGCCGGGGGCGCGTCCTTCGCCGGCACATTCTCGTCGAAGAACTTGCCCAGCTCCTGCAGCATCGACGACCACCAATCGAGCACGTCGCCGAAATTGCGCTGGTTCACGCCGCCGATCGTGGCGAGGTCATAGGCAACGTTGAGCTGCCCGCTGGGCTTCACCGACATCTGCAGGAAGCGCTTGTTCGCATTCCATTTGTTGGCGAGTTCGTTGGTGTTTTCCGGCTCTTTGCGGAAGCTCACCTCGAAGCGCAGCGAATCGCAATTCTTGTGCTGCTCGCACCCGTAGAAGAACACGTCGAAGCCATAGCCCGCCTCGCTCTCGATCAGCGGGTCGCCAGCGTCATCCTGGGTGATCTTCACGTCATAGCCGGCTTTCTTCATCGCATCGGCGACGCTCTGGACGTTGCTGGCGCACACCGTGTCCGGCTTGCAGGAATCGCGGTCCTGCGCCTGCGCAGCGCCGGCGGACAGGAGCATTGCTGCGGCCGACGCCGCGGCAAGGCGAAGATAGTTCATCAGGCCCCCCAATTTGTTGCCGGCTCATGCTTAGCAAGGACCGGCAACGTCGCAAGCGTCAGTCGTGCGCAGCCGGATCGGGAGTCATCGCCGCCAGCTCATGGCCGTGCGGATCGGTGAAATGGAAGCGCCGCCCGCCGGGAAAGGCGAAGATCGGCAAGGTCACCGTGCCGCCGGCTGCGATCACCTTCTCGAGCGTGTCCTCGAGATCCTCGACCTCGATCACCGGGAGCAGATGCGCGGTCGATTGCAGCGCGTCGCCGTTGAGCCCAACATCGGTGTCGCCGGTGAGCGTCGCGGCATAATCCGGGCCGAAATCGGTGAAGCTCCAGCCGAAGGCCGCGGAATAAAAGGCCTTGTGCCCGGCAACGTCCCGCACCGGCAGCTCAAGATAGTTCAGACGCGCCATCGCTAATCCTCCAATGTTCTTGATATGTTCTACCAAGGCGCCTAACTTTGCGCAATGGCAAAGACTCGCCCTGTCCGCGGCGCCACGCTCAACCAGGAAAGCACGCGTTTCAACCTGAACGCACGCGAGGCCGACGGCGACTGGCTCGACGCGATCGGCGACGTGGATGGCGAACGGCCCCCGGTGCGCACCACGGTGACGGTCGAGAAGCCCAGGACCATCATCACCCGCAACCAGTCGCCCGACGTGGCCTTCGATCGCTCGATCAATCCCTATCGCGGCTGCGAGCATGGCTGCATCTATTGCTTCGCGCGGCCGACCCACGCCTATCACGACCTGTCGCCCGGGATCGACTTCGAGACCAAGCTGTTCGCCAAGCCCGATGCGCCGGCGCTGCTCCGCGCCGAGCTCGCAAAGAAGGGCTATGTCTGCCGCCCGATCGCGTTCGGGACCAACACCGATCCCTATCAGCCGATCGAACGCGAATGGCGCATCACACGCGGCTGCATCGAGGTGCTGGCGGAGACCAACCACCCGCTGACCATCACCACCAAATCCGACCGGGTCACCCGCGACCTCGATCTGCTCGCGCCGATGGCGGCGAAGGGGCTGGTAGCGGTGATGCTGTCGATCACCTCGCTCGAGCCGAAGGTGGCGATGACGGTCGAACCGCGCGCGCCGCATCCGGAGAAAAGGCTGGCTGCAGTCAAGGCGCTCGCGGAGGCCGGGGTGCCGACCTACGTCTCCATCGCGCCCGTGATCCCCGCGATCACCGATCACGAGATCGAGCATCTGATCGAGCGCGCGGCCGAGGCTGGCGCACGCGGCGTGTCATTCATCCCGGTGCGGTTGCCCCACGAGGTAGCCCCGTTGTTCCGCGCCTGGCTCGAAACGCATTTCCCCGATCGCGCTGGCAAGGTGATGGCGACCATCCAGTCGATCCGCGGCGGGCGCGACAACGATCCCAATTTCAGCACGCGGATGCGCGGCCAGGGGCCCTGGGCGGACCTGCTGCGCACGCGCTTCCTGATCGCCGCGCGCAAGCACGGGCTCGACAAGGACCGCTTCCGCGTGCGCACCGATCTGTTCCGACCGCCCGCCGGGCCGCAGGGCGACCTGTTCGGGTGATTCTGTATCATTTGTAACGTTGCGCGTGCCGGGGTAGCGTCCTATAGCGCTGACACACCCATGACGAGGAACCGCCCTTGCGCGCAGCCCTTTTTGCTTTCGCCCTCTTCCTTCCCGCTGTCGCCCACGCCGATACCGATCCCAACGCACCGCAGGGCAAGCTGCCCGACACGGTGGCGCCGGTCGCCTATCGCCTCGACATGACGATCGTGCCCGAGCAGCCGCGCTTCACCGGGCATGTCGAGATCGACGTGAACCTGAAGAAGGCCGCCTCGTCCTTCTACATGCACGGCCGCGACCTGCACGTGTCGAAGGCGGTGGCGCTGATCGACGGCAAGCCGCAGCCCGTCACCTTCACCCAGGTGACGCCAACCGGCGCGGCGCGCGTCGATTTCGGCAAGACGGTGCAGCCGGGCAAGATGACGCTCGTCTTCGACTATGACGGCGCATTCGGCGACAATCCCTCGGGGCTCTACCGCATCAAGGTGGGCGACGACTGGTATAGCTGGACCCAGTTCGAATCGATCGACGCGCGCGCGGCCTTCCCCTCGTTCGACGAGCCGGGCTTCAAGACCCCGTTCAAGGTTAGCATCACCACCAGGCCCGGCTTCGTCACCGCGAGCAACGCGCAGGAGACCGGAACGGTCAAGGCGGGCCCGCTGGTGAAGCACGAGTTCGCGCAGACGCTGCCGCTGCCGACCTATCTCGTCGCGATGGTCACCGGCCCGTTCATCACCGCCGAGGGCACTGCGCCGGTGACGCCGCAGCGCGCCAAGCCGCTGCCGATCCGCGTGATCGCGACCAAGGCGCAGGCCGGCAAGCTCGACTTCGCCGCCAAGGAGAGCGGCAAGATCGTCGCCCTGCTCGAGAATTATTTCGGCCAGCCCTTCCCCTTCCCCAAGCTCGACCAGATCGGCTCGCCGGTGATGCCGGGCGCGATGGAGAATGCCGGCGCCGACATCTATGGCGACGACATCCTGTTGCTCGATCCCAACGCCACGACGGCGGACAAGCAGGGCTTCGGCATGGTGGTGGCGCACGAGCTGTCGCACCAGTGGTTCGGCGATCTCGCGACGCCGGCCTGGTGGAGCGACATCTGGCTCAACGAGAGCTTCGCCAACTGGATGGGCTATCGCATCGGCAACGAGTGGCGCCCTGACCTCAACATCGGCGTCAACGCGATCGACGAAGGCCTCACCGCGATGCGCACCGACGCGCTCAAGGCCGGCCGCCCGATCCACCAGTTGATTACGAAGGACGGCGAGATCGACGCCGCCTTCGACAACATCACCTATGGCAAGGGCGGCCAGGTCGTCGCGATGATCGCCGCCTATATGGGTGACGAGAAGTTCCGCGACGGCGTGCGGCTGCACATGCAGCGCCATGCCTATGGCAATGCCAGCACCGAGGACTTCTTCGCCTCGCTCGCCGCCGCCGCGCACGATCCGCGCGTGCTGGAATCGCTGCGCAGCTTCGTCGACCAGCAGGGCGTGCCGGTGGTGACCTTCCACCGCGCCGGGGACAAATTGACCGCGAGCCAGGCGCCTTATGCCTTCCTCGGCAGCGCCCCGGGCACCCAGCAATGGACGATCCCGGTCTGCGTCCGCACCGGCACGACCAAGAACTGCCAGCTGATCGACAAGGCCGGCGGCACCGTCACGGCGGCGCCGGGCACGGCAGTCATGCCCAATGCCGGCGGCACCGGCTATTACCGCTTCGATCTCGATCCTGCCGATTGGGACACGCTGATCGCCACCTCGGCGACGCTGAGCCCCGGCGAGGCGCTGGCGATGGACGACAGCCTGTGGGCGCGCTTCTATGCCGGCAAGGGCAACGTCGCCCAGCTGATCGCGGCGACGCGCGCGATGGCGGCCAATCCCTATTCGGGCGCGGCGGTCGACAATGGCGCCTTCCTCGCCGGGCTCGACGCGCGCGGACTGGTGTCCGACGCGGCCAAGCCGGCGTGGCGCAAGATCTTCGCCGACACCTATGGTCCGATGCTGACCAAGCTCGGCTTCGATCCGGCCGAGGGCGTCTATGCCAATGACGATCCCGATCGCTCGCAGTTGCGCCAGACATTGGTCGGCCTGCTCGTCGACCGCGCCGAGGATCCCGCGACCCGCGCGACCCTCGCCAAGGCGGCCGACGCCTATATCGCGGGCAATGCCAAGGCGCTCGACCCGGCATTTCTCCAGCCGGCGCTGACCGTGGCGGTCGAGGACAAGGGCCTCGGCTTCGCGAAGGGCCTCACCGACAAGGCGCTGGCCAGCGAGGACCCGACCTTCCGCCGCGCGGCTTTGGGTGCGGTGATCGGCGGCGCCAATCACGAGATCGCCAACTGGTTCCTCAACGACCTCAAGGACGAGCGGCTGCGCGGTGTCGAGCGGATCTTCCTCGTCGCCGGCCTGATGAAGAACCCCGAGACGCGCGATCTGGCGGCGACCTATCTCCTCGCCAATTACGATGCGCTGTCGGCGAGCAACGGCATCTTCGTCACCTCGCGCATCCCGCAATTCTTCGGCGGCGCCTGCTCGCTCGACCAGGCGAGCGCGTTGGAGGCCAAGCTGGGGCCGAAGATCGCCGCCTCGGGCACCGGAGAACTCGCCTTCCAGCGCACGCTCGAGCAGATCCGCAACTGCGCCAAGCTCCGCGACGCACGAGCGACGGAAGTGTCGGCGGCGCTGATCGCGGCAAAGTAACCCGTAACCCGTGCTCCTGCGAAAGCAGGAGCCCAGGGCCACCAGCGATATCGCCCGTGACTCTGGGCCCCTGCTTTCGCAGGGGCACGGCTTCAGGAGACGGCCGGCCTCGAAGTCGCGATATATCGATTCCATCCAATCCTTCCCGCCCGCTTTCTGCTATCGCCGTCCGGTGATGCAGGCAGCCGAGGGGCAGGCCGATGGCGACACGCGCAGCGCCGCGGGCGCGGTTCACGGGTGAGCGACGGTTCTATACCGGCATGGCGCTGGCCATGGCGCTCATCGTCTTTATCGGCTTCGCGCCGACCTATTATCTCGCGCCGTGGAACCCGGCGCTGCAACCATTGCGGCCAATCGTCCACCTGCACGGCGCCTTCTGCACCGCGTGGATCCTGCTGCTGGTGGCGCAGGCGCTGCTGATCGGCTTCCGCCGCCCGGACATCCACAAATTGCTCGGCGGCGCAGGGCTGGCGGTGGCGGCCGGTATCCTGATCACCGGCATCGTCGTGGCGCTCACCGCACAGCGCCGTGTCCACACCGATCTCACCGCCGGCACCATGGCCGATCCCTATGTTTTCCTGGTCTACCCGATGTTCGCGATCGGTCTGTTCGCGGCCTTCGCCATCGCCGGACTGCTCAACCGCCGCCGGCCTGAGGTGCACAAGAGGCTGATGCTGCTTGCGACGATGAGCCTCACCGTCCCGGCACTGGCGCGCATTGTGGCGCGCTCGGTGCCCGGCATGCCCGGCGTGTGGGGCGCGCTGCCGCTGATCAACCTGTTCCTGATCGCGCTCGCGGTGCACGATCTGCGCACGCGCGGCAGATTGCACAGCGCCACAATCTGGGGTGGCGGGATTCTGCTCCTGTCCGAGCCGCTACGCGTCGCGATCGGCTTTAGCGCGCCGTGGCAGGCCTTTGCGGGCATGCTGATGGCGTAGCTGGCCGCACGCCGTCATCCCGGCGAAAGCCGGGATCTCGGCCAGAAGCGCACGTCTCCTACATGCACAGCTTCGCATAGTCCGGCAGATCGCGCGGGGGGAGCGGCAGGTTCTTCGCACGCATCTTGCCTTCCGGCCCCGCGGGCAGGGCCGCAAGCTTCGGATCGATCTGATCGGCATAAGCCGGATTGCTTTCGGCCTTCTCCAGCGTGGTGAAATGGAAGCCGTTGCGCTTGTACATCGCCAGCACCGCGGGCAGCATCTTCGCGTCGATCGCGCCCATATGCGTCAGCAGCACATACGGGATGTCGCGCCCGTACAAGGCCTTCGACATGGCTCGGAAATAGCCGAGATTGACCTCGGCGGCATGGACATAGGCGCCCTCCAGCGTCGCCATCGCCGCCTTGTCGCCCTTTACGGCGCATCGGACATAGGGTCCGTTGAGCGCCCAGTCGCCGAAATCGAGCGTCACCGCGGCGATGCGATAGCCACGCCTGGCCAGTTCGACACGGATCGCGGCGCGCTGTTCGGGTGTGCGGCCCTCATCAAGGAAGGGATAACGGAACCAATGCCAGTCGGCATTGCCCATCCATTTCGCCAGCATCGGCTCGTTGCGGTCAATCTCCGCTGCGAGCTGTTCGGGCGTGAGATCGGGCAGATGCGCGTGCGACCAGCCGTGATTGCCAAGCGGATGCCCGGCCGCGCGCCACAGCCTGAGCACTTCCTCCGTATCGGCGTCGCGATCGTTGGCGCCGTTGAGAAAGCCATAGACTTCGGGCACGCCAGCCGACTTGAACGCGCCTAGCAGTGCACGGGCGATGTCGGCCTGGCTCTGCCCGGGCACAGCTTCGCTGTGCCGGGGAAGATCGTCCATCGTGACGGCGATTTCCTGCGCGGCGGCCGGCGTAGCGGCGAGCAGCGCCGCAGCGGCAAGGGTCAGGGCGCGCTTCACCGGCTCAGCTCCGCGAGCGGGATCGCCGCCGCCATCGCCTGATAGCCGGCGACCGACGGATGCAGCCCGTCCCCGGAATCGAATTCCTTCCTGAGGTAGGAAGGCCGCGAAGGATCGCGGGTCAGCGCGTCGAAATCGACCATGGCATCGAAATTGCCGGGTTTGCGGATCCACGCATTGAGCGCCTGACGGTCCGCCTCGGTTTGCGGGGTCGGATGGTAATAGCCCGAGCCGGCGAATGGCAGGATCGTCGCACCGATGGCGCGGATGCCGTGTGCACGGGCGCGGGTTACGAGCTGGCGATAGCCCGAGATCAGCCGCGCGACATGCGCCTCATGCTCCTCGCGGCTAGCCTCGGCGTGCTGGAGGCCGAAGCTTCCGATATCGTTCACGCCCTCGAGCAGGATGAACGCGCGCACGCCCGGCGGAGTCAGCACCTCGCGGTCGAAGCGCGCGATCGCATTGGGGCCGAGCCCGTCGAGCAGCATGCGGTTGCCGCCGATCCCGGCATTGAGCACCGCAATGTGCCGCCGCTTGGGATCGGTCTGCAATCGCTCTGCCAGCACGTCGGGCCAGCGGTTGTTGGCGTTGGTGGTCGAGCCGCTGCCGTCGGTGATCGAATCGCCATAAGCGACGATCGCACGCGCGTCGGCCGCCGCGACTACCTCGATGCCGGCGATCTGGTACCAGTGATCGACCTTCGTCGGATCGGTCAGGTCCGCTGCGGCAGTCTGGTCGCCGCGGACGACATAAGAGGTCGCGCGTGAGCCGGGATGGCCGGTCTGCTGTTCCGGGGCCGCGGGATAATGGATCGAGATGGCGACGCTGGCGAAAGGCTTGAGCGGCAGCGCGATCGGATCGGACCAATAGTCGGCGCCTGCAGGGATCGTCACCGCGCGCGATCCGTCGAAGGTCAGCGCGCGATCGCTCGCCGGATCGATCGCCGCGCCCACAGGCGTTCGTGCCAGTGCGACATGCACCGCGTCCAGGGTCAGCGGCTGGGTGCCGAAGGCGTTGGACAGGCGCACGCGGAAACTGTTGCCGCCGATCGACACGCGAACCAGCTGGCGCAGCGTGGCATCCTTAAGCTGCGCGGGATCGAGCGCGTTGCGCGGCTCCGGGATCTGTTGCGAGGTCGCCCAGCTCGCCACCCAGCGCTCCTGCGCCAGTGCCGGCACCGACATTGACGCGGCAATCCCCGCGATTGCCACTGCCTTCCAATCGAATTCGATTCCGGCCAGCCTCATCCCGATCCTCTCTTTTTGTTATCGCTACCATATTGGGAAGTTCGGAAGGTGCAAGCCCGGCCAAGGCTATTCCGGCTTGTGGCAGACCGCCTCGACATTGTTGCCGGCGGGATCGAACACGAAGGCACCGTAATAATTGGGGTGATAATGCGCGCGGATGCCCGGCGCGCCATTGTCGCGCCCGCCCGCGCCCATCGCCGCAGCGTAGAAAGCGTCGACCTGCGCGCGATGCTCGGCCGTGAAGGCGATATGGATGCCGGCGCCGCTGGGCGGCCCCCCGCTGCCGATCCAGAACCACGGCTTGCCGCCGCTGCCATAACCAACGCCATGATAGTCGCCGCCGGTTTCCTCGGGCGAGACCTCCATCACCACGTCCATGCCGATCGCGCCCAGCGCGGCATCGTAGAAGTGTCGCGCCGCGCCGAAATCCGCCACGGCGATCCCGATATGGTCGATCATGTCCGGTCTCCCTTCACGCAAACAGGTCGGTCGCCTCCAGCCCCTCGCCTTCCATCGCCAGCAGCACGGTGCGGTGGCAAGCGGCGGGGTCGCGTTCGTAGCAGAGCAAGGCCGAGGGCTTTTCCTTCGCCAGCGCGTGCATCTTCGCAACCTCGGCCTGCGCCTCGGGCAACGCGAGCTGACCGGCGTAGATCCTCGACAGCTCGGCGCGGTCGCCCTTGCGCGCGGCCTCGCGCCCCGCCTTGGGCGTGCCCAGCGCGCGGAGATGGACATAGTCGATCCCCGCCTCCCTGAGCGTCGCGGCGAGTGCCGATTTGGAGAAGCCCGGCCGGCGCGATGCGGCGATCGCACGGACGTCGAGCACCTGCCTGACGTGCGCCTTCTGCAGCGCGGCGAGGAAATCGGCCATGGTCGTGTCCTCATAGCCGATGGTGAAGATGCGGGTCATGCGCTCACCTCCTGCCGCAAGCTGGTGACGACGCCCCAGGCGATCAATGCCTGCCCGCCGAGATAGAGCGGCCAGACCAGCAGATCGGGCAGGACCGAGCCGGCGAGCGGGCCCATGCGCGCGAACAGGAACAGGTCCGAGAGTACGAAAAACAATGCGCCCAGCTTGACGGTGGCAGGCGGGAAGCGGCTGATCCATGCCATGCCTGCCATGGCGCCGAGCCCCAGTGCGTAAAAACCGATCCCCCACGCGTCGGCACGGTTGTCGGGCATTGAGCGGGCGATCATCATGACACCCAGCGCGGCGGGGATCACCCAGATCTGCGATCCCCGCCGATTGCGCCAATAAAGGACGATCGCGATCAGATGCCCGGCGAGGAAGCCGAGCGCGCCGTGAATGAGGTTACTCTCGATCAAAATGTCGCCGAGCGTGCCGCAGGCCAGTGCGGCAGCGATCAGCCAGCCGTCGGTACTGCGCGCCTGAAGCGCCGCCCAGAGCGCGAAGCAGGCCACCCCCGCGCCTTTCCACGCGCAGAGAAGCGCGAAGGGCAAGGCCATGTCGCGGATAAAGAAATAGCTCGCGCCGGCTACCAGCCCGGCGATGAAAAGCAGGTCGATCTTGCGTCCGTTCATGCGGATCCTCCCCTGTCCCGCAGCATGGCGGTGTCGCCCGGCTTTGTCATCCCGATGCAACACGGCTATTGCGCCGCCGTGACTCACGACATCCATATCATCGGCGGCGGGCTCGCCGGTTCCGAAGCCGCGTGGCAGCTCGCCCAGGCCGGCCACAAGGTGAAGCTTTCCGAGATGCGCGGCGGCGGCGACATGACGCCCGCGCACCAGACCGACGGGCTGGCCGAACTCGTCTGCTCGAACAGCTTCCGCTCGGACGATGCCGAGCGCAATGCCGTCGGACTGCTGCATCAGGAGATGCGCGACCTTGGCTCGCTGATCCTGCGCGAGGGCGATACGCACAAGGTGCCGGCGGGCTCGGCGCTGGCGGTCGACCGCGACGGCTTTTCGGACGGCGTGACCGCGGCGCTGGCCGCCCACCCCAATATCGAGATCGTGCGCGAGCGGATCGACCGCCTGCCCGGGAGCGGCCTCACGATCGTCGCGACGGGCCCGCTCACCGGATCGGCGCTGGCGGAAAGCATCGGCAGCGCGACGGGCGCCGACCAGCTCGCCTTTTTCGACGCGATCGCACCGATCGTGCATTTCGAGAGCATCGACATGTCGCTCGCCTGGTTCCAGTCGCGCTGGAACAAGGGCGAAGGCAAGGATTACATCAACTGCCCGATGGACAAGGAGCAGTATCTCGCCTTCCACGCCGGGCTGATGGCCGGCGAGAAGACCGAATATCGCGAGTGGGAGAATGTCCCCTATTTCGAAGGCTGCATGCCGATCGAGGTGATGGCCGAGCGCGGTGTGGATACGCTCCGCCACGGACCGATGAAGCCGGTCGGGCTCGACGATCCGCGCACCGGCCGCTGGCCCTATGCCGCGGTCCAGCTGCGGCAGGACAATGCCTCGGGCACGCTCTGGAACATGGTCGGCTTCCAGACCAAGCTCAAATATGCCGAGCAGGTGCGACTGTTCCGCACCATCCCGGGACTGGAGAATGCCGAGTTCGCGCGGCTGGGCGGGCTGCACCGCAATACCTTCATCAGGTCGCCCGAGCTGCTCGATCCGACGCTGCGGCTGAAGAAGGCGCCGCATATCCGCTTCGCCGGGCAGATCACCGGCTGCGAGGGCTATGTCGAGAGCGCGGCGATCGGGTTGCTCGCCGGACGCTTCGCCGCGGCCGAGCTGGCGGGCGAGACGCTGACGCCGCCGCCGGTGACGACGGCGCTGGGCGCACTGCTCTCGCACATCACCGGCGCGGCCGAGGCCGAGACCTATCAGCCGATGAACGTCAATTTCGGCCTGTTCCCGCCGATCACGGGGCGGGCGAAGAAGGCCGACCGGAAGCTGCTCTACACCGAGCGCGCGCGGAAGGCGTTCAAGGAGTGGGCAGCTTAGGGCTGCGTGTGCCGCAACCCCTCCCGGTGCTCCTGCCCCCCGCAGTGCGCCTGCGAAAGCAGGAGCCCAGGGTAGGAGGGGACATCGCCTGCGACTCCGGGGCCCTGCTTTCGCAGGGGTACTGATCGTCATCGGGCGAAGATGGCATCTTGCCCCAATGGTGCGCGCCATCTGCGCAACCGCACCCCGCCCTCGCGCGTTCGCTCGCCTTGGACGAGCGGGGATATCGGGAGAGCTGTCATGGGCCGCACGACCAAATTTGCCTTGCTCGCCGGAATCCTGCTCGCGCTGCCGGCGTCGGCGCAGCGCGCCGGCGAGATCACTTTCTTCAGCCAAATCGGCTTCCAGGGACGGAGCTTCACCGTCACCGGGCCGCGCACGACGCTCCATCTCGGCTGGCCGGTGCGCAGCGCACGGATCCGCGCGGGCGATACCTGGGAAATATGCACCCAGAGCAATTTCCGCTCGTGTCAGCGCGTCAGCTCGACGCAGGGCAATATCCGCTGGAATGTCGCCTCGGTGCGACCGGCACCGCGCCCGGTTCCACCGATCGCTCCGCAGCCCCCGGGGCAAGGCCAGTCGCTGCGCGGGATGACCGCAGAGTTCTTCGTGGCACCGCGCGACACCCATGGCGGCCGCGTCCTCTCCTGCGCCAGCGGAGCCGCCGCCTGCGCATCACAGGCCGCCGATCGCTTCTGCCTGTCGCGCGGCTGGATCGCCGCGGCCTATGAGCGGCAGGAGACGGTCGGTGGGCGCAACTATCTCACCGACATTCTCTGCACGCGGACGCACACGCGCTGAACCTCATTCGTCGTCGGCGTCGTCCTTCGGCGCCGGCGACGGGCAGACGCATTTCGGGCGCTGCGGGCGCGGCTTGGGTGCCGTGGTGGCGAATTCGGCGCGGTTGAGCGCGCCCGAATGATCTCCGTCGGCATCGGCGAACTTGGTGCGCGCGCGGATCGCCCATTCCTCGAAGCTCAACTTGCCGTCATGGTCGGTGTCGAGCTTGGCGAAGGCCTTGCGCCGGAAGGCAAAATATTCCTCGTCGCTGATCGCCTGGTTGCGGTCCTTGTCGAGCCGGTCGAAGCGCCGCTGCTCGCGCGAACGCGCTTCGGCCTCGGGCGCTACGTCCGGAAGCGGCGCACTTGCATTGCCGGCGGTCTGTGCCTGCGCTGCAGGAATGGCAGGTGTGGCCGTTGCCCCCGGCCTGGCCGAACCGCGAAAGAAGAAAATCCCTGCAGCGACGAGCAGAAGCGTAGCCGCGCCGCCAACCAGATAACGCCATGTCATCCGACTCTCCCCCCAGAATCTGTTCCCGGAATGTACCGATCAGCCCGAAGTGCAGCAAGCAGCACCCGCCGCCGCGCGCGCCGTTCTGGTTGCGGCCGGATGAACGCGCGCTGACCTAAACCACCGAAATCGGGCGAAAAGAATCTGATCCGTTCCGGAGTGATCGCTGCTCTAGCGCCCGCTCAGCCGGTGCCAGAGCAGGCGCCCCACGCGCCGTGGCGCTCCGATCGGGCGCGGCGCTTCGGGCGCCAGGGCGCAATCCATCCGGGCGAGATGGGCGAGCGCGCCCAACGCCCGCGCCGCACGCGGCCAGCGTGCCGCAGTCGCCCTGTTCAACAGCGGCGCGGCAAGTGCACGCGCCTCTCCTGCAGCCACCTGGTCGTTCAGATGCAACGCGAGATCGGCCAGCGCCCACCCCTCGCCCGCCGCCTCGACCGCTTCGCTCTCCGGTGCGCCCAGCGCGCGAGCGGCAAGCACGAACAACCGTCCGCCCCGCCCCCGCGCAAACCGTCCCAGCGCCTCGGAATCGAGCTGATCTTCTTCGATCAACACGTCCCAGCCCTCGATCACCCTGGCCAGCGCGGCGCCGGTCACGCCGCGGGGCAGTACCTCCCGCGCGAGACCCTCGAGCACCGGCTCGGCCGGCGGCGGCGCACTGTCGAGCGCCTCAAGCCGTTCATGCCACCAGGCGAGGCGCATTTGGCCGAGTGCCGGCTCGCGCGTGGTGCGCACCAATTGGCCGAGCGAATCATCGAGCGCAAACAGCGCCGCCAGCGCCGGCCTGCGATCGGCTCGCGCATAGCTCAACGCGAGAATTCGTTCCGGATCGTCAATGTTCACCATCCACGCCCACCAAAATAGGTCGGTATTAACCATGATGATTGAGGCGGAATTATCCTGACCCACTGCAAACTGTCAGGTGAACCGGGGACCAGGGGCGCACGAATGGCCGAATCCAACGACCGCATGGGCGGCGCTTTGCGTGGATTTATGACGCGGCTGGCGCGCGACGTACGCGCCAACACCATGGCAATCATGGCGATCGCAATCATTCCCCTCGCGGGCCTGGTAGGCGGCGGCATCGACATCAGTCGCATGTACATCGTCAAGACACGGCTGCAACATGCCTGTGACGCGGGGGCTCTCGCCGGTCGCAAAGCGATGGGCGGCGGCACCTGGGGCGGTACCAGCGGCACGCCCAACACCACCGCGCTGCAATTCTTCGATTCAAACTACAGCGAGAAAGCCTACGGCGTCACCAGTCGTACGCGTACCTTCACGGAGTCCGGCGGACGCGTTTCGGGCACAGCCACGGCCGTGGTGCCGATGACGCTGATGCGTATTTTCGGCAAGACCAGCGAGACGATGAACGTCACCTGTGAAGCCGATATGCGCCTTCCCAACACCGACGTGATGTTCGTCCTTGATACCACGGGGTCGATGGGTGACACGCCGAGCGGCGACACGATGTCGAAGCTGGCTTCGCTCAAGATCGCGGTGAAGTGCTTCTACGAGATCGTGGCGCGCCGCGACATCGCCGACACGACCTGCGCCTCCGCGCCCTCGACTACCGGCGTCGGCAACGACACGCAGGTGCGCTTCGGCTTCGTGCCCTACGCCACCAACGTGAATGTCGGCAAATTGCTGCCGCCCGACTATTTCGCCAACAGCTGGGATTACCAGACGCGCAAGATCAAGACGATCACGCACAACTGGACAAACAACGCCTGGACATCGAGCACCGTCTTCAATCCGACCTCCTCGACCACGACGGTGGACGCGACGACGGTGAATATCGGGCGTTCGGCGTCAAACAGCCGTTGTCAGAACAACATCCCGTCCTCGAGCACCACTACCTCGGGCTCGTCGACGACCTCGCCGACCACGACGACCGAGGCCAATAACGTCAAGACGCAGACCTATACGGTCACGACGTCCGGCACCCAGACCACCTATACCTATACCAACGGGCATTATTCCGGGAACAACTGCAGCTACAACAAGGTCGTCTCGCCGGGCACGCAGGTCGTTACCTACACCAAGACCGACACCGACAATCCCACGATCGTGTGGACCTACGGATCGCTCCCGGTCGACGTCACCCCGCTCAAGAACGGTACCGCATGGGCCGATACCACGTCGTTTACCCTGCCGATCGCCAACAAGGGCTTGCCGAAGACGATCACCTGGGACGGCTGCGTCGAGGAGCGCCGACCGACTGCCAAGGCGTCCAGCTATTGGCCGATTCCGGCAGCGGCCAAGGACCTCGATATCGACCTGTTGCCCTCGCAAGGCGACGCGACGACGCTTTGGGGGCCGCTGCTTAACGGCATCATCTTCACCCGCAAGGACAGCAGCGGCAATTACAGCTACAACTCGGTCGATTCCTCGACCGATTACGGTAACGACTCGAGCTATGCCTGCGCCACCGAGGCGCGCAAGCTCACGACCTGGGACACGCCGTCGACTTTCCAGAGCTATGTCAACGGACTGGCCTCGAACGGCAACACCTATCACGACATCGGCCTGATCTGGGGCGGCCGCCTGATGTCTCCCACCGGCATTTTCGCTGCCGAGAATGCGCTGACGCCAAAGGGCGGCGAGATCCAGCGGCACATGATCTTCATGACCGACGGCGATCCCTGCACCAGCACGTTCAACTACCAGGCCTATGGCGTGGCCTGGTTTGATCGCCGCCAAACCGACTCCGGCACCGCACCGACCGACGGCTGCACCGATACCGGCACGCTGACCACGCAGGTCAATGCCCGCATGGCCGCGGTGTGCACCGCGATCAAGAACAAGAACATCACGCTGTGGGTGATCGCGTTCGGCTCGCTCGCGACGACCACGGAGACGCGGCTCAAGGCCTGCTCGTCGGGTGCGACGCAATATTACTTCAAGGCGACGGACTCGGCGAGCATCCAGAGCGCCTTCGCCAAGATCGCCAATCAGATATCCGCACTGAGGTTGACCAGCTGATGCGCAGGCTATCCTTCCTCCGCCGTTTCCGCGACGATCAGCGCGGCGCGACCCTCGTCGAATTCGCGATGGTGGCACCCGTGATGGGTCTCGTGCTCCTCGGTGGCTTCGACGTCGGTCACACGCTCTATCTGCGCGCCGTGCTGCAGGGTGCGCTGCAGAAAGCGGCACGAGACTCGACGCTGGAGAACAACAACAGCACCGATCAGCTTGCCACGATCGACAAGAAGGTCTCGACCCAGGCGCTGGCGCTCAACAAGAATGCCAAGATCACCTTCACCCGCCGTTTCTATCGCACTTTCACCGACGCCGCCGCGGCCCGGGCCGAGACCTGGACCGACAACGACGGCGATGGCATCTGCAACAACGGTGAGCCTTATGAGGACGCCAACCAGAATGGCGTGTGGGACGCGGATGGCGGCAATGCGGGCCAGGGCGGCGCACGTGACACCACCCTCTACTCGGTGAAGGTCAGCTTCCCGCGGCTCTTTCCGGTTTATCACTTCATCGGAGGATCGGACCAGACCGTGGTCAGCGCCTCTACGGTGCTGCGCAACCAGCCTTATGCCGACCAGAGCAGCTACAAGGCCCCCGTCGTAAGGAACTGCCCATGACCCGGCTACTCGCCTTCACGCGGCGGCTCCGCGGCGACACCAGCGGCCTTGCGCTGCTCGAATTCGCCTTCTCGCTGCCGATCTTCCTGGTCATGTCGCTGACCGGAGCCGAACTGACCAACTTCATCACGACGCGGATGCGGGTGAGCCAGGTCGCGCTGCAGATCGCCGACAATGCCGCGCGAATCGGCAGCGGCACCCAGCTCGAGGCGAAGAAGATCACCGAGGCCGACATCAACGATCTGCTCACCGGCGCGGGGCTGCAGGCGGGCGAGCTCGACCTCTACAAGAGCGGCCGCGTGATCCTGTCGTCGCTCGAGCCCGATCCCGACAATACCGGGAAATACACGATCCGCTGGCAGCGTTGCCGCGGCGACCAGACCGGCCATGCATCGAAATATGGCAAGGCAGGGGACAACAAACTCACCGGCATGGGCCCGCCGCCGCAGATCACCGCACCGAATGACGGCGTGACGATGTTCGTCGAGGTCTATTACAAATATACGCCGCTGGTGCAGAGCAAGCTCGCGCCGTCGAGCGAGATGGACGAGATCGCGACGATGATGGTGCGCGACCGCCGCGACACCAGCGACGACAGCAAGAACGCCAACGGCACCACCAACAGCAATCCGCAGCACCCCTACGGGGTCTACAAGGTCGCCGGCGTCACCGCCTCGACCTGCTGAGCGGTACCAGAACCCGATTAATGTCCCTGCGAAAGCAGGGGCCCAGGGGCCAAAATCCGCGGGCCCCGCCGCTGGCCGCGCTTTTTTTTACGCGTGCATATCTCTTTGGCGCGCACCCGGTCGGCACATAGAAAAAGGGCGGAGCCGAAGCCCCGCCCCTTGCTGTCACCCTTTGTAGGTGACCTTCTTCACCGCCTCGACCACGCGCCTGGCGTCGACCAGTGCGAGCTTCTCGAGATTGGCGGCGTACGGCAGCGGCACATCCTCGTTGGTGACGCGCAGCACCGGGGCGTCGAGGTCGTCGAAACCCTGCTCCATCGCCACCGCGACGATCTCCGACGAGATCGAGCAGACCGGCCAGCCTTCCTCGACCACTACCATGCGGTTGGTCTTCTTCAGGCTCTCGAGCACCGTAGCGGTGTCCAGCGGACGCAGCGTGCGCAGGTCGATCACCTCGGCGTCCACGCCTTCGGCAGCCAGCTTCTCGGCCGCCTCGAGCGCGACGCCGACGCCGATCGAATAGGAGACGATCGTGACATCCTTGCCCTCGCGCACGATCCGCGCCTTGCCGATCGGCAGGACGAAATCGTCGAGCTGGGGCACCTCGAAGTTACGGCCGTACATCAGCTCGTTCTCGAGGAACACGACCGGATCCTCGCTGCGGATCGCCGCCTTGAGCAAGCCCTTGGCATCGGCCGCGTCATAGGGCGCGATCACGATCAGACCGGGCACCGAGGCATACCACGGGCCGTAATTCTGGCTGTGCTGCGCGCCGACGCGGCTGGCGGCGCCGTTGGGGCCGCGGAACACGACCGGGCAGCGCATCTGGCCGCCGGACATGTAGTTGGTCTTGGCCGCCGAGTTGACGATATGGTCGATCGCCTGCATCGCGAAGTTGAAGGTCATGAACTCGATGATCGGGCGCAGACCGCCCATCGCAGCGCCCGTACCGACGCCGGCAAAGCCATATTCGGTGATCGGCGTGTCGATGACGCGCTTGTCGCCGAACTCGTCGAGCAGGCCCTGGGTGACCTTGTAGGCACCCTGATACTGCGCGACTTCCTCGCCCATCACGAACACGCGCGGGTCCGCGCGCATTTCCTCGGCCATCGCGTCACGCAGCGCCTCACGGACGGTGAGCTTCACCATCTCGGTGCCCGCCGGGATCGTCGGGTC
>Ga0065165_1002177_pt1 | contig 17687 bp, 16 predicted proteins | sample AraplaMF_Cvi_mMF_FD_63813 | JGI IMG/M metagenome (GOLD analysis project Ga0065165, IMG submission 63813) | Arabidopsis root microbial communities from the University of North Carolina, USA - plate scrape MF_Cvi_mMF (version 2) (version 3) | ecosystem: Host-associated > Plants > Roots >...
GGATGTTCAGTGGTTGAGGACGGCGCGCAAGAAGCCGCGCGTCCGTTCTTCCTTCGGTGTGTCGAAAATTTCCGCAGGCGTGCCGACCTCGACCAGCCGCCCGCCGTCCATGAAGATCACCCGGTCGGCGACCTGGCGCGCAAAGCCCATTTCATGGGTGACGACCACCATGGTAACGCCGGTGCCGGCCAGCTTTCGCATCACGTCCAGAACCTCGCCGACCATTTCCGGGTCGAGCGAAGATGTGGGCTCGTCGAACAGGAGGACGCGCGGCTCCATGGCGAGGGCCCGGGCAATGGCGACGCGCTGCTGCTGGCCGCCGGACAGCTGGCCCGGATATTTCTCCGCCTGTTCGGCAATTCCCACCCGGGCCAACAGCTCGCGGGCCTTGCGCTCGGCTTCCGCCGGCGTCGTGCCACGCACCCGCATGGGAGCAAGCATGACGTTCTTCAGCACGGTCATGTGCGGAAAGAGGTTAAAGGACTGGAAGACCATGCCGACTTCGGCGCGGACTTTCGCCAGCGCCGGGCCCGGCTCGACTCGGATCCCGTCGACCGTGATGCGGCTTTCGGGCGCAAACGCTTCGAGGTGGTTGATGCAGCGGATCAGCGTCGACTTTCCCGATCCCGAGGGACCGATGACGCAGACGACTTCGCCTTCGGCGACGTCGAGATCGATCCCGTGCAGAACGGTGAAGGTGCCATAGGCCTTGGTCAGCCCGCGGATCGAAATGAGGGGAGCAGCCGAAGTGTTCATCAGCGTTTCCCCTTGCTGAAGCGTTTCTCGAGATGGGCGACGACAGCGACCATTGGCCAGAGCAGCGCCACGTAGATCAGCGCCGCGCCAATCAGGGGCGTCGGATTGGCGGCCAGCGCCTGCGCCTGGGTTGCCTGCTTCAGAAGATCGGGCATGGCGACGACCGAAGCGAGCGCCGTGTCTTTGAGGACGTTGATGCAGTTGTTGGTGAGCGGTGGAATGACGATGCGGATCGCCTGCGGCAGGATCACATCCACCATGGTGTTACGGTTCGAAAGACCAAGTGCTGCGGACGCCTCGAACTGTCCGTGCGGAATGGCCTCGATGCCGGCGCGAAAGATTTCGGCCGTATAGGCTGCCGAGACGAGCGACAGGGCCGTCACCGCCGACAGGAAAGGCGACAGGCGGATGCCTACGAAGGGCAGGGCGTAATAGACGACGATGAGCAGCACGAGCAGCGGGATCGACCGGAAGATGTCGATGTAGATGCGGATCAGCACGGTGAAGACGCGTGGCGCATAAAGCCGCGCAACGGCCAGGAACAGGCCACCGACCAGGCCGCAGAGAATGCTGGTAATGCCGATTTCGAGCGTTACCACCAGGCCCCACAGAAGCTGCGGAAGGCTCTGGACCAGCACGGGTATGTTGAAAAAGGTATTGAGGAGGTTCATGCCGCGCGGGCTCCCTGGCATGCCGGCGAAGCGGATCGCCTCGCCGGCTGCGGTTGAAGCCTTACTTGGCCTTCGGCATGTCCATGACCATGACGGTCGACGTGGTTTCCTCGGCCTTGGCGCCGAACCAGGTCTGGTGCAGCTTGGCGATGAAACCTTCCTTCTTCAGCGTGGTGATGACATCGTTGACCTGTGCGGCCAGCGGATCACCCTTGTTGAACATGATGGAGTATTTTTCGCCGGTCGGGATGCGCTCCACCACCTTCAGGTCCGGCTTGTCCTTAGCGTAGTAGAGCAGCGCGGGAATGTCGGAAATGTAGCCATCGACGCGGCCAGCAACGAGGTCGAGCATGGCGGGCTGCAGGCCTTCGAAGCGGCGGATCTCGCCGAGCTTGTATTCGGCCTTGTGACCCTCGGCCCACATGTCGCCGGTCGAGCCGGTGTCGACACCGACGACCTTGCCGCCCATGTCCTTCAGACCCTTGATGCCCGACTTGGCGGTAACGGTCAGCGACTGGTCGCTGTCATAGTAGGGCTGGGCAAAGCTGACGGATGCCAGTCGCTTCTCGGTGATGGTGATCGACGAGACGGCCATGTTGATGCGGCCGGACTGGACGGCAGGAAACAGTCCGTTGAACGGCGTGTTGACGAATTCGACGGTCTTGCCCATCCGCTTGGCGACCTCGTTGACGAGATCGACCTCGAAACCGGTCACCTTGCCGCTGGCGTCTTCGAATTCCCACGGAACGTTGCCAATGTTGGCGCCAACCGTAAGATCGGCTGCATGAAGTCCGGCACTGCCGAGCAGGGCAAAGAGGCCGGTTAGAACTGTCGCTTTGATAGTGCTGGTGCGTGTCATGAGAGTTCCCCTTGTTTTATGAACGTGACTCAATCTACAGTGGCCTGACTGGTCAGACCAGTCAGGCCAAGGAAGCACGAAGCTTTGTCCTTGGCAATGGCTCTGGAAAAAATAGATTGAGCAAAGCAACAGTCGTGCAGTCTGATTGGGAGTGGCATGTTCAACAAGACCCTCGTTCCGCAATCCGTCGCCCGGGAGATCCAGGCGATGATCAGAAGCGGTTCGCTGAAGCCAGGTGAAAAAATACCGTCGCAACGCATTTTTTCGCAGACGCTCGGTGTCAGCCGTGCCTCCTTGCGGGAAGCGCTTCTGACATTGGAGACGCTCGGCCTCCTGAAGACGGAGATGGGGCGGGGAACCTTCGTCGCGGAGGCCTCACGGGACGCTGGCGATGGGGCGGGTCCCATGGCGCCCTGGCGCTATTCCGACAGCTACTCCGTCTTCGATGTATTCCAGACCCGCATTCTTCTTGAGGGGGAGATCGCCCGCCTGTCCGCCGGCCGCCTGACCCAATTGCAGCTGGACAAGATGGAGAGCGCGACACAGACGATGGAGGATTGCTGGGCGCGCCAGGATCTGCTTGCCAATGTCGAGGCGGACCTGGAATTTCACGGGACCATCGTCTCTGCCTGCGCCAATGCGATGCTCAAGGAGCTTTACCAGACGGTGCGGGCGCAGATCACGGAAACGCAGCGACAGCCGATCCCGCAGACGGATCCGGAACGCATGCGGCATTCGATCGCCGAACACCGTCGGATCATCGCAGCCCTTCGGGCAAACGATGCGGCTGCCGCGCGCACTGAAATGGAGACTCATATCCGAAATACCGCTCGCTGCGCCGGCCTGTCGCCGTGAGGCGGGGGGGGTGCGGCGCCGCCAAGCTTGCAGGCCGGGGTTGGGCGTCCTAGGCTCGGGGACATCTTAACGGCTGCAGATCACCATGACCGACAAAGCTGCGACAGCGCCTCATCCCGAAGAATCCGGCATTCTGGAATTTCTCGCCATCTGCGACGGCTTCTACCCGCCCGACGCGGTGGACGCGCCGATCGCCCAGCAGCGGGCCTGGTACGATGCCCTCTGCGCGCGGTTCGACCGACCGCTACCGGAAGGCCTGACGTATGAGGACGAAATACTCCTCGTGCCGATCCGGCGGTATAGGCCGGTGCAGCAGCGGAGTGAGGTGACGCTTCTCTATCTGCACGGCGGCGGCTTCGTCGTCGGCTCGCTCGACAGCCACCATTCCATCTGCGCCGAGATTGCCGATTATGCTGGCGCCGAACTCGTCTCCGTCGATTACCGGCTGGCGCCCGAACATGTGTGGCCTGCCCAGAGCGACGACTGCTACGGCGTCATGAAACAGCTCATCGGCTCCGGGCGCCAAGTGGTACTGATCGGCGATAGCGCGGGTGGAAACCTCGCCGCCGGGCTCACACTTCGGGCGCGCGACGAGGGTCTCTCCGGCGTGGCTGGGCAGGTGTTGATCTACCCGGCGCTTGGGGGAAATCTGCAATCAGGCTCCTACCTCGAGATGGCGCAGGCTCCGGGCCTATCGACTGCGGATGTCGACTATTACCGCGAGATCCTGAAGGCGCCGCAAGACGAGCCGGTCGCGCATCCCCTCCTCGCCCGGACGCTTAAGGGCCTGCCGCCGGCCTTCATCACGGTTGCCCATTTCGACCCTCTGCGCGACGACGGATGGCACTATGCGGAGCGGCTGCGGCAGGCGGGCGTCGAGGTCGGCTTCCGCGAAGAACCGCAGATGGTGCACGCCTGGCTGCGGGCGCGCCACATGAGCGACGGCGCCCGCGAAGGTTTCAAGGCGGTTTGCGAGGCGGTACGGCGCTTTGCGGCGCCGGCCGGTCCCTGAAACCTCAGCTTTTCGCCTTCGACACCAGCACTGGCTCAGCCTTGAAATCGGCCGGGAAGATGGCCTTGAGATTGTCGATCTTCGGCATGTCGTTATAGACGATATAGGGGTAGGTCGGATTGAGGGTGAGAAAGTCCTGGTGGTAAGCCTCGGCGGGATAAAAGCCGTCCAGGCCGGAGATCTTCGTCACGATGGGCTTCGGGAAGGCCTTCGTCTGGTCCAGCTGTGCGACGTAAGCCTGCGCCACCTTCTTCTGCTCGTCGCTCGCGACGAAAATCGCCGACCGATACTGGGTGCCGCGGTCCGGACCCTGGTAGTTCAGCTGGGTCGGATTGTGAGCCACCGAAAAGAAGATCTGCAGCAGCTTGCCGTAGCTCACCTGCTTCGGGTCGAACGTCACCTTGACGGATTCCGCATGCCCGGTCTTGCCCGAACTCACCGTCTCGTAGCTGGCCGTCTCGCGGCTGCCGCCGGCATAGCCCGAGACGGCATTGGTCACGCCCTTCACGTGCTGGAACACACCCTGCACCCCCCAGAAGCAGCCACCGGCAAAGACGGCGGTCTCGCTGCCGGCGTGGGCCGGTTCGTCGATTGAAGGCGAGGGAAGGCGCACGGCCTGCTCCTCCGCCAGCGCCAGCGGCGAGGAGAAAAGCAGCCCGCCCAAGGCAAGGCATCCCAACAGTCCCGATTTCGTCATGGCAAATCCTCCGTTTGCCACGACTGTCGTCCTGCAGGGTGCGGCGGTCAATTCACATCCGCGTGCCGGTCATGCTCACATGTGGTCGCGCGGAATGGCCTTGTCGAAGCTCTTTTCGAACAGCTGACGCTCACCGTCATAGGCGATCACTTTGGCGTTGATCAGCCAGTCGGTCGCAGTGCACGCGATGCTGGCGGTGGACACGGTCCGGACCGACCAGCGCTCCCGCCGCATGTCGCAGGTCCAGGCAATGGTGCCGGTCATGGACAGCGGATCGTCCGGCTTGATCGACCAGGTTTCTTCGCGCCGCTGCCGCGTCGCAAGTCTGGTGTCAGGATGCGATGAGAGGCCGGTGTCCTCGACGACCTGATAGTGAGTGGTATTGGCGGCTAGATCGCGCTTGACGCTGCGGCGGGTCTCCGAGGGCGCCAGTTCGGTGTATTCAGGCAGCGGGTCCGGATTGTCGGGCTGCTTCATCTCGAACCGCTCATGGTCTCCCAGCAACGGCAGAGCAAGGCCAAGCGAGGCGATGTCGATCGTCACGCCCGGATCGACCGGCGGCGGCAGGACCATCGGCCAATAGGCGGTCGAGAGGGACAGGCGAATGCGATGTCCTTCCGTGAACCGGTAGCCGCAGGCATCCAGTTCCAGCCGGACGGTCACCGGTTCTCCCGGCACCAGCGGCTGGGGGTCGGCGTTGCCATCGCGATGCGCGAGGTTGATCACACCGAAGGAGACCCGGGTTGCCGAGCCATCCGGGTGCACGTCGACGATACGGGCGCAGAGATTGGCAAGGTCCGCATCGGCGCGAAGGGTGAGGGTCAGCTCCGGGCGGCCGAGATAGCTCTTCGCCTCCTCAAGCGGCGGGGTCTGGAAGGTCAGCGAACCGGCATCGTCCAGGCGCTGATCACCGGCCAGTTCCGCGTCCGGCTTCAGCGTAAACCACTCGCCGGCGGTGGTGCCCGTGTCGAGCGGCGACTTGAGGTAGATTTCATGCGGTGGTGCGTGCGGGGTCGGCATGCCGACCAGCAGGGTGCCGAACGGATCGACGTAGAAGCTTTCGCTTTGGGGAGTGGTCCATTGCGGCTTGGAGACCCAGAAGCCCGGATCGGTGTCCCGGCGCGCCGCGGGCTTCGGGCCATCGAGGATAAAGGCGCGCACCTGCGGCAGAACCTCGATGCCGTTCTCCTCGTCGCGCAGCCAGTGGTTCCAGAAGGCGATGGCTTCGCCGAGGAAGTCCGCGCGCGGCTTCGGCCAGGCGAAATGGGGATATTTGTGCACCCAGGGGCCGATCAGCGCCTTGGCCTTCTCGCCCAGGCCTTCGGCGGCCAACAACGGCGTGTTGCGATAGCCGTCGGCCCAGCCGGCGATGACGAGTGCTGGAACCTCGACGGCTTCGAAATCCTCGCAGATGGAGCCGTGTTTCCAGAATGCATCGCGGCGCTGGTGTGAGAGCCACTCTTCCATGAAGAAGGGCTCGTTTTCCAGCCGCTCCATCCACATGTCGATCCAGCGATCGCCGACGATCTCTGGATCCGGCGCCCGCGACTGGTAGGCGAGCATGGTGGCAGCCCAGGAGAGCTGCGCCGAGAGGTGGCAGCCGTTCTTGTAATGGATGTCGTCGTTATAGCGGTCCGTGGTCGAGGCGATGGAGATCACGGCCTTCAGCGCCGGCGGGCGAAGAGCTGCGACCTGCAGCGCATTGAACCCACCCCAGGAAATGCCCATCATCCCCACCTTGCCGTTGGACCAGGGCTGCTTTGCAATCCAGGCGATCAGCTCGCAGGCATTGGCGAGTTCGAGCTCGGTGTATTCACCGTCGATGACGCCGTCGGATTCGCCCGAGCCGCGGATATCGACGCGAACGCCGGCGATGCCGGCCGCGGCAAAGGCAGGGTAGGTGGACTCGTCACGCGGGCTCGTTCCGTCGCGCTTGCGATAGGGCAGGAACTCGAACACCGCGGGCACCGGATCGGCCTCGGCGCCTTCCGGCATCCAGATGCGGGCGGCAAGGCGGGTTCCGTCCTCCAGCCTGATCCACTGATTTTCGATGACGGTGAAGGCGCGATCAGTCATGGCATGCACTTTCGCTATAGATTTCAATTCCCCGCACTTTCCATGCGACGGGTGGCAAGTACCTGCTCCAGCCAGCCCAGTTTCATTTCGGGGACGGATTTGAGCAGCAGGTCCGTGTAGTCGTCGAAGGGCGGCGACAGCGCCTGAGACTTCGGTCCGAAGCGGACGAGCCGACCGCGATGCATCACGGCAACGGAATCAGCGATAGCGCGGACGATCGCGATATCGTGGGTGATGAAGACATAGGAAAGCTGCTGGTCCTCCTGCAGCCTGGCCAGCAGCTTCAGGATACCTTCCGCCACCAGCGGATCAAGGGCCGAGGTCGGTTCGTCACACAGGATCAGCTCCGGTCGCGCCGCGAGCGCCCGGGCGATCGCCACGCGCTGCTTCTGGCCACCGGAGAGCTCGGCCGGGTATCGGTCGATGAAGCCTGTCCCCATCTCGATCTGTTCAAGCAGCTCCTTGACCTTTGCCGTCTTGGCCGCCCCGCGAAGGCCGTCATAAAAGGTCAATGGCCGGCCGATGATGTCGCGCACCGTCTGGCGCGGGTTCATGGCGGTATCGGCCATCTGGTAGATCAGCTGGATGCGGCGCAGCTCATCGCGGCTGCGCCTCTTCAGCGAGGGCGTCAGTGGTTTGCCGTCGAAGGAGATGCGCCCATCGCTCGGCGGCAGAAGTCCGGTGATGACGCGGGCAAGCGTGGATTTGCCCGAGCCGGATTCGCCCACGATCGCCAGCGTCTGCCCCCGGCACAGGTGCAATGACACGTCGTGCAGCACCTTGAAGCCGTTGGAATATTGGGCGCTGACATTGTCGACCGAGAGCAGCGGGCGGCTCTGGTCGGCCGCCTCGTGGCGGATCGCCTGGCGGACATTGACGAGAGCCCGGGTATAGTCCTGCCTCGGCGCCTCGATGATCTGCTGCACCGGACCGTATTCGACGGTCTTGCCGTAGCGCAGCACCATGATGTCGTCCGAGATCTGGGCGACGACCGCAAGATCGTGGGTGATGTAAAGCGCCGCCGTCCGGGTTTCCTCGATCGCGTGCTTGATGGCCGCCAGCACGTCGATCTGGGTCGTCACGTCGAGCGCCGTGGTCGGTTCGTCGAAGACGATAAGCTCCGGATTGGGGCAGAGCGCCATGGCGGTCATGGCGCGCTGCAACTGGCCGCCGGAGACCTGGTGCGGGAACCGGTCGCCAAAGGCTTCCGGGTTCGGCAGTCCGAGCACCTGAAACAGGTAGAGGGCGCGCTTGCGCGCCTCGTCCCGGCTCATCAGTCCATGCTTGATGGAAGCCTCGATCACCTGGTCGCCAAGCTTGTGGGCCGGATTGAAGGCCGCCGCAGCCGACTGCGCGACATAACAGACCCTAGCACCGCGGACTTTGCGGATGCCGCCCTTGCCGAGCGCGAGGATATCGGTGCCGTTGAGCTTGACCTCGCCACCCGTGATCTCGGCGCCGCCACGGCCATAGGCGAGCGCGGCGAGCCCGATGGTCGATTTGCCGGCGCCGGATTCACCAATAAGGCCGAGCACCTTGCCCTTTGCGAGATCGAAGGACACGCCATCGACGATGGTGATCCGTTTGGGCGGCTCGCCGGGCGGGTAGCTGGTCGCTTCGATCTTCAGATTGCGCACGGACAAAAGGCCGGTTGAAAGCTCAGGCATCGCCGCGCCCTCCCTTGAGGCTGGAGGTTCGCTTCAGCAGCCAGTCGACCACAAGGTTGACGCAGATGCAGAGCGCGGCAATCGCGCTACCCGGGACGAGGGCGGCCGCGATCCCGAAAATGATGCCGTCCTTGTTGTCCTTGACCATGCCGCCCCAATCTGCCGTCGGCGGCTGGATGCCGAGGCCGAGGAAAGACAGGGTGGACAGGAAGAGGATGGCGAAGGCGAACCGGAGGCCGAATTCGGCAAGCAGCGGCGAGAGGGTGTTGGGCAGGATTTCGCGAAAGATGATCCAGGCCGTGCCTTCGCCGCGAAGCCGTGCCGCCTCGACGAATTCCATCACCGCGACATCGAGCGCCACGGCCCGCCCGAGGCGATAAACGCGCGTGGAATCCAGCACCGCCATGACGAGGATGAGGATCAGGATATGCTGCGGAAGAACGGCCAGCACGACGAGCGCGAAGATCAGCGTCGGGATCGACATCATCAGGTCGTTGAAGCGGGAGAAGACGGTGTCGATCAGGCCGCCCGAGACGGCCGCGATGAAGCTCAGCACGATGCCGAGCGAGAAGGAGACCAGGGTGGCGGCGAACGCCACGAACAGCGTGGTGCGGGCGCCGAAGATCAGCCGCGAGAGAATGTCGCGGCCAAGATTGTCGAGGCCGAAGAAGAACTGGGCGTCGGCCTCCTGCCAGACGCCACCGACAACTTCCGTTTCGCCATAGGGGGCGACCCACGGCGCGAAGAGGGCGCAGAAGATGGCGAGAAGGATGCCGAAGATGCCGACCCAGGCGGTGATGGGGATCTCTCTCAGCCTCATCTCGGATGCCTCAGGCGCGGGTTGGCGACGATGGCGAGGATGTCCGCCAGCATGTTGAGGAGGATGTAGACGGCTGCGAAGATCAGTCCACAGGCCTGTACGACCGGCATGTCGCGGACGGTCACGGCATCGACCATGTACTGGCCCATGCCCGGGTAGACGAAGACCACTTCGACGACCACGACGCCCACCACAAGGTAGGCGAGGTTGAGAGCCACGACGTTGATGATGGGTGCAAGCGCGTTGGGGGCGGCATGCTTGACAATGGAGCGCGCCGCGGAGAGGCCCTTGAGTTCTGCCGTTTCCATATAGGCGGACGACATCACGGAAAGAATGGCGGCTCGGGTCATGCGCATCATATGGGCGAGCACGACGAGAACGAGCGTTGCCGTCGGCAGTGCGATGGTCTGGAGGCGCTCCAGAAAGCCCATGCCTTCATAGACCGTCGCCGGGAAGGTGGCGATGCCGAAGTTGACCGCGAAATAGAGGATCAGCAGGTAACCGATAAAGAATTCCGGAAGCGAGATCGCCGCAAGCGACAGGACGTTGATGATCTTGTCGGGCATCCGGTTGCGGAAGTGGACCGACAACATGCCGAGCCCGACCGCCAGCGGCACGGCGATCAGTGCGGCAAAACCGGCGAGGAAGAGCGAATTGCCGAGCCGCCTGCCGACCTGCTCCGACACGGAGTTGCGGCTCGCCCACGAGGTGCCGAAATCGCCCTGCAGGGCGCCGCCGAGCCAGGACACGTAGCGGGTGACGAGCGGGCGATCGAGCCCGAGTTCGCTGCGGATATTGGCAACCGCCTGGGGCGTTGCGGACTGACCCAGATAGGTGGTCGCGAAGTCTCCCGGCAGCGCTTCGACGCCGCCGAAGATCAGCACGGAGACGGCAAACAGCAAAAGGATCGACAGCAGGAGACGCTCGACGATCAGCGACAGAAGCGGAAAACGCGCCTTCCACCGGAGGCCGGGCGGCCTTTCAGCCTCCGCAGGCTTGGTCTCTATGGGATTGGACATGGGCACATGATCACCTGTCTGAACGGAGAGACGGGCCGCGAAGAGAACTTCGCGGCCCAGTTCATCGGGAGCTAGGCTCCGGTTCAGGCGTCCAGCCAGACGCGGGTGGCCACGTAGCCGTTCGACATGTCGTTGCCGATGTCGCTGACATAACCCTTAAGCTTCTTCGTGCCGGCATTCACGAAGTCGTTGAACATGGGCAGGATGGTGCCGCCTTCGTCGCGGACCAGCATGGCCATTTCGCGGTACATGTCCTTGCGCTTCTTCTCGTCGAGTTCGGCGCGCGCCGAGATCAGAAGCTTGTCGAACTTTTCGTTCTTGAACTTCGTGTCGTTCCAGTCGGCGCTCGAGAGATAGGCGCCGGAGTAGAACTGGTCCTGGGTCGCGCGGCTGCCCCAATAGGAAGCGCAGAAGGGTTGCACGTTCCAGACGTTAGACCAGTAGCCGTCACCGGGCTCGCGCTTGATCTCGATCTCGATGCCGGCCTTCTTGGCGCTCTGCTGGAAGAGCACGGATGCGTCGACGGCGCCGGGGAAGGCGACTTCGGAAGTGCGCAGCAGAACCGAGCCGCTGTGACCTGATTTCTTATAGTGGAACTTCGCCTTTTCCGGATCGTAGGCGCGCTGCTCGATCCCTTCCGGGAAGAGGGCATAGGTGTCGTTGATCGGGAAGTCGTTGCCCACCTTGCCGTAGCCGCCGAGGATGCGCTTTACCATCTCCTCGCGGTCGATGGCATATTTCAGGGCCATGCGCAGGTCGTTGTTGTCGAACGGCGCCTTGTCGCAATGCATGATGAAGACGTAGTGGCCGCCGCCTGCGGTGGTCAGCAACTCGACGTTCGGCGCCTTCTTCAAAAGCGGCACGGTCTTCGGGTCGACGCGGTTGATGAAGTGTACCTGTCCCGAAGAGAGGGCGGCAATACGCGCCGTGGCGTCGTTCATGGTCACGATTTCGACCGTGTCCACGAAGCCGCGGTCGGAGCGCCAGTCGCTCGTGTTCTTCTCGAAGGTCATGCGAACGCCGGGTTCGAAGCTCTTCACCTTGTAGGCGCCGGTACCGATGCCCGCCGTCGGCTTGTCGACGCCGCCGCCCGGCTGGATGACGAGGTGGTAGTCGGTAAAGATCGCCGGCAGGTCGGCATTGCCGGAATCCAACGTCACGACGAGATCGCCACCCTTGTTCTCGATGCCGGTGATCGATTTCAGGACGCCTGCCGCACCGGACTCGGTCTTGCTGTCGCTATGGCGCTTCAAGGTTGCGACCACGTCGTCGGTGGTCATGTCCTTGCCGTCGTGGAACTTCACGCCCTTGCGGATTTTGAAGGTCCAGATCTTGGCGTCGGGCGAGGGGGCCCAGGATTCCGCCAGGGCAGGAATAGGGGCACGGGTCTGGGGATGGGTCTCCACGAGCGTGTCGCCCCAGGTGCGGACGGCCGCGAACATGACCTGCGAGGTTGCCTTGGCCGGATCGATGGAGTCGGTGGCCGCGCCACCCTCGAGGCCGAGCTTCAGCGCTCCGCCCTTCTTGGGCGCCTGTGCGGCGGCGCTGGTGGCGAAAAGCTCGCCCGCGGCGGAGATGGTCAGGCCTGCGGCCACGGCACGCCCCATGAACTCGCGGCGGTTCATGCCACCTGCGGTCACCTTGCCTGCCAGATATTTCGTGAAATCACTCATGCCCCTGTTCCCTTATCGTTGGATGTCGATTGCGTTATAGAGCGAGCCGGGCGGTTTCCTCTTCCGCGTATCCGTCGCCCGCCTGCCATGCGGGAATGCCCCGGTTGCTGCCGGCTCTCCATCCTTTCAAGGCGCTATTGGGCCGTTCGCCTTGTGGCGTTTTCTGATGAACCGGCCGTCCCGTGATATCTTTCAAGGATTAAGGGGTGGATCGTCAACCTGCGCTGCATTCTAAGCGACATAAAGTGATACTGATGCGACGGTTTCCGAATGATGTTCAAGGCTGCCAATCCGGCGCCTGTCGGGATGGCGCCGCCGGGCCATCAATCGCGCGCGATCGCATGGAAAAAGCTGCCGCTCACAACGCCCCGGCGCCCCCCTGAGGGGCCGATTTCGCGGCCTGCGCCGTCTGCAATCATGGCCAGCGGTTCATCCGTTCCGGGCGACGTGACGCTTGCATAGTGGAACTCGTGACCGCGCAACATGTCGCCCGCATTGCCCAATCCGCAGTGTGCCAGAAGGGTTACGCGACGGTAACCGAGGTTCATCTTGCGCTTGGCAAAACTCGTGCCGTGCGAGAGGAGGCCGGTCATGGCGTGGGTCACGCCATCGGCATCCTCCAAGGTCTCGCCCAGCACCATGTAGCCACCGCACTCGCCATGCACCGGCTTGTCGCGTGCAAATGCGGCCAGACCCGTCTTGAACTTGTCCGCGGTTGCAAGGATGCCCGCGTAGAGTTCGGGATAGCCGCCCGGCAGCCAACAGGTGTTGCAGTCGGCGGGAGGCGCCTCGTCGGCAAGCGGAGAAAATGCAACGAGCTCGGCACCCATGGTGCGCCATTGCTGCTTGATGTGCGGATAGAGGAAGGTGAAGGCCGCGTCTTCCGCAAACGCGATCCGCTGGCCGGGCGGCGCCAGCGCCTTGTCCAGCGAGCCGGTCGGCATGTGGAAGGTTCCGGCGGCGGCATAGATGGCGTCGAGGTCGACCGAGCGCTCCATGGTGTCGGCCAGCCGGTCGATATGCGCGTCCATCTGCGGAAGCTCGCTTGCCTGCACCAGACCGAGATGGCGTTCGGGAAGGCTGAGTGTCGGATCGCGCAATACCGTTCCGACGACCGGCAAGCCGATCGCCTCGATGGCTTCTCCGGAGAGCTTACGGTGCCGCTCGCTGCCGGCGCGGTTGAGAATGCAGGCCGCGATCCGCACGTCCCGGTCGTAGTGCACGAAGCCGCAGGCGACCGCTGCCGCCGTCTGGCTTTGTCCGGAGACATCCAGCACCAGCAAAACCGGCAGGCCGAGAAGGCGGGCAAGGTCCGAGGCCGCCCCGGAACGGCCAGGCTCGCCTGGGATTCCGTCGAAGAGGCCCATCGCGCTTTCGATCAGCACCAGGTCGGCATCGGCCGCCTGCTCCATCGCCAAATGTCGCAAAAGGTCGGGTGCCATGGCCCAGCTGTCGAGATTGAGGCCGGGAAGCCGCGTGGCGGCCTCGTGGAAGCCGGGATCGATGTAGTCCGGCCCGGTCTTGATACCGCGTACTCTGATGCCGCGACGCTGAAAGGCCCTGAGCAGGCCGATCGTCACGCTGGTCTTGCCGGACCCGGAGCGCGGAGCACCGATGATGAGCGCGCGGGCGGTCATGTGGTTTTTCCCGACAGGACTGTCTGCATGGAGACAATCCGCCCGATCACCACGAGGGCCGGTGCGGCGAAATCCTGACGCTTCACCTCGGCCTCGACCGTCGCAAGCGTGGCGGTCAGCGACCGCTCCTGAGGGGTACTGGCGGCCATCAGGACTGCGACCGGGGTGTCGGCTGAAAGCCCGCCCTCGATCAGCAGGCCGGTGATCGTCCCGATCGTGCTCATGCCCATATAGACCACGATCGGTTCGCCTGTTCTTGCCAGCGCCTTCCAGTCGAGATCGTCCGGGGTGCCGGCGGCATGGCCGGTGGCAAAGGTGATGGAGCGGCTCAAGCCGCGCATGGTGGCCGGAATGTTTGCGGCAGCCAGGGCGGCCAGCGCCGAGGTCATTCCCGGCAGGGCTCGAAAGCAAATGCCAGCCTCGACCAGCGCCTCCGCCTCCTCGCCACCGCGGCCGAAGATGAACGGGTCGCCGCCTTTCAGGCGCAGCACGCGCTTGCCGGCTCTTGCCAGCTCGATAAGTTTGGCCGTGATATCCTGCTGCGCCACGGAGGGCCGGCCGCCCCGCTTGCCGACAAAGACCAAATTATCGGTTGAGGCGAGCGAGAGTACCGCGTCGGAAACCAGGGCGTCGTGGACAATAACGTCTGCGGTCGCCAGTGCTTGGACGACTTCCAGCGTGAGGTAACGGGGATGGCCGGGGCCGGCGCCCGCCAGCCAGACATGCCCCGGCTCGAAGACGGATGCGTCGACCAGGGACTGGAGAGTATCGCTCAGATGCATATGCAAACCTTTTGCCGGCCGTGGCCTGCCGGGCTATAGAGACGGCCATGGAAGCCGCCCTCGATAAAGAAAGCAAGACCCTGCGACGTGGCTGGACCACGGGAACCTGCGCTGCGGCGGCCTCCAAGGCTGCCTGCCTCGCGCTGCTGTCGGGCGAGTTTCCGGCCATGGTCGCTGTCACCCTTCCAGGTGGTCAGCGACCGGAATTCGTGCTCGCCGTGGAAGAGACCGGCGATGGATTTGCCAAGGCCGGCATCATCAAGGACGCCGGCGACGACCCCGACGTTACCCATGGCGCGCTGATCATCAGCTGCGTGCGGCGCGGCGTGCCCGGGAGCGGCATCGTTTACAGGGCCGGGCGGGGGGTCGGCACGGTGACCCGACCAGGCCTGCCCCTGCCGCCCGGCGAACCGGCCATCAATCCCATGCCGCGCAAGATGATCGCCCAGGCGATTGCCGAAGTGGCCGGGACGGAGGGCGATTTCGAGGTGGAGATCTCGGTTGCCGACGGCGAGAAGATGGCCGAAAAAACGCTGAACGGTCGGCTCGGCATCGTGGGCGGCATCTCGATCCTCGGCACGACGGGGATCGTCATTCCGTTTTCCTGCGCGTCCTGGATCCATTCCATCTGGCGCGGTATCGATGTCGCCCGGGCCGCCGGTCTTCCTCATGTCGCCGGCTCCACCGGGAGCACCACGGAACTGGCGGTCGCGGATCATCACGGCCTGCCGGAAATCGCGCTGATCGATATGGGCGATTTCGTCGGCGGGATGCTCAAATACCTGCGCGACCATCCGCTGCCGAAGGTGACGGTGGCCGGTGGCGTCGCCAAGATGACCAAGCTCGCCCAAGGCATGCTGGACGTGCATTCCAAGCGTGGCTTGGCCGATCTGGAGGCCCTGGCCAGGCTTTCGGAAGACGCCGGTGCGGCGCCGGAACTGGTGCAGCGCATCGCTACCGCCAACACGGTGTCCGAAGCCTTCACCCTTGCCGGCGACCAGGGCCTGGCGCTGGGGGACAGGGTGGCGGCGCTTGCCTGGAAGACGGCTGCCAGGGTGCTGTCGCATCCGCAGATCGCGCTGGAGATCCTCGTCTTCGACCGGGACGGCAGGCTCGTCGGCCGCACCGAATTTACGCCTTCCAGTCATTCCGATCCCTTGTCCCTGTCCGAGACCAGCTGATCCCAGCCGGGGCGGAAGCGGCGAACATAGTCGGCGTTGTACAGCTGGCTTTCGACGAAATCCGATGACCCAAGGCCCTTGCCGACGAAGATTAGCGCTGTGCGCTCGACGGGCTCTTGCGACAGCGCCGCCTCGATCGTCGCCAGCGTGCCGCGGATGATGCGCTCCTCTGGCCAGGAGGCGCGCACGACGATCGCCACCGGGCAGTCCGCTCCGTAGAGCGGCGTCAGTTCCTCGACAATCCGGCCGATCGCCTGAATTGCCAGATGGATCGCCAGCGTTGTACCTGTCGCGCCGAGGGCTGCGAGCGTTTCACCCTCGGGCATTTTCGAGGCGCGGCCGGAAACGCGGGTCAGGACCAGGCTTTGGGCGACCTCGGGAATGGTCAGTTCGCGCCGAAGCGCTGCTGCGGCCGCCGCAAACGAGGGGACGCCTGGCGTCATCGTGTAGTCGATGCCGTGCTTTTCCAGCCGGCGGATCTGTTCGGCGACCGCGCTCCAGACCGAGAGATCGCCCGAATGCAGCCGCGCCACATCCTTGCCGGCCTTGTGGGCAGCCAGATATTCCGCCTCGATGGCGTCGAGCGACAGCGAACCGGTATCGACGATGCGGGCGTCCGGGGAGCAGTAGTCCAGCAGTTCCTTCGGCATGATCGAGCCGGCATAGAGGCAGATCGGCGAACGGGCGAGGATATCGCGTCCACGGACGGTGATGAGGTCTGCAGCGCCTGGGCCGGCACCGATGAAGTGGACGGTCATGTCGTTGCTCCCGTTGCGGCGAGCGCGCAGGTGGCGCCGTGCGAGACGATCCGCGGCACGATGATTTCAGACATCTCGCCCGCCGTGGCGAGGGCGGCCGCCTCCGACAGGCTCGACGACTGCGTATGTGCGAGGCTCAGGCGGGAGATGGTCCGGATCCGCGGTTCGGCGGCCAGCAGGTCCTGATCGCCGACGATGTGCAGCGTCAGGCCAAGCCGCGCCGCAAGCTCGATCATGCCGGGCTCGGTCCGCTTGATCTCGCCGGTGGCGAGGGCTGCGACATCCGCGCGGGTGATCTTCGCTTCGATGCAGGCGGCGTCGAGCGCCGACAGCAGATCGTCGGCGGAGGTTCCCTTCCGGCAGCCGAGGCCCGCCACGATCCCGTCAACGACCATCGTCTTCATCCTGTTTGATCCATGTCCACTGGGTCACCGGCATGGCCGGCCTCCAGCCGTTCATCGTCCCGATCGCCGCGGCGCGCGCGACATCGATCCGGACCAGCTGGCCGCCGTGTTTCTGATGGGCGCCCAGAAGAACTGCTTCCATCTCGAGCGTGACGGCGTTCGCAACCAGCCGGCCGCTCGGCTTCAGCGCCCGGATTGCGGTGTCGAGCACACCGGCCTCGCTGCCGCCGCCGCCGATGAAGATGGCGTCCGGCTGCGGCAGGCCGGAGAGCGCCGCCGGTGCCTCACCTTCCACGAGATGAAGTCCCGGAACGCCGAAGGCCGCTGCATTGCGCCGGATGCGTGCGGCACGTTCCGGATGGGCCTCTACGGCGATCGTGCGCATGGAGGGGTGGCTGAGCATCCATTCGATGCCGATCGAGCCGGAACCGGCACCGATATCCCAGAGCAGTTGGCCCCGGCGCGGGCTGAGAGCAGAGAGCGTCAGTGCGCGAATTTCCCGTTTGGTGATCTGCCCGTCATGCTCGAACAGCGCATCGTCCAGGCCGAAACCGAGCGGAAGAACGCGGGCGGTGGCGGCTGCCTTCACCTCCACGGCTACGAGGTTCAGCACATGGACGTCCGTCAGCGCAAACCCGTCTGCCGTTGCCGAGCGGATGCGCTCGGACGGGCCACCGAGCGCCTCGAGAATAGTCAGATGCGAGGGGCCGAAGCCGCTGTCGCGCAGGAGTGCGGCAAGCTCGGCGGGTTCCTTTTCGTCCGAGGTCAGCGCCAGGATACGGCGGCCGGGATGCAGCAGCGGCCGGATGAGGTCGAGCGG
>Ga0065165_1002178_pt1 | contig 17676 bp, 13 predicted proteins | sample AraplaMF_Cvi_mMF_FD_63813 | JGI IMG/M metagenome (GOLD analysis project Ga0065165, IMG submission 63813) | Arabidopsis root microbial communities from the University of North Carolina, USA - plate scrape MF_Cvi_mMF (version 2) (version 3) | ecosystem: Host-associated > Plants > Roots >...
GCGATCTGCGATGCCGAGCAGCTGCCGTTTGTGAGCGATCGCTTCGATCTCGTCAGCGTCGCGTTCGGGCTGCGCAACATGACCCACAAGGACCGCGCGCTGGCCGAGATGTGCCGCGTGCTGCGCCCGGGCGGCCGGCTGCTGGTGCTGGAGTTCTCGAAGGTGGCCAAGCCGCTGGAGAAGTTCTACGACTGGTATTCGTTCAAGGCGCTGCCGCAGATCGGCAAGCTGGTGGCCGGCGATGCCGACAGCTACCGCTACCTCGCCGAATCGATCCGCATGCATCCCGACCAGCAGACGCTGAAGGCGATGATGAAGACTGCCGGTTTCGGCCACGTCGACGTGCACAACCTCAGCGCCGGCATCGTCGCGTTGCACGTCGGCATCAAATGTTGAGCTGACGCTCGCTGCCGCCCCCCTGTTCACGGGGGTGGGCCCCCGTTTAGAGGATTGGGGGCCAGTCCACCTGTACTGACAATCCGCGCCATCTGCTTGCGTCCCGCGCAGCACGCCGAAGAGATCGGCGGCACCCCCCGGGAGGCAGTTCTGAAGGATGAGCGTCATGTTGAAGGTGTTTCAGTTGCATGTCTCGGTGGCCACCCTGTTCGGGATGATCGCCGACGGACTGCTGTGCTTCTTCGCCATCGTGCTGGCCGCCTCGTCGGTCCACATCCTGCCCGGCGTGCAGGACGCGCCGGCCGGCCTGACGGTCCCCCACCTGTTCCTGTTCGCCAGCGGCTTCGCGATGGTGATGTCGCTGCTGTACGCCTTCGCCGGCCTGTACCGCCCGACCCCGATCGGCTTCGCCGCGATGCTGCGCCGCACGCTGGCCGCGCTGGTCGTCGGCGCCTACGTGACCTACCTGGTGCTCGACAGCATGGCCAACGGCGGCTATGCGGTGCAGATCATGACCTCGGCCGTGCTGTACCTGCTGGTCGGCCTGGTGCTGGTGCGCGGCGCGATGTACCTGATGAGCCGCATGGCCACCATCCCGAAGGTGCTGATCGTCGGCAATGGCGCCGAAGCGCAGAGCGTCGCCAGCGACCTGATGACGATGAAGCGCCTGCGCCGCAACGTCGCCGGCTTCTTCCCGACCGAATCCGACGCCGCCTCCGGCCTGCAGGTCGCCAGCCTGCGCGGCCACCGCGTGTTCTCGCGCGAGCTGTCGATCGAGGACATCGTGCGCGACCACCAGATCGACGAGGTGATCGTCGCGGTGCGCGAACAACGCGGCGGCGGCGTCCCGATGGACCAGCTGCTCGCCTGCCGCATCCGTGGCGTGCCCATCGTCGACCTCGCCGGCTTCTACGAGCGCGCCAAGTCCGAGGTGCCGATCGACAGCCTGAAGGCCAGCTGGCTGGTCTACGGCCAGGGCTTCGTGCAGGGCCGCCTGCGCATGGCGCTGAAGCGCATGTTCGACATCGCGAGCTCGTCGTTCCTGCTGCTGATCGCGTCGCCGGTGATGCTGCTGGCGGTGCTGGCGATCCGCCTCGAAGGGCGCGGCCCGATCATCTACAAGCAGGAGCGCGTCGGCCTCGGCGGCAAGTCGTTCATGTGCATGAAGTTCCGCAGCATGCGCACCGATGCCGAGAAGGACGGCGTCGCGGTCTGGGCCACCAAGAACGATTCGCGCGTGACGCGCGTCGGCGCCTTCATGCGCAAGACCCGCATCGACGAACTGCCGCAGCTGCTGTCGGTGCTGCGCGGCGAGATGAGCATGGTCGGCCCGCGCCCGGAGCGCCCGAGCTTCGTCAAGCAGCTGAAGGAACAGATCCCGTTCTACGACGTGCGCCACAGCATCAAGCCGGGCGTGACCGGCTGGGCCCAGGTGCGCTACAGCTACGGCGCGTCGGTCGACGACGCGCGCCGCAAGCACCAGTTCGACTTGTACTACGTGAAGAACAACTCGCTGGTGCTGGACCTGCTGGTGCTGATCGAGACCGTCAGCGTGGTCCTCTTCCGCGAAGGTGCTCACTGAGCCCCGCAGCGCCGAAACAACAAGGGAATCCGAGAATGAACCTCAAGAAACTGTCGGGATGGGCCGCTGCCGCCGCAATCGGCCTGGTGCTCGCGGGCTGCGGCAGCCTGAGCGGCCTGCCGCCGGCGCCGAAGGTGGCCGAGACGCCGGACCACCGCTACCTGATCGGTGCGCTGGACAGCATCAACATCGTCGTGTGGCGCAATGCCGACCTGTCGTCCACCGTCACCGTGCGGCCCGACGGCCGCATCTCGACCCCGCTGGTCGAGGACGTGCTCGCGGCCGGCCGCAGCCCGGCCGACCTGGCGCGCGACATCGAGGCCAAGCTCGGCAAGTACATCCGCGACCCGGTCGTGACCGTCGTCGTCAACAACTTCCAGGGCTCGTTCTCGGAGCAGATCCGCATCATCGGCGAGGCGACCCGCCCGCAGTCGGTGCCGTACCGCCAGAACATGACACTGCTCGACGTGATGATCCAGGCCGGCGGCCTGACCGAGTTCGCCGACGGCAATGCCGCCGTGCTGGTGCGCGGCACCGAGCAGGGCAAGCAGTACAGCGTGCGGCTGAAGGACCTGATCAAGCGCGGCGACATCTCGGCCAACGTCGACGTCAAGCCCGGCGACGTGATCATCGTGCCGCAGAGCTGGTTCTGATCGATCCGGTTCCGACCGGGGCCATTCCGCCGACGCCCGGCCCCGCAGGTCGCCGGCCCCTCCAGAAGCTTCAAGATGAATGAGTTGACCCGTCAGATCTCGATCGTGCTGCGCACGATCTGGCAGCGCCGCTGGCTGGCGGTGGCCGTCGCCTGGGCCACCGCCGTCGTTCTGGCGCTGCTGGTGTGGGTGATCCCCAACCGCTACGAAGCCACCGCGAAGCTGTTCGTCGACACCCAGTCGGTGCTGAAGCCGCTGATGGCCGGCCTCGCGTTCCAGCCCGATCTCGACCAGCAGGTGCGCATGCTCGCGAAGACGCTGCTGTCGCGCCCGAACATCGAGCGCCTGATGAGCGACCCGGGCGTCGGCCTGGGCACGCTGACCGACCTGAAGCGCGAACAGGCGATCGACCGCCTGAGCGCGCGCATCAAGATCGAGCACAGCGGCGGCAACCTGTACCTGATCAGCTACCGCGACGGCGACCCGAACCGCGCGAAGGCGGTGGTCGACGGGCTGGTCAACCTGTTCATCGATTCCGGCAACGACTCGAAGCAGCGCGACTCGCAGGACGCGAGCCGCTTCATCGACGAGCAGATCAAGGCCTATGAGGTCAAGCTGGTCGAGGCAGAGAACCGCGTGAAGGACTTCAAGCTGCGCAACTTCGGCGTCTCCGGCGTGTCGGGCCAGGACTACTTCGCCCGCATGTCGGCGCTGACCGACGAAGTCGGCAAGCTGCGCATGACGTTGGCCGCCGCCGAGCAGTCGCGCGATGCCTTGAAGCGAGAGCTGTCGAACGAAGAGCCGAACGTGGCGGTCGATGCCCCGACGCCGGCGGTGCCGATGGCGATGCAGACCGAGATCGATTCGCGCCTGGATGCGCAACGCCGCTCGCTCGACGACCTGCTGCGCCGCTACACCGATGCGCACCCCGACGTGGTCGCGGCGCGCCGGATGATCGGCCAGCTGGAGGCGCAGAAGCGCCAGCAGGAGGCCGAGCGCGCGAAGGCGGCGGCCAAGAACGGCGGCCGCGTCGCGTCGTCGAACCCGGTGTACCAGCGCCTGCGCATTGCGCTGGCCGAGGCCGAAGCCAATGTCGCGTCGCTGCGCAGCCAGCTCGGCGGCCAGCAGGAGCGCCTCGACCAGGTCAAGGCCACCGCGAGCCGCGTGCCGCAGGCCGAGGCCGAACTGGCACAGCTGAACCGCGACTACGACATCATGCGCAAGCAGTACGACATGCTGGTGTCGCGCCGCGAGGCGGCGTCGCTCGGCCTGAAGATCGACCAGTCGAAGAGCATGGCCGAGTACCGCCTCGTCGAGCCGCCGCGCGTGCCGGCCAAGGCCGCGTTCCCGGACCGCACCGTGCTCGCGGTGGTCGCGATGATCCTCGCGCTGGCCGCCGGCGGCGCGGCCGCGTTCGGCATGGGCAAGCTCTACCCGACCTTCGACACGCAGGAGGCGCTGCAGGCCTTCGCGAAGCGCCCGGTGCTGGGTACCGTGTCGCGCCATCTGTCGCTGGCCGCCGAGCGCGCGCAGCGCTTCGACCTCATCCGCCTGTCCGGCGCGATGGTGGTGTTCATGGCCCTGAACGTGACCTGGATCGTCCTGCTCGCCGGCGGCATCCAGCCCCACTAGGCATGGACCACCCCCGAAACGCCTTCGGCGTCTCCCCCTCCAGGGGGCGCCGCCAGCGGCCCGGCGAAGCCGGTTCCGCGGCGTCCGCTGGATGGCCACGGCGGCTTGCGCCGCGTGGGTCAGCCGGGTCGAACTGGTCGATTGAAACCCGGATCACTGCCTCATCATGAGCATCATCGAACAAGCCACCCGTCGCCTCGAGGAACTGCGCCGCGCCGGCATCGACGTGCCGAGCTGGGCGCCGAACGCCACCGAGCCCGGCTTCGGTCCTGTCACTGGCGCCGGCACCGCGACGCTGCCGGCCGGCCTCGCGCCGCAGGCACCGGCTGCACGCGCCCCGGTCGCCGAACCCATCGAGCTCGCGCCGCGCACCGTCGCCCGGCCGACGCGCGCCGACCGCGCGCCGACCAACGCCCGCTCGCGCGAGGTGCAGATCGACCTGCGCCGCCTCGCGGCCGAAGGTTACCTGACGCCGGACGATCCGCGCATGGGCCTCGCCGAGGAGCTGCGCGCCGTCAAGCGGCCGATCATCGAGCATGCGCAGGCGGCCCGCGAGGCCGGCAAGGCCGGCGGCAACCTGATCTTCGTGACCAGCGCGCTGCCGGGCGAGGGCAAGACCTACAACGCGATCAACCTCGCGATGAGCATCGCGATGGAGGTCGACCATTCGGTGCTGCTGGTCGATGCCGACGTGGTGCGGCCGTCGGTGATGTCGCGCCTGGGCGTCGAGGCCGAACTCGGCATGCTGGACGTGCTGACCAAGCCGTCGCTCGACCTGTCCGAGGTGCTGATGCGCACCAACATCCCGAAGCTGTCGCTGCTGCCGGCCGGCCGTCCGACCGACCAGTCGACCGAGCTGCTGGCCAGCGTCGCGATGGAACGGCTGCTGGCCGACCTGGCCGATCGCTACTCGGACCGCATCGTGATCTTCGACGGCCCGCCGCTGCTGGCCACCAGCGAGTCGCGCGTGCTGGCCGCCCGCATGGGCCAGGTGCTGATGGTGGTGCAGGCGCAGAAGACCGCGCAGAGTTCGGTCGCGCGCGCGTTCGCCGATGTCGAGGCCTGCGAGACCGTGTGGTGCGTGCTGAACAAGGCCACCAGCCAGCGCGCGTCTGCCGGCTACGAACGCTACCCTCAATACCGCCGGACTTGAACGACGTGCGCGCCAGCCGACGGATCCTCCGCCCCACCGGCCCCACCGGCCCCGCCCGTGCCCTGCTGGCAGCGCCGCTGCTGGGCTGCGCGTTCGGCGCGTGGGGGCAGTACGCCGGCGCACCGGTGGTGGCACCCGGCACGCCGGGCACGGCCGCCACCGCCGCACCGGCCGGCACCGGCGCGTTCGGCAGCATCTCGGCGCCGTCGGCCGCCGCCGCGGCGTCGGCCCCGGCCGGCCCGCCGCCGGCCACGCGCGTGCAGTTCGCGATCGATTCGCGGCTGGTCCACACCGACAACGCGACGCCCGACCTCGGCGTCAAGCAGAGCGACACGGTGCTCGAGGTGCAGCCGTCGGTGGTGTTCGAGCGTCGCGGTCCGCGCATCACGCTGAGCGGCAATGCGGCCGTCAGCGGGCTGAGCTACCTGAACGACAGCCAGCCGGCGCGGCTGCTGCCGCGCGCCCGCGTCGACCTCGCGTCGAAGCTGGTCGAGGACTGGGCCTACTTCGACGCCTGGTACCGCATCGACCCGACCTTCGACGACCCGTACGCGACGCGCCCGGAAGCCGCCACCTCGTACAAGCTGGAGCCGCGCCGCCGCTACGAGCTGAGCCCGTACCTGATGCACCGCTTCAACGAGCTCGATTCGATGCTGGCGCGCGTCGACTACACGCATGCGCGGATCACCGACTTCCTGACCAAGCAGACCCGAACCACCAAGGGCCTGGACAAGATCGTTTCGTACGAGCGCGCGCCGCGCAGCTTCGGGCTGCAGATCGAAATCAAGGCGCACGACGAGAGCGACGACTTCACGCAGGGCCAGACGCTCAGCACGCGCGAGGCGCGGCTGTGGCTGAACTGGCAACCGCAGCCGCAGCTGGTGCTGGGCATCGTCGGCGGGCGCGAGAAGACCTCGCTGCTGGCGGACACGCCGACCGACACGCTGTACGGCGGCCGCGTGACCTGGCGGCCCGACGAGCGCAGCAACCTGCGCGTGACGGTCGAGCACCGCTACTTCGGCAACGGCTGGGACGCCGTCTACGCCCACAACTCGGCGACCACGACGATCGGCCTGCAGGCCAGCCGCACGGTGTCGAGCCAGGGCATCCCGGACAACAGCGTGCTGCCGCCCGGCAGCGCGTCGCCGGTGCCGGTGGGCGGCGGCATCAACCCGGCCGCACTGTATTCGGTGGTGGCGCAGCTGCGCGAGAGCGCCGGCTTCCAGGCCGCGTTGCAAGGCCGGCGCAACCGCATCTACCTGCAGGTCGGCTACCTGAAGCAGCAGGCGCTGCAGATGGCCGGCCAGACCAACATCCCCGACCCGTCGTACGACACCGAGCAGAAATCGGCGTCGCTCGGCTGGGACTACAAGCTCGGGCCGCTGACCACGCTGACGGTGATCGGCGACGGCTCGCGCATCGAAGGGCTGGGCGGCACCAACCTCGGCCGCTACACGACGCAGTATTCGCTGCGCGTCGAGGGCTCGCGCACGCTGTCGCCGCACACCACGGCCACCGTCGGCGCGCGCCGTCTCACCGTCAAATCCAACAGCACGACGCTGACCTCGGTCGATCTCGACGGCGAGACGGCCATCTACGCCGGGCTGCGCTACAAGTTCTAAACCTCCCATGTACGAGTCCCATTTCGGCCTCAGCGGCCCACCCTTCCAGCTGAACCCGGACCCGGCGTTCTATTTCGACAGCCGCGGCCACAGCAATGCGCTGGCCTACCTGAAGTTCGGCGTGCACCAGGGCGAGGGCTTCATCATCGTCACCGGCGAGATCGGCGCGGGCAAGACCACGCTGGTGCGCACGCTGCTCGAAGGGCTGGACGCCGACAACGTCGTGGCGGCGCAGGTGGTCAGCACCCAGCTCGAATCGGGCGACCTGCTGCGCGCCATCCTGACCGCCTACGGCGTGCCGACCGCCGGGGCGTCGAAGGCGCACCTGATCGCGAGCCTCGAAGGCTTCCTGACCGCGCTGGCCGCGAAGGGCCGGCGCGCGCTGCTGATCGTCGACGAGGCACAGAACCTGAAGCACGAGGCGGTCGAAGAGCTGCGCATGCTGTCGAACTTCCAGCTCGGCAACCATGCGCTGCTGCAGAGCTTCCTGATCGGCCAGCCCGAGCTGCGCACGCTGCTGCAGTCGAAGTCGATGGAGCAGCTTCGCCAGCGCGTGATCGCGTCGTGCCACCTCGGCCCGCTCGACCAGACCGAGACGCGCGCCTACATCGAGCACCGGCTGCACCGCGTCGGCTGGAAGGATTCGCCGTCGTTCAGCGACGACGCGTTCGATGCGATCCACCGCTGGACCGGCGGCGTGCCGCGCCGCATCAACCGGCTGTGCAACCGGCTGTTCCTCGCGGCCTTCCTGTCGGGCAAGGACGCGATCGCGGCCGAGACGGTCGACCAGACCGCCGGCGAGCTGCGCAGCGAGATCGGCGAACTGGCCGACGTGCCGATGCTGATGTCGAGCGTGGCCCATCCCGGCCGGCCCGACGTGACGATCCCGCCGAACCCGTCGATGCCGGTGCTGGACGCCGCGGTCGATTTCGGCGCGGCCGGCAGCGGCATCGGCAGCAACGCGAGCCTCGGCGTGGTGCAGCGCTCGCGCAGCGGCAGCAAGCTGCAGCGCCCGCTGCTGTGCGTGGTCGACACCCGCACCGATTTCCTGAAGATCGGCGCGCTGTCGCGCGTGCTCGAAGAGTACGGCGACCTGCCGCCGGTGATGGCGGTGCAGCCGGGCACCGAAGAGGGCCTGGCGATCGGTGCGGCCGGCGCCGCGGTGCTGCCGCTGCCGAAGATGGAGATCCACCTCGGCATCGGCTCGATCGGCGTCGCGCACGGTTCGGCCGCGGCGCTGACGCGCTTCGACGAGGTGCTGGCCGAGTTCATGCCGAGCGCGGTGCTGGCGGTCGGCAAATCGGATGCGGTGCTGATGTGCACGCTGCTCGCCAACAAGCGCGGCGTGCCGGTGCTTCGGCTCGACGCCGGCCAGCGCAGCACCGGCGGCGGCAGCAGCGCCGAGATGAACGGCGTGCTGATCGACCGCGTGGCCGACGCGCTCTACACCAACAAGCTGCTGACCTACTACACGCTGTACCGCGAAGGCATCCCGTCGGACCGGGTGCATTGCGTCGGCAGCCTCGCGGCCAACCTGCTGCACTTCGGGCTGCCGCATGCGGTGCCGCCGCTCGAATCGTTCGCCCGCGCCAAGCTGTCGCCGGTGGTGCTGAACGACCCGCGCGGCTTCGGGCTGGTGAGCCTCGCGCTGCAGCCCAAGGCCATGGACGAGCTGCTGCCGATGCTCGCGACGCTGGGCCGCGAGCTGCCGCTGGTGTGGCCGCTGCGCGAGGATGCGCTGGTCGCGTTGAAATCCACCGGGCAGGAGGCGCGGCTGGCCGATTCCGGCGTCATCGTGATGCCGGCGCAGGGCTACCTCGAAGAGATCGGGCTGCTGCAGCAGGCGCGCTGCCTGATCGCCGGCAGCGAAGGCGAGCTGGTCGAGGAAGCGGTGACGCTCGGCGTGCGCAGCATCACGCTCGGCAACGACCGCAGCGGCATGCCGGTGGCCGATCCGTCGAGCATCGTCGTCGGCCGCAACGTCGAGCAGGCGCTGAAGGCCGTGCGCGAGATCCTGCTGACCGAATCCACGCGGGTCGACGTGCCCGAGTACTGGGATGGCGGCACCGCCAGCCGCATCGCCAAGCACCTGCGCAGCTGGTTGCCGGCGTCGATGCGCGTGTCGACCGCGCGCGCTGCCGAATCCGTCCGCTGAATGTCCGTGCCGAGCCGATGAACATCCCGAATCCGACCCCCGCCCCGATCACCAACGCGCTGACCGTCGACGTCGAGGACTACTTCCAGGTCTCGGCGCTGGCGCCGTTCATCGCGCGCGACCGCTGGGATTCGATCCCGTGCCGCGTCGAGGCGAACGTCGACCGGCTGCTGAACCGCTTTGCCGACAACCACGCGAAGGCCACCTTCTTCACGCTCGGCTGGATCGCCGAGCGCTACCCGCAGGTGGTGCGCCGCATCGTCGCCGACGGCCACGAGCTGGCGAGCCACGGCTACGGACACCAGCGGGCCAGCGAGCTGTCGCGCGAGGCGTTCGCGCAGGACGTGACGCGCGCCAAGCGCATCCTCGAAGACATCGCCGGCGTGCCGGTGATCGGCTACCGTGCGCCGAGTTTCTCGATCGGGACCGACAACCTGTGGGCCTTCGACGTGCTGAAGGAAGCCGGCTATGTCTACAGCTCCAGCGTCTACCCGGTGCAGCACGACCACTACGGCATGCCGGACGCGCCGCGCTTTCCGTACCAGGTGCGCGACGGGCTGACCGAGCTGCCGATCACGACGGTGCGTGCGCTCGGGCGCAATCTGCCGGCGGGCGGTGGCGGCTACTTCCGCTTCGCGCCGTACAGCGTGTCGCGCTGGGCGATCGACCGCTTCAACCGCGACGAGCGCGCGCCGGCGATCTTCTACATGCACCCGTGGGAGATCGACCCGCTGCAGCCGCGCGTGCCCGGCCCGGGACTGAAGACGCGCTTTCGCCACTACGTGAACCTGCACCGCACCGAGGGGCGGCTGGAGCGCCTGCTGGGCGATTTCCGCTGGGGGCGGATGGACCAGGTTTTCAACATCGCCCGCTGACAGGGCCGAACACAAGCCCGTTCGGACTGAGCTTGTCGAAGGCCTGCGCCGTGGCACCCACCCCCCGACAGGCTCAGGTCCTTCGACAAGCTCAGGGCGAACGGACACGGTGAGGCGATGCGCTCCCTCCTGACCGACCTCGTTCACCTGCTGCTCGCGATGCCGCTGTACGTGCTGCTCGGCCTCGCCTGGGCGACGTGGCGCGCGTACCGCACGAAGGCGGGCCGCTGGCATCGGTGGCGCCACGCACTGGCGCTGCTGTGGGGCATCGTCTACGCGATCTCGATCCCCGCGACCGCGAACACGCTGCTCGCGCACCTGGAAGCCTGGTGGCCGGTCCCCACCGATGCACAGCTGCAGGCCCTGCCCGGCGCCGACGGCCCGCGCATGCTGGTGCTCACGGCCGGCTGGTTCCGCAAGACCGACACCGGCTACCGCGTCGTGATGGGCGCGCCGAGCTGGGAGCGCACCGAGAAGGCGGTCGAGCTGCACCAGCGCTTCGGCGGCCGGCTGATGTTCGCCGGCGCGCCGCTGCCCGACGGCTCTGACTCGGTCGCGCAGCACATGGCGGCGGCTGCGCAGCGGCTGGGCGTGCCGGCATCGGCGATCGGCGTCGAGACGAAATCCATCAACACCCACGAGAACCTGCTGTTCAGCGAGCGGCAGTTCGGCCTGCGCGCGCAGGGCAGGGTGTTGCTGCTGACCAGCGCGATCCACCTGCCGCGTTCGGTGGCCGCGGCGCATGGCGTCGGGCTGGACGTGCTGCCGTATCCCTGCGATTTCCGCGCCGACACCGCGCTGAAGTGGCAGCATTTCGTGCCCAGCAACGAAGCGCCCGGTGCGCTCGAGGAGGTGCTGCATGAGTGGCTTGGTCTCGCGATGTACGCGCTTCGCGGTTGGCTGTAGCGCGGCGCTGATCGGGGCGCTGGTGGGCGCGGCCACCGCGCACGCGCAGCCGCGCAGCTTCGTCGTCGCGCCCGACGGCACCGACCGCGCGGTGGGCACGCTCGACGCGCCGCTGCGCACGCTGGATGCCGCGGTGCAGCGCGTCAAACCTGGCGACACCATCGAGTTGCGCGCCGGCACCTACGACGGCGCGGTCGTCCGCAACCCCGGTACCGAAGACGCGTGGATCACGCTGCGCGCGCATGCCGGCGAGCGCGCGGTGATCCAGGGCACCGGCCGCGGCCCGGCGATCTACTTCTACCACCGCACCTGCGACGAAGAGGCGCCGAAGGGCACGGTGTGCCAGCCGATGTACTGGGAGGTGCGTGGCCTGGAAGTGCGCGGCAGCGCCGACGGGCAGGAGGAGGGCTACACGGTGAAGATCGACACGCCGCGGGTGCGCCTTGTCGACAACGACCTGTGCTGCTCGCGGGCCGACGTGGTGAAGCTGGTGCGCACCGCCGACGACGTGGAGATCCTGCACAACCGCATCCACCACCCGGCCGCGAAGATCGGCGACAACGCGCAGGGGGTCGACATCGTCGGTGCCGACCGCACGCGCGTGGCCTTCAACCATGTGCACGACATCCCGTCGATCGGCCTGTATGCGAAGGGCAATTCGAGGAACACCGTGTTCGAGTTCAACCGGGTCGAGCGGGTGTGGTCGAACGCGATCATGCTGGGCCAGGAGACCGACGACGACCGGCTGGTCGACGGCCCGTACGAGACCTACGACGGCGAGATCCGCGACAACGTGGTCAGCGAGGTCGGCTGGGCCTGTCTCGCGACTTCGTCGTCATGGAAACCGCGCATCCACCACAACACCTGCTGGAACACCGGGCAGCTGACGCATGGGTCGGTGCTGGTGTCGAACGAATCGGAGATCCACCAGGGTGGCACCGATGTGGCGATCACCAACAACCTGATCGTCGGCGGCTCGAAGCTGCCGTTCATCCGCATCACGTCGGACGCGATGAGCGATGCGCGCACGCTGGTGATCGACCGCAATGTCTACGCGACGCGCAGCGGTGCGCCGGGGCTGTTCAGCTGGGAGGACAAGCGGGTCGAGAAGGTCGGGCTGGAACGCTGGCGCGAGGCGACCGGGCTGGACCGGCACAGCGTCGTGCTGCCGTCGGCGGACGGGTGGTTCGTCGATACGACGTCGCTGCAGCCGAAGCCGGGCGGGCCTGGGTGGGACGCGAAGCTGGCGGACGATGTGCAGCCGTTGAAGGCGGGGTGCCCGCCGAGGGCGAAAGTGGGGGCGAGGTTGCCGTGTCCGGCGGAGGTGGTGGGACCGCGGCCGTGAGGGTCGCTGGCGTGCTTCAGGCGGGGCGTGGCGCTGTCTTGATGACATGCCCGAGGATCACCTGGCCCTTCAGGAGCGTCGTGAAGCTCCAGGCCGACTGAAGCCCGTTGAGCAGGGAGAGCCGTGCTGCGTCCGCTTCCTGTTCGATGCCTTCGGCCAAGGGGCACGAGTCAGGTCCGAAATCCATGTCGGTGCGGACTGTCTTGCACCAGGACGAGAGTGCCGATTCCTTGTCGTCGGCGCGGGTCTGCGAGACATAGGTTCCACCGCCGTACTCGAGCACGATGGTGTAGAGGCTCATCGTTCGTGCTTCGGGGACTGCCGCTGCAGGAGGCGTTGTCGTCGTCATGGGAGGTTCCGGGTGAGGAGGATCGACTCGCGCCATCACACCCTCTCTACGACCAAGGACGACTGCTCAGACGACGTGGCCGGACGATTACAAGCGAAGCAAAGGGCTGTGCCAAGAGGGTTCGCCGCCGGTATTTGCTGAAGGTACATCTGTACAGGCAGCCCTCGGTGCCGGACGACATCGCTGCGGCCGAAAGTAGGCGATCCGGGGTCGGATGACCGCGCCAAGAGGGTTTGGCGCAGACCACGGCGCGAAGTACATCTGTGCCAGCGCCGAAGTACGATCCCGCTCCTCACTCCCTGGAAGCGACGATGAATGCGCAGTGGATCGCAGTGGCCTACGGCGGCTTGAGCGCGATCACGTTCGTGGTCTACGCGATCGACAAGTCGGCGGCACGCCGCCGAGGGCCTCGCACGCCGGAGCGCACTTTGCACCTGCTGTCCCTCGCCGGTGGCTGGCCGGGCGCGTTGCTCGCGCAGCGGTGGCTGCGCCACAAGTCCGCCAAGGCGTCGTTCCGCCGCGTGTTCTGGCTGACGGTCCTCGTCAACCTGTTCGGCGTCGTGGCACTGTGCTGGGCGTTGCGCCCCCACCTCTCCGGATGAACGAAGGGATCAGTCCCCAGATGACGACGCCGGCTTCGCCGACGACTGCAGCTTCTCCCCGCCTCGCTTCATCACCTCGCCGGTCTTGTCGACGCCCTTGCGGACGAACTCGCCGGTCTTCTCCGCGCCCTTCTGCACCGCGGCCCCGGTGACCTCGGCCGCATGCTTCACCGCATGCCCGGTCTTGGTGGCCGCCGTCGAGGCCGCATGACCGACGGCCGAGGCCGCGCGGTCGATCTTCGACGGCTCTTCATCGGCACGGGCCGCGGTCGCGGCGCCGGCCAGCAGGGCCGCCGACCACAAGATGGTGCGCAGGGCGTGGGTCATGCTGTCGCTCCTCGATGCATCGTTCGGCGACCGGTCGATCAACCGATCACTTCCGGCCATTCGGTGTGGAACATCGTGCCTTCCGGCTTGTCGATGCGCTCGTAGGTGTGCGCGCCGAAGAAGTCGCGCTGCGCCTGCAGCAGGTTGGCCGACAGCCGCGCCGAGCGGTAGCTGTCGTAGTAGCCGAGCGACGCGCTGAACGCCGGCACCGGGATGCCGTTCGTCACCGCCAGCGCCACCGTCTCGCGCCAGTTCTGCTGCGTGCGGTTCAGCAGCTCCTTGAAGAACGGGTCGAGCATCAGGTTGGTCAGCTGCGGGTTGCCGCGGTACGCGTCGGTGATGCGGTTCAGGAAGCGCGCGCGGATGATGCAGCCGCCGCGCCAGATCGCGGCGATGCGGCCCAGGTCGAGCCCCCAACCCTTCTTCTCGCCCATCGTCTTCATCAGGTCCAGCCCCTGCGCATAGCTGATGACCTTCGACGCATACAGCGCGTCGTGCACCTTCGCGACCAGCTGCGCCTTCACCGGCGACAGGTCGACCTCCGGGCCCTTCAGCTCCCTGCTCGCGGCCACCCGCTGCTTCTTCTGCGACGACAGCACGCGCGCCTCGACGGCCGCGTTGATCGTGCTGATGACCACCGCGTTCTCGGCCGCGTTCAGCAGCGTCCACTGGCCGGTGCCCTTCTGGCCGGCCTTGTCGAGGATCAGCTCGACGATCGGCTTGCCGGTCTCGGCATCGACCTGCTCCAGTGCCTTGCCGGTGATCTGGATCAGGTAGCTCTGCAGCTCGCCTTCGTTCCACTGGTTGAAGATCGCCGCCATCTCCTGCGTCGTGAAGCCGGCGGCCTTGAACAGGCTGTAGGCCTCGCAGATCAGCTGCATGTCGCCGTACTCGATCCCGTTGTGGATCATCTTCACGTAGTGGCCGGCGCCGCCCGGGCCGATGTGGATCACGCACGGCTCGCCGTCGACCTTGGCCGAGATGGCCTCGAAGATCGGCTGCATCACCTCCCAGGTCGACAGCGGCCCGCCGGGCATGATCGACGGGCCCTTGCGCGCGCCCTCTTCACCGCCGGAGACGCCGGCGCCGATGAAGCGCAGGCCCTTGCTGGTGAGGTACGCATCGCGCCGCTCTGTGTCGGTGTAGAGGCTGTTGCCGCCGTCGATCACGATGTCGCCGGGCGACAGCAGCGGGATCAGCTGCTCGATCACCGCATCGACCGGCGCACCGGCCTTCACCATGATCTGGATCTTGCGCGGCGTGGCCAGGCTCTCGACGAAGGCCTCGAGCGTCGCGGCGCCGACCAGCTTCTTGCCCGGGTGGCGGGCGACGAATTCGTCGGTGACCGCCGTCGTGCGGTTGAACACGCTGACCTGGAAGCCGTGGCTTTCCACGTTCAGCACCAGGTTCTGGCCCATCACGGCCAGGCCGATCAATCCGAAATCGCTTTTCATGGTGACGTTGGCGCGCGGCCCGAAGACGTTGTGAATGGCGGCCATTTTGACGCCATTCGCGCTGCCCTGGCCGGCTCAAGGTTTCGGCCACATCCGGTCGATCCAGTCCGACCACACCTTCAGCCGCGCCGGGTCGGCCCCCATCTGGGTCGCCTTCCACAGCCCGTACTGCTCGGTCTGCTCGGTGGTGGCACGGTAGTTCACCTGGTTCATGAAGTAGCTGCCGTCGGCCGCCTGGCCGAGCGGCGTGCGCTGCGCGTCCAGGCAGTAGCGGAAGCCGGCCCACGGCTCGGGCTCGCCGAGCTGGCTGTTGTCAGGGTCGCAGCGGCGCCAGGCCGACGCCGCGGTCTGCGAGTACAACGCGTTGAACTGGCTGATCGCGCCGTTGACCACGCGCGGGTACAGCCCCGGCGACAGCTCGTCGAGGAAGCGGTACTTGCTCTGCGCCTTGCCGTTGTTCGACGCGGTGTCGATGAAGTTGGCCACCGCCAGGTGCTTGGCGACCTGGCCGCGGCCGTAGCGGCCGCGGTTGGCGAACAGGTCGGGCTGCGCCGGGTCGTACAGCACGATGCCGTTGTTGACATACTGCGCCGACTTGATGCGCGCCTGCAGCAGCCGCACGTAATGCGTGTCGTTGGCCGCCTTGGCCGCCGGCGTCGCGGTGCCGACCTTCATGCCCAGGTAGTCGTCGAAGGCCGTCAGGTACGGCCAGTCCATCGAGAAGTTGACCCAGTCGCTCTGCCCCCCCGGGTTCACCGACATCTGCAGCTGGTACCACTGGTTGGTGCGGTAGTACGAGCCGACGATGTTGCCGGCCTCCCATGCGTCATACCACTCGCGGGTGATCTTGCCGGTGCTGTCGGTGTCCTGCTGGTACACCATGTGCGGCGCGAGGAAGAACAGGCTGACGCTGTTGAACGGCCAGCCGTGCGCTTCGCCGCGGCCCTTCCAGGCGCCGGTGGAGGCGTCCTTGTCGCCGATGAACCACTGCTGGTTGCCTTCGAGGCCGTAGACCTGGGCCATCTCCCACTGCTTCACCGCGTTCCAGTGCAGCATGCTGGCCACCGAGCGCTCGATGAAGGCGTTGGTCGTGAAGGCCGCCGGGTTCGTCGCCGTGGTCGCCGCCGACGCCAGCTTCTGCAGGTTGGCCGCGCCGACCTGCGCGCCGTACTGGCCGCTGGCCGCGATGTGGTTGCCGCGGCCGCCGCCGAGGTAGTTGTAGCCCTCCCAGCCGGCCTGCGTGAACATGGCCTTGGCCTGCACGCGCTCGTCGACCTTCAGGTGGCTCCAGTCGCCGTGCACGCCGTTCGGGTTCTTGTGCGCGGTCAGCCACGCGAGCAGCGCCTTGTACTTGCCGTTCGGGTCTTTCTTGCCGTCGGCCGCGCTGAACTTCGCGCCGGCCTCGAACGAGCCTTCGGTGGTGGTCGGCCACACGTCGTACGGGTGGGTCGTCGGCAGCCAGGCGTTCCAGTCAGGGAACTGCATCGGGATCTGCATCTCGCGCGCGTTCATCGTCGCGGCCGGGTCCATCACCTTGTCGACCTCGGCCTGCGTGACGCTCAGCGCGCCGGCGAGGGGCTTGCCGAACAGCGCCTTGGTGGCGTCGGTCGCGTTGTCGAGCACCGCTTCCAGCCCGGCGCCGGCGGCCCACTGCGTCTCGCAGCCGATGCCGCTGCAGTCCAGGCCCGGGCCCGGCTGGTACGGCGGGTTCCACGGCCGCGCCTTCGCGGCATGCGGCACGTCCTGCAGCGTGTAGCGCAGGAAGGCGGCGATCTGCCTGCCCTGCGCTTCGCTCAGGCCGTGGTAGCGGCTGCGCTGCACGATCGCGTTGTTCGAGTAGTTGAAGTACTGCAGGTCGCGGCCGTCTTCCGCATGGCACGACGAGCAGGCCGCCTGCAGCTTGCGGCTGACCAGCGGCGACTTGGCCAGCGCACCGCGCGCGCTCCACAGCGCACGGCCGGGCTCGACGTCGCCGGTCAACGCCCTGCCGGCGTTCTTCTCGACCAGCGGGTCGACGCGCACCACCGGGTTGCTCGCGAGGCTGGCATCGGCATCGTTGCGCAACTGCAGGTCGAGGACGCGGAAGCCGTTGCTCTCGCCGTCGGTGCCGTTGAAGCGGAACTGGATGCGGTTGCCCTTCGGCCACGCGACCAGGCGCGCGCGCGTCGCGGTGTCGAGCGCGAGCGTGATGCGGGTCGTGAAGAAGCCGCCGTTGACGCCGCCGTGGACGCGTTCGTTGTCGGCCAGCGTGACGGTCTGGTCGGTGATGTCGACCCATGGCACCTGGGCCTCGCCGGCGGCGTCGGCGCCGCCGAGCACGCGCAGGCTGGCCTTGACCTTCGGCGGCGTCGCGTTCAGCGCCTCGAACTCGGGGGCGCCATAGAAGCCGCAGCGGTGGCACAGCAGGTAGAGCCTGGTGGCGGACGCGAGCTTGCTGCTGTCGAGGTCGAGCCGGGTCTCGACGACCAGCGGCGCTTTCGGCGAGCCGTCGCCGAGCACTTCGATCGGCAGCGTCAGCGCTGCGGGTTGGGCGGGCGCCGGTGCCGGGGAGGGCGCCGGTGCGGGCGACGGAGCCGGTGCGGGAGCAGGCGCCGGCGAGGGGGATGGCGCGGGCGCTGGGGCCGG
>Ga0065165_1002179_pt1 | contig 17666 bp, 19 predicted proteins | sample AraplaMF_Cvi_mMF_FD_63813 | JGI IMG/M metagenome (GOLD analysis project Ga0065165, IMG submission 63813) | Arabidopsis root microbial communities from the University of North Carolina, USA - plate scrape MF_Cvi_mMF (version 2) (version 3) | ecosystem: Host-associated > Plants > Roots >...
TCGCACCAGCTGCGCGTGCACCTGCTGTCGATCGGCCACCCGATCGTCGGCGATGCGCTGTATGCGCCGCCCGATGCCCTTGCGAAGGCGCCGCGATTGCTGCTGCACGCACAATCGCTGCAGCTGGCGCACCCGGCCGATGGCCGCACGCTGCGCTTCCACAGCCCCGCTCCGTTCTGATCCGCCCTCCTTCCCGATGCGCGAACCCGTCGAACTCGCCAAGTCCTACCGCCTGCTGAACCACGGGCCGACCGTGCTGGTCAGCTCGGCCCATGCCGGGCAGCGCAACGTGATGGCCGCTGCCTGGTCGATGCCGGTCGATTTCGACCCACCGAAGGTCGCGGTCGTGATCGACAGGAACACCGCCACCCGCGCGCTCGTCGAGGGCTCGGGCAGCTTCGCGCTGAACGTGCCGACGCGCGCGCTGGCGGCCGCCACGCTCGCGGTCGGGGGCATCTCGGCGCGCGAACTGCCGGCCGGGCGCGACAAGTTCGACACCTTCGGGCTGACCACCTTCGCGGCGAGCCGCATCGACGCGCCGCTGCTCGACGGCTGCGCCGCCTGGCTCGAATGCCGCGTGCTCGGCGAGCCGCGCATCCAGCAGCAGTACGACCTGTTCATCGGCGAGGTGGTCGCCGCCTGGGCCGATCCGCGCCTGTTCGCCGATGGCCACTGGCGCGACGACCCCGCCGGGGCCGAGGACCGCACGCTGCACTACATCGCCGGCGGCCGCTTCTTCAGCACCGGCGAGCCGTTCGACGCGACCGCGACGCCTGCCCGTACCATCTGAGCCTCTCCGCACCTGCCCGAGGCCACGATGTCCCTGCTGCGCCCGCTGCTGCTCTGCCTGCTCGTCGCCCTCGCCGGCTGCGCCGCCGCGCCACCTGTCCCACCTGTGCCGCGCACGGTGCTCGCGCAGCAGGTGGCCGATACCGAGCGCGCGTTCGCGAAGACGATGGCCGACCGCGACCATGCGGCGTTCACCGGCTTCCTCGCCGACGACACCGTGTTCTTCACCGCCCGCGAGCCGCTGCGCGGCAAGGCCGCCGTCGCCGCGCACTGGAAGCGCTTCTACACCGGCGACAAGCCACCATTCTCGTGGCGGCCCGACCAGGTCGAGGTGCTCGATGCCGGCGACCTCGCGCTGAGCACCGGTCCGGTGCTCGACGCCGACGGCAAGCCGGTCGCGAGCTTCACGTCGGTGTGGCGCCAGGTATCGCCGGGCGTCTGGCGCATCGTGTTCGACAAGGGCTGCAACTGCCCGTGATCCGTCCCACCTCTTCAAGAGTCGTCTCCCCGTGACCACCGTCCCCGCGCTTCCCGTCTCGCTGCTGTCCCTGCCGCCGTTCATGCGCTTCTGGTATGCGCGCGTCGCGGCCACGATGGCCAACCAGATGCTGATGGTGGCCGTCGGCTGGGAGATGTACGAGCTCACCGGCAGCGCCTGGGACCTGGGCCTGGTCGGGCTGCTGCAGTTCCTGCCGGCTCTGCTGCTGACGCTGGTCGCCGGCCACGTCGCCGACCGGTACGACCGCAGCCGCATCCTCGCGCTCAGCATGGGCGTGCAGTTGGCGATCGCCGCGCTGCTCGCCGCGGCCACGCACGGCCACTGGGCGAATCGCGAGCTGCTGCTGGTCCTGTCGATCGCGATCGGCTGCGCGAAGGCCTTCCAGATGCCGGCCCAGCAGGCGATGGTGCCGGTGCTGGTGCCGGCCGAAACGCTGCCGCGCGCGATGGCGTTCAGTTCCGGCGGCATGCAGGCTGCCATCATCGGCGGGCCGGCCCTCGGCGGCTTCATCTACGTGGCCGGGGCCGACGTGGTCTACGCAGTGTGCGCGGCGCTGTTCGCGCTCGGGGCGGTGCTGTTCCTGCGCGTCGGCCACCCGCACGTGCCGCCGCCGAAGGAGCCCGTGACCTTGCGCACCGTGCTGGCCGGCGTCGGCTTCATCTGGAACCGGCCGGTGGTGCTGGGCGCCATCTCGCTCGACCTGTTCGCGGTGCTGCTGGGCGGCGCGACCGCGCTGCTGCCGATCTTTGCGCGCGATGTGCTGCACACCGGGCCGTGGGGCCTCGGGCTGCTGCGCGGCGCGCCGGCGGTCGGCGCGCTCGCGATGTCGGTCGCGCTGACGCGCTGGCCGCTGCAGCGCCGCGTCGGCCACCTGATGTTCGCCGCGGTCGCGCTGTTCGGGCTGTCGACGCTGGTGTTCGCGGTGTCGAAGCTGTTCGTCGTGTCGCTGATCGCGCTGTGGGTCAGCGGCGCGGCCGACATGGTCAGCGTCGTGATCCGGCAGTCGCTGGTGCAGCTCGAGACGCCGAACGAGATGCGCGGCCGCGTCAGCGCGGTCAACTCGATCTTCATCGGCGCGTCGAACCAGCTCGGCGAGTTCGAGTCGGGCGCCACCGCCGCACTCTTCGGGCCGGTCGGCTCGGTTCTGCTGGGCGGCGTCGGCACGCTGCTCGTCGCCGGGCTGTGGATGAAGCTGTTCCCTGCCCTCGCCCAGCGACAACGGCTTACCGGCGATGGATGACCCACCCCCCGAAGCGCCTTCGGCGGGCCCCCTCGGGCTGGCGCCCTCTCCCCCAAAAGGGGCGCCGCCAGCGGCGCGGCAAAGCCGGTTCCGCGGCGGCCGCTTGATCAACTCTCATCGGGGACAATCGCGGCTTGCTCATTGGAATTGCCATGATGTTGTGGATGTTGATCGCGGCGGCCGTGCTCGCCGTGGTGGCCCTCGCGGGCCTGTGGCAGGTTCGGCGCCGCGCGGCGCAACGCCGTGAACTCGCGCCCCTCTCGCTGCCTGGCCTGCCGCAACCGGTGGCCGTCGAACGGCGCTTTCGCGGCGGCGGTGCACCGGCCACCGGCTGGCCGTCGACGCTGGCCAGCATGCAGTTCGACGAGCACTGAACCGCGGACCGTGAAATCCTGCCACCCCTGAAACGGGTGACAAAGCGTGACTTATCCGACATCGCGGTAATACTTCGGCCCCATGACCGAAGCAGCAGCCAACCGCCCCGATTTCATCTACCCCGGCGGTTCGCCGCTGATGCACCCGCCGCTGCGCTTGAACCGGTCGCGGATGTATGGCTTCTTCGTGCATGGCGAGCTGGCGCGGCTGCAGGCCACCGTCGACGAGACGCTGACCGCGGTGGCAGGCGGCACGATGAGCTTCAAGGTGCTGTCGCCGTTCGTGATGTTGACCTTCACGCAGGTGCAGCATGCGCAATCGGCGTGGCCGGCGGACGCCGCGAAGGGTTGGGGCGAAGAGACCGATATCGTCACCTGGGTGATGGTCGGCCAGGTGCTCGCGGGGCAGACGGGTGTCAGCCGCGTGTTCTTCTACCCGTGCCACATCTGGGTCGACGACTGCATGGCGCTGATCAATGGGCGCGAGCTGTTCGGCTACCCGAAGTACCAGTGCGAGTACGCGATGCCGGCCGACGGCGCGCCAGCCACCCGCTTCACGCTCGCGGCCAAGGGCTTCCAGCCGTTCAGCCCCGACTCGGTGCTGCAGGTGCATCCGTTGCTCGAAGTCACCTCCACCACCGGCAACGGCGCGCGGCAGGACCTCGGCGGCCTTCCCGAGCTGATCGAGCAGGCGATCGAGCTGCTCGCCGCGAACCTGCCCGGCTTCCTCGCGCTCGACCGTGCCGGCTGGGAGCAGGTCGCGCAGATGCTGCGCAGCCCGAGCGTCGCGCAGATCTTCCTGAAGCAACTGCCCGATGCGGCCGGCATCAAGGCGGTCTACCAGGCGCTGATCGCCGCGCCGGCCACCGTGAAGGCGGTGCGCCGGGTGCAGCTGCTCGGCGACGACTACACCTGCACGCTGCACCCGTTCGCGAGCTTTCCGCTGGCCCGCACGCTGGGCCTGAAGCTCGGTACGCAGCCGGCGCTGCTGCCCTTCCACATCGACATGGACTTCGAGGTGCCGGCCGGCGAGGAGCTCTACGACAACTCGCGCATCGCGCCGAAGAAGATCGCGATCCTCGGCGGCGGCGTCGCGGCAATGACCGCGGCCTTTTACCTGACCGACCGGCCGGGCTGGCGCAACGCGTACGACATCACCGTCTACCAGATGGGCTGGCGGCTCGGCGGCAAGGGCGCGAGCGGGCGCAATGCCGCGCTCGGCCAGCGCATCGAGGAGCACGGGCTGCACATCTGGTTCGGCTTCTACGACAACGCGTTCAAGACCATCCAGCGTGCCTACGAACTGCTCGACCGCCCCGAAGGCGCGCCGCTGCGCACCTGGCGCGACGCCTTCAAGCCGCAGCAGTTCATCACGCTGACCGAGCATGTGCGCCGCGGCGGCCACGACGAATGGCGGCTGTGGCCCATCGAGACGCCGGCAATGCCCGGCGAGCCCGGCCAGGGTGGCGAGACGCTGAACCTGTGGCAGATCGTGCAGGTCGGCTACGAATGGATCAAGCAGTGGCTCGGCGAGCTGAAGGATGCCGAGGCGCACGGTGCCGTCGGCCCGGCGCACCGCGCGATCGAGGCTGAGACGCATGCCGGCAGCTGGCTGCACCGCCTGGCCGCGCACGTCGAGGACGACGTGATGGCGCTGTGCAGCGATGTCGGTGTCGCCTTCGCCGCGTTGCAGCGCTTCAGTGCCGAACTGCCGGCGGCCCTGCACGACCACTCGCCGGAGCACCACCTGCTGCAGTCCAGCGCACTCAAATGCGTGCGCGCCTGGCTGCATGCGCGCTTCGACGGCCTGCTCGCCGACAGCGGCATCGCCGACGACCTGCGTCGCCTCTACATCTGCGCCGACCTCGGCCTGACCAGCATCATCGGCATGATCGAGGACCAGGTGCTGACGAAGGGCTTCGACGCGATCAACGGCGAGGACTTCCAGGCCTGGCTGACGCGCCACGGCGCGAACCCGCAGGTCACCGTGCAGTCGGCGCCGGTGGTCGGCTTCTACGACCTGGTGTTCGCGTACGAAGACGGCAACTTCGACAAGCCGAACATCGAGGCCGGCACGATGCTGCGCGGCATGCTGCGCGTGGCCTTCGACTACCACGGCGCGATCATGTGGAAGATGCAGGCCGGCATGGGCGACGTGGTGTTCACGCCGTTCTACCAGCTGCTGAAGCAGCGCGGCGTGAAGTTCGAGTTCTTCCACCGGGTCGACGAGCTGGTGCCGGACGCCGCCGGTCGCCAGGTGGCCGAGATCCGCATGACGCAGCAGGCCGCGCTGGCCGATGCGGCGCAGGGCTACGACCCGCTGGTCGACGTGAACGGCCTGGCCTGCTGGCCGAGCGCGCCGCGCTTCGAGCAGCTTGACGCCGCACAGGCCGCGCTGATGCGCACCCATGGCATCAACCTCGAATCGAACTGGAGCGACTGGCCGCAGGTGTATGCCGACGCGTTCGGGCAGCCGCTGCCGACGCGCACGCTGAAGCTCGGCACCGACTTCGACCAGGTGATCTTCGGCATCTCGGCCGCGTCGGTCGCGCAGCTGTGCCCGCAGCTCGTCGCACGCAGCCCGGCGCTGGCGGCGTCGTGCGAGCACGTGAAGGCGGTCGCGACCCAGGCCTACCAGGTGTGGCTGAACCGGGACCTGGCGTCGCTCGGCTGGACGCTGACCGGCCCGGACGGCCAGCCACCGGTGCTCAGCGCGTTCAGCGAGCCCTTCGACACCTGGGCGCCGATGGACCAGCTGCTGTGCCGCGAGCACTGGCCGCCGGCGATCGCACCGAAGAACGTCTCGTACTTCTGCAGCGCGCTGCCGATCTCCAGCTACCCGCCGTACAGCGACCATGCCTTCCCGAAGCGCATGGCCGACCAGGTGAAGCAAGGCGCCGTCGAGCAATTGCAGCGACGCATCGGCACGCTGTGGCCGGATGCGGTCGGCCCCGCCGAGGGCTTCCGCTGGCCGCTGCTGGTCGACCCGTCGGACGCCCGCGGCCCGGCGCGCTTCGACAGCCAGTACTGGCGCGCCAACGTCGACCCGTCGGAGCGCTATGTGCTGTCGGTGGTCGGCAGCACCCGGTACCGGCTCGCGACCGACGGCACCGGCTTTGCGAACCTGTACGTCACCGGCGACTGGATCCGCACCGGGCTGAACGCCGGCTGCGTCGAGGCCGCGACGATGGCCGGCATGCAGACCGCGCGCGCGATTTGCGGCCACCCGGCGCTGATCGTCGGCGAGCGCGACGTTTAAGAAGCCTTCAGGCCGCGGCGGACGCTTGTTGTTACAGTCGACGCCCTCATGACACGCCCCGCGCTCGTTGCCTGGATCGCCGCACGGCTGTGGCTGCTGGTGTCGCTCGCGGCCGCGCCGGCGTTCGCGCAGACGCCGCTGTCGCCGACCGAGCCGGTGGAGCTGACGCGCAGTGGGCAGTTCTACCTGGCCGATGCCCGCGAGGAGCCGCCCGATGCCGACCGGCTGGCCGAATGGCTCGCGCGCAAGACGCCGGTGGACCAGGTGTCGCTGCTCGGCGGGCGCTACTGGTTCCATGCGACGGTGCGCAACGATGCGCCGGCGACGCAGTGGGTGATCGATCCGCACGCGAGCCTGATGGAGCACGTGGGCGGCTGGGTCTACGTCGGCGCCCAGCCGCCGCAGACCTTCGTGACCGGCTACCACGCCGACACGCCCTACATGCTGCACTACGGCAGCGACATCACGCTGCCGCGCGGCAGCTCGGCGCACGTGCTGCTGCGCATCGACAGCCGCTATTTCGCGCGGCTGCCCGGCATCGACATCCAGACCAAGGCCGACTACCGCCGCATCGTGATCTCGGAGAACGTGCTGGCGCTGTTCGCACTCGGCGCCCTGCTGACGCTCGCGCTCTACAACCTCTTCATGTTCCTCGGCACGCGCGACAAGGCACTGCTGTACTACGCGCTGTACCTGCTGGCCGCCACCGCGGGCTGGGGGCTGACCTTCCACCTGCCGGCGCAATGGCTGGGCTGGCACGGGCTGCAGTGGCACTACCTGCCGTTCTTCCTGATGGTGGTGTTCAACACCCTCTTCTACATCGAGTTCCTGCAGCTGCGCGAGGCCGCGCCGCGGCTCGCGTGGGCGGGCTATGCGAACCTGGTGCTCGCGCTGGTGCTGCTGCCGAGCTGCTTCATCGCGACGTCGTGGGCGCACACGCTCGCGACCATCACGATCTCGATCTCGCTGACGCTGGCGCTCGTCGCCGGGCTGCTGCGGCTGTGGTCGGGCTACCTGCCGGCGCGCTATTTCCTCGCGGCCTTCCTCGCGCTGCTGCTGCCGGCGCTGGTGATCCTGCCGGCCAACCTCGGCCTGAGCCAGGGCATGGTGCGCAACCCGGAACTGATCACGCTGCTGGGCAGCACGGCCGACGCGATCCTGCTGGCCTTCGCGCTGGCCGACAAGATCCGGCTGCTGGGGATCGAGAAGGACGGCTACCTGGTCCAGCTGCACCGCGCGCTCGACCTGGCCAGTACCGATGCGTTGACCGGCATCGGCAACCGCCATGCGTTCGACCGCGCGCTGTCGGCGCTGACCGTCGCCGATTCGTCGGCCGGGCTGATGCTGGTGATGATCGACCTGGACGGGTTGAAGCGCATCAACGACGAGCGCGGCCATGCGCACGGCGACGCGCTGCTGTGCGAGTTCTCGCGCCAGCTGCAGACGCTGCGCGACCGCGACATGACGGTGTTCCGGCTCGGCGGCGACGAGTTCGCGGTACTCGGCGACATGCGCCATGAAGACGAGACGCGGCGCGACATGCGCCGCTTCGAGGAACGGCTGCATGCGGCCGGCTTCGAAGGCTGCGGCATCAGCTTCGGCATCGCATTCGGCTCGGAGATCACCTCCAGCAGCCAACTGCTGATCCATGCCGACGCGCGCATGTACCGCCACAAGTCGACCAAGCGCGACGCCCTCGACGGCGGCGGCCAGGCCTTCAATCCTCGCCGCGCTTGAGCTTCATCCGCTCGCGCGCCGAACGGCCGCGCGCCTTCCATTCCGACAGCTGCTGGTGGCGCTCGAACACCGTCAGCGTGTCGCGCCGCACCTCGCGCAGCAGCTTGTGGTAGTTGCGCACGCGGTCGGCGCCGACGCCTGCGCGCACCGCGCAGCCCGGCTCGTCTTCATGGCGGCAATCGCGGAAGCGGCACTGCAGCGCCAGCGTCGCGATGTCCTCGAAGCCGAGCGCGAGCCGCGCCTCGTCGGTGTCGGGCCGCAGCGTGCGCAGCCCCGGCGTGTCGATCACGCAGGCGCCGCCGGGCAGTCGGTGCAGCGAGCGCGAGGTGGTGGTGTGCTTGCCGCGGCTGTCGTGCTCGCGCACCGCGCCGGTGTCCTGCAGGTCGGCACCGGCCAGCGTGTTGGTCAGCGTCGACTTGCCGGCGCCTGACGAGCCCATCAGCACCACCGTCTGGCCGGCCGACAGCCACGGCTGCAACGCCTGCGCCGCCGCGGCGCTGCGGCCGTTGACGGCCAGCAGCTCGACCTGCGCCGGCAGCCGGCCGCGCAACCGGTCGCGCGCGTCGGCCAGGGCCTGCGGCGCCACCGCATCGGCCTTCGTCAGCACCACCACCGGCTGCACGCCGCTGCCCTGCACCAGGATCAGGTAGCGCTCGAGGCGGCGCGGGTTGAAGTCGTCGTCCAGCCCCATCACCAGCAAGGCGGTGTCGACATTGCTGACGACAGGGTGGCGGCGGCCGTCGGCATCGCGCCGCGCGATGTGGGTGAGCGGCGGCACCCGTGCGTGCACCCAGCGCTGGCCATGGGCGTCGAGCACGGCGATCACCCAGTCGCCGACGGCCAGGCCGGTCTCGTCGTCGTCGAGCGTGCGCATCAGGCGCGGCAGCACGCGTGCGGCGTGCGAGCGGTCGCCGTCGTGCAGCTCGACAGTCTCGCGGTGCACTTCGGTCAGGCGCATCAAGCGGGCGCCGGGGGTGGAGGTTTCAGGAAGGGATGCGGCCTCGGCGGCCAGTGCGGGCGTCAGCCCCATCGAGCGCAGGCGCTCGACATCGAGCTCGATCATGGTGGGTCATGTCTTTCATCATCGCGGCCGGCGCAGGCGCCGAGCCAGAGACCCGGCGCGGCGAAGGCCGAGCAGGGCAACGAAGGAATGAAAGCTGTGCCGCGGCGGCAGGGTGCCGGCGGGGACGATCAGGACCCGGAGGAAAGAGGCCCGATCAGCGCAGGCAGCGTGTGCGATCCGCGGACAGCAGAAGGGCAATGTCAGTCGTTCTCATCGCGTGGTCTCCTTGTTCTGTCGGGAGGGCCTCGGTCGCGGTGACCGGGGAAAGGGCGCGAAGTGTGGCATGGCGCGCCTCGGCGCGTCAATGTCATTGCAAAGGCGCGACAATGCGGCTTCTCTGCAGGACTGGAGCGTTGGGATGATTCGATCGCTTTACATCGTCACCGGCGCGTCGCGCGGGCTGGGCGCGGCGATGGCGGAACAACTGCTCGCCCCCGGCACGCAGCTGCTGTGCATCTCGCGCCGCACCAGCGAAGCGCTGGCCCTGAAAGCCGGCACCGCCCAGGCCCGCTGCGAGCAATGGGCGATGGACCTTGCGACGCCGCTGCCGGTGGCGCACCGGCTGTCGGCCTGGCTCGCGCAGATCGACCACACCTCGTTCGACACCGCGACGCTGATCAACAACGCCGGCGTGCTGACCCGCGTCGGCCCGCTCGGCCATGTCGACGGCACCGATGTCTCGAACGCGCTGCGCGTCGGGCTGGAGGCACCGCTGCTGCTGACGGCCGCCTTCCTGCGCGCGACGCTCGCGTGGCCGACGCGGCGGCGGGTGCTGCAGATTTCGTCGGGGCTCGGCCGGCGCGCGATGGCCGGGCAGGCGATCTACGCCGCAGCCAAGGCCGGGCTCGACCACGCCGCCCGCACGATCGCGCTCGATGAAGCGCTGCAGCCGAACGGCGCGAAGATCGTCTCGCTGGCGCCCGGCGTGATCGACACCGAGATGCAGGCCCGGCTGCGCGACAACCCGGCCGACGGCTTCCCGGACCAGGCGCACTTCGTGAACCTGCAGCGCAACGGGGGCCTGTCCTCACCGGCCGAGGCCGCCGCCAAGGTGCTGGCCTACCTGGATCGAAGCGATTTCGGCCAGAACCCCGTGGCCGACGTCCGCGACGCCTGAAGCTTCTTCAGGACCGGTCGAGCCGCGGCGGTGCGGAAGGCACCTCGCGCGCTTCGACGTCGACGACATTCGCCGGGTCGACCGCCGCACCGCGCGGCCGGAAACCGCCGAAGGGCTGGCGCGGATCGACCTTGAAGCGCCGCACCTGCGGGCGCCGGCCGCGCAGCAAGGCCCAGGCGACCAGCGTCAGCGTGAGGACGAACCCCAGCAGCAGCAGCCCGACCGCGAAGACGGCACCGATCAGGAAGACGACCAGGCGGACCAGGAAGGCGAGCACGCGGCGGAAGATCATGGACAAGGGCACCTCGTTGGCGAGCCGGCATTATCGGGCCCGCCCCGGCGCAGGGTCTTTCAGGTCATTCGAATCGCTCAGCCGCGCGTGCCGCGGACCGCACGTGCCTGCTGCGCGAGCTGCAGGTCGGACACGTCGCGCCTGCCGGTCACGACCACCTGCGGCATCACGACCACCTGCATCCGCTGGCCGGTCACGGTGACGGCCGGCATCGTGATCACGGCCGCGGCGAGCTGCTCGTCGGCCTGGGCGCGCGGCTGGCACAGCAGCACGGTGGCGGCGGACAGCGTGGCGATGGTCAGGGTCAGTCGGGTCAGGCGGGTGGCAGTCATGTCGGGCTCCAGTCGGTGGGTGTGTCGTCGATGGAGCCAGTATCGGCAGCGTCGCCGGCGCTTCACAGCGGATTGCGACGAAGCGGCGGCCGGCGCGGCTGAACTGCGGAAGCTGGCGACAGTCCGTAGGCCGGAAACCTTGCCGGGTTGTTCTACGGCCCTTGGAACCCGCCCTGGCGGAAGGTCAGCACCAGCGTGTCGCGGTGCGCGCTGTGCTGCGCGTCGGCCGACAGCGGCTGGATCGGCGTGCTCTCGTGGATCACCCGTTCGTCGTCGAGCATCAGCGTGGTCCACGGCTCGCTCATCGTGAAGCGGATGCCGTTCGGCCCCTCGGCCTCGAACACCCGCGTCTCGCCGCCCTTCAACCCCCGGCGGTTGATCAGCAGCACCGCGACGAAGTCGACGCCATCGCGGTGCGCGCCTTCCGGCGTCGGGCGGCCGATGCCGTCGGTGGTGTCGATGCGGAACTGGTGCGCCTCGATGAACCAGGGCCGCGCCCCCTTCAGCACACTGCAAGCCTCGGCCATGCGCAGCAGCAGCCGGCTCCAGACCGGCCGGGCGACAAGCTCGGCCTCCATCGGCTCGAACCAGCGCTCGATGCCGCCATGCAGCGCGTTGTAGGCCACTGGCTGCCAGTGCGCGCGGTGCGGCGAGGTCGACAGCGTGGCGCCGTCGGCGACGAAGCAGGAATGGCGGCGGCGCCGGTAGCGCCCGCCGTCGCGCAGGTAGCCGTCGGGCGGCAGTGCGTCCCAGCTGGCTTCGAGCGCCTGCAGCTCGGCGGCATCGGCCGCGATCCATTCGCGCAGGCCGGCCGGGCTGATCACGCCATGGCCGTGCGCGCGCAGGTCGGGCACGAGTTGCGAGGGTGCGACGTAAGGAGGCAGCATGCGTTCGGTCATGCCGCGATGATGCCAGCCCGCAAGCGGCCACGAGCTGCCGCTATGCTTGCGCCCTGCGCCTCCTCAAGCCTTTTCCAGATTTTCCAGAAAGCGGATCTCATGTACCACGGCGAGCGATTCAACAGCCTCACGCACCTGGCCGGCCTGCTGCTGGCGATCGGTGGCGGCGTGGTGCTGATCGTGCAGGCGTCGCTGCACGGCGATGCGTGGCAGGTCGTCGGCTCGAGCATCTTCGCGGCGACGATGATCCTTCTGTATGGCGCGTCGACGCTGTACCACAGCGTGCGCGGCGCGGCCAAGCGCGTGCTGGTGAAGTTCGACCACTGCGCCATCTACCTGCTGATCGCCGGCACCTACACGCCGTTCGCGCTGGTCACGCTGCGCGGGCCCTGGGGCTGGTCGCTGTTCGGCGTCGTCTGGGGGCTCGCGGTACTGGGGATCGTGAAGGAACTGAGCCTGGGCCGCGAGCGCGTGCCGTCGGTGCCGCTGTATGTGGCGATGGGCTGGCTGGCGCTGATCGCCGCGGTGCCGCTGGTGCGCGAGCTGCCATGGGCGGCGCTCGCATGGCTGGTGGCCGGCGGGCTGTTCTACACCGGTGGCATCGTGTTCTATGCGAACGACGAACGCTGGCGCCATGCGCATGGCGTGTGGCATCTGTTCGTGCTGGCGGGCACGGCCTGCCACTTCGTCACCGTGATGCTGTACGTCGCATGAGCGTTGCCCTTCACCCGCGCGCGGCCGAACTGGTCGCGCTGCTGCAACTGCAGCCGCATCCCGAGGGCGGGCACTACCGCGAGTTCTTCCGCGCACCGTCGTCGGTCACGCCGGCCGGCGGTCGCCCGCCGCGCAGCGCGTTGACGAGCATCGATTTCCTGCTCGCCCGCGGCCAGTTCAGTGCCTGGCACCGCGTCGCGTCCGACGAGGTCTGGCACCTGCTCGAAGGCGGCCCGCTGCGGCTGTGGCTGATGCCGCCGTCGCTCGACCGCATCGAGTCGGTGACGCTCGCGCCGGTCAGCGCGACGACGCAGCCGCGCTTCACGGTGCCGGCGCAGTGGTGGCAGGCCGCGGAGCCGCTCGGCGACTTCGCGTACGTGGGCGCGACGGTCGCGCCGGGTTTCGATTTCGCCGATTTCTCGTTCCTGCGCGAGCACGCCGACGCGCTGTCCGCGCTGCGCGCGCTGCAGCCCGATCTCGGAAGGTTGGCCGGATGAACGCGCCCGCGCAACCCCGCAATCCGCTGCACGGCCTCACGCTCGAGGCCCTGCTGACCGAGCTGGTTTCGCACTACGGCTGGGACGGCCTGGCCGAGCGCATCCAGCTGCGCTGCTTCAGCATCGAACCGAGCATCGCGTCGAGCCTGAAGGTGCTGCGCAAGACGCCATGGGCGCGCGAAAAGGTCGAAAGCCTCTACCTCTTCATGTTGCGAGAAAGAGACCGCGCGGCGCGCGCGAGCAGGCCGCGCTGAGCCCGGCCTTCGAGCCCGGTCTTCCGCTGAAGTTCCCTCTTTCTGCTGCACTGCAACACCATGTTGCAGCCTCTCGAAAAACTTCACGTTGAGAGGGTGCCGCGTTCACATGCGCGGCCGATCCTGCTTGCATGTCGGACAGACGATCCGGCAGTCCTTACTGAAGAGAAAGCAGGAGTGAAATCACCATGAACCACCTGAGCAGCAAACTCATCATCGCCTCGGCCGCTTCGCTGATGGCACTCGCGGCACACGCCCAATCGGTGCAGCCCGGTCCGTACATCGGCGGCAGCGTCGGCACGACGAAGTTCCACGGCGACAACGTCGGCGGCTTCGACACCGACACCACCGACACCGGTGGCAAGATCTACGGCGGCTACCAGTTCACGCCGAACTTCAGCCTGGAAGGCGGCTGGATCGGCCTGGGCAAGTACAGCAGCAGCGCCAGCGAGCTGAAGCTGAACAACGGGGTGTTCCTCGATGCCGTCGGCACCTTCCCGGTGGCGCAGGACTTCTCGCTGCTGGGACGCGTCGGCGTCTACAACGGCAAGGCCGAGCGCACGGTCAACGGCGTGAACGACAGCGAGCGCGGCACCGACGTCAAGTACGGTGCGGGCGTGCAGTACGACCTGTCGAAGAACACCGCGATCCGTGGCGAATGGGAGCGGTACCGCGTGAAGGCGCTGGACATCAAGGACAACACCGACATGTTCTCGGTCGGTGTCAATTACCGCTTCTGAAGAGGCACCGCGGGCCGAGCGCCGGGCCGCCCCAAGCCGGCCCGGATCCCCTCGGGGGATCGGGCGATGTACTCATCCCCCGAGGGGTCCCATCACGCGGATGCGTGTGCCAGTGAGCCCGACCACCTGCCCCGCCCTGATCTTGCAGGTCTTGCGCAATTCAGGCTGGCCATCGACCTGGACATTGCCCTCGGCGACCAGCATCTTCGCGGCGCCGCCGCTGTGGCAGACGCCGGTGGCTTTCAGCAGCGCATCGAGCGGGATGAAGTCGCCGCGCAGTTCGAAATCGATCATGTTCATGCGGCGAATTGTCGCGCGAGCAGCCCGTACGAATGCCGCCGCACCGCGGGATCGTGCGCCCAGGTGTTGATCACGAGTTCTTCCAGCCCGAAATCGCTCGCCAGCGCACGCAACTTGCCGGCCACCTGGGGGCCCGTGCCGACGAACGCCTTGCGCCGCATCGGTTCGATGGTTGCCATCTCGTCCGGCGTGAACCCCCGCTCGGCAATCTGGTCCGGCGACTGCAAGGGCCCGAGCAGCCCGCGGTTGCGATCGACGCGCCAGCGCTCGCGGCTCAGGGCCAGGTGCAGCGCGGCCTCTTCGGTGTCCGCCGCCAGCGCCCAGACGCACACCGTGGCCTGCGGCTTCGGATGGCGCTCGCTGGGCTGGTAGAGCCGGTGGTAGAGATCGAGCGCCTGTTCCGCCCCTTGCCCATCGGTGAAGAAGTACGCGAACGCGTAGGGCAAGCCGAACTGCGCCGCCATCTGCGCGCCATAGTCGGAGCTGCCGAGGATCCACACCTCGGGCGCATGCTCGCCACGCGGGTGCGCGACGATGCCGCGGTGCCGCAGCCCTTGGGTCCAGGCCTGCAGGTCGCGCACCTGCTCCGGAAAATTCTCCGCACTGCCATACGCATGCGGATTCAGCGCCTGCGCGGTGCGCATGTCGCCGCCGGGCGCACGGCCCACACCCAGATCGATGCGACCCGGCGCCAGCGCTTCGAGCACGCGGAACTGCTCCGACACCTTCAGCGCGGCGTAGTGCGGCAACATCACGCCGGCACTGCCGATGCGGATGCGCGTGGTGCGCGCGGCGATCGCGGCCATCAGGATCTCGGGGGCACTGCCGACGATCGTCGGCAGGCTGTGGTGCTCGCTGACCCAGAAGCGTTCGTAGCCGAGGGCTTCGCAATGCTGGGCGAGCTCGAGGGTGTCGCGGATGGCGGCGTCTTCGCCTTGGCCGCCCAGGGCGACGGACTGGTCGAGTACCGAGAGTTTCATGGTTGCTGACTTTGTGGTGCGCATTGGCGTTGGCGTGCGCGTGGGTTCGTAGCCCGGGTGCCAACCCGGAGATCAACCTTCACTTGTTCGCTTGTCATCCCCCAAGGAGCAGGGCGGTGCCCAAAGGTCCGTTCCGCGAACGCAGCCTCCATCCTCATGACAACGCAGCAGCGTGATGCGCAACGTGGTCCCCCACGAAGGTCGCGATGAAGTAGTACCCGTGGTCGAAGCCCGCGTGGCGTCGCAAGATCAACGGCTGACCCGCCGCTGTACAAGCCGCTTCGAACAGATCGGGATGCAGCTGCGTCGCCAGGAATTTGTCGGCCAGCCCCTGGTCGATCAGCAGCGGCGACGTCCTCGCCCCGGCCTTCACGAGTTCGGTCGCATCGTGCGCACGCCACGCGTCGCGTCCCTCGCCGAGGTAGCCTCGGAAGGCCTTCTCGCCCCACGGGCTCTGCATCGGCGCGGCGATCGGCGCGAAGGCCGACACGCTGCGAAAAAGCTTCGGATGCTTCAGCCCCAGCGTCAACGCGCCGTGCCCGCCCATCGAATGCCCGAACAGCCCGAGGCGGCTCGTGTCCGCCGAGAAGTTCGCCTCGATCAGCGCCGGCAGCTCCTGCGTCAGCCAGGTCGCCATGCGCCAGTGCGCATGCCACGGCGCTTCGGTGGCGTCGAGGTAGAAGCTCGCAGCCGTGCCGAAATCCCACGACGCATCGGCTTCGGCGATGCCGGTGCCGCGCGGGCTGGTGTCGGGCGTCACCAGCATCAGCCCGTGCTTCGCCGCATGCTGCTGTGCGCCGGCCTTCATCGCGAAGGTCTGCTCGTTGCATTCGAGGCCGGCCAGCCAGACCAGCACCGGCACGCGCTGCGACGCCGCCTGCGGCGGCCTGAACACGCCGAAGCGCATCGGCAGGCCGATCGCGACGGACGCATGCTCGTGAAAGCCCTGCACGCCGCCGAAGCAGGCGTGCTCCGACAAGGTCTTGATCTTCGAGCCGTCAGTCATACACGACCACCGAACGGATCGATTCGCCGCGCTTCATCAGCTCGAAGCCATGGTTGATGTCGTCCAGCACCAGCTTGTGCGTGATCAGCTCGTCGATCCGGAGCTTGCCGTCCATGTACCAGTCGACGATCTTCGGCACGTCGGTGCGGCCGCGCGCACCGCCGAACGCCGAGCCCTTCCACTCGCGGCCGGTCACCAGCTGGAACGGGCGCGTCGAGATTTCCTGGCCGGCCGCCGCGACACCGATGATGATGCTCTGGCCCCAGCCCTTGTGGCAGCACTCCAGCGCCTGCCGCATCGTCGTCGTGTTGCCGATGCACTCGAAGCTGTAGTCGGCACCGCCGTCCGTCAGCTGCACGATCGCATCGACCACGTTGTCGACCTCGCGCGGATTGATGAAGTGCGTCATGCCGAAGCTGCGCGCCATCGCCTCGCGTGCGGGGTTCAGGTCGATGCCGATGATCTTGTCGGCGCCGACCATCTTCGCGCCCTGGATCACGTTCAGGCCGATGCCGCCGAGGCCGAACACCACCACGTTCGCGCCCGCCTCCACCTTCGCGGTGAAGATCACCGCGCCGACGCCGGTCGTCACGCCGCAGCCGATGTAGCAGACCTTGTCGAACGGCGCATCGGGGCGGATCTTCGCCAGCGCGATCTCGGGCACCACGATGTGGTTGCTGAAGGTCGACGTGCCCATGTAGTGCAGGATCGGCTGGCCGTCGATCGAGAAGCGGCTCGTCGCGTCCGGCATCAGGCCCTTGCCCTGCGTACCGCGGATCAGCTGGCACAGGTTGGTCTTGCGAGACAGGCAGAACTTGCACTGCCGGCACTCCGGCGTGTACAGCGGGATCACGTGGTCGTCGCGCTTCAGGCTCGTGACGCCCGGCCCCACCTCCAGCACCACCCCAGCGCCCTCATGGCCGAGGATCGCCGGGAACAAGCCTTCGGGATCGGCACCCGACAGCGTGAACTCGTCGGTGTGGCAGATGCCGGTCGCCTTCACCTGCACCAGCACCTCGCCGGCCCGCGGCGGCGCCAGGTCGACCGTCTCGATGCTCAGGGGTTGACCGGCCTTCCAGGCCACCGCGGCTTTCGTCTTCATGATCAGCTCCTTGCAAGTGGCGCGCATTGTGCTGCGCGGTCGGATGTGTGTCGGCGTGTCGTGTGGAAACACCGTCGGCAAGGACGATTCTCCGACCCGCTGTGCGGAATGTCCCGACCCGTGGTGTATATTCGCCGCACAGGTATACGCAAGGCTGTGGTTGTGAGTGATCTTTTGCGACGCCGTGCTGGTTCCAGCCCGGTTCTGTTGAAATCCCCGAATAACTCTTGAGTGTCTCTGCATGTGGCAGCGTGTGCTGCCGCATTACTACTGATAGAAATAGGAAACCGTCCATGACGACGCAAACCGGTACCGTGAAGTGGTTCAACGAGAGCAAGGGCTACGGCTTCATCGCTCAAGACGCGGGCGGCGCTGACCTGTTCGCCCACTTCCGTGACATCCAAGGCAACGGCTTCAAGACGCTGCTGGAAAACCAGCGCGTTGAATTCGAAGTGAAGCAAGGCCAGAAGGG
>Ga0065165_1002180_pt1 | contig 17640 bp, 13 predicted proteins | sample AraplaMF_Cvi_mMF_FD_63813 | JGI IMG/M metagenome (GOLD analysis project Ga0065165, IMG submission 63813) | Arabidopsis root microbial communities from the University of North Carolina, USA - plate scrape MF_Cvi_mMF (version 2) (version 3) | ecosystem: Host-associated > Plants > Roots >...
CGGGAGCGGGGTTAAGCCAGCGCCACCAGCCGATGATGTTGGTGATGAGGAAGAACACCTGCAGGAACATGTCGGGGTATAGCTGAATCTGGTAGTATAGAAAGAACGCCATGACGACGTTGACTATGCCTACCGGCCAGCTCCACACGTTTGCGCGGGCGGAAAGCCATACTGCCACGAGGCCGGAGAGTACGCCGAAGAATTCGAGGTAGCTCATGTTGTAGCCGAGTACGGTAAAGAAGATGGATTCTATATCAAAAAAGAACATAGCGCCAGAGATTTCGTTTGAAAGATAACGCCATTTTTTATTTTTGTATAAACCCTGATCTTACCTCCCCATGAAGCCCTCCCCCTACGCTCTGCTCGCGTTTTTCGCGGTCTTAGCCCATGTTGTTGTTGCCCAAAATCCAGACGATCTGACCGACAGGATGCTGACCCCTGCCATGTGGAGTGAGGGCAGTATATTACTTAACGACGGGACCGAATTAAAGGGTCTGGTGCGTTATGACGATCGAAACAGTTTACTATCCTTTCAGAGCGGCAATGATTCCAAATCTTTTACGCCGCGTAGTGTTTCGGCATTCGAATATTTTGATGAGTTATTCAATCAGCGGCGAGTTTTTTATGTATTCCCGTACGAAGACCCGATCCACGAAGCGATACGCCCTCAATTCTTCGAAGTCCTTCGTGAGTTCAAAAATTTCACGGTGCTTTGCAAAATCGATCCGCTCGAATTCGACGCTAAAGGGAATACGTTTACGCGTATGAATAAGGATATGGCGTTCCGGCCAATTCATCGGTTCAATCTAATTCAAACCGAAATCGTCTACATTATGGATCTTAACAACGAGATCAATCCATACATCCGAACGACGCGTAAACAGGACGGCACCAGATCACTCATCACTGGAAAAGACACCAAGACTAAAAAGAAGATGATCGATGAATCGCTCCTTGAAGCATCGGTAACACCTCCTATCTATCTGAAATTAGAACAGTACGCTAAAGAGAACGACCTGTCTTTCAAATACCGCGACGATCTGCTCCTGATTCTTGATTATTACGGAACGCTTGCCACGAACTAACGCCGTTAAAGCTTTATACAGACATTGCGCGTTTCGGTAAAGAAGCGCAGTGCGTCCCAACCACCTTCGCGTCCTACGCCGGATTGTTTCATACCCCCGAACGGCGTTCGTAAGTCGCGGAACAACCAGCAGTTAACCCATACAATGCCGCTCTTTACCTGTGCCGATACACGGTGGGCGCGTTTCAGGTTCTCGGTCCAGATGGTGGCCGAGAGGCCGTAGACGGTGCTGTTGGCATACTGCAATGCTTCTGCTTCGGTGTCGAAGGGTTGTATGGTAACTACGGGGCCGAAAATTTCTTCCTGGTTTGTACGGCAGTCGTGTTTGAGGCCTGTGATGACGGTGGGCTCAACGAAGTATCCGTTGGCGCATCGGCCTTCGGGCTGTACACGGTTACCACCGGTAAGGATGGTGCCACCTTCCTGCTGTGCCAGGGTTATGTATGACAATACTTTTTGCATGTGCGCTTCGGATACGAGCGCGCCGATGCGTGTGCCGTCGTGTAACGGATCGCCTATGGTAAGGGATTTGGTTCGGGCTACAAAGGCTTCAACAAATTTATCGTACAGGCTTCGTTCTACGAGTATGCGCGATCCGCACAGGCAGATCTCGCCCTGGTTGGAGAATGAGGAGAGCAACGATGTGTTCAATGCCTGTTCGAAGTCGCAGTCGGCAAAGATAATGTTGGGGTTCTTGCCGCCGAGTTCCAACGAGAGTTTCTTGAACATGGGTGCCGCGGTGGCAGCGATACGTTTGCCTGTTACTGTACCGCCGGTAAACGATATGGCGGGAATATCGGGATGCTCTACGATGGCCTGCCCTACTTTAGGCCCAAGGCCGTGAACGATGTTCAGCACACCGTTGGGCAGCCCGGCTTCGACGCACAGTTGTGAGAGCTTATACGCGGTCATCGGTGTGAGCTCAGATGGTTTTGCTACCACGGTGCAGCCGGCAGCCAGTGCGGGTGCGATCTTCCACGTGAAGAGGTATAGCGGCAGGTTCCAGGGTGATATACAGCCGGCAACGCCTACGGGTGTGCGTGCTGTATAGTTTATGGCTTCGGTATCGGTGATGTGTGCTTCGCTGGCAAAGTGAATGATACCTGTGGCAAAGAACCTGAAGTTAGCGGATGCCCTTGGTATATCTACGGCGCGGGCAAGCTTTACGGGCTTGCCGTTGTCGATACTTTCGGCCAGTGCCAGGGCGTCGATGTCGCGGTCTATAAGGTCGGCTATCTTTAGCAGGATGGCCGATCGTTTTTCTACGGGCATTGTGGACCAATTGTCAAAGGCGGCTTGTGCTGCCTTTACGGCGAGGGCCACGTCGTCGGCATCGGAGTCGGGCACACCGCTGTATACGTTTCCTTCGGCCGGATTATAACCGTCGAGGTAGGCGCCGGAGAGCGGTGCACGTAATACGCCATCGATATAATTCTGTATAACGTCCATAGGTATGCTTTATAAACTGCCGGTACGACCACCGTCTACGGGAACATTGATGCCGTTGATATAGCCTGCGGCGGGCGATGCGAGGAAGGCTATGGCGGACGCTACTTCTTCGGCTCCGGCTATGCGGCCCGCGGGTACTTCGGCCACCATGCGTTGCCGAACTTCTTCGAGGCTTTCGCCGCTCTTTGCGGCGGTGTTGGTGATGAGCGATTCCAACCGGCCGGTGAGCGTGTAGCCCGGCAGTACGTTGTTGACGGTGATGCCGTATGGCGCAAGCTCTACCGACAATGTTTTTGACCAATTGGCTACGGCGCCGCGTATGGTGTTGGATACGCCGAGGCCTTTGATGGGAATTTTTACCGATGTAGAGATTACGTTCACGATCCGTCCGTAGCCTGCGCGCTTCATGCCGGGTGCCAGGGCCTGTACGAGTATCTGGCTACATAACAGGTGGCTGGCGAAGGCCTGTATGAAGTCTTGCAACGCGGCGTCGAGGGCTGCGCCTGCGGGAGGGCCGCCGGTGTTGTTTACCAGGATGTGTACGTCGTTGTTTTTGGCGTATGCATCTATTTTGTTCCGCAATTCGTCGGGCGAATTGAAATCGGCCACGATATAATCGTGTTGCTGGCCGGAGTACACCTGTAATTCGTTTACGGTCGCCTGCAACCGGCTTTCGTTTCGTGCCACAAGTGTTACATGAGCGCCCAACAGCGCCAGTTCAACGGCAGCAGCCTTGCCAATGCCTTGTGTGCTTCCGCAAACTACTGCGCGTTTACCCGATAGATTGAGATCCATTTTTAAACTTCTTTTATTTATGTAAATATAGGATTCAAAAAGTGTTTAGTTTTACTGATTAAATACGAAAAACCATGGCCATCCGCAGACCTTTCAACCTCAACCAGTGGATTTCCGATAACCGCGACCTGCTCAAGCCACCGGTGGGGAACAAAAATCTCTATGCCGATGCCGGCGATTATATTGTGATGATCGTTGGTGGCCCGAATGCCCGCAAGGATTTTCACTTCAACCAGACGGAGGAGCTGTTTTACCAGCTTGAAGGTGATATGAACGTGCGGATACAGGAAGATGGTAAACCGGTTGACATTCCGATCAAACAAGGTGAGATGTTCCTGCTTCCGGCCAATACTCCGCACCGTCCCGAGCGGCCGGCCAATACGATAGGCCTGGTTATTGAATGCAAGCGCCAGGATCCCAGCTTTCTGGATGGCCTGATCTGGTATTGCGAGAAGTGCAACAACAAATTACACGAATACCGCTTCCACCTGGACAATATCGAAAAAGATTTTCTACCCCGCTTCCGCGAGTTCTATGGCTCGCTGGACTTGCGAACCTGCAAGCAATGCGGTACGGTAATGGAAGCTGATCCTAAGTTTGTATAAGGGACCCACGCCCGACGCATGAGCCTTACCGGACGCGCATACATTCCTTCTCCTGTCGGCGATCTCCTCATTGAATCGGATGCGGAGAAGATCACTGTGGTCGGCTTTGTAAAAACCGATGCTCCGCGTCTTGACGAGCACCGTACGCCGGTGATTGACCAGTGTATCCTGGAGCTTGAGGAGTATTTCTCGAACGGCCGTAAGTTCTTTACGGTGGAGCTCGATCCACGTGGCACCGATTTTCAGAAGCGTGTATGGACCGAGCTATTGGCGGTGTCGTATGGAAAAACCGAATCGTATGAAGCACTGGCGATACGCGTCGGCGATATCAGGTCGATACGCGCGGTGGGTCTTGCCAATGGTCAGAATCCTATTGCCATTATTATTCCCTGCCACCGTGTTATCGGCAAGAACGGTGATCTTATCGGGTATGGTGGAGGTCTTGAGAATAAGGAGTGGCTGCTCTATCACGAAGGTTCTATATTAAAACAGTTATCGCTTTTCTAATTCGGATACACACCCAATACCTCACTCCCTAAAAAAACATCTCATGAAATTCGAAAATACACTCGCATACGCCAAGAAAGCCGACCGGCTCGATCCGCTTCGCGCATACCGTAACCGGTTCATCATTCCTAAAGTAAATAGTAAACAGGCGATTTACCTGATGGGTAATTCGCTCGGCCTTCAACCCAAGACCACGAAGAAGTGGATTACGGAAGAGCTCGAAGATTGGGCGGCCCTGGGTGGCAATGGTCATGAACATGCCCGCAGGCCGTGGTTAACCTATCATAAGCTTGCCAAGAAAACACTGGCAGCGATTGTGGGTGCGAAGCCTACGGAGGTTATCGCGATGAACCAGCTTACGGTAAACCTACATATGCTGATGGCATCGTTCTATACGCCTTCGCAGGAGCGTTATAAGATTATAACGGAAGCGGGTGCTTTCTCGTCTGACCTTTATGCTGTAGAGTCACAGATTCGTTTGCACGGCCTTAACCCCGACACAGCATGGATCGAGTTAAAGCCCCGTGAGAATGAGTTCACGCTGCGTACAGAAGATATACTCAAGACTATCGAAGAACATGGCCATGAAACGGCATTGATCCTGATTGGTGGCGTGCAGTATTATACCGGGCAGCGCTTCGATATAAAAGCGATAACAGCGGCCGGTCACAAGGCCGGTGCTATGGTAGGTTTCGACCTGGCCCATGCGGTGGGCAATGTGCCGCTTAACCTTAACAAGGACCAGGTAGACTTTGCGGTCTGGTGCACGTATAAATATCTAAACTCGGGTCCCGGTGCTATAGCCGGCGCCTTTGTACATGAGAAGCACGCCAATGCAACGGAACGGCCACGCATGGCGGGATGGTGGGGCCATAACGAGAAGGAGCGCTTCCAGATGCGCAAAGGTTTTAACCCGATGCCGGGTGTAGATGGCTGGCAGGTTTCGAATGTACCTATCTTTCAGGCAGCAGCGCATCTCGCATCGCTGGAGATTTTTCAGGAAGCGGGCATGAAGGCATTGCGTAAGAAGAGCGTTGAGCTTACGGGCTATCTCGAGTATCTTATTAAGGAAGCCGATCCGAAGGGTGAGTCTGTTTCGATCATTACACCTCATGATCCGGAGGCACGCGGCTGCCAGCTTTCCCTGTATATGAAACAGAACGGACGAAAGGTATTCACCAAGCTTAGCAAGGCCGGTATTATTGCCGACTGGCGCGAGCCTAATGTGATTCGTATAGCGCCCACACCGCTATACAATACATTTGAAGATGTATGGCAGTTTGGCGCGATATTCAAAAAAGCATTATAAATCATCCACACCGATACTTTCTGACCTGGTATGAGTACACCATCCAACACCGTAAAGCATATAGCCATTGCCGGCGGAGGCCTCGTAGGGTCGCTGCTTGCCATTTATCTTCGTAAACGCGGCTATACTGTATCGGTGTTCGAGCGCCGCGCAGACCTGCGCCAGAGTATACGCCACGAGGGCCGCTCGATAAATCTTGCATTGAGCAACCGCGGTATCCGGGCGCTTGAAGAAACGGGGGTGGGCAAGAGCCTGAGTCATGCCGCCATACCGATGCATGGCCGCATGATGCACGATTTACAGGGCAAGCTTTCTTTTTTGCCTTACGGACGCGAGGGCGAGTATATCAACTCGATTTCGCGCACCGGGCTCAACCAGGAGCTTGTCAATGCTGCCGAAGCAATTGGCGTGAACTTCTATTTCAATCAGCGGTGTATTCACGCCGATCTTGAAAATACGACGCTGACATTGCAAGCCGCCGACCAACCGAACGCACAACCTGAGCGCCACACGTTCCATCTTATTCTCGGGGCAGACGGCGCCTTCTCGGCCATACGCGCCGCGATGCAGGTGACGGATCGTTTCAGTTTTTCGCAAGACTACATAGACCACGCTTACAAGGAGCTTACTATACCGGCTGGTCCCAACCAGTCTTTTCAACTCGAGAAGAATGCGCTGCACATCTGGCCACGCGAAAGCTTTATGATGATCGCGCTGCCTAATCCCGATGCTACGTTTACGGTAACGTTGTTCTTCCCTGTGGAGGGGCCTATATCGTTCCAGTCGTTGCAGACGCCCGAGCAGATCAAGGCTTTCTTCCTTCAAACGTTCCCCGATGCGCTGGACCTGATGCCCAATCTTGTTAACGAGTTTATGGAACACCCGGTATCTTCGCTGGTAACGATGAAGGCTTACCCGTGGGTACGCAACCGGACTGTGTTGATTGGTGATGCCGCACATGCTATTGTGCCTTTCTACGGACAAGGCATGAATGCCGGCTTTGAAGACTGCCGCATTTTAAACCAGCTGTTGGATAAACATAACGACGACTGGGATGTTGTGCTGCCCGCGTTCCAGCAGCTACGGAAGCCCGATACGGATGCCATTGCCCGTCTTGCGCTCGATAACTTTATCGAGATGCGCGACCATGTGGCCGATGAGAATTTTCTGCTCCGCAAAAAGATCGAAGCCAAACTCCAGCAGCTTTATCCGGATAAATGGATTCCGTTATACTCGATGGTAACGTTCAATGAGAATATACGTTATTCGGACGCTTACGCTATCGGCATGCGGCAACGTGCTATTATGGACGATGTGATGAAGACTCCTGGAATTGAAACTACCTGGAGTGATCTGAACTTTGAACAGATTGTTCAACGTCTACATCCATGATATGAAGGCGGTAGCCTTCAAAACGTTCCAGTACATCTTTCACGTAGTTCACCGGTTCTTCGCACTTGCAGTAACCTGCTGTTACCAGTGGATCGCGATAGTACTTCGATTCGGATTTCTTTAATAGATAATCCATGACATGGCCTTCCCACTGTGTGGCATTGCCACCGTATTTTTCGGTGAGCTTGTACGCGTCGGTAATGTGCGAGAGGCCAGCGTTATAGGAGGCCAGTATAAATTTGAGGCGTTCGTCTTTATCGGGCACACGTTTAGCCCAATATTTATCGAGGTACCGTAAGAAGCCAACCCCTGCGCGAATACTTTGTTTGGGATCGGAAGGATCGACTGCTCCGAAACGTTTTGCGGTTTCGGGCATGAGCTGCATGAGGCCTTTGGCTCCCGCCCATGATTCACCTGTCGGTATAAAGTGTGATTCCTGATATACAACAGATGCCAGCAAACGCCAGTCCCATCCGAGCCGCATGGCGCCGTCTTTAATCAGATCATCGTACGGTGAAAGCTTGGCGCCGCCGAGCGATGAGTAGTCGCTTGTCATACGCAGCAACGATGTACGCGGGTTCTTGAAGTAACGGTTATAGATTATCATAAACGTAGCCTTCTTCTTAATGTCGGCCAGCCAGGTGTTGATGGTTTCGAGTAGCTGTGGTGACGTTTGACGTACCGCCCAGGCTATCTGTTGTGGCACACTGAGTACTGTGCTTACATCGAGGTTGGGATAGTATGCCGCGTTGACTTGCGCCATGGTATGATCGGCCACGGTGTAATCAATCTCTCCGGTGGCTACACGTCGTATCAACGATTCGCTTTCGGACATCAGCGTATCTTTCTTTACGATGATGTCGCCGCCCAACTCTTCGGATAGATGCGCGAGGCGCAGCTCATAACTCATGCCGGGTATAACGTGAACTTCTTTGCCGATGAGGTCGACAGGATTGCGAATTATATTCCATTGATCGGGTGTTTTTTTACGCCAGTTCTCGGGCTTACGTTGCACTAATACCTGATAGGTATTGAAGTGAGGTCGCGTAAACGAGACATACTTTTTACGCGGTTTATTGATTGTTAACGGGAATGCGAGGATGTCGCCTTCGCCTTTGTTTAATTGCTCAATTGCGCGTTCGACGCCCGATGTAATTTTTATTTTGAGACCGACCTTCAAATGCTTTGACAAAAGCGACAATAATTCGTATTCATACCCCATGGGGTGCCCTTTGTAGATAAAGTAGCTTAACGAGTTATTATCGACCAAAGCCGTGATATACCCGCGCTTTATGATGGCGTCGAGGTCTATAGCGGTCTGCGGCTCTGAATAAAAGCCTTGTTTGGGAGATTCCCCGCACGCATAAAAGCCCAGAATCAGGACGATTGCAAGCGTTTTTCTAAAAAAGCCCAACATAACACGTTGAATCTAGGCATTATGGCGGGAAAATAAAAAGAGGCACCCTAACGGGTGCCTCTTTGTGATGTAAGAAACTTCTTTAAAATACCGATTACGCGGTTGCGAAGATCGGTGTTTTGGAGTTCTTAGTTGAAGATGTAGCGAACGCCGAGTTGCATTCTCCAGCGGGCAAATTGGTTCTCTAAGATGTTGTCACCGGCAGACCAGGCCTTACCATTAGTCTGGTTGCTCGGGCTATAGGTATACGTTGGTGTGTTTGTTCCATTAGGTACGCCTGCAAAGGTAACCAATGTGAAACCTTGATTCTGTATGAAATATTGTTTACCCCAATCCGAATTCAACAAATTGCCCACGTTCAAAATATCAAGTGAGAACTGAAGCTTGTTCATGCTTGAGCCTACTTTTACACCAACTTCCTGTAGGATGCGGAAATCGAAGTTGTGCTGGAACGGCATTCTTGCGCCGTTACGCTTAGCGTATTCGCCGCGGTGTTCGCTGAGATACTTATCACCTTCGATGAATGCATCCAGTTGAGCCCATTGGTCGGCCGGAGAAACTCCGTCACGATTTACAACGAGGTTGATATCAGCCATTGTTCTCGGGATATAGATAAGGTCGTTACCTCCGGTACCATCAAGGTTCATGTCGCCAGCGTAAACATATGAGAATGGCTGACCTGACTGACCATTATAGAATAATGAAACCTGAGTAGCCATGGTATTGTTCATGTATTCTTTGCGGTAGGAAACCAAACCAACGATACGTGATCCCATGCTATAGTTAGAGCGAGTCTGGCTAAGATTGTTCAAACCATTTACCTGGTTAACGAACTGCCAGTTTGACGCAGCTACACTCGATGTGCCTGAATTCAAATCGTACGAATCACCGTAGCTATAGGCAATTGACCCACTGAAGCCATTGGTAAAGGTCTTCTGAAGTTGAGCCATCAGGTTATACGAGTAACCTTTGTTGGTGTTTTCAAGGTAGATAATGTCTTCGAAGTTAGCATCTACGCGACCATTTCTGAATCGTGGACGTTGGTCAGGGCCTGCAAATGTAAAGTTGGGATCAACTTCGCGGTTCCAGTTCTTAAAGTTGATGTTGTTAAGCGTTTTGCTGAAAACACCTTCCAAAGTGCCTACGATACCCCAAGGCAAGGTTTTATCTACCGCCAGGTTTGTTCTAAATACCTGCGGGAATTTGAAGTCCTTATCGATTACGTTGATCGCACCGCGACCAGAAATTGCACCAATCGATTCGGCTGAAGGCTGATTAAACGGATCGGCCGTGTATTTTAGTCCAGGAAGATTGGTGATAGGATTATCGCTTTCCGATGATCCTCCTCTGCTAAACGCGCCGTTCAGCTGACCATTGTTCGTGAACTGGTTTGAAACCCAAACGAAGGGCACACGACCTGTGAAGAGACCCGTTCCACCACGTACTTGCAGTGAACGATCGCCGTTAACATCCCAGTTGAAGCCGACACGTGGCGACCACAGCGGCTGCGTTTTGGGCATGGCTCCGGTTTTTGCACCACGGTCGCCATAAGCGTTATTAAAGGCTTCGTTACTTTCGGGCTTGTCAGAGAATATAGGAAGGTCTATACGCAGACCTGCAGTAACCTTCAGGTTGTCGGATACCTGAATTTCGTCTTGTCCATACACGCCAAGCTGCATAGCGCTGAAGTCAGACGCACCTTGTGATTGTGACGGTCCATCGTCAGCGAAAGAATAGCCTATGCCGTAGAGTGTCGGCATCACTTCAGGCCGGTCAGTGCTACCAATGGACTGGAAGTCTGCCAGTGTCTTGTAAGCGTAACGTCCGTAGATGTTCTGAACAAACAAGTTGTAGAGTTTATAGAACTCGTTGTTTGTACCGATCGTGATGGTATGCTTGCCTTTGTAGATTGTGAAGTCATCAGTAATGCTGAAGATATCCTGATCGAGCTGGTTAGCAACCGAAGAGTTTTCAGAACCGAACGTAATGCTACGGGCGTTACCAATGTTCACTAATGTCCAGGGGAATGGTGAACCCAATGGATCACGATCATCACGAACGCGGGTATATCCTAGTAACAGACGGTTCGATTTGTTTGTACCTATTGTGCTGTTTAACTCAATACCGGTAGAGTTTGTGGTGCTCGGGAAATAAATGCCGTTGTTATAGAAACGCAAAGCATTTGCTGAACGAGAGTTCTCGATGCTTTCGCCGTATGTATAGCTATGACGGATAGACAGCTTGTGCTTGTCGTTGATGTTCCAGTCGAGCTTTGCCAACAGCTTATCGCTGTTATATTCATTCGAAATGGCATCATACGTACCCGGATCATAGTTAGGAGCAATACGTCTTAACGTTGTCAACACGGCATCAACGTCAGTTTGTGTGATGTTCGAGCCCTGACCGATAGCAAACGGAAGCGGTTGCTTTTTACGCGTCATCTCACCGTTAACAAAGAAGAATAATTTATTCTGAATGATCGGACCGCCTAAACGGAAGCCAGTCTGATAGTCTGAATAATCCTGGATTTTGCCCTTGGCTTCTGTATTCGGATTTGTACGGCCTACAAGGCTCTGGTTGCTGCCGAAGTAGTAAGCTGAGCCCTGGAATTTATTTGAACCGCTACGGGTTACGGCGTTAATACCACCGCCGGTGAAACCACCCTGGCGCACATCAAATGGAGCGATGTTGATCTGGAATTCTTCGATCGCGTCAAGGCTTATCGGCTCTGTTCTGGCAGAACCACCGTTTGTACCGGTGGAGGTCAAACCGAATACGTCGTTGCTTACAAGACCATCTACCGCGAACTGATTATACCGGTTACTTGCACCGGCAAACGATGTTCCGCCGCCTGCGGTGTTCGCCAGCGGGTTCAACTTTGTGAAATCGCGAAGACCACGGCTTATTGTGGGTACGGATTGAATGGTACGGTTGTCTACGTTTGTAGCGGCACCTGTACGGTCGGAATTCATGGTGCTTGAGGCTACTACCTGAACTTCGGCAAGCTGTGTACCGTCCTGAAGGTTGGCCGATACATTCGCTGTGTTACCCAGGCTTACATAGATGTCGTTAAACTCCTGCGTTTGATAACCGATAAACGATATGGTTACTTTGTAAGGACCACCTACGCGCATGTTAGGTATAATATACCGGCCATCGGCGCGTGTTGAAGTTCCGTATTGCGTTCCTGAAGGTGTGTGAACGGCTAACACGGTTGCACCGGGCAGGCCTTCTCCCTTCTGATCTACTACATTTCCACCTAAGGAACCTGTAGTTACACCCTGCGCGAATGCGGCAACGCTTGCCACTACCGCGAAGGCTGTCAACAGTAGAAATCTCCTCATAAAAATTGATTAGGTTTGATTGTTTTAAAGAGCGCGTAAAAATACCCGAACCGCCAGAATTAAGCTTTAAAGTACCTTTAAATCTTTCAACAATTTGTTTACAATTAGTTAACAACCAAAACACAGCCGTTTATAAAATATGGCTCTATTGTTTTGAGAAAGAATAGTTTATTGTAACTACCTATATCCGACCAACGGAACTTAACCTATGAAGAAATTCGCATTCCTTTTATTCTTTCTTACATCGTTTGCGTATGCGCAAACACCCCTCTCCTACTACCTTCCCGACAACATTTCGTATAATCCGAACATCCCCACGCCGCAGTCTGTGATCGGCCATGAGGTAGGCGACTGGCATGTGACACACGACAGGCTGGTGAGTTATATGTATGCGCTGGACAAGGCTTCAGACCGCATTAGCCTGGAGGTAACGGGTTATACCCACGAGGCCCGGCCGATCCTGCTGCTAACGATTACGGCGCCTAAAAACCACCAGCGACTGGAAGAAATCCGCCAGCAGCACGTGCAGCTTACGGACCCGGCACGTTCGGGCAACCTGGACACGAAGTCTATGCCGATTGTTTTTTATATCGGGTTCAGTATACACGGTAATGAGGCCAGCGGTGCCAATGCCGGTCTGCTCGCCGCCTACCACTTTGCCGCCGCCCAGGGACCGGAGATTGAGGACTACCTGAACAATACGATTATATTGTTCGATCCAAGTTACAACCCCGACGGTCTCCAGCGGTTCAGCGGCTGGGTGAACGCCCGCAAAAGCCAATCGATCTCCACTGACCCGTACGATACGGAGCATAACGAGGCCTGGCCCGGTGGTCGCTTCAACCATTACTGGTTTGACCTGAACCGCGACTGGCTTGTGGCCCAACACCCCGAATCGCAAGCCCGCGTGAAGAGCTTTCATAAGTGGAAGCCCAATGTGCTTACCGATCACCACGAGATGGGCACCAACGCAACGTTCTTCTTCCAGCCCGGCGTGCCCTCGCGTATGCACCCGCTCACTCCCGATAAGAATCTGGAGCTTACGAAACGTATGGGCGAGTTCCACGCCAAAGCACTCGACGGCATCGGCTCATTGTATTATACGCAGGAGGGCTATGATGATTTTTATTATGGTAAGGGTTCTACGTTTCCCGATATACAAGGCGCTATCGGAATTCTATTTGAACAGGCCAGTTCACGCGGCCATGCACAGGAGAGCATTAACGGTGTGCTGCGCTTTCCGTTCACGGTGCGCAACCAGTTTACTACCGCACTCAGTTCGCTGAAAGGCGTGAATACGTTGCGCGAGGAGCTGCTCAATTATCAACGTCAGTTTTTTAAAGACGCGGTAGCCGAAGCCGGCAAAGATCCCGTGAAGGCTATTATCTTCGGTTCGTCGAAAGACAAAACCCGTGCGGCGGCACTCGCCGAGATTATTGCCCGACAGAACATCGATATCTATAAGCCTTCTGCCAATCGCACGATCAACAACAAGACGTATGAGACAGATGGTAGCTATGTGGTGCCGCTGAACCAACCGCAGTACCGGCTTATCAAAAGCATGTTCGAAAAGCGAACGAAGTTTAAAGACAGTCTTTTCTATGATATATCCAGCTGGACACTGCCACTGGCCTTCGGCCTGGATTACGAAGAGCTTACCGCAGCGCCGGGCACTGGCGATAAGGTAACGGAGGTACAGTTTCCTACGGGGAAACGTATTGACGGCAAGAGCGACTATGCATACGCGTTTGAACCGTATGCCTATTACACACCGCGTGCTACATACCGCCTGCTACGTCAGGGTATCCGTATAAAGGTGGCATCGGATCCGTTCTATCACGCCAACGGCAAGAAGTTCGACCGGGGCACCATACTGATACCTGTAGCGAACCAGGATAAAACACCGGAGCAGCTTGAATACATTATCAACGAGATTGTATCGAAAGACGGTATCGATGTATATACCTTCAACACGGGTCTGGATTACAAGGGCGTGAGCCTGGGCAGCGGCTCGTTTTTGCCGCTTCGCAAACCCGAGATTGCCTTGCTGATGGGCGACGGCACATCGGCTACGGATGTTGGCGAGATCTGGCATTTGCTCGATACGCGCTATAACATACCCGTTACGCTTTTGCCGGTAGATGTATTTAACCGGGCCAACCTGAGCAAATACAATACGCTGATCTTTCCACCCATGTATGGCTCTGCAACTATCAGCGATGCCGCCAAGGAGAAACTAAAGAGCTGGGTACAGAACGGTGGCGTGATTATCGGTTTTGAGAATGCTCTTAACTGGCTCAACGCAAACAATCTCGGCAAGTTCGAGATGAAGAAGGACGAGGATCGCAAAGACAGCACTCAACCCCGTTCCTATGCGGATATTGAAGAGTATACCGGCGCACAGGAAACCAGCGGCGCTATTTTTGAAGCCTCGGCCGATCTTACACACCCTTTCCTGTATGGTTATACGAACAACCGCCTTCCGATATTTAAAGGAAACAATCTCTTTATGGAGAAAGCGAAAGGTTACTACAGCAACCCACTTGTGTTTACAAGCGCGCCGTTGATAAGCGGTTATGTTACGAAGAACAATTTAGCTCGTTTGAAAGAGAGCTCGGTAGCTGGTGTCTCTACGCTAGGACAGGGACGTGTTATCGGCTTTACCGATAATCTTTGCTTCCGCGCGTTTTGGCTTGGTTCGAATAAGATTTTCGCGAACGCTATTTTCTATGGACCGCTCATCAGCCCAGCCTCCGCACGGTAGTTATTAGCATTACATTAAAAAAGGGTCTTGTCCGAAAACATCGGATAAGACCCTTTTCACTTTATATTCTACCGGGCGATCAATGCAAACTTTTTGGATCGATAAACCGGTAGAGGTTTTCTTTAAAGTGTTCGCTGATGGGAATCTGCTCTTTCAATATACTGATGCGTCCTTTGCGGATGGAAGTGATTTTATTTAACGAGACGATAAACGATTTGTGTACACGAACGAATCGATCGCCCGGCAGCTTTTCTTCGAGCGACTTCATGCTCATGCGTGTAATGACTGGCCGGGTAGCGGAGAGAAGATAAATCTTCACGTAGTCTTTTAAACCTTCTACATAGGCTATGTCGTTCATATCTATCCGGACCAGGTTATACTCCGAGTTCACGAAGAGATGGTCTACCGGAGTTGCGGACACTACGGAAGGGGCTTTGCGACCGGCATTGAATTTATCCTGTGCTTTGTTGATGGCTTTCAGAAATCGTTCGAACGATACAGGCTTCAACAGATAGTCTACGACATCGAGGTTGAAGCCTTCGATGGCGTATTGTTCATACGCGGTTATAAAGATAACGAGCGGCGTGGTGCCGGTAAGGCTGTGCAAAAACTGAACACCGGATATGCCGGGCATTTGTATATCCAGGAACAGAAGGTCTACCGGTTGCTCCTGCAAGAATTCATTGGCTTCAAAAGCGTTGGAGCATTTCTTAAGCAACTTCAGCGAAGGAACTTTGCGGATATTGTCTTCCAGCAGATCGAGCGCAAGGGGCTCATCGTCTACCGCTACACAGGTCATCATGAAGCAATCAGTTTTAATTCTGAAATGAACCAGTCGTCGTCCGATGCATATACGTCTAAGGTATAGAGGTCGGTATATAACAGGTCGAGTCTGCGTCGTACATTCTGTAGTCCTATACCCGAACTGGGATCTTTGGTTTCGTTATCGCGGGGATTGAATTTATTGCGTACGACAAAGTGCACCTGATGTTCTGTAGATTCGAGGATTACCATAATCACCGGATCCTTAATCAGTCCGACGCCATGTTTGAAGGCGTTCTCGACAAAAGGAATCAGGAGCATGGGTTCTATCAGCAAGTCCTTTCGTTCCATGTTTACATGGAAATGGATGTTGACCGTTGTACCGAACCGCAGCTTCTGCAGATTGATGTAGTTGCCGATGTAATCGGCCTCCTGATCTAAGGTAACTTTTTTATCGCTGTGGTACAAGGAGTACCGCATGAGTTGTGAAAACTGTATGATGGCAAACTCTACCTGATCTGATTTCTTACGCGCCAGCGATGCGAGACCGTTCAGTACGTTGAACATGAAGTGCGGACTAACCTGCGACCGTAGAAACAGCAATTCAGACTTTAGCTTTTCGGTCTCCTGTTCTTTGCGGGTGCTTTCGAATGCCGCGCGGTCTTGCATGATGCGCAGTGCGAGGCTTAGACCAAAGACCATAAAGAAGTTTGGAACGCCCATAAAGATCGGTGGTCTGAAAGGATTACCGGCATGGGTTACGTTTAACCGGAACAGATAGCCTGCCGTGATGTAGAGGCCAAGCGATACTACCACCAGCAGCACGTATGGCGCCCAGCCACGCCGTGTGAGTACCTTTGGCACGAGCACGAACATGTTGGTGTAAAAGAAGGTAGCCAGCATGAGGTTTACCAGTACAGATTCTACTTTGAACCATGTAGGGTCCATTTGTGAGAAGGGTCCTGGCCCGGGCATCATACGTTCCGGCATATCGGGACGTGGCATGGGCTGACGTGTAAACCCGGGTGATGACAGGAAATGAAACGGCAGCATAAACAGCAGCGCCCAACCACACACATGCAGGGTTACGACAAGTATCTTATTGACGACTGCTCTTGTTACCATGATTCTCAATGCACTTGCCGGCTATACGCGGCAAATTATCCAACCCAATGATCAATGCTCTTTGGAAGATAAAAAGGGCACCGCTAAAAACCATGACGCACTTTCCTTAATTTCTCTCTCCCAGAGAATAACAGGAGGTTTTCAGCATGTGCCCTCTTAGTACTTTCATCCGCTCCCCTCATGCGATCAGTACATCATAAACTCAAATCCCTTAATACTGAGTGATACGTTTGCGGCTTGTACCAGCAAACGTCTGAAAAAACACGAAATCTCTTCGGGTGAAAGTGTTGTAAAGAAAGGGCAGGTGCTATCGCTATTCAAAAAGAGTATACGAACGCCGGTAAAGTATCTACTAGATGCCTTTTGTAGACGATCAAACAATGCGATCACGCACATCGATCCGTCATAAAACAGGAGAGGCTGCCCGTGTTGGGCAGCCTCTCCTGTTTATGATATTGGAAGATTAAAGATCCGCGTCGTAATCTTCAAGCGGTTTAAACTCCCAGAAGTCGCTATAGTAGAGGGTTCCATTGTAACCTGTTCCGAAGAACGCACGGTTATTCAATTCGAACGCTACCGCACCACGACGTCCTGTGCTTTCGAACGACTGCATGTCTTTCCAGATCTGTGTATTCGGGTCATACTGAACGCACGAGGTGAGTGCTGAGCTATATACGCCTGCTATAATGTATACCATACCATCCAGAACTACGGCCGAAGCTTCAGCACGTTGTGCTGCCGATCTGAATTGAGAGAAGTAACTAACGTCGGTTGACGGCGTAATTTTCTCCCACTGGCTGGCAGATTCCGGATCGAATTTCCAGAAGTTAAGATCGTATGAACCGTTGCTCACGCCACCGATGATGTAGGCCTGTTCATTCAATGTAAATACGGTTGCTCCCTGACGTGTTTTGCCGGGGATACTGGTATTTGGCTTGGATGTCCATGACTGTGAATTGGGATCGAATTCCCAGATGGTGTTCTCCCATATGCTGCCATCGGTACCCGTACCTACGAAGGCACGGCCTTTAACCACAAAAGCAATGGAGTTATAAAGCGCTACGGGGAATTTCGATTCTACTGAATC
>Ga0065165_1002182_pt1 | contig 17628 bp, 13 predicted proteins | sample AraplaMF_Cvi_mMF_FD_63813 | JGI IMG/M metagenome (GOLD analysis project Ga0065165, IMG submission 63813) | Arabidopsis root microbial communities from the University of North Carolina, USA - plate scrape MF_Cvi_mMF (version 2) (version 3) | ecosystem: Host-associated > Plants > Roots >...
GCCAATATGGGCTCCGCTGCCCCCGGCGATGCAAAAGCGATCGCGACCTACATTGCGTCGGTCATGGGCGAACCGTCGGTCGAGCGCAAGGCGCGCGGCGAGGGCGTGTCTAAGTCGCCGGCGGCGCAAAGCCCGGGCGTATTGGTTCAGGCGGCGGGATCCCAAAGTCTGCCGGTCACCGTTGACCAGAAGGACCCGGGTGCTGCGATCTATGCGGCCGTTTGTTCCAGCTGCCACGACGCCGGTCGGCCGGTGCCGTACGGTGGCCTGCCGCTCAGGCTGAGTTCGGCCACCCATGGCCCGACGCCGATGAACCCGATCAACGTCATCCTCTATGGCCTGCCGGCGCCGGAAGGCGAGCGCGGCCCGATCATGCCCGGTTTTGCCGGAACGCTGACCGATCGACAGGTCGCGGACCTTCTCGCCTACATGCGCAAGACCTTCAGCGACCAGCCGGCGTGGAAGGACATCGAGCCTCTTGTCGCCGACATCCGCGCCGGCGCCAAGGACACGGAATTGCACTCCCTCGGCAGCGATGGCAACGCGCCCGCCAATCCAACGAAGCGAGAGACCTCATGGTAGCCCTCACCGTCAACGGAAAGACCCACCAGGTCGACGTCGATCCCGATACGCCGCTTCTCTACGTCCTGCGTGGTGAGCTCGAGTTGAACGCGGCGAAGTATGGTTGCGGCCTGGGACAATGCGGTGCCTGCACGGTTCTGGTGGACGGTGAGCCGGTCGTCTCCTGCGTCACGCCGGTCCTCGTTCTCGAAGGCCGAAAGGTGACGACCGTCGAGGGACTGGGAACCGTCGAGGCACCGGGCCCTCTCCAACAGGCCTTTATCGAGGAGCAGGCAGCGCAGTGCGGCTATTGCATCGCAGGAATGATGGTGCGGGCGCAGGCGCTTCTTCAGCGCAATGCGGCGGCCACGGACGAGGAGATCAAAGCGCATATGGAGCCCAATCTGTGCCGGTGCGGCACCCATATGCGGATCATGGCTGCCATCAAGCGCGCCGGGAAGCTGATGCAGACCGCCTCCGCCGCATCAACGGGGAGGACCGGCTGATGGAGCGCGTGACCCTTCCCGACCTCAGCAGGCGATCGGTTCTGTTTCGAACCGGTGCATTGGTCCTGGCCTTCACGCTCAAGCCTGCGCTGGCGCAGACCAAGAGCCCAGGGGACGAGACCCAGAATTTCCAGGCGGTGGCACAGCCGGCTCCGGAGCTGCCGGGCAGCCTGAAGACCAATCCCAACCTCGAATCATGGCTCCGTGTCGAAGCGTCCGGCAAGGCGACCATTTTCACGGGCAAGGCAGAGCTCGGCCAGGGGATCAAGACGGCCTTGCTGCAGATCGCAGCCGAAGAGTTGAAGATACCCTTCGAGAAGCTGTCGCTGGTCGGCCCCGACACGGTGCTCTCGCCGACTGAGGGTTATACGGCCGGCAGCCACTCCATCCAGGACAGCGGCACGGCGATCCGTCACGCCGCGGCCCAGGCGCGGGAAATCCTGCTTGCGGAGGCGGGCAGGCGGTTGTCCGTGCCGGTCGAGCAGTTGCGGGCGGCTGACGGCGCGATCACCGGACCGGGTGGCGACAAACTCGGCTACGGCGAGCTGGTTTCGGACCACCTGATCGAAGGCCGGGCCCAACCGACGTCGAAGCTCACGGCGCCCGACCAGTTTGTGGAGATGGGCAAGCCGCGCCGGCGGATCGACATTCCGGCCAAGGTCACCGGAGGGGCAGCCTATATCCAGGATATGCGGCCGGATGGAATGCTGCATGGCAGGATCGTGCGGCCGCCGAGCCCCGGAGCCCGCCTGCAGGCGGTGGACCTGTCGCGGGCAGAGACAATGCCGGGCGTCGTCAAGGTAGTCCGTGACGGCAATTTTCTGGCCGTGATCGCGGACAAGGAGTGGCAGGCGATCAAGGCAATGCGTGCCCTCTCCGCGGCGGCTCAGTGGCAGGAAACGGCGACGCTTCCCGACATGGCTGACCTGCCGGCGGTGCTGATGGCGATGCCCGCAGACGACGGGATCGTCGCGGACAAGCGCGGGCCCGTCAGCGCGGCGCGAAGCGAGGAAGCCACCTTCACCCGGCCTTACCAAATTCATGGCTCGATCGGTCCGTCATGTGGTCTCGCTCAGCTGGTGGATGGCCTGACTACCGTCTGGACCCACACGCAGGGCGTCTACCCGGACCAGAAAGCCATCGCCCAGATGCTCGGTGTCCCGATCGAAAAGGTTCGATGCATCCATGTGGAAGGCTCGGGCTGCTACGGCCATAATGGCGCCGATGACGCGGGGGCGGACGCTGCCCTTCTGGCGCAGGTTGTTCCAGGCCGGCCGGTGCGGGTGCAGTGGATGCGCGAACAGGAACACGCCTGGGAACCGTTTTCGCCGGGCATGGTGACCAAGGTGCGGGCAGGTCTCGACGACAAGGGCAATGTCGTCGACTGGAATTACGAACTCTGGAGCAACGGCCACAATTCGCGTCCGGGTACAGCGGGCGCACTTCTCGGCGCCCAGCATATTGCCAAGGCTTTCCCACTGGACGCACAGAAGCTGCAGATCACTCCGGAAGGCAACGGCGACCGCAATTCGAACCCGCTCTATGCCTTTCCGAGCCGACATGTCGTTTGGCATTTCCTCGCCGATGCGCCAATCAGGGTTTCGGCGCTGAGGGGCCTTGGCGCTTATATGAACGTCTTCTCGATCGAGAACTTCATGGATGATCTCGCCTCAAAGGCTGGGGCCGATCCCGTCGAATATCGGTTGCGGCATTTGGACGACCAGCGTGCCCGGGATGTGGTTGAACGGGCAGCCCGAAATTTCGGCTGGAAAGCGGGACAGAAAGCACCGGAGGACCACGGGTTCGGATTTGCGTTCGCGCGCTACAAGAACCTTGCTGCCTACTGCGCCGTTGCCATGGAGGTGAAGGTGGAAAAGGAGACGGGGCGCGTACGCCTCATTCGCGCCACCTCGGCTGTCGATGCGGGGGAAGTGGTCAATCCGGATGGGGTTGCCAACCAGGTTCAGGGCGGGATCATCCAAGCCGCCAGCTGGACGCTGTACGAGGCCGCGACCTTCGACCGGACGCGGATCACCAGCGTCGACTGGTCCACTTATCCGATCATGCGCTTCGACGCGCTGCCGCAGGCGGTCGACGTCGACATTATTCCGCGGCCGGGCACGCCGTTTCTTGGCGCGGGCGAGTGCGGGCAGGGCCCAGGTGGTGCTGCGGTCGCCAACGCGATCACCAACGCGATCGGTCGGCGGATCTACGATCTGCCGCTGACGCGGGAAAAGGTGAGAGCTGCGGCACAGCTGCGCGCCTGACGATTATACTGGCGGCCGGACCTCTCATCGGCCGTCGGCAATGTCGTTCCGGTTTGCGCGCTGCGACCCCCAGTGGGGTTCCTAGCGATTACGGCTTTTGTCGATACTTGCTCTGTGGCTGCCCGGAATTCCGGGGTTCGCGAGCGTGCGTGAGCTCAAAAAAACAACCCCAAAATTGTGGCGTGTCCATCCTCGCGCAAGCCTGCGGCGTTTACCTTTGGGTGGGCGCGTTAACCATTTGTTAACCACGCCACGGATAGAACATCGTCAACGATTTGTTTACGTAGATGACCAAAGTGCTAACAGATTCCCGCTCGATCCGTATCAAGGGACGTTCGTTCCTGGCGGTCGTTCTATCCCCCGATTTACCGCTCGACGCGTGGTTGATTCAGCTTGACGATCTGGCAGCACGTTCCGCGGGTTTCTTCCTCGGAAGGCCGGTCGTGCTCGATGTTTCGGACCTCGCCATCGACCGGGCACAGCTCAAGGCGCTGATCGAAGATCTCGCCAAAAGGAACGTCCGCGTCATGGGCATCGAAGGCGCACGCCCGTCGATGCTGGAGGCAGGCATGCCGCCAGCCATGAAGGGTGGACGACCGGCGGCTGATTTCGAAGTCGAGGAAAAGGACCCCGAGCCGGCCTCGGACCTGCGCAACTCAGCTCCGGACAAGCCGGCCGTGCCAGAACAACGGCAGGTCACTCAGTCGATCGTCATCGGCGAGCCGATTCGATCCGGCCAGTCGGTCATCTTCCCGGAAGGGGATGTGACCATCGTGGGTTCGGTCGCCTCAGGCTCCGAGGTCATCGCGGGCGGCTCGGTCCACATCTACGGTGCGCTGCGCGGCCGGGTGATGGCGGGGTCGGTGGGCAATGCTTCGGCGCGCATCTTTTGCCGCAAGCTCGAAGCGGAGCTGATCGCAATCGACGGCGTCTACAAGATGGCCGAGGACATGGATCCGAACCTGCTCGGCAAAGCGGTCCAGCTTTGGCTGGAAGGCGATGTGATCATGGCGGAAACACTTTTTTGAGGCCCTCGGGCTGAGCACAGGGAGATCAAGATGGGGAAAGTCGTCGTAGTGACGTCAGGCAAGGGCGGCGTCGGCAAGACCACGTCGACCGCCGCACTTGGCGCAGCGCTCGCGCAGCGCAACGAAAAGGTCGTGGTCGTCGATTTCGATGTGGGGCTGCGCAACCTCGACCTCGTCATGGGTGCCGAGCGCCGGGTGGTCTATGACATCGTCAACGTTATCCAGGGCGATGCAAAGCTTCCGCAGGCCCTGATTCGCGACAAGCGTCTCGACAACCTCTTCCTTCTCCCGGCGTCGCAGACCCGCGACAAGGACGCCCTGACGCCGGAAGGTGTCGAGCGGGTGATGGCCGACCTCAAGCGGTACTTCGACTGGGTGATCTGCGACAGCCCGGCCGGCATCGAGCGCGGCGCTACGCTTGCCATGCGGCACGCGGACATGGCCGTCGTCGTGACCAATCCCGAAGTTTCGTCGGTGCGCGATTCCGACCGCATCATCGGTCTCCTCGATGCCAAGACGATGAAGGCCGAACGCGGTGAGCGCATCGAGAAGCACCTTTTGTTGACCCGTTACGATGTCAACCGTGCGGAACGCGGCGACATGCTGAAGGTCGAGGACGTGCTCGAGATCCTGTCGATCCCGCTGATCGGGATCATTCCGGAAAGCAGCGACGTGCTGCGCGCGTCCAATATCGGTGCGCCGGTGACGCTGGCCGATGCAAAGAGCGCGCCTGCAATGGCCTATTTCGATGCGGCCCGCCGGCTCGCCGGCGAGGACCTGCCGATAACCATCCCTGGCGAGAAGCGAGGCATCTTCGGCAAGATTTTCGGAAGGAAGGCGGCATGAGCATATTCCGTCTCTTCGCACGACCGCGGTCAGCGCCCATGGCGCGCGAGCGGCTTCAGGTTCTGCTGTCGCATGAGCGGTCCTCCGTGGGCAACGATCTCGTCACGCTGCTGCGGGAAGAGATCCTGGCGGTGATCGCCCGGCATGTGCAGGTCGATCCCGACAAGGTCCAGGTCAAGGTGGATCGCGACGAGCACGTATCGATTCTCGAAATCGACGTCGAGATCCCCCGCGACGCCCACGTGATGGCGGCCTGATCCCAAAAAAGGGCAGGCTGGTGCTTGCTCTTTGAAAAGAAATTTCAAATCGCGAAACGCCCCCGGATCAAGCCGATCCGGGGGCGTTTCCGCGTCCGGCAGGGACCGATTCCTCCGCCGTGGAAAGGGACAATTAACGTTTATTTTCTATTGCAGAAGCTTCGTATCGGTCGTCCTCTCGTCCATCGGTGTAATGATTACATGCGTCTTTTCCGTACCAACTTTCCAGGCCAACCCGGAGCACAAGAGGAAGGGGCTGACACCACACCGCAGACCCCGCATCACCACATGACGGAGCCGCTGGCAGACCCCATGGCCGAGCCGCAGGTGCCGGCCCTGGCCCCGCGGGTCGAGACCAGTCTTCCTCCGGAACAGATGCCGGTCTGGCAGAGCGCATTTTCGTTGGCGCCGAATGTCCGCTTCACCCGGACGCCTGAAAAGGCGATCCCGAAGCGCAACGCGGCGGAGCAGGCGCCGGTCGAACCAGCGGTTGCTCCGGCGCAAGCGCAGCGGCCAATCGCGCAGCCGGTGCCGGCGGCAACCGTACAGCCTGCGAGCACGGCCGACATCGTGCAGGGCAGGGCTGCCGCTGCCCGGTCGTCCTTTGCGGAGCGCGCAGCGCAGCGTGGCCTGGTGACGCGCGGGCTTCCGACCGACGCGGCTCCGGGTGCCCGTGCACTGGTGGACGAGCTTCGACGCGAATTCGTCGCGACGCGAAAGCAGTCTGCGCAATCGACCCCGGGTCCGACAGCCCAGGCCGTCAGAGCGAACCAAAGCCCTGGCCACATCAAGCCGCCCGTATTGCAGACGCAAGTCGTCAGCGCCTCGCGCGGCTCCGCGGCCGCGCAGCGCCCGTCCGCATCTGCCAATCCCTTGTCCGCGCTCCTGCCGCATCTGCCCGATCATCTGTTCTGGGAAGCGGTCGATTATGCCGCAAGCCACGATGCCGAGGCGCCCGTGGCGGCACCTCAGGCAGGTTTGCCGCAACCGGTCCGCGCGGCTGCAGTCAGGCAGGCAGCTCCCGACATGTCGCGCCGTGCCGAACCTGTGGTGCCGCCACCGCAGGCCGCCTCCAGCGACCTCGACGTCGACCGCGACTCGCCGGTTCTGCGCTACCGTGCAATCACACTGCGCAGCGCCGCTTCCACCCTGGTCACCGTGACCGAGCAGACGGTCGAGGTCGCCGCATCTGATCTGAACATTCCGGCTGCTCCCGTTGCTCCGGTGGCGGCAAAGCCCTCACGTCCAGGACTGGCTGCTGCTCTTGCCGCCCGTCGTCTTCCGGGCCTGCCGCAAAACGCCGCCGTTTCGGCGGAGGACGACTTCGAATTTCCCTCCGCCGACCTGCTGCAGGAGCCGATGCTGCGGGAAACCGCGGCGATGAGCCAGGAAGCGCTGGAACAGAGCGCTGGTCTTCTCGAAAGCGTGCTGGAAGATTTCGGGATCAAGGGCGAGATCGTCGATGTCCGGCCCGGCCCCGTCGTGACCCTCTACGAATTCGAACCGGCGCCCGGTGTCAAATCCTCTCGCGTGATCGGCCTGTCGGACGACATCGCACGGTCGATGTCTGCTCTTTCGGCGCGCGTCGCCGTCGTTCCCGGCCGCAATGTGATCGGCATCGAGCTTCCCAATCCAGAGCGCGAAACCGTCTACTTCCGCGAACTCATCGAGAGCGACAGCTACAAGCGCACGGGCTTCAGCTTGCCCCTGTGCCTCGGCAAGACGATCGGCGGCGAGCCGGTGATTGCCGACCTTGCCAAGATGCCGCACCTGCTGGTGGCCGGCACCACCGGGTCGGGCAAGTCGGTTTCGGTCAACACGATGATCTTGTCGCTTCTCTACCGGCTGCGGCCGGACGAATGCCGGCTTATCATGGTCGATCCCAAGATGCTCGAACTGTCCATCTATGACGGCATCCCGCATCTGCTGACCCCGGTCGTCACCGATCCCAAGAAGGCGGTTCTGGCGCTGAAATGGGCTGTCCGCGAGATGGAGGACCGCTATCGCAAGATGTCGCGCCTCGGCGTGCGCAATATCGATGGCTACAACACCCGCGTTGCGGCCGCGCGTCGCAGCGGCGAGACGATCATGATCAGCGTTCAGGTCGGCTTCGACCGTTCGACGGGCGAGCCGCTCAACGAAGACCAGGAGATGGATCTCGCGCCGCTGCCCTATATCGTCGTCATCGTCGACGAAATGGCAGACCTGATGATGGTTGCCGGCAAGGATATCGAAGGTGCCATCCAGCGTCTTGCGCAGATGGCGCGGGCGGCCGGCATCCACCTGATCATGGCGACCCAGCGGCCGTCCGTGGACGTCATCACCGGTACGATCAAGGCCAATTTCCCGACCCGCATCTCGTTCCAGGTCACGTCGAAGATCGACAGCCGCACCATCCTTGGAGAGCAGGGTGCCGAACACCTTCTCGGACAAGGCGACATGCTGCACATGGTCGGCGGCGGCAGGATTGCCCGCGTCCACGGTCCTTACGTAGCGGACCACGAGGTCGAATCGATTGTCGCGCATCTGAAGACGCAGGGCCGTCCGCAGTATCTCGGCACGGTTACCGAGGATGCCGACGAACCGGAAGCCGAGGACGAGGACCAGGCCGTATTCGACAAGTCGTCGATGGGCGAGGAGGATGGCGACGATCTGTACGACCGTGCAGTCAAGGTCGTACTGCGCGACAAGAAATGCTCCACGTCCTATATCCAGCGCCGTCTGTCGGTCGGATATAACAGGGCAGCCTCGCTGGTCGAACGCATGGAAAAGGAAGGCCTGGTCGGGCCCGCCAACCATGTGGGCAAGCGGTCCATCATCGCCGGAAGCCAGGACGCACCAACCGACATGCCGGGCGCCTGAGCGCCCGGTTTTCTACGAGGTCACGTCTTGCGCCTGAGCGCCCGGTCTTCAGGTCAACTCGGCCTTTGATCGCCCGGCCGTTCCGGATTTAGGCGGGCGCCTGCGCACCCGACCTAACCAGCGACATCCGCTCAGTTGCGGCCCTGCGGTTCCGTGTTGCTGTCGATAACGCGGGTCAGCATCAGCGCAAGGATGGTGCAGATCGCACCAGAGATCAGATAGCCACCGATGAAGATGATGCCAAGCTGGCTTGCAAGGCCGAGCGCCACCAGCGGCGCAAAGCCAGCGCCAAGCAGCCAGGACAGGTCGGAGGTGAGAGCCGAACCCGTATAGCGGTAGGTCTGGCCGAAACGTGACGACACGGAGCCCGACGCCTGCCCGAAGGAAAGGCCCAGAATGGCAAATCCGATGATGATGAAGGCATCCTGACCAAGGCGGCCGGCATCGAGAAGGAACGGTGCCGAGAAGCTGAAGATGGCGATGATGACGGCGCCGATCAGCAACTGCCGGCGGCGGCCGATGCGGTCGGCGATCAGGCCGGACAGCACGACCGTCACCAGGCCGACAAACGCACCGATGACCTGCACGAACAGGAAGCTGCTGGCCGTCTGGCCGCCGTAGAGGGTGACCCAGCTCAACGGGAAGATCGTGACCAAGTGAAACATCGCGAAGCTGGCGAGCGGTGCAAAGGCGCCGAGCACCACGTCGACGCCATGGACGCGCAGCATTTCAAGAACGGGTCTTGCCTCGAGTTCGTGATTTTCCAAGGCTTCGCCAAACTCGCGCGACGCGACGATGCGCAGGCGCGCAAACAGGGCGACGACGTTGATCGCAAAGGCGACAAAGAAGGGGTAGCGCCAGCCCCAGCTGAGGAAGTCGGCATCGGTCAGATTGACCGCGAAATAGCCGAACAGGATGCTTGCCAGCGCAAAGCCGAAAGGCGCCCCAAGCTGCGGGATCATCGCGTAGAACCCACGGCGGTTCTGCGGTGCATTGAGCGCGAGCAGCGAGGCCAGACCGTCCCAGGCACCGCCGAGCGCAAAGCCCTGTCCCAGACGGAACAGTGCGAGAAGCGCGGGAGACCACATGCCGATCGTGTCATAGCCCGGAAGAAACGCGATCGACGCGGTCGAGCCACCCAGGAGGAAGAGAGCGATCGTCAGTTTCGTGCCGCGGCCGTAATTGCGGTCGATCCACATGAACACCAGCGATCCGACCGGGCGCGCAATGAAGGCGAGCGAAAACACCGCGAAGGAATAGAGCGTCGCCGTGACCGGATCGGGTACGAAGGAAAACACCAGGCGCGGGAAAACGAGTACAGAGGCAAGACCATACACGAAGAAGTCGAAGAACTCGCCCATACGGCCGATGACCACGCCGATCGCGATGTTACCCGCCGAAACAGGCTTGTCGTCGTGGATCTGGCGCGCATCCCGTTCCATCGATGCCGACGATGGATTTCCCTGCTGCCAGGACCCTGATGCTTCAACCATGGCCGACTTCCTCCTGCATTTCTGAGTTATCATGAGAATGTCGGCCGGTGCCGCTGTCAATCAAGAATTTCAATCCGAAAAATAATAGGGCTGTAATGCCGCAATTCTTTCGGCGCCGGCCCTCTGTCCTTAGAGGCCATACCTCTCTAGATTATGGACCTATGCGCATTCCGCCGCTATGCGGCTGGACGAGCGCGCTGCAACGCGGTAGCGGATGCTGCAGTGCGACGAAACACCTCATGGAGAATGGGGCGCCGCTCCTTTAGGCGGGTCTTACAAATCGCAGGTCCAAAATTGATGTCACTCATGTTGAAGCGCTTTATCCAATCTATCGTGGCCCTATCGCTGCCGCTCCTTGCGGGTTGCGATATGGTTGTCATGTCCCCATCGGGCGATATTGCCGCGCAGCAGCGGGACCTCATCCTGGTCTCGACCGTGCTGATGCTGCTGATCATCGTGCCGGTGCTTTTCCTGACCTTGTACTTTGCCTGGCACTACCGCCGCTCCAACACCGAAGCGACCTACGATCCCGAATGGCATCATTCGACCCGCCTGGAAGTGGTGATCTGGTCCGCGCCGCTGGCGATCATCATTGCGCTTGGCGCCGTAACCTGGATCAGCACCCACAAGCTCGATCCCTACAGGCCGCTGGACCGTCTCGACGCCAATCGTCCGATGCCGGCCGATGCGAAGCCGCTGACGGTCGAAGTCGTGGCGCTCGACTGGAAATGGCTGTTCTTCTATCCGGAGCTCGGCATCGCCACCGTCAACGAGCTGGCCGCCCCGGTCGACGTGCCGATCAACTTTAAGATCACGTCCACCTCGGTGATGAACTCCTTCTACATCCCGGCGCTGGCGGGTCAGGTCTACGCCATGCCCGGCATGGAGACCAAGCTGCATGCCGTGATCAACCACGAAGGCGAATACAAGGGCTTTTCCGCTAATTACAGCGGCGAAGGCTTCTCGCACATGACCTTCAAGTTTCACGGCCTGACCCAGCAGGGCTTCGACGAGTGGATCGCCCGCGTCAAGACACAAGGGACGGCGCTCAACCGCGACGCCTACCTGAAGCTTGAAAAGCCGAGCGAGAAGGAGCCGGTTCGCTATTACGCCAACGCAGACAAGTATCTCTACAGGGCGATCCTCAATCTTTGTGCGGAACCCGGCAAGATGTGCGTCGAGGACATGATGCATATCGACAGCATGGGCGGCGCTGGCAAGGAAAGTGCGGAAAACCGCGAGAAGCTCGAATACGACAACCGCCGGGTGGAAAAGGGCGAGATGACCAATGCCCCGACCAATCCTGCAACGGGCGAATCGTCGCGTGGAGTAGAGCCGACGAAGACCGTAAACGACAATGGTACGGCACCTGCGCCGCACGACATGAACAACATGCCGGGAATGGACCATGGCGCGCAGCCGGCTCCGGACAGCGGTACCAATCCTGCGCCGACACAACTGAACAACAATAACTGAACTCGACGCTCAGCGTCTCGGTAACTTTGATGATCGGGTTATTCCATGTTTTCCAATCCTGACCTTCTGAAGTTCATCTTCGGCCGGTTGACCTTAGAGTCCATTCCCTACCACGAGCCGATCCTTATCGTGACGTTCATCGGTGTGGCGATCGGCGGGCTCGCCGTCCTTGGCGCAATCACGTACTTCAAGTTCTGGGGGCCGCTCTGGCACGACTGGATCACCAGTGTCGATCACAAGAAGATCGGCATCATGTACATCATTCTCGCCATCATCATGCTGCTGCGCGGTTTCTCCGATGCGCTGCTGATGCGGACGCAGCAGGCGATCTCGTTCGGCGACAATGAGGGCTTCCTGCCCCCGCATCACTACGACCAGATCTTTACCGCGCATGGCGTGATCATGATCTTCTTCGTGGCCATGCCCTTCGTGACCGGGTTCATGAACTTCGTCGTGCCGCTGCAGATCGGCGCCCGCGACGTGTCCTTCCCGTTCCTCAACAACTTCTCCTTCTGGATGACGACGGCCGGTGCGATCATCATCATGCTGTCGCTCTTCATCGGCGAATTCGCGCAGACCGGCTGGCTTGCCTATCCGCCGCTGTCGGGTGCCGCCTATAGCCCGGGTGTCGGTGTCGATTATTATCTCTGGGGTCTGCAGGTCGCGGGCGTCGGCACGACGCTGTCGGGCATCAACCTGATCGCGACCATCGTCAAGATGCGCGCGCCGGGCATGACCTTCATGAAGATGCCGATCTTCACCTGGACGTCGCTCTGCACCAACGTGCTGATCGTCGCCACCTTCCCGATCCTGACTGCAACCCTGGCACTGCTGTCGCTCGACCGTTACGTGGGCACCAACTTCTTCACGAACGACCTCGGCGGCAACCCGATGATGTACGTCAACCTCATCTGGATCTGGGGCCACCCGGAAGTGTACATTCTGGTTCTGCCCGCCTTCGGCATCTTCTCCGAAGTGGTCGCGACCTTCTCCGGCAAGCGCCTGTTCGGCTATGCCTCGATGGTCTACGCCACCTGCGTGATCATGATCCTGTCCTATCTGGTCTGGCTGCACCACTTCTTCACCATGGGGTCGGGTGCATCGGTCAACGCCTTCTTCGGCATCACCACGATGATCATCTCGATCCCGACGGGCGCGAAGATCTTCAACTGGCTCTTCACCATGTATCGCGGGCGCATTCGCTACGAGGTGCCGATGCTGTGGACGGTCGGCTTCATGGTCACCTTCGTGATCGGCGGCATGACGGGCGTGATGCTGGCCGTTCCGCCGGCCGACTTCGTGCTCCACAACTCGCTGTTCCTGATCGCGCATTTCCATAACGTGATCATCGGCGGCGTGCTGTTCGGCTTGCTGGCGGGCGTCAACTACTGGTTCCCGAAGGCCTTCGGCTTCAAGCTGGATCCGTTCTGGGGCAAGCTGTCCTTCTGGTTCTGGCTGGTCGGCTTCTACGTCGCCTTCATGCCGCTCTACGTGCTCGGCCTGATGGGCGTGACGCGTCGCCTGTCGCACTTCGAGGATCCGTCCTTGCAGGTCTGGTTCGTCGCCGCCGCAGTCGGAGCCGCATTGATCGCGGCCGGCATCGCATGCTTCATCATCCAGCTGATCGTCAGCGTCATCAAGCGCGAGGAACTGCGGGACGCGACAGGGGATCCGTGGAACGGCCGCACGCTGGAGTGGTCGACCTCGTCTCCGCCGCCGGACTACAACTTTGCGTTCACGCCGGTGGTTCATGACCATGACAGCTGGTACGACATGAAGAACCGCGGCTATTCCCGTCCGCTGGAAGGTTTCAAGCCGATCCATATGCCGAAGAATACCGGTACCGGCGCCATCCTGTCCCTCTTCAGCGTGGGCCTTGCCTTTGCTCTGATCTGGTACATCTGGTGGCTGGCAGCGTTGTCCTTCCTTGCCATCCTGGTGGTCGGCATCGGTCACACGTTCAACTACAAGCGCGATTTCTATATCCCGGCCGCCGATGTTTCGGCCGAGGAAGGGCGTCGCACGGAACTGCTCGCTAGGCAGGTGTAATCCATGAGCCAGACCACATTCGATACTTCGGAACAGCCGCAGTTCTTCCTCGAGGAAGACCACCACGTCGAAAGCAGCACCAATCTCGGCTTTTGGCTCTACCTGATGAGCGACTGCCTGATTTTTGCGGTGCTGTTTGCGACCTATGCCGTTGTCGGCCGCAACTATGCGGCCGGTCCGTCCCCGGCTGACCTGTTCGAGTTGCCGCTGGTCGCGGTCAACACGGCCATGCTGCTTTTGTCCTCCATCACCTATGGCTTTGCCATGCTGCAGATGGAGCGCAATGCAAAGGCCGAAACGCTCTTCTGGCTGGGCATTACCGGCGTGTTCGGCGCGATCTTCATCGGGCTGGAGCTTTACGAGTTCATCAACCTGATCCACGAAGGCGCGGGGCCGACCCGCAGCGCTTTCCTCTCCGCCTTCTTCACACTGGTCGGCACGCACGGACTGCACGTGACGTTCGGCATCATCTGGCTGATCACGCTGATGGTCCAGGTGTCGATGCACGGTCTCGTCGAGGCCAACCGCCGCCGGTTGATGTGCCTGTCGATGTTCTGGCACTTCCTCGACGTGGTGTGGATCGGCGTCTTTTCCTTTGTCTACCTGATCGGAGTCGTCGGATGACAGTCCAAGCCCCCGTACACGAAGATGCGCATCAGGCCCATCACGGCCACAGCAACGGCCATGAGGCCGGGCACGGCAGCCTGAAGAGCTATTTGACCGGCTTCGTGTTGTCGATCATCCTGACGGCCATTCCCTTCTGGCTGGTCATGGGCGAGGTCTTCGACAGCAAGGTCGTGACCGTTTCTCTGATCATGGTTCTCGGCGCGGTCCAGATCGTCGTCCACATGATCTATTTCCTGCACATGAACACGCGAAGCGAGGGAGGATGGACCATCATGGCGCTCATCTTCACGCTGGTGATCGTTTTCATCGCGCTGTCCGGATCGCTCTGGGTCATGCATCACCTCAACGCCAACATGATGCCGATGTCCCCGGACATGATGAAGAACATGCCGTGAGGGCTTGATGCAGCCGGTGATTGAACGCAAGGAAGGGGAGGGCGCGGCGCAGGCTGCGCCCTCTTCGTCTTCACGCAGGGCGAAATTTCTCCTGACCGCCTTTCTCGCTTTCGCGGCACTGGCTTTTGCCGGCCTCGGGGTCTGGCAGGTCGAGCGGCTGTTCTGGAAGCTGGATCTGATTGCGCGTGTCGAGGCGAGGGTCACGGCTCCTCCGATCGCGCCGCCAGCGGCCCGCGAATGGCCGGCATTGAGCGCCGATGCCTACGAGTATCGGCACGTGACCGCCACGGGTCTGTTCGAGCCCGAGCACGAAACGCTGGTTCAGGCCGTCACGGAGCGCGGGCCCGGTTTCTGGGTGATGACACCCCTGCGTCTTGCCGACGGTACCACCATTCTCGTCAATCGTGGCTTCGTGCCACCTGAGCGGCGCGACCCGGCATCCCGCGCCGAAGGTAATAGAGCCGGCCCCGCGACAGTGACCGGCCTGCTGCGGATCAGCGAGCCGGGGGGAGGCTTCCTGCGCGCCAACGACGCCGCCAACGGGCGATGGTATTCGCGCGACGTGGAAGCCATTGCTTCGGCAAGAGGTCTCGAAAAAGTTGCGCCTTTCTTCATCGATGCAGATGGGACGGCCAATCCAGGCGGATTTCCGGTCGGCGGCCTGACCGTGGTCACCTTCCGCAACAGCCACCTCGTTTACGCACTGACGTGGTTTGCGCTTGCCGTGATGTCGCTCGGCGGCCTCTATTTCGTCAGGCGGAACCGAGCCGGGTGACAGGCGGTTGTTCACTGCGCGGCGGCGTATTCGCTGCGCACGATGCCATGCCGCTGGAGCTTGTCGTAGAAAGTCTTGCGTGGGATCCCGAGCGTCGCGATCGTCTGCTGCACATTGCCCCGGCAGGCCTTCAATGTATCCCGGATGATCTCGGCCTCCAGTCGGTCCAGGCGGTCGGGCAGCGGCAATCCGGCTGCGCTGTCATCTCTGAATTGCTCAGCCGGATGATCGGCCTGCCAGACGCCAAGCACGAAGCGCTCGGCCAGATGCGACAATTCCCGCACGTTTCCCGGCCAGTCGTGGCCGCGCAGATGGCTGATGATCGCAGACGTCAGCGCCGGGGCCTCCCGACCGAAGCGTTGCGCCGCGCGGGCGGCGAAATAGTTGAACAGCAGGGGCACGTCGTCGCGCCGCTCGCGCAGCGGCGGGATCGACAGGGTGACCACATTCAGTCTGTAGTAGAGGTCGTCGCGAAAGCCCTGCCGCTGGGTCGCATCACTCAGATCGATCTTGGAAGCGGCAACTACCCGCAAGTCGATCGGCCGGACCTCGTTGGTTCCGAGCGGAGTGACCTCACGCATTTCCAGCACGCGCAGCATCTGGATCTGGCTGGACAGCGGCATGCTTTCGATCTCGTCGAGGAACAGCGTCCCGCCGCTCGCATGCTCGATGCGCCCGATGCGTTTCTTCTGCGCCCCGGTGAAGGCACCGGGCTCGTGGCCGAAGAGCTCGCTCTCGATCACCTGTTCGGGAAGCGCGCCACAATTGAGCGCGACGAAATTGCCAGAGGAGCGGCGGCTCCAGCGATGCAGGAGGCTTGCAACGACCTCCTTGCCGGTTCCCGTCTCCCCGGTCACGAGGACGTCGACATCCGTGTCTGCGATCTGGCGGAGTGTTTCGCGCAACCGCTGCATCACTGGCGTCTGGCCGATCAGTGGCAAACCGTCCTGTGCCTGCACCGCCGCTGCCCGCAATCTCCTGTTTTCGAGAACGAGTGCGCGCTTTTCCGCCGCGCGCTCGACGCAGCGCACAAGCTTTTCGGTGGCGAAGGGCTTCGCCAGAAAGTCGTAAGCGCCGTCCTGGATGGCCCTTACCGCCATTGGAATGTCGCCGTGGCCCGTCATCAGGATGACTGGGAGTTCCGGATCGAGCTGTCTGACCCGGCGAAACAGTTCCAGGCCATCGATCCCCGGCATCCGGATATCGGACACCACGACCCCGGCGAACGCTTCGCCAAGCTGCGGCAGTGCCGCTTCGGCGGAGATGGCGACCGCCACATCGAAGCCTGCAAGTTCCAGTGTCTGCGCCGTCGCGTGCAGCAGATCCGCATCGTCGTCGATCAGCAGGATCGAGCCTTTGGTGTTCATGCGCGTGCGCTCGTCTTCTTGAGGTGAATCGTGAAGCAGGTTCCCGAGGCGCCGGTCTGGACTTCTATCCGCCCGCCGTAATCGGTGACGATGTCCTTGGAGATGACGAGGCCAAGGCCAAGGCCTTTTTCCTTGGACGAATTGAACGGCGAGAACATCGATTTCAGGATCTCCGGGGGGATGCCTGGCCCATTGTCCGAAACGGTAATCACCACCTCGCCATCCACGGGCATTACCACGACCCGCACCTGCCCGGCGGGATCATCCTCGACCGCTTCAAAGGCGTTCTGGATGAGGTTGATGAAGACCTGCTCCAGTCGCAGCCGGTTGGCCGTGACAATCGCTTCTGCGGGGACAGGTTCTATCAGAAGGCCGTCGAGGCTGCCTGTAAAGCGGCTGCGCAGCAGCATTATTGCGCCGTCCAGCGCTTCGCCGATCTCGACGGGCTCTTCTCCGGAACGGCCGCGACGCGCGAGCGCCTTGAGATCGTCCGTGATCGCGCCGATCCGCTCCGTCAGCCCTGCAATCAGGATGAGGTTGCCGATCGCCTGCTGCGGCTGCTGCCGTTCGAGAAAGGTCCGGGAGTTGTCTGCATAGGCGCGGATGGTCGCGACGGGCTGGTTGATTTCATGGGCGACGCCCGCCGCCACCTGGCCCAGAATGGCAAGGCGGTTGGCCTGCACGAGATCTTGCTGCACGCCCTGCAGCCTGGTTTCCGTGGTGTGGTGATCGGCGATCTCGGCCTGTAGTCTGTCGCGTGCGGCGCTGAGGTCCTGGGTCCGCTCCATCACTCGCCGTTCGAGGTCGTCGCGGGCGCGCTGTGTCGCGGCGATCGTCAGCATCGCGGCCTGACGGCGCCACAGCCAGACGGCGGACAGGACCGCCATTGCGGCGAGAACCAGAAGGGCAGCCATCTGCGCCTCCCGCCGAGCCGCCGCAACCGGCGCTTCGATCGGCTGAAGATATTCGAACGTCCATTTCGTCGGAGCGACAGGCAACCGGATCCTGAGATAGCTTGCCTCGCCGGCACCCGGCACGACCGCGCGGATGATCTCCGCATCGGAATCGAGCGCTTCCGCCGACCGGAAGGGCAGTGGCAACAGCGGAGCGTCGCCGAAC
>Ga0065165_1002184_pt1 | contig 17607 bp, 13 predicted proteins | sample AraplaMF_Cvi_mMF_FD_63813 | JGI IMG/M metagenome (GOLD analysis project Ga0065165, IMG submission 63813) | Arabidopsis root microbial communities from the University of North Carolina, USA - plate scrape MF_Cvi_mMF (version 2) (version 3) | ecosystem: Host-associated > Plants > Roots >...
GATTCAGAGGCTGTGTATTCTTCACCCCATTGTTGCCCAGCCAGGTGTTTATCTCCCAGCTGCTCACAACCATAGCTCCGGTGCGTTTTGCAATACTTAGGGCGTCGTTAATGTGATCGAAATGCGCGTGCGATATAAAAATATAATCTACCGGAACAGAATTTACATCAATGGATTTCGCCAGGCCATTGGGTGTGATAAACGGATCGAACAAGAGATGTTTCCCGCCGACTTCTATTGAGAAACAGGAATGGCCATAATACGTTATTTTCATGATTGTCTGGTTAAATTGTTAAAAGCCTAAGATACTATACCCTGTTACGTAATAGCCAGTGCATTTAGACAGGTGGTTGTAGTACTCACTGAATGCAGGTAGGCAACTATACAAAAGGTTGTCAGGTATACAGATCTCGCCACCCGCTTGCCAGAACGATTGCTCGTTATTGTTTTTACACTGAAGGAGAATCAAAAGAGTCAGGTTGTTTGTAAATTAGGGAGGCCGGGCTGATGTTCGGTTAGTGATTATTTAACCTAAACTGAATCTATGAAGAGAGTTCTACTTCTGGTGGGCTTGCTTGTCTGTTTGTGGGTAAGCGGCTATGGTCAGGAAAGTACTGTTACGGGTACTGTGCGCAATACGGAGGGCGATACGATGCCCGGTGTTAATGTAAGTATCAAGGGTACGCAGCGTGGTACGATTACGGATGTCGAGGGGCGGTTCTCGCTTACGGCGCCGGCAGATGCAACGTTTGTGTTTAGCTTTATCGGGTATGCGACGCAGGAGGTGAAGGCCGGAGCCACGACTGATATTGCCGTGACGCTGGAGAATGATTTTAAGGAGCTGAGCGAGGTGGTGGTTACCGCGATGGGCATTAAACAGGAACGCCGGGCGCTGGGCTATGCCGCGCAGGAGATGAAGGGGTCGGAGCTTACGGCGACACGACAGCCGAACCTGGTTAACGCGTTGCAAGGCAAGGTGGCCGGTGTGCGTATACAGAATTCGGGTGGTGCGCCGGGGTCGGGAGCGAGTATACTGATACGCGGTGTGAACTCGATAAGTCCGAACCGCAGCAGCGAGCCGTTGTTTGTTATTGATGGTGTGCCGGTGAGCAATGAGACAACTGCCGGGACTTTGATACCCAGCTCGGGGTCGAATGCTACGGGAACGAACGAGCAGTATGCATTTAGTAACCGGGCTATCGATGTGAACCCGGAGGATATAGAGACGATGACTGTTTTGAAAGGACCGGCAGCGACGGCGCTGTATGGGCTGCGGGCATCGAACGGTGTGGTGATTATTACGACGAAGAAAGGTCAGGGTGGTAAACCGCAGATCAGTTATACAGGATCGTTTGGCGTGGACGAGGTCAATGTTACGCCGGAAATTCAACGCGATTATCGAGAGGGAGCTTCGGGAGTTCGGCGTATCGGTGTGGCCGGCGCGGGAACACCGTTCCAGACGTTTGGTCCTCCGGTTACGGAAGACGATGTGCTGTATGACAATATGAAGGATTTCTTTCAGACCGGGCAGCGCATCAGCCATAATGTGAGTGTTGGCGGCGGCAATGCGAAGAGTAATTATTACAGTTCTGTATCGAATCTGCATCAGCGGGGTATTGTGCCGAATTCAAGCTGGGACCGGACTACGTTTAAGATTTCGGGTAACTCGGCTATTTCGGATCGGTTGTCGGTCAGGGGCTCGGCTACGTTTTCTAACTCAGGGGGTACGCGGGCGCAGGGCGGTGACAAGTCTATTATGAGTGCGCTGACGTATTATACTACGTCGGTCGATGTTAATGATTATCTCAATCCCGATGGGACGATGCGGAGTTATGCGGGGACAACGATCGATAATCCGCGGTATCTGGCGGAGGTTAGTACCCTGAAAGATAATGTGAACCGGATTGTGGGGTATACGGGGGTGAACCTGAAGATCACCAACTGGCTTACGGCCGATTACCAGATCGGTATCGATTTTTACGGCGACAACCGTACACGTATAGCCCCTAATGGTCTGGATATTTCGACGAGTACGGGTGGGTTTATGGTGGAGGAGAAGAGTACGTACCGGGAGATCAATTCGAATCTATTGCTTACGGCGACGCATTCGTTCAGCGATGATCTGAAGGCTACGGTGCTTGCAGGTAACAATATTCTGGATATCGATTATGATCTTATCAATGTTCGCGGTGAGCGTTTTGGATTTAAAGGGTTTTATGATCTGAGTAATACGATTACACGGTATACGGTTAAGGATGGTTATATACGCAGGCTTATCGGGGCTTTTGGTGATTTGAAGCTCGAGTATAAGGGTATGCTTTATCTGAATGCCACGGCGCGGAACGATTGGTCTTCTACCCTACCCAAGGAGAACCGATCGTTTTTTTATCCTTCGGTGAATGCGGGGTATGTGTTTACGGAGAGTCTTAACCTGAGCGGTTCGAGTGCGCTGAGTTATGGCAAGGTGCGGGCCTCGTGGGCGCAGGTGGGTAAGGACGCATCGGCTTATCAGTATGGACAATATTATGAGCTTGCCACGGGGTTCCCGTTTGTGACGGCGGGTGCCACGAGTGTATCGGGGTTTCGCAAGAGTACTACGGTGAGCGCGGCGGATCTGACGTCGGAACGTACCACGTCGGTGGAGTTTGGTGCGGAGCTGAAGTTCTTTAGCAATAGACTATCGTTGGATGCCACGTATTACCGGGCGCTGAGTAAGCACCAGATTGTGGAGGTGCCGGTGGCGAATACGGCGGGGCTTTCGCGGTTCGTGATGAATGCCGGAGATATACGGAATCACGGCGTGGAGTTGTTGCTGAGTGGTACGCCGCTTCGATCGCCGAGTGTAACGTGGGATGTGGCCGTAAACTGGTCGTTTAACCGGAGCAAGGTGCTGTCTATGCCTGCCGGGGTGACTGAGATCTTTTTCCAGGATGATCGTATCGCGAACAAGCTGGTGGTGGGCGGCTCGGTGGGCGATTTGTATGGGCGTCCCTATAAGCGCGACGACCAGGGGCGATTGCTGATCGACGCGGCGGGATTTCCGTCGTGGACGGATGGTTATGTGAAGGTGGGCAATGCGATGCCGGACTGGATGGGTGGCGTTACGAATACGGTGACGTATAAGGGTATCGCGCTGTCGTTCCTTATCGAGGTGCGTCAGGGTGGCGATGTGTACGATACAGGGCTGCGGAACCGCCTACGCAACGGTGTGGATGCGCGCACGGCGTTGCGCAATGTGGATGTGGTGTTCGATGGTGTCAAGGCATCGGGTGAGGCAAATACTACCGCGGTACGTCTGGATGGGGATACGTATTATCGCAACGAGGCCCGGTATAACGGTGTGTCGGAAATTCTGTTGCAAGATGCGTCGTGGGTACGGTTGCGCACGGCCAGCATAGGCTATTCGGTGCCGCGCAGCGCATTGAGTAAAACGCCGCTGTCGGGGTTGAATGTATCGCTTACGGGTAACAACCTATTGCTCTTTACACCGTTCGAGGGCTTCGACCCCGAAGGTAATTCGTATGGCTCGGGATCCAACCAGTTCGGGTATACGGGTCTCAACATACCGGCTACGCGCAGCTATACTCTTTCGCTTACCGCCAACTTCTAACCGCAACACGATGAAACAATTTATAGTTCTATTTTCTTTTGCCGCGCTGGTGGTTCTGCTTGCGGCCTGTAACGACTACCTCGATGTAAACACCGATCCGAATCGCACGCAGACGGTAACGCTCGATGCGCTATTGCCCGCGACGATTGAAGCGACTTCCAACAATCATTACCTGGTGGGAAATATCACGGGGCAGTTTACCCAGCACATTGCTTCGTATTTTGTTGGCGGCACAGACTCGTACCAGGAAACGCGTATGCCCCTGGCGTGGCCCGGTATCTATCTGGCTGCGCTCAACAATCTGAATATTCTGGTACGTGACGCTAATGCGCAGAGTTCGCCGCATTATGCCGGTATCGGTAAGGTGTTACAGGCGGTTAATCTGGGGATGGCTACCGATGCCTGGGGCGATGTTCCGTTTTCTGATGCGTTTCAAAGCGAAGCTAACCTGAAGCCGGCGTTCGATCGTCAGCAGGCTATTTATGATACGCTGAATACATTGCTGACGGACGCTATTGCTTTGCTACAGCAACCGACATCGACGGTGAAACCCGGCGCTGACGATATGGTGTATGGCGGCAAACCGGCCAGCTGGATCAAGGTGGCGTATGCCTTGAAAGCCCGTTACAGTATACACCTTACCGGCCGGGACGAGGCGTCGGCTATAGCGGCAGCGTTGGCCTCGGTGCCGTTGGCGATCAGCAGTAATGCGGAAGATTTTCAGCTGAGCTACAGTACGGTGAATCGGAATCCCTGGTATAACAATGTATCGTCGCCGATCACTACGGGCAACTTTACGGTGGGGCCGTCGGAGCAGCTTGTGAACCTGATGAATGGTACGTATTATACTCCCGATCCGCGGTTGGAGAAAATGGTGGAGCGTACCGGCACGGCGCCGTATAGTGGGTTGGTGAACGGTCAGGGTGGCGGTGGGAATACACGGCTTAGTACGGCTACGTGGTATGGTGCGGCTACGTCGCCTATGCTGATGGTGACGTTTGCCGAAGTGAAGTTTATACAGGCCGAAGCCAGTCTGCGTAGCGGTGCCGCCGAAGATGCCTATGCCGCCTACCTGGCGGGTATTGCTGCACACATGGAGAAGCTGAACATCGATACCGCTGCCCGGCGCAAGTACCGTGAGCATCCGAGCATTGCCGTGGGAAGTGCCAACCTTACGCTGGAGCATATTATGAAGGAGAAGTATATCGCTATGTTTCTGAATCCAGAGGCATGGACGGATGTCCGTCGCTTTCAGTATAGCAGCGCTATTTACCAGGGCATGAGCAAACCCGTGAATTATAACGAGGCACTGGGTGGTGAGTTTATCCGTAGGGTGCTATATCCAAACGACGAGATCAATCGCAACGGCGCGGCCATTCGTGAGCACATTCAGCCGATGCAAGCCAGGATGTGGTGGGAGAATTAAATACTTTTTAACGACTATTCTTATGAAGACTATATCAACTTTTCTTTTATTGCTTATGGTGTCTGCTGCGTGTTACGATGACAAGGACCCTGTGGCCGAGATTATGACGCCTACCGGCAAAGGGTATTATCCGGTGTCGGCTAATACGTTTACGGATTTGATCAATGCCGGGACTATCAGCGCGAACCGGGAGTATAAGCCGAATACGGATATTGCTTTTGAGTTGCAGTACTGGTCGGAGAGTGCGGTGAAGGAGGTTAATCTTTACCGTACGGTTAGCGGCTCGAAGGAGAAGCTCTATGGGAAGGCTTATTCGGAGATTGCGGCGTTCTCGAAGATGAAGTCGGCTGATACGGTGGTGTTGATGTATAAGACACCGGGTGTGGCGTCGGCGGTGAAGCTCGATGTGGAGATTGTGAATGAGAATGGGTTGGTGTTGGTGAGGAGTTTGACGTTGGTTGTGAAGTAAATCAGCGCGAGGGCGAGCGCGAGAGGCGAGGTGTGTATATGTGCGTGTGTGGACGCAAAGCACGGGCTGGACTATTCTCCTAAAAGTAGATACCGTGACCTAACCAGTCCCATTTGTTAGTGCTCGGCTTTAGCTCTTTTTTACTATTGATAACATCGTGTCCCAACGATTGGTCGCAACCGTGAAACGCCAGGGTGAGGCCTGGTCTTGAAGAATACATATAGCGTATAGATTACTTACTTACAACTTATTTTATCAAACAACTTATTAACAAACAGCAGCTTTATTTAGAGCTGCTGTCTGGAGATGATAGCGGAGGAAGTGGAAAGCGCAAGTTTCGGTACGGCTTACGAAGATTACCTTTAGGGGTAACAATACCAGCTCCTACCAAAAACGCGCGTGCTGCTTTCCTACTTCTGGAAACTTCTTTCAGAATTCTTTTCACGCCTGCATCAAACTTCTTTTGTTCTTGTGGGGTCATCATTTTTTTATGTATTTAGAATTAACGATGGGGTGAAGATAGTAGGTGATGTATCTCAAGTCAATGAAAAGAGGGTTTATATATAACACAAAACTTAGATGATCAAGTTATTCATTGACTATTTTCGTCACATCACTTCTATATATATGATCGTTTAATTCATGTACATAGTGTTCACGTATATATGCATATACATTATTCAGATCGAAGTGCTTTGGCGGGGTTTCCCCATGCGGCTTTGATCGCCTGGAAGCTTACGGTGAGCAATGTGATGCATAGCGCGCCGATGCTTGCGATGGCGAAGATCCACCATGAGGGCGAGGTCTTGTAAGCGTAGCCGCTGAGCCAACTGGAGGTGTAGTAGTATGCGATGGGCACGGCGATGACACACGCTATGATCACGAGTATGATGAAGTCTTTTGAGAGCATGCCCCACAGGCTTGTGGTTGAGGCGCCGAGTACTTTACGGATACCGATTTCTTTGGTGCGTTGCGCGGCCATGAAGGACGCGAGGCCTAACAAGCCCAGGCAACTGATGAAGACGGCGAGTATGGCAAAGATGCCGGAGAGTTTACCGATGCGTTCTTCGGACTCGAATTTCCTGGCGTGGCTTACGTCGGCGAATTCGTAATCGAAGGGTATGCCGGGTACGTGGCGCTTCATTATTTTTTCTATGCCTTCGATGGCTTCGTGTGTGCTACGCGATGGGCTTAGTTTGAAGATGAGCCATTCGCCGTAGGTTTTGGCGTTGAAGTATATGCCTTGCTTGATGCCTTCGAAGGGAGAGTTGGCGAGGACGTCGCTTACTACGCCAACGATTGTGTATTCGGGAGCATTGGCCTCCTGGCCGGCACGGATGGTTTTGCCTATGGGTTTTTCGAGGTTCATGAACTTCACGGCGGTTTCGTTGATGATGATGGCTGTGCTGTCGGTGGCAAAGTCGCGCGAGAAGTCGCGGCCTTCTGTTATTTTCCAGTTTATGGTTTTGCCGTATTCGTGTGTTACCCAAATGGAGGCAAAGTCGGTTTGTAGTGCGGGGTCTTTTCCTTCCCAGGTAAAGCCACCGTTGTTCGACCATATACCGGTAAGCGGGCTGCTGGACTGGGCTACTTCTTCGATTACGCCGGCTTGTTTGAGTTCGTTACGCAGTGTTTCGAATTTGCCGTGGAAGTCGGGTGTTTTCATCTGGAACATTACGACGCCGTTTTGATCGTAGCCGAGCGGGCGGTCTTTGGTAAACTGTACCTGCCGGTATACGATCATGGTTCCGATTATTAACGTGATGGATACTGTAAACTGTACGACGACGAGGATCTTTCTGGGTAAGCCGGCGTTGCGGCCTGCGCGTATGGATCCTTTCAATACTTTGACGGGCTCGAACGACGAAAGGTATAGCGCCGGGTAGCTGCCCGACAGTAAGCCGGTGAAGAGTATAAAGCCCAGGCTTATGAGCCAGAACCAGCCGTTATCCAACGGCATGCGCATCTGTTTATCGGCCAGTGCATTGAACAATGGCAGCGCTGCGGATACAAAGATTATCGCGAGCAGGAACGCGAAGAACACTACCAGGAGTGACTCGCTGAGGAATTGTTGTATGAGTTGTTTGCGTAGCGAGCCGATGGATTTGCGTATGCCCACTTCTTTGGCGCGTTGTTCTGAACGGGCTGTGCTAAGGTTCATAAAGTTTATACACGCCAGCAACAATACGAAGCACCCTACGGCACCAAACAGCCAGATGTATTCCTGAAGGCCACCCTGGCGTATGCCGTCTTTCCAGTTGGATCGCAGGTGCCAGTCGGCCATGGGATGCAGGAATAAGAGGGGGTTGAATACTTTATCTTCCTGAGGTACACGATCGAGTTTTACGTATTTTATTTTTTCGCTTACCGCGTTCATGTCGGCGTGGTCGGCGAGTTGTACGAAGCACTGGAAGGAGTTGTTGCCCCATGAGTTCTCGGCTTCTTTTACCCAACGCTCGCTGTTTACATATACTTCCCAGGGTGCTATGAATTTCATTTCGCTTTCGGTGGCGTTCATGGGAAGGTCTTCGTATACGGCGGTGACTTTTACGTCGATGTGGTTATCGAGTTTAAGGAGTTCGTTGATGGGGTCTTTGTCGCCGAAGATGGCTTTGGCGACGGATTGTGCGAGCATGATCGAGCCGGGGTCTTTGAGGCCGTCGTACGAGCCTTTGATGAGTTTTAAGCCATAGAGGCGCGGCCCCTCGGAGGTGACGTAGTTTCCTTCGCGGGCAATGGCTTTATCGCCATAGGTGAGTATGTGCGAACCGGTCCAGGAGCTCATCACGATGTATTTGAAGTCGCCGCCGTAGAGTCTGCGCAGTTCGGTTTCTACGGGGCGTGGTACGGCGTTTTGTGTGTATATCTCTCCGTTGAAGGTTTGGTGCTGCATGACCTGTGCCACACGGGTGTATTCGGGATGGTAGTGATCGTACATGAGTTCGTCGTTTATCCAGAATCCGATGAGCATGGCGACGGCGAGGCCGACGGTGAGGCCACCGATATTGATGAAGGAGTAACCGGCTTTGCGGGTTAGGTTTCGGAGGGCGATGGTGAGGTAGTTACGTATCATAACAGGATAATAGGAGGATTGACCCGCCTTCGCTGAGGCAGCTACGGCGGGGAAGCATGATTAGTGCAGACACCATGCCAGGGAATCAGAGTGAGAGTGGAGAGCGAGAGCAGGGTGTGGGATGGAGGTGTGTTGGGGGAAGTGTGCGGAAGTGGTTAGGGGATGGTCGGGGGCGGACGGAATTTGGTTAAGGGGAGGGAATGGGGAGGCCTTGGGTTGGGGTTGATACGTTAGATTGATGGTTAGACTTCGATTGTGTTAGTTGAAGCCGAAGATGAAGATTAGGCCGAGGTGGATCATGTTGACGGTGAAGAAGAGGATGCCGAGGGACTTTAGTGGGGCCTGGCCCTGGAAGTATTTGATGAAGGCGCGGATGGTGAAGATAAGGCCAGCGAGGGCGATGAGGATGCCGAGGGTGAGGTTGATGATGGACATGGGATGGCTATTTGTAGGTTATACGTGAGGGGGTGGGAAAGGTTTCTTGCTTAAGAGTACAGAAGTAAATTCAGCCCAATAGATTAAATTAAAGCACCGACCTACAAATAAACGCTCTAACATCTTATCCTTTGAATTCGACTATCCGCTCAAAGAAAAGAGGAAATAGAACCTAATCACACCTGCTATGAGAATCACAAAAGTCAACATCCCCAAATCGGAATACGATAACGGTATAGAAGACATACAAATGAGCCGATTGGAAAACCTAGTCTTGATAGCCGGAAAAAACGGATCAGGAAAAACACGTATTCTAAGGAAAATTGAATATGCTTTATCTGAGAAAATCTCACCACACCAAATACTATCTATAAATGAAAATATCAAACTTTTACAAAGTAATATACTTTATGACGAGAGGCAAATTGAGATAAGTGAACGAGAACTAATCGAAAAGTCATCGTCTAATATAGCAATGGCTGAAAGCGAAGATTTTATCAATTTCAAAAAACAAACTGAAGATTTAATTAATAGTCGAAAAGAAAAGGTAGCCGCTTCTAAATTAACAATAGCCAGCCAACAAAAGAATTTAAATCACAATATCATTGAAACATCAGCCTCTGCACCTAACTACAAGTTAATTCATTTTGCACCAAAAATACTTGAGCTTAGAGACCCCGCTCAACTTTCCCGGAATGACCTTACAAACATTGCCAATAATACGTCCTCTATTGGAATCGAGTCTTTGCCTATTGGAGCTTTGGCAAAAATCCAGAAGGTTCAGGATAAGTGGTTTGAAGCAACTCATCAAAGTTCGAATTCAGAAGACTCCCAAAAAACACAGCAAATAACGAACTACGAAAGGCTATCCGATCTCATTGGCTTGTTCTTCAACTCTCCTCTAGGCCGAGACAGTGAAGGACAAACCACCCTATTCGGATTCCCCCTCGGACAAACGAATTTATCAGATGGACAAAAAATAATACTTCAACTATGTATAGCCATCTATAGCCAACAGGAATCTTTAAAAGATTTAATCTTATCAATGGACGAACCAGAAAATCATCTTCATCCATCAGTCGTAATCGAAATCATCGACAAAATATTATCATGCCTTACTAATGGACAACTATGGATCACCACACACTCAATCACCATTCTCGCACACTACAATCCGAATCACATTTGGTATGTTGAGAATAATAAAATATCCTACGCGGGAAACATTCCAGAAAAAGTTCTCGCCAGTTTAATCGGCGACGAAGAAGAGATCGCTAAACTTCACGACTTCACGGGACTTCCATCACAATACGCGTTAACTCGCCATGCAGTGGAATGCCTATTTGAACCACACTCGGTAAATACAGGATCAGACGATCCACAGACAGAACAAATCCGTTCTGAATTACTAAATCAAAGTAGTAATGCAAAAATTAAAATCCTTGACTATGGAGCAGGAAAGGGGCGTTTAATGGCTCATTTAATTGAAAAGGACATCAAACTTGTAAAAACAACAATCGATTACATCGCGTACGACAAGTTTGATGAAGACAAAGACGATTGTTTACGGGTATTAAAGTCTGCTTATAACGATAGTGATCTACGATACTTCAATGACAGTACAAGTCTATTTACAAACCACGATAAAGAAAGCTTTGACATAGTCATCATGTGTAACGTCCTACATGAAATTGATCCAATAGAATGGCTTCGACTATTTGATTCAGACGGCTTCATACCGTCCCTATTAAAATCTACAGGAAAATTACTCTTGGTTGAAGATATGAACATGCCAATCGGCGAAAAAGCCTATCAAAAAGGGTTCATCGTTCTTGACACTCCTGATTTAAAAGAATTATTCTCAATTAAATCTGATGATCTTAAAAAAGGGTATACAGTCAATGATTTTAGGAACGATGGAAGGTTAAAGGCACACATGATACCTCGCGAATGTCTGCTCCGAATTACTAAAGAAACGAGAGTAGCGTCCTTAAAATCACTAAATAAAAGAGCCATGGAAAAAATCATCCAAATACGAAAGCAAGAAAAAAACTATAAAACTGGCAGATTACACGGCTTCTGGATTCAACAATTCGCGAATACTAGCCTTGCATTAAGTGAATTAACATCAAACAAACATTAAGTAGCTTGTAAATCCGAAGACTTATGTATTTAACTTTGTAGTCAATGCAGTTTAAAAATTCAATTGGAACGACCTTTTCTTTAAGACAGAGAAACAATACTGCTGAGGCGAGCCGGGTACCGTAGTACTAGATAGAGAATTTTAACTACGTGTAACCGCAATCGCGAGCTTTCGATAAGGCCTGCTTACGCAGGCAGTCGTTTACCGCAGTTTGAAAACTGCGACATCGTGGACACAAGTCACCACTCCAAAATGGGACGCAAGACTTGCACAAGGGAAGGATCATCGCTTGTACTGAACGCTTGCACAAGACTATTACTATATTACGGGTATGAAAATACAGAAAGAGGAATACCTTCTGAGAGAAGGAGTATATGTAGAGAAGGCTACGGTGGTGGATGGTGAGGGGAACAGCTTTGCGCGGTATAGGGTGAACCGGCCGGATGTGGCGGCGGTGATGGTGTTTAATACAGAGACGCAACGGATCATCCTGACAAAACAGTTTCGGTATGCGGTGCGGGGGAAACAGGAGGAGGATATACTGGAGATTGTGGCGGGGAGATTGGATGAAGGGGAGACGCCTGAGGATGGAGCGATACGGGAGACGGAGGAGGAGATTGGGTATAGGGTCAGGAAGGAGAACCTGTCGCTGTTGGTGAGTTGCTTTGCTACGCCGGGGTATAGCTCGGAGCGGTTGAATATTTATTATGCTACGGTGACCAACGCCGACAAGATTAATGCCGGCGGTGGTCTGGAGGATGAGCATGAACAGATCGAGCTGGTGGAGTTTACCGTACATGAGTTCCGGCAGATGTTAGAGGATGGCAAGCTCGAAGATGCCAAGACCTATATTGCCGGACTGTATGTGCTGTTCTACAGGACCAACTTTTTGCGTAGCTAGTGCGTTGTGTGTCGCTTATTACTTGACGCCGTAGTAGTCGTTGATGATGCCGTCGAACATGCGGCGGGGGATCAGGCGGCGGAGGGTGGGGACGATGATCTGTTCGAGGGTGCCGACGAGGTAGCGGTGCGCGGGCTTTTGCTTGCGGATGATTGAGGAGATTTTGCGGGCGGCGCGTTCGGGACGCGGGGCAGCGAGTTCGGTGCGTTCCATGCTGGCGAGTGCGGCAATGTAGTTGGCTTCGAGGTATGGCTGGTTGAGGGTGAACGGGAGCTTCTCGCGGCTGGCGGTGAAGTTTGAGGCGTAGTCGCCGGGATTGATTACGACGACGCGTACGCCGGTGCGGCGAAGTTCCATCCGTAAGCTTTCGGAGTATCCTTCGATGGCGTGCTTGGAGGCGCAGTACATGCTTTGATAAGGAAGACCGAATAATCCCGCCAGGGAACTTATGTTTATGATGAGGCCCCGGCCACGGGTTATCATGTTTGGTAGTACGGCGTTGCTCATGCGTACGAGGCCGAAGAAGTTGGTTTCCATCTGGCGCTTTACGCCATCCATGTTGGAGGCATAGGCGGGTCCGCTGATACCGATACCGGCGTTGTTTATCAATACATCGAGGCGGCCTTCGCTGCGGATGATGTTTGCATAGGCTTTCTTTACGGAGGCTTCGTCGGTTACGTCGAGGCTTACGGCTTTGAAGGGGAATGCGATGAGTCGGTTGGCGTTCCTGCTGGAGCCGTATACGATGTGTCCGTCGGCATGTAATTGTTTTGCACAGGCCAGCCCTATCCCCGACGAGGCGCCGGTGATCAAAATCACTTTTTTCATAGTTGTTTACTGTAAGACTTGTTGGTTTCGCTACGGTCTCCGCGCCGGGGTGAGGCTGATTGTTAACGCCGGAAGATCGATGCCAGTAGTGCTATAACGTTGGTTCTGTATCGGGGTTAATCACCTAATGCGGTTAGAAAGCTTACGACTATAGGGGAGACGCGGGTTTCGTCGCGACAATCCCCTACCCTGTCGCAATACCCTGGCCGTTGGGATTTTTATTCGGTACTTCGGGCTTGTATTCACGAAACGGAAACCATTAAAGCCGAATACTATGAAACACAATCGCATTCGATCTTACTATAACCTAATCGTTATTGCCGCTGTACTGGTGATGACGTTCGCCTGCTCTGACGACAATGAAGCCAGTACGGAGGTTACACCCGATGGCAACCCGGCGTCGGTAACGATAGACAGTACGTTTACCACCGGCACGCCTGAGGGCTCTGCGGAGGTTGGTTATGACGCAGACGATCTTATTGAAAATTCAACATTCTCCAGCACGGTCGCTATAGACTTTGGAAGTAGTGTTACGATTACGAATCCGCTGGCGGGTGCAGGGGTGACTGTTGTGGAGCGTGGCGGAGACGTTACGATTACGTCTACGGCGAAAGCGGTGGAGTATGTTGTATCGGGTACAACTGCCAGCGGGTCGGTAAAAATTTATAGTGACAATAAGTTTAAGCTGACATTGAACGGTGTTTCTATTACGAACAACGACGGGCCTGCGCTGAATATCCAATCGTCTAAACGGGCCTTTATTGTTCTGGCGGACAATACGACGAATGCGCTTACCGACGGCACTACCTATACTGCCAGCGGTGATGAGGATATGAAGGGGACTATCTTTAGCGAAGGGCAGCTTATTTTCAGCGGTCATGGCAGCCTTACGGTGAAGGGGAATTATAAACACGGTGTTGTGAGCGACGATTACATTCGCGTGCGCAGTGGTAGTATCGCGATTACCAGCGCTGCGACGGACGGGATACATACGAACGACGCGTTTATTGCCGACGGCGGCACGTTTACGATTACGGCATCGAGCGATGGCATTGAGTGCGAGGAAGGGTATATTATTATCAACGACGGCACGTTTACGCTGAATACGGGCGACGACGGTATAGCTGCTTCGTATGACGAAGGTGATTCTACGATTACGCCATACGTAACGATCAACGGCGGCTCGATTACGGTCAACTCTACCGGTGGTGAAGGTATCGAGAGCAAAAGTGTGCTGACGATCAACAACGGATACATTGAAACGAAAACCACGGACGACGGTCTGAATGCGGGCACGGCAATCTATATTAACGATGGCTCGGTTTATTCGTACAGTACGGGCAACGACGCTATGGATTCCAACGGTACGTTTACGATTACCGGTGGCCGGGTGGTGGCGATTGGCGCGCGGTCGCCTGAGGCGAGCTTTGATTGTGATGCGCGTACGTTCAAGATAACGGGCGGGCTGGTGATTGGCATCGGTGGTGCTACGAGCGGGCCTTCGGCCTCTGCGTCTACGGTACCTTCTGTGATTCTTGGTTCGGGCACGGCGAATCAAATTATTCATATTGAATCGGCCGACGGTAAGGAAGCGCTGACGTTCCTCGCTCCTACGTCATATAGTACGTTGATTTTTGCAAGCTCTAAACTTACGCTGAACACGGCCTATACGATCTACACGGGCGGCAGCGTGACCAATGGAGTCAACTTCTTTGGGTTATACTACCGTGGCGAATATGCCGGTGGCAAGGTTTCTACTACGTTTACGCCTGGTAGTCGGGTTACGCAGCTGGGTGGTTCGATAAGCCGCGGGTAGCGTTTACTAAAAACGCTGACGCCCCGTAGCGCACGTGCCCTGTTCTGCACGCGTGTTACGGGGCGCTGCGCGTTATTCGGATATGGGGAACTCGGCAAATCCCAAGCCTGACATTATCCTGAACACCTTATCCATCTTTTCTCCACATTTGCCCTGGCGGCCAATACGCTCACCGGCCATCACGATGGCACGCATTGCCAACGCTTCATCTTTAACCTCGCGGAGCAGACGCTCACTCAGGTATAGGACAATAAACTCCTGGGGATCGCCACCGAGGATTTCGGACAGCTTCACTACCTGGCGGCGCGTGGGTATTTTCTCGCCACGCTCTATCCGGCTAAGCAACGATGGATCAATTTCAAGGCCTGCCGCAACCTCGCGCACCAGCATTCCCTTTCCCTTTCGAAGGTCACGAATACATTTGTCAAGTGTTTTCATTCGATCTTGGTTTTTAATGTGTGTAATTCCAACGAAACCACGCCGCCCCGGCGAACAGACCAGGACAACGGGCTGCCTATGCACTTTCATTTTTTTGCCCACATACATAACCGTGCCTGGTTAGTATGTTGTGTAGGGTAATGAGTATATGTGTTGTAATAAGGGGTAATAAAAATTCAGGTACAATATAAAGAGAGGTTTATTTTTTTGTTGACTAAACGCGACTGGGTCTATTAAAGACAGGTAAATAAAGCTCATGAATACTGCGATCACCTAGGTTGCTTTTGCTTGTGTCGTTACTACGTTTGCTTGCTTACACTCGCGTATTGTAAATTCGATTTTGCGGAGTGTATCGAGTAGTGAGTAGATGTGGCATGCCATGTCTGAGAATGTGGATGAGAAGCCGTATTGATGTTCGTGCATAATGTATATCTGATACATTTCGATGATGGTATCGCGGAGGTTGTCGGGTGGTACGCCGGTGAAGAGGTTTTCCACTTCTTTAAACAATCTGGTTTGTACTTCGGGGGTATACCGTTGTGGATCGAGTGCTAGTGTTTCGAAGATGTTCATGAGGGTTGTTTTTTGTGGGCAATAGGTAGCTGCGAAATGCCTAGGGCTTTCGTGGTGCAGGCATGGGCTAGCCATGACCGGCGCGCGCCCGGATATGGTTAGTGTCTGCTTAGAAATGTGTCAGGGAATCCGGTCGTGTTATGACGCGGCGCTGGGGGCGGAATATACGATTTTAAGGGAATGTTTTGCTGTTCGCGACAAAACGATTAACCTTGCTATAGCAATGACTAAATAAGTCAATTGCTGGGATTATGGGGAGTACTGACTTCTTCATAGTACCTGGGTTATTTCGCTAAAGGTTGAGAAGAGAGTCGATTGCAGGGTGGCGGGGGTACAGCTTTGAAAAGGTGTAGGGTGGGCTACCTGGTTGCAATCAGGAATAAAAGGCCGTAGGAAGCCCTGGACGCTGAAGCAATACGTGAACCCATCCCTACAGATCGCAAATATATGCAAATAGTAAGTATGGGTATTCACTCTTGTTTCTCGTCCTTCGAATTTCCTACGTTCATTATTCGAGACTCTTCGTGAATACGGTGATCATGTTAGGATCGGTATGTTATAGTATTTGTTGTTTGGGTTTTGTGTTTGTTTCTATAGTGTAAAGATAGGCAAAAGTTAACTCTCCCAATAAGGAGAGTATAACTATTTTTTTATTGATCAGATTCATAATTATGGATAAGAAAAAGGAAAAAGTTATTGTTATTGAGGTCGCTGAAATTGACTGGTATGTAATACATAAAGTACGAGAGGTACGTGAAGCCAAAGGAGTTTCACAGGAACAGTTATCTGCCAAGATCGGCAGGGCGTTGCAGTTTATTGGAAAGGTGGAAAACCAAACCAGCGGAGCAAAGTATAGCTTACATCATCTAAATCTGATTGCACGAGCTCTTAATGTGCCCTTCACAGACCTACTCCCCCGTAAGGCTACAGAAAATGATATATTAAAGATAAAGCTGCGACGAAAGAAAGTCCTTAATAAAGATGGTAGCGAATCGAAACGTACGGATACTGAGGTTGTATCGATTGAGGGGATGAGGGAATAATAGAACGTGGGGATTGGTGGGGCAGTGGTGTGATTACATTGTCTGAACCCGCCGTCGCTAAAGCTATGGCGGGCGAGGCAGGATTCGTAAGATTTATAAGATTATAACCCTCCTTCGCCAAAGGCTACGGCGGGCGAGGCGGGATTAGGATTATTAATACAGATTAGGGGATTAGACTTAGAAGTGGCGTTTTTTTTCAATTTAAATATGCAACATCTTAGTTCTTGAATTGATATAGACTTACGATCTATCGCTACTTCTTGCAGTTTCTCGCGTCAGTCAGAGACTGACTCATCGAAAGGCACAAGTCATCGCTTGCGCTGAAGACTTGCCAGACTCCGGTTTCAAATCAACAACGATGGAAAAGAGTCGAAACGAACAGAGGTGGAGGTTGTATCGATCGAGGGGATGAAGGAGGAATAGGCAGTGGGGCTTGTTAGGGCAGTGTATACCGCAGTTTGAAAACTGCGACATCATGGGTCCAAGTCACCGCCCCGAAGCGGGGCGAAGACTTGAACCAGATTCCTTGAACCTGACTCGTTGAACCTGACTCGTTGAACCTGATCCTTTGTGTCAGATCTCTTGCGCAAGTGCGAGTTTACATCATTTCAATTTCGAGCAAGCGCTCGGGTAGGCCGGCGTAGTTTACGGCGCTGCTGTATAGGTAGTGTTCTGGGGATAACACCATTTTTGCGCGGACAGGATTCTCGTGAATATAATCTAAACTTCGGCTAAGGAGATCATTTGTAGATAACTCTATCGGGTGACTGTTCTGCTGCCAAAATTGATACATGGTGTTATTGCTATTCGCCCTCCCCTCCTTCTCAAATAACCACATCAATAATTCTTTTC
>Ga0065165_1002185_pt1 | contig 17605 bp, 15 predicted proteins | sample AraplaMF_Cvi_mMF_FD_63813 | JGI IMG/M metagenome (GOLD analysis project Ga0065165, IMG submission 63813) | Arabidopsis root microbial communities from the University of North Carolina, USA - plate scrape MF_Cvi_mMF (version 2) (version 3) | ecosystem: Host-associated > Plants > Roots >...
CACCGGATAGCGGCGGCGCAAGGTGTCCTTGAAGGCGTCCTGCCTGGCCAGTTCGAGAAACTGCGCGAACTTGCCGCCTTCGTCGGGTGCGGTGAGCTGCCCGGACAGCTTCGCCGCATGCAGCTCCAGCAGCAGCACGCGGTTGAGCTTGCGCTCGGCGTTGTCGCGCAGTGCCTGGTGCGCCTGCCGTATCAGGATCGCGCTTTCGCCGTCGCCGAGTCCCGGCACGGCGCGGATGCGTTCGGCCAGCGAACGCCGGGCATCGGCGGTGAGGTGATCGATGATTCCCAGGAACGTATCGTTCGACGGCGCGTCGCCCATGCTCAACACCCGGTAGTGAGGAACGGAATTCGTCCGCAGCCGTGGCACGGCCACGGCTGCGGCGAATCAAATCAACAGCAGAAGCCGGGGCGCGAAGCCGTGCAGCCGCTGCAGCGGGTATCCAGCGCGATTTCCGGGCTGGTCACGGCCGCGATGGTGGCCGCCTGGCCTTCGGTGTACAGCGAGCCCGCCGGATTGGCGTAGCCGTCCACGTTATCGGAGCCCTTCAGCCATCCTTCCACGATGTGATCGATCTGCATGGGTCGTACTCCTTGATGGTGTGCGCTCGGATGGGACGCGTACGCGTCTACCGCAGTGAGCGCGGCTGCGGTGAAAGCGAATGGGGATCAGGCGGACCGCGCATGAGCGGGACAGGCATGCCGTGGCGAAGCGTTGCGGCGAAGCGGAAGCAGAGGCGATGTACTGGGCGATGTCATCCGTGGCGACGTCCCTTCCTGTCCTTTCACGCGATGCCCCCTGCATGCGTCGGTGGCCAGCTGCCGCGGCCGTTTCCTTGAAACGCCCTGGAGGGCGCGCCTTTCATGTCCGAATGTTTATCAACCGCCCGTTGACGTGAAGGCAATGTGATTCCGCATGGCATATGGGCTGGCGAGGCCATGCAGTTCTTTGCGTGCTGCACACGAGCCAGCGAAGTGCGATGACGATCACATTCCGCCCGGCAGTAATGACTAACGGCGGTTATGACGACAGGTTCCTGCGAACGAAGCTAAGCTCCTGCGCTTCCTCGCTCGCAAGGACACCGCATGAGCCGCAGGTCCGCTTCGCCGCGCCGACACGCTTCCCTTGGCCTCGCCCTGATCGCCTGCATGCTTGCATCGGCGGCTTTCGCCAAGCAGAACGATGGCCCGCCGCCGGCGCGCCGCGTGAACGTGACCGAGCAGATCTTCGGCCATACGGTCAGCGATCCGTACCGCTGGATGGAAAACGAGCCGAATCCCGAATTCCAGAAGTGGCTGACCGCGCAAGGCGACTACACGCGCGCGAAACTCGACGCTTTGCCGACATTGAAGGCCTGGCAGGAAACCCTGCAGAAGACCAGCGGCAGCGAAGTGGTTCATCGCGCCCAGCGCCATGTCGGCGGGCGCCTGTTCTTTATCCGCCAGGAAGGCCAGGGCAGCGGCACGCTGATGCTGCGCGAGGCCGACGGCAAGGAACGTGTGCTGCTCGATCCGGCCACGCTTGCCGGCGAAGGCGGCCATGCCTCGATCACGCTGTTCGCACCGTCGCCGGACGGGAGCAAGGTGGCGGTGAATACCGACCGCGGCGGCGCCGAAGTCACGCGGCTGGAAGTGTTCGACGTCAAGACCGGCAAGCCCACCGGCGATGCGGTGGAACCGGTGTGGGGCGAGTTCGCGGCCGACTGGCTGCCCGACGGCAGCGGCTTCGCGTATACGCATATGGCCCCGGCGGACCAGCGCACGAACGGCGACCCGCTGCAGGACATGCGCCTGCGCTTCCATCGCCTGGGTGCGCCCGCGGCGCAGGATCCGATCCTGCTGCGCGCGGGCAAGGGCGAAGGCGTCAATGCCTCGTTCGAGATTCCGTCAAACCGTTTTCCCACTATCAAATTTCCCACCGGCTCGCGCTGGGCCGTCGCTGCCGTCACGGGCGCGCAACCGGAGACGCGCTACTGCGTCGCCCCGCAGGCCGAGGCGATCAAGCCCGGCGTCCACTGGCGCTGCATCGCCGCGCAGGAGGACCAGGTGCAGGAAGCCGTGGTCCATGGCGACACGCTTTATCTCGTCTCCGCGCACAAGCGCTCCAACGGCGAAGTGCTGGCGCTCGATCTCTCGCAGGCCGATGCCACGCTGGCGCAGGCGCGCTCCGTGCTTCCGCTGGAGCAAGACGACATCGTGGTCGGCCTGGTGCTGACCGACACGCAGAAACTGGCGCCGGCCCGCGACGCCTTGTACGTGAAGGTCACCCGCAACGGCATCGACAGCGTGCGGCGCATCGACTACGCCAGCGGCAAGTCCAGCGCGGTACCGATGCCGCTGGCCGGCGCCGCCTCGCTGTTCCACGCGGACGACAACCAGGACGGCTTCCTGCTGGAACTGCGCGGCTGGACCACGCCGCCGAAATCCTGGCGCTACGACCCCAAGGACAGCGCCATGCACACGCTCGGCCAGGACCAGTCCAGCCCGGCCGACTACAGCATGATCGAGACCACCGAAACCGAATACGTCAGCAAGGACGGCACCCACGTGCCGCTCACCATCCTGCACCGCAAGGATGCGGTGGCGGACGGCAGCCATCGCGCGATTCTGTGGGGCTATGGCACGTTCGGATTGTCGGTGGTGCCGGTATTCAATCCCGTGCGCCTGGAGTGGGTGAAGCACGGCAATATCTTTGCCTATGCGCACGTGCGCGGTGGCGGCGAGAAGGGCGAGTCCTGGCACCAGGACGGCAAGGGCCCGAACAAGCACAAGGGCGTGGAGGATTTCATTGCCGGCGTGCAGGCGCTGAGCAAGCTGGGCTATAGCCGCCCGGAACGCACCAGCCTGATTTCCGGCAGCGGCGGCGGCCTGCTGCTCGGCGGCGCGCTGGTGAGCGAGCCGAAGGCGTTCGGCGCCGCGGTATTGCGCGTGGCTTTCGTCAATCCGATCCGCCTGATGCACGCGCACAACGGCGCCAACCTGATCGGCGAATTCGGCGACCCGGGCAAGGCTTCCGACTTCCCCTACATGCTGGCGTCGGACCCGTACCAGAACATCAAGCCGCATACGGCTTATCCGCCGGTGATGCTGGACGTCAGCCTCAACGACAGCCGCGTCGATCCGTGGCAGACGGGCAAGTTCGCCGCCGCGCTGCGTGCCGCCAATACCAGCGGCAAGCCGATCTGGATCCGCACCAATGCCAACGGCGGGCACGGCATCCAGGTGTCGCTGGGCGCGGAGGCGACGGAGTTTGCGGATATCTACGCCTTCCTGGATGCGCAGCTGCCGACGCCTTGATGCGGGCGCCGGCGGTCTGCGTGTGCGTGCGCCGCCGTGTCAGCGCACGCGCGTGAAGTAGTTGGTGCGGATGATCGGCGTGCCGTTGTCGCCGAAATAGGTGGCCGTTTCCACCATCGACTTGCCATCCGGGGCGGCGACGTAGATGCGCGTCGAACCCGGCGTCCTGGCCTTGCTCAACACCATCACCAGCACGTTCGGCGCCGGCTGCGTCAATGCCACGGTGTCGGCCTCCATGCCGCCCGTGATGGAACCCGGAACGCCATCGGTACCCACGGTGGACTTCGAATGGATCCGCACGTCGCCGGCATCGACGATATCGACCTCGGTCTTGAGCTTGTTGCCGCCCGCCTCGGCGAACGTGAAGGTGACGCTCTTCGGGCGCGCCGCGGCGGCCATGGGCAGGCGCGCGGTGTCCACCGCCCAGGTGCCGAGCAAAGGCGATGCCGCGGGTGGTGCGGCGAGCGCGGGCGTTCCCTGGATCAAGCCACAAAGCAGCACAGCAGCGCAGAACGCTTTCATGGGGGTACTCCGTGGGAGTGGGGTGGCAGCAGGGTACGGCAAAAACCTCTGCCGCGGGATCAGCGGCTCACCGTGCCGATTTCTTCCACGAACACCAGCTCGCACGCGCCATTGCCGGTGTCTTCGCGCGTCATCGAGGTATGCCAGCGCCAGCCATCGGGCCGGCTGGCGTCGACGAGAAAGCCCTGCAGGTGGATCACCTGCCCCGGCCGCACCCGCTCCAGCGCGCGGCGCACCGCATCGTCGGCGGGGATCATGTGCATATTGGCGCTGGAGATTTCGATATCGCGTTGCGGGATGGGGAACTCCTCGACGCGCCAGTAGTAGAAACGATGGGACTGGCTGATCGAGATCTTCGCCAGCACGGCGCTGTCGGACATGGGGCCCCAGCCGAGCGCCAGATCCACCGGCGCCAGCGAAGCGCCGGCATCGAAGCGGTAATCCTCGCGGGAAAGCACGCGCGCGGTGAGCTCGAAATGAGCACGCGTGAGCAGGCTGACGTCGCCACGCTGCAGGACGGTGCCGTTGGCGATGTCGTCCTGGATGGGCGCAGCGGGAGCAAGCACGCCGGCAGCCGGCACGGACGGACGCTGCCGCGACCAGTGCAGGGCGACCAGCCCGAGCAGCACGAGGACCAGCAGCAAGCCCCATTTACGCATGGATAATGCATTTCCCCTGTTCTTCTAAAAGCATAGCGCAGGCGCCAGCCGCCCGGCCTGCGCTCAGCCGTGGCTGGCCGCGAGCGGAACCCGCGTCATCTGCTCGATCATCCGCCCGAACTCCACCGCCGCCGGCGTCTTGCCGCCGCTGCTCCAGACCAGGGTGAAGTCCACCTTGGACAGCGACGGCAGCCCGTACTGCCCATCGACGATCTTCATGCCCGGCTCCACGTCGTCGCGCGCCAGCACCGTCACCGCCAGCCCCGCGAGTATCGCCGCGCGGATGCCCTGCTGGCTCTGCGAAGTGAATACGACATGCCACGGCACGTCCTTCCCCTCCAGCGAGGCGATGCCGACCTGGCGGTTGATGCACGGCGAAGGAAAGAACGCGAACGGCAACGATGCGCCCGCGGGCACGTCGAAGGTCTCCGCGGCCACCCATACGAACTGCGTACGGCGCAGCGGCGTGCCTTCCTTGTCGTCCGGCGCGGTCATCACCACCGCCAGATCGAGTTCGCCGGCCTTGATCATCGGCATCAGATCGAGGTTCATGCCGACGCTCACATCCAGCCGCACCGACGGAAACGCGCGGCCGAACTGGCACAGCAAAGTGGGCAGGCGGTCGCCGAGGAAATTCTCCAGCACGCCGAAGCGCACCACGCCGGAAATCGGCGACGGCCGGAAGCGGCGCGCCATGCTGTCCAGCGTGTCGAGGATCTTCTGCGCGTACTGCAGAAACTCCTCGCCGTCCTCCGTCAGGGTCAGCGCGCGCGTGGTGCGGTAGAGCAGCTGCCGGCCCACCTGTTCTTCCAGGCGCCGGATCTGATGGCTGATCGCGGACTGGGTCAGGTTCAGGCGCTGGGCGGCGCGGGTGAAGCCGCCAGCCTCTTTCACGGCGACGAAGGCGCGCAGCAGGGCGGGGTCGAAGTCCATGGGCGATTGATGAACAGCCTTAATGGGGGCGACAAAAATAAATCATTTCCATCATGGATGGCGCGTGCCGAAAATAAAGGCCTTCCCCTCCTCCCTCGGCGATGCATAAGCCGCGCGGCCAGCCGCGTGCGGCCGGCGTTTGCCTTTCGACCCGGAGTCCACCGTGGCGCCCTCCCCCACCCATCGAAACGCCGTCGCCGCCGTAGCGATCTGCCTCGCGGCCCTGATGTTCGGCCTGGAGATCTCCAGCGTGCCGGCCGTGCTGCCGACCGTGGAAAAATTGCTGCACACCGGCTTCAGCGGCGCGCAGTGGATCATGAATGCCTACACCATCGCCTGCACCACGGTACTGATGGCCTCCGGCACGCTGGCCGACCGCTATGGACGCAAGCGCATGCTGCTGCTGAGCGTGGTGGCGTTCGGCATCACTTCGCTGGCCTGCGGGCTGGCGCGCGATGCGTCGGTGTTGATCGCCAGCCGCTTCCTGCAGGGCATGAGCGGCGGCGCCATGGTGATCTGCCAGATCGCCGCGCTGTCGCACCAGTTCCAGGAGGGGCCGGCGCGCAGCCGTGCGTTTGCGGCGTGGGGGATCATCTTCGGCGTGGGGCTGGGCTTCGGGCCGATGATCGGCAGTGCGATTGCCGTCTGGCTGGACTGGACCTGGGTGTTCCTCATCCAGGTGCCGCTGTCGCTGGTCACGCTGGCCTTGATTGCATGGAGCGTCGACGAATCGCGCGATCCGGAAGCCAGGCATCTGGACCTGGCGGGCATCGTGTCGATGTCGCTGGCGGTATTCGGGCTGACTTATTTCATCACGCAGGGGCCGTCGCTTGGACTGCACCACCCGCTGGTGCTGATCGCCCTGTTCGGGGCCACCGCCTGCTTCGCCGCATTCCTGTACGTGGAGAAAAACCACGCGCATCCGATGTTCGATTTTTCGGTGTTCCGGATCCGTCCGTTCTCCGGTGCGCTGTACGGCTCGATGGGTATGAACTTCAGCTTCTGGCCTTTCATGATCTATCTGCCGATCTATTTCCAGTCGGTGCTGGGTTATGGCGTCGTCACCTCGGGCCTGGCCTTGCTCGCGTACACGCTGCCGACCTTGGTGATTCCGCCGCTCGCCGAAAAACTGACAGTGCGCTATCAACCGCGCGCCGTCATTCCCGCCGGCCTGTTCACCATCGGCCTGGGCTTCTTCGTCATGCCGCTGCACGGGCTGGCCGCCTTGCTGACCGGCTGCGTGCTCGCGGGCATCGGCTTGGGAATGACCAATACGCCCGTGTCCAATACCACGACGGGCTCGGCGCCGACGGCGCGTGCCGGCATGGCATCGGGCATCGATATGAGCGCGCGGTTGATCACCCTGGCGATCAATATCGCGCTGATGGGGTTCCTGCTGATCGAAGGGATACTTGCGTACCTGAAACGTGCGATTCCCGGCGCGGCGGACGCATCGGCATTACGCGATACCGCCAACCAGATCGCCGCCGGCAATCTCTCTTCCTACGGCGCGCCGGCGCACGACGCGCTGGTCCAGGGCTTCCACTGGGTGATGCTGTATGGCGGCATCGGCGCGTGGGTGCTGGCGGCGGCGAGCTTCGTGACGTTCGGTTCGAAGCCGCAAAAAACAGCTTCATTGAGCCGCTGCGCAACCGACTCCGGCAACGGAGCCTAATACCGTCATTCCGGCGCAGGCCGGAATCCAGTGGCGGGAGTGCGCGGTTTTCGCGATAGAGCTGGATGGCTTCTCGCGAAAACCAGTCGATATCGCCACTGGATTCCGGCCTGCGCCGGAATGACGAAGGTGAGAGGTGCGGACCTAATTATCGAATCGCTGGCGTCAACGCCTTCGCCGCCTCGCCGGCAATCTCATCCTGCACCTTGAGCTTGTCGCCCAAGGGCCGGTCGTACGTCGCCGACCACACCACGAACCCATCCGCCGCGCGAACCAGCCGCGCCGCCACGCGCATGGTATCCCCCGACTTCCGCACGCTGCCGTCGAGCACATAGGCGACACCGAGCGACCTGGCGATATCCGCCACCGGCACCTGCTTGTCCTTGTAATAGAACGACGAGGTCGGCGCGGACACCTGCATGCCGGGGAACTTGCTGAGCTGGTCGATCAGCTCCTCGGTCATGCCGTCGGCGAACGGCTCCTCGTTCATCTTGTCGGTGAGGTCGAGGAAGGGCAGCACGGCGATGGAGCGGGCGCCGCGAGCGGCCTGCGCGGCGGGATGGTCGCGCAGCAGCCAGTAGGCGGAGATGGCGCCGCAGGACAGCAGGATCACGGCGAGCGCCAGGGCTGAGCCGACCAAGGCGCCTCGCCCCTGCCTGGGAACCCTGAGCGGCTCCGGCTTCGCTGCGGGCATTTCAACGGATGCGGCCGTTTTGTCCGGCAAGGCCTGCACGGCCGCAATCAGCCGATACCCCCGCCGCGGCACGGTGGCGATATACGCCGGCTGCTTGGGATCGTCCCCCAGCAAGCGCCGCAAGGACGTCACCGCCTGGTAGACCGAATCCGGCGTGACGATCACCCCCGCCCATACCTCGTTGAGCAATTCGTCGATGCTGACCACCTGGCCGGCGCGGTCCGCCAGGCACAGCAGCAGGCGCATGGTGCGGGCTTCGACGCGCAGCACGTTGCCGTCGCGCGACAGCTGGTCGGCCATCGGGTCGACGATCCAGTCGCCGATGCGCAGGGTTGCGCGCGTCGAGCGCTCGGGGTCGGAGGGCACGTAACTCACTGTTTATCGCCACCTTGGGGAAAGCCGCCGGATAGTCGCATCAACGTTTGCGGGCCACAACCGAAGGCAACCCGGCCTTGCTTCAGAACTCTTCAGGCCAATTCAGACGCTTTTTCAGGACTTCCCACGCCGCCGCCGGCACGGTGCCGAGGCACGCCGATGCGTGCTGGAGACCCACCATCGGCCCCGCGCCGACCTCAGCCCTGGAGCCCTGCCCATGATCCGCCGTACCGCCTTCGCCCTTGCGCTCGCCCTCGCCGCCTGCCCGCTCTGGGCGGCCACTTATACGCTGGAGCCCAACCACTCCATGGGCACCCTCCGCTGGAGCCACCTGGACTTCGCCAACCCCACGGCGCAGTTCACCCGCGTCGAGGGCACGCTGGAGTTCGACCCCGCCAATCCGCGCATGGCTTCGGTAATGGTCACCATTCCCCTGGCCAACCTGAGCAGCGGCATCCCCGACCTGGACGAGAACCTGCGCTCTCCCGCCTTCTTCGACCTGGCCCGCTTCCCCACCGCCACCTTCAAAAGCACCAAGGTCGAGACCACCGCCATGGCCAACCAGCTGAAGGTGACGGGCAACCTCACCGTGCACGGCATCACCAGGCCGGTAACGCTGGATGTCACCATCAACAAGGTGGGCGAGAACCCGCGGCTGAAACTGCCGGCGGTGGGCTTCGAGGCGATGGCGACGCTGAAGCGCTCCGACTTCGGCCTGGGCAAGTTCGTGCCGCAGGTAAGCGACGAGGTGACGCTGCACATCACCACGCAGGCGGATGAGGCGAAGGGCTATGCCGCTTATCTGAAGGCCGACGCGGAAGAGGAAGCCGCGGCCAAGGCGGCGAAGAAGTAATCAGTGCATGCGAGGCAGCCGGCACGGCTGGCTGCCTCCATCGGCCTTGGCGTTCTATTTACGGCGCGGCAACGGGACCCGTAGTGGCCGGCGCACCCGTCGGCTGCATGCCGGCGGTAATGGTGTCGAACGCGTCCGCATAGCTCTTTACATGGTCGCCGTAGCCGGCAATGCCGCCGTTATAGGCCTTGGCGAAGGCGTCGTAATCGCCGTCGTTGAGGTCTTTCTTCATCGACGCGTTGGCGCCGATAAAATCGGTCATCGAGGCGAACTGGTTATAGGCGCTGTCCTTCAGCGACTGGTACATCGCGTCCGCGCTGGCGTAACCCACGGTGGCATGGTTGAAACCCATCACCTGGCCGGGCCCCATCGAGATGGAGGACGCGGCGGCCTCCGGGTTCATGCCATAGGCGTAATTGAATGCCGACCAGTTGATGTCCTGGTCCTTGGCGGTACCGGTCGGATGCAGCGCATGCCAATCGTCCGGATCGCCCGTGGCATTGAACTTCTGTCCTTTGTAGCCCAGCCCCTTCGCCTGGTTGTACTGGAAATGCAGATCGAATTCCGGCTGCAGCGACGGGTCGATCGCCTGGTCGAATTTGTGTGCCTCGAAGCGGATGGTCATGCGCGCATGGGGGTCGATCGCGCCACCCGTTTCCTGCGTGATGATGCCGAGCACGTCCTTGACCTTGATGCCGGCTTCGTCCGCCAGGCCTTCGATGGCGGCGCCGTACTTGTTATAGGTCTGCGCCACGGTGAGCTGCACGCCGGTGAGCCTGGAGGTATCGATCAGGCCGAGCTTGCCCGGGCCGGATTCGATCGACGGCGGCGCGGTGAGCATGCTCTGCAAGGCCAGCGCCGTGAGATTGGCCTGGCGCAGGTCGGTGGCTTTGACGTCGTAGTCCTTGGCGATCGATTCGATCGTCTCGCCCGGCATCACCGTGTGTTCCATCACCATGCGCGGATTGGCCGCCGGGACGGTAAGGCTGACGCCGGCCCATGGCTGCACGTCCTTGACCGCGTCCTGCAGCTCGGGCAACGACGAGGTGAAATCGAAGCTGCCGCCCGCCGGCTGCAGCAGATCCGGGTTGGCGGCGCGGATGGCATTGGCGTCCACGTTGTAGCGCGCAGCCAGTGCGTCGACCGTTTCGCCAGGCGCCACCGTGTGGCTGAAATCCAGGCCCACTGTCGCTGCGGGAATGCTCAGCGTAGTGCCCGCGACGGCATCCGCCTGCGGCGTGCCGCCATGGGGATTCGCTGCTTGATTGCCGAGCGATGGCGCGTTGTTCTGCGAGTCGCTGCCGCCTACACCGCTGGTCGAAGTCATCGGAGTCGCTCCTTGCCGGGGGCTATGCGCGATGGAGCCGAATGTAGGACTAATCCCCGGGGGTTATTACTAGGGTGTTCCCTAGTTCTGCGTTACCGGAAGCGTGACGCGATTTTTCGGAGAGGCTCCGCCGAAGCAACGCCGGACCAACACCCATCTCTGGATAATTCGAGTAGGGCGCATGACAGCCTCTTCTATACGTTGCCCTCACTTTTAACAGCGAGGTAACGCATGACGAAGTGCATCATTGCCGGCTTGCTGCTGACCGCAACGGTTGCGGCCACGGCCGCCCCTCAGGAGCAGGGGCCTTACGGAACCATCAAGCTGTTCGACTCCGATCGGCAACTCTCGGACATGACCCTCACCAGCCCACGCGTCACCCATCGCACGCAGCATCCGAAGTCGGCGCACTCACTCAATGGCTCCCTGGGCCTGAGCTATCAATACCAGTCGCCTTTCCGCACCGAGCTGGAATACAGCTTGCCATCGGACGCGCGCCATGTCGGACGCTGGGCGCCATTCACCGCCAATGACAACGTGCTGCATACCCGCACGCAACGGCTCATGCTCAACGGCTACGCGAGCTGGCCGCTGGCGCGGAACCTGTCGCTCTACGGCATGCTCGGTACAGGTGTGGCGGTGACGACGGCGTCCGGTTGGCAGACCCGCCCGGAACGGGCGTTCGAACCTCACCGGAATGTGCGCGCCGCTTACGCCGTGGGCGCCGGTGCGGATCTACGCATCGCGGCAGGCATGCACCTGGAACTCGGCTATCGCCAGGTCGATCTGGGGCGCATTTCGACGAACCCGAATCTGTTCGACAACCGCGCCCACGCCCGCGACGAACAGCTGAAGGGACATCTGCGCGAACACAACGTCTATCTGGGTTTCCGCAAGAGGCTTTGATCCTTGCGCGCGGGGCATGGATGCCTCCGCCGCCATGCGGGCGGGGAAATGGAGGCATCCATGCCTCCCTCGCTTCCCCGTCCTTCCCCCTGGCTTTGTCCGGTCAATCGGTTTTCCACATCGAGGGATCGATCATGAAGGACGTCCCGGGCTGCAGCCGCATCCTCTTCAGCGTGTCCACCAGGCGATCGCGCGCACGCAACTGCCTGTCTCCGTCCATCGGGTCCCACGAGGAACCGATATCGCTGTCCAACGTCTGCAGCTTCAGCGCGACCGGAGGTCCCAGCTCGGCAATGGTCATGCCGCGCTCCCGCACGATGCCGGGTCCGCGCCCCACCTTGTCGATCCAACCCATAAGAGCACTGGCCTGATACAGCGCCTGGTCGTAACTCAGCTTGTCAGCCATGAATCCCCCTGTGCGATTGGAATGGGCGGAGTCTAGGGGGCCATGGACGGGAGCGATTGACCGCCCGTCTCATTCTTCCAGCACGCATATCACGGCGCCGGTCGGCTCAATTTTTTTACCCCCGCGCCGATAAGACCCGGACACGGAGCAAGAGGCTCCGTCCCCCGGAGCGAATATGCTGGTCCTGATCGGCGCCGTCGTGGTGCTTGGATGCGTGCTTGGCGGTTTTCTGTTGTCGCATGGGCAGATGCTTGCGCTGTGGCAGCCGTATGAGTTGCTGATCATCGGCGGTGGTGCGCTGGGTGCGTTTCTGTCGGCCAATCCGTCCAAGGTGGTGAAGGCGGCGGCGCGCGATGCGCTGGGGCTGCTGAAGGGGCCGAAGTATCGCAAGCAGGATTATGTGGATCTGCTGGCGATGCTCTACGACCTGTTCAGCCTGATGCGCAAGGAAGGACTGCTCAGCCTGGAGCAGCACGTGGAGGACCCGCAGTCCAGCCCGCTGTTCTCGGCTTATCCGCGGCTGCTGCGCGAGCATCACCTGATCGAATTCACCACCGACTGCCTGCGGCTGATGGTCGGCGGCAGCATGAATCCGCATGAGCTGGAGCAGTTGCTGGAGGTGGAGCTGGAAGCGCACCACCAGGAGGCGGTGGCGCCCGCGCTGGCGGTGACCAAGCTGGCCGACGCCCTGCCGGGCTTCGGCATCGTGGCGGCGGTGCTCGGCATCGTCACCACCATGTCCCAGCTCGATGGCGATACCTCGCGCATCGGCATGCATATCGCCGGCGCGTTGGTCGGCACCTTTCTCGGCATCCTGCTGTGCTACGGCTTTGTCGGTCCGCTCGGCGCGGCAATGGAGAACCGGGTGCAGGAGGACGGCAAGGCCTTCGAGTGCGTGAAGATCGCCCTGCTGGCCAATCTGCGCGGCTATAACCCCAAGGTAGCCGTGGAGTTCGCGCGCAAGTCGCTTTCCACCAACACCCGCCCGGGCTTCCAGGACCTGGAGGATCACCTCAAGGCGCCGCGCGCCAAGGCCACGGCATGAGCGAGCAGGGCCAGCTGCCGCCCATCGTGGTGCGGCGGGTGAAGCGGCGCGGCCATGGCGGCCATCATGGCGGCGCCTGGAAGGTGGCTTACGCCGACTTCGTCACGGCGATGATGGCGTTCTTCCTGGTGATGTGGCTGATCGGCGCCGGCACGCGCGAGCAGCGCGCGGCGATTTCCGAGTATTTCAAGAATCCCAGCATGACGCAGGGCACCGCCACCATGGCGCCACCGGGACAGACCGGGCCGGGCGGCGCCAGCACGAGCATGATCAAGCTCGGTGGCGCGAAAGATCTGGCGCGCGCTCCCGGCGGCAAAGCCCAAGGCGGCATCGCGGCCAGCGTGGACCCGAAGGAGATCGAGAAAGAAGCGCGGCGGCAGGAACGGGCGCGGCTGGAAGACCTGATGCAGCAATTGCAGGCGGCGATCCAGAACAGCCAGGCCCTGGCCCCGTTCAAGGACCAGCTGCTGCTGGACATCACGCCCGAAGGCCTGCGCATCCAGATCGTCGACAAGCAGAACCGCCCCATGTTCGACATCGGCAGCGCCCAGCTGCGGCCGTACACCATGACGATTCTTGAGGAACTGGCGGGTTTCATCGACCGCGTGCCGAACCGGATCAGCCTGTCCGGGCATACGGACGACGCGCCGTACAACAGCGATCATCGCTACAGCAATTGGGAACTGTCGGCCGACCGCGCCAACGCCGCACGCCGCGCCCTGCTCGCCGGCGGCCTGACCGAAGACAAGATCGCCCGCGTCGTAGGCCTGGCCGCCTCAGTGCCGTTCGACCGCAGCAATCCGGCCGACCCGGTCAACCGGCGCATCAGCATCATCGTGATGAACAGGCAGGCGGAGGCATCGTCGCTGTTGCAGGAGGCCGGGCCGGCGGTGGCCGCCACGGCCGGCGCGGCCCTGCCCGATGTCGCGCCTGTCGTGCCGGCTTCGCCGGCGGTGGCGATCCTGACGGTTCATCCGCGAGGGGCGCGGTGACCCGCGCCCCTCGCGCTGGATGACGCCGATGGCGCGATGCCTATCGGGCCTGGCCTGCACTCACGAAGCGCAGGCGTATTTCTCCAGCGCCCCGTACACCGCCGCGGCATGCGGAATGGAAGCGACGGCGCCGTAGCCGGTGGTCGACAGTGCCGCGGCCACGTTGGCATAGCGCGCCGCCGCCACGGCATCGTCGCCTGCCACCAGCCGCGCGACGAAGGCGCCGCCGAAGCAATCGCCTGCGCCGGTGGCATCGACCGCCTCCACCGCGTACGCCGGCACCAGGGTGCGTTGATGCAGCGTGGCGACGTAGCAACCCTGCGCGCCCATCTTCAGCGCGATCAGCTCGACGCCGTAGCCCAGCAGCGTGTCGACGATGAAGTCGCGGTCGTCGCAATTCAGCAAGGCGGTGACGTCGTCCCAGCTCGGCAGGCACACCTCGCACATCCGCAGCGCTTCGCGCATGACGGCGCGGGCCCGCGCCAGCGGCCACAGGCGCAACCGCAGGTTGGTGTCGAACGAGACCATGACGCCGGCCGCGCGCGCTTCTTCCATCGCGGCCAGGCCGGCATCGCAGGCGCTCTGGCTGATCGCCAGGCTGATGCCCGACAGGTGCAGCGCGCGCGCCGAGGCGATGGCCCGGCGCGGCAGCCGGTCCGGCGCATAGCGGCTGGCGGCGGAACCGGCGCGCAGGTAGTCGAAATGGTGTCCCGACGCATCGTGCGACACGAAGTACACGCCGGTCGGCGCCTGTTCGTCCGTCACTACATGGGTGTGCTCGACCTGCTCCGCTTCCCATAGCTGGCGCAGGCCATCGCCGAAGCGGTCTTCGCCGACGGCGCCGATATAGCCCGCCTCGGCGCCTTGGCGTGCGGCGGCGATGCAGAAGTTGGAGGTGTCGCCGCCGTAGCCGAGCTGCCATGCGGCGCTGTCCGGACGGGTCTGGTTGAATTCGGCGAGCGGCTCGCCGAAGGCCAGGATCTGCGTCATTGCTGTTCGTCCTGCCGTCTCAGAAATAGGTCTGCACGATGTCGACCACCTGGCCGGCATCGTCGATCACGGGAATCTGCCGCCACTTGTCGAAGGTCAGGCAGGGATGGGAGATGTCGAAGGCGAGCATGTCGCCGACGCGAAGATCGTCGCCGGCGGCGATCTTCAGATAGGCGTGCTGGTCCATCATGCCGGTGATCGCCCAGTGCTCCGGCGCGGCCGCGGGGGCGGAGCTGCCGGGCCGGAAGTGCGCGGCCGGCAGCGGGAAACCCGCGTCGAAGGCGGCATCGCGCTTGCCCAGCGCCACGATGGCCAGCTCCGGTTCCGGCACGGATTGCACGTAGGCCCATACCTGCAGGGCGGGCAGCAGGCTGGACTGCATGCGCTGCGCGATGGGGTTGCTGGCCTGGATGCGCGTCTGCGCGGCGCGGTAGGCACCGACATCGTGCGTGAGATAGCAGCCCGGGCGCAGCACCACATCGAGCGGCACACCGATATCGGCTTTGGAAAATTCTTCGGCCACCACGTCGTACCAGGCCGACCCGGCACCGCTCAGCACCGCAGGCGCACGTTCCAGGCGGCCCGCCCGCGCCAGGGCATGCACGGCCTCGACCGCACGCTGCAGAAAGGCGCGGATCACTGCCTCGTCTTTCAGCACGCCCTCGTAGACTTCCACACCGGCCAGCTTGACCGTGCCCTGCGCCTGCGCCAGCGCTTCGAGCACCGCCTGCCATTGCGCCTCGTCGCGCACGCCGGTGCGGCCACCCTGCACGCCGAGCTCGATCAGCACCTGGACGCGCTGCCCGGCCGCGCCGAAGAACGCCGCCAGCTGCCGCACCTGTTCGACGCTGTCGACCAGGCAGAAGAACTCGAACGACGGATCGGCCAGCAGCTCGGCGACGATCGCCATATTGCGCCGCCCCACCAGCTGGTTGGCCATCAGCACGCGCCGCACGCCATGCGCATACGCCGCGCGCACCTGCTGCGCCGTCGCCAGCGTGATGCCCCAGGCGCCGGCGTCGAGCTGGCGCGCGAACAGGCGCGGCGCCATGGTGGTCTTGCCGTGCGGCGCGAGCTGCACGCCGTATTCGGCGGCGAAGCGCTGCATCCATGCCAGGTTGTGCTCGAGCCGCGGCTGCGACAGCACGGCCGTGGGCAGGCTGAGGTCTTCCTCGAACAGATTCCAGCCGCGCGCGGCGACCTCTTCCGGCGCACAGGGCGCGTCGAGCCCGCCGATGCCTTTGTCGAGCGGATGGACGGTGGCGGCCATGAGGCCGCTCGGCGACTTTCGGTCGGGCATAGGGAATTGTCCTAAATACCGGGGGATGTCACGGAAAAAATTGATCATAGGCGAACGGTCATCGATCTTGAACGCACGCGAACGCCGACGCCATCGCACCGATCCAATTTTCAGAATTAACCGTCAGATCTTTCCATCACGACCAGCAGCTACCGACGCACCAGCCTAGATATTTCCTACCGACCGAGGATCGCCATGCAGCACTTTCACACTCTTATCCGCCGCGTCCGCATCGTCGATGGCAGCGGCGCCGACATGGACGACACCTTGTTCGACGTCGCCATCGAAGACGGCCGCATCGCCGAGATCGGCCACGCGCTGGTCAGCCGCTGGCGCGGCATCGATGAAATCGACGGCGCTGGCCTGACGCTCGCGCCCGGCTTCATCGACGTGCACACGCACGACGACCTGCAGCTGATCCGCGAGCCGCAGATGCTGCCCAAGCTGTCGCAGGGCGTGACCACGGTGGTGGTCGGCAACTGCGGCATCAGCGCCGCGCCCGTCGCCCTGGGCGGCGAGCCGCCGGACCCGATGAACCTGCTCGGTCCGGCGCAGGCGTTTGCCTATCCCACCTTCGCCGCCTACGTCGAAGCCATCGAGCGCGCGCAGCCGGCGGTGAACGTGGCGGCCCTGGTCGGCCATACCTCGCTGCGCCAGAACCATATGGACCGGCTGGACCGCTGCGCCACGCCGGCGGAGATCGACGCCATGCGCGGCCAGCTGCGCGAGGCGCTGGCGCATGGCGCGCTGGGCCTGTCCACCGGACTGGCCTACGGCAATGCGTTTGCCGCCACCACCGAGGAGGTGATGGCGCTGGCCGAGCCGCTGGCGGCGGCCGGCGCCATCTACGCGACGCATCTGCGCACCGAATTCGCCGGCATCCTCGGCGCCATCGACGAAGCCTGCCGGATCGGCCGGCAGGCGCGGGCGCCGGTGGTGATTTCGCATCTGAAATGCGCCGGCGCCGCCAACTGGGGCCGCGCGGGCGAGGTACTGGACGCCATCGAGGCGGCGCAGCGCGATCATGCGGTCGGCTGCGATGCCTATCCCTATATCGCCAGCTCGTCCACGCTCGACCTGAAGCAGGTCACCGATGACATCGAGATCGACGTCACCGCATCGGTGCCGCATCCGGAAATGGCCGGGCGCACGCTCAGGCAGATCGCCGAACTCTGGGGCATGGATCTGATGGAGACCGCGCACCGCCTGCAACCGGCCAATGCCGTCTATCACAACATGTCCGATGCGGACGTCTCGGACATCCTGGCGCATCCCGCCACCACCATCGGTTCCGACGGCCTGCCGCACGACGTGCATCCGCATCCGCGCCTGTGGGGCGCGTTTCCGCGCGTGCTGGGCTACTACAGCCGCGAACGCGGCCTGTTCGGCCTGGCCACCGCCGTGCGCAAGATGACCGGGCAGTCGGCGGAGCGCTTCGGCCTGGCCGGGCGCGGCTTCGTCCGCCCGGGTTATTGGGCCGACCTGGTGCTGTTCGACCCCGCCACCGTGCGCGACACGGCCACCTTCGACCAGCCGCGGCAGCAGGCGGCCGGGATCGAGGCCGTATGGGTGAACGGCGTGCTGTCCTATCGCCAGGGCCGCGCGCTGCCGCAGCGCGCAGGGCGTTACCTT
>Ga0065165_1002186_pt1 | contig 17597 bp, 11 predicted proteins | sample AraplaMF_Cvi_mMF_FD_63813 | JGI IMG/M metagenome (GOLD analysis project Ga0065165, IMG submission 63813) | Arabidopsis root microbial communities from the University of North Carolina, USA - plate scrape MF_Cvi_mMF (version 2) (version 3) | ecosystem: Host-associated > Plants > Roots >...
CGTTCTTTACGCTTAAGAGGTAAGTCGATATATAGCACACGGTGATTTTTGGCAAATTCAATTGCCAGATCCTTGATGTTGGCGCCGTAGTCAATATTCCACGGCGTGAGGCTGAAGATTACAATATTATGCATTGACTTTCTTTCGCAAGATATAACGATACGCTTCGCGGGCGGCCATAGGATAGAACTCGATTAGTCGTGCTAAACACCGGCCAAGGTCTACTCCGATCTGACGGCGTAGCAGGATCTGGCTCACGATAAAAATGGTAGTGGTCGTTATGATCATCGACCACGCTGCCCCTACTGCTCCGTAGCGCTGTATGAGTATAATGTTTAACAACACATTCATGATGTTCGATCCCATGTTGATATAAAAACTGATGTGCGGCTTTCCGGTGATTTCAAATACCGACCCGACCTGAACGTTAAACGGATATAATACTCCCGCTGCCGCCATCATGGTCAGTACGGGCGCGGCGTCCAGGTATTGGCTTCCCGCGGTTACCAATAAAATTAATTTCGGAAACAGGACAATGGCAATCACAACCGGAAGAATTATACCAACCATCGATGCAACCGTTTTTTCATACATTTCTGCGGCAGCCGGTCTTCCTTCGCGGTTTACGCGTTCGGCAATTTTCGGATATGCTATGTTGGAGATTGAAAGCGTGGGAATCTCAATAAAATTAAGGATTCGCACACCTGCATTATACAACGCTACAGTGCCGTGGCTAACACCACCGAGCATAATCTGATCGGCGTTTTTGCCCATAGTCGATGCTATGCCAGTCCCCAGGATATAGCGTCCGAAACGAAAAAGTTTTGCTACGATGGCGCTATCGACCACACGATTGGCCGGCAAAAATCTTCCGGACATTCTCCAGGAAACAATCAACCCCAGTATGGCACAGACACTTTGCACTGCCGCAAAAAACATTAGCGGCAATCCGGGAAAGAAAATCGAACACACAATCACTGTAATAAAGAAAACGCCTTGCCGGATGGTTGAGCTCCAGAAAACGCCCTGAAAGCTTTTATTGGCTTGTTCCAGATAATTGAGTTGCGTAAAAGGAACCAGTATAAGCGATGTAAGGCAGTACCAGAAAATCAATCCGGCCATTTCCGATGTGTGCCAAAAGTCCTGCAAAACGGGAATAAGCCCAATCATAACCACGATAAAGAACAGCGTAGAGGCCAGATTCAGAATCATGCTTGCCATAAATAATTTACCGTGGTCTGTTTCCGGCTGGCTGAAAAACCGGACGTAGGCGTTCTGAATAAAAGCGGAACGCGACATTTCGACGATAGACGTTATTACAACGAAGAGCGCCCAGATTCCAAAGGTTTCTTTAGAATAGTATCGCACCATGAAAAAATAACTACCGAAACCAAATAAGAACACCGAAAGGCGCTGTAGAATAGCATAACTCCCCGATCGCACCCAATAATTTTTTTCCGACATTAGAGTTGTCTGATTATCTTTATCTTTGAATATTCACGTTTTAGCGCAAGATATGAAATAGCCACAAGAGAATGTATACACGAAGGCATGATAATAATTTGAAACCAGAGCATACAAAACGATTGCCAGCACTTACACTTCGGAGAACGGTTGATTAAAAATAAGCGCCACGCGTACCAAAGCTTATGTGGCACCATTTTTATCATTGCAAACCTGCCGATCTACCGGTTTTCAGTTATGCCAAAAAACTATGCATTAACGCGGCACACGCCACAATCATAACACACCGATAACATTTATTTATAACCGTCTTCGATCGAGCAACCCTGAATCTGAAAAATCACAGTCTATATGAAAATAAGTAATCCAACCTCCCGGTACAAGCTGAAAATTCCTTCAGGCTTTAGTGTACTGGACGTGGGCAGCGGCCACAATCCGCATCCCCGTGCAAACGTAGTAACCGACAAATTTATCGACGACAACTATCACCGCGCCGGCGACATAAAAGTTCTGCGCAAACAACGCTTCGTAGAAGCCGATGGTGAGAGCCTGCCGTTTAAAGACAATGAATTCGATTATGTGATCTGCTGTCACGTAGCCGAACACGTTGACGAACCGCCGAAATTCCTTAACGAGCTTTCACGTGTAGGCAAAGGAGGATACCTGGAAACGCCTTCCTTCATCGGCGAATTCCTTATTCCACGCGGCGCACACAAGTGGGTATTGCTCGAAATCCAAAACAAACTCGTTATAGTAGACAAAGAACGTCTCGGAATGAAAAACAGCCACGACTTCGGCGACCTCTTCCTGGATTATCTGCCCCGCAACAGCATGGGATTTAAAATACTGCAGCGCACACAACACCAGCTTTTCACAGTAAACTACGAGTGGCGCGATAAAATCGATTATGTCTTCGAACCGAATGACGCTGATCTGAAAAAATATTTCACACAGGCCTGGGACAAGAGCATGTACGAAAGTGTTATCCCTAAACGCAGCCTGGGCAGTGAATACTTCGCTGCCGTAGGTGCTACCTTCGACATCTTCAAAAACGTATTCAAATCCAAAGTACTCAGCCGATTCTAAACCTCATGCGTAACCGGAAACGATTTTACGAACTGGGCTTGTGCGTGCTTAATTATGGCTTCGCACAAGGCCTTTCGCTATTTACCAAACTCAAACTCAAAAACACTAGTCACATCAAAATCGATGGCGTGAAATATCCCATCGCCCTGCGTAAGGGATCGTCTGACGCGCTTGTGTTTTCCCAGGTATTTCTGCTGAAGGAATATGATCTCGACAAAGACTTCGGTTGGCCTATACCAAAGGAATTCCCAGTTATTGTCGATGCCGGAGCGAACGTTGGTCTTGCCTCCATTTACTTCACAAACCGTTACCCCAAGAGCAAGATCGTTGCCATCGAGGCGGAGAAAAACAATTACAACCAGCTTGTCGAAAACACAAAGGCTTATCCTAACGTACAACCCATACATGCTGCGTTGTGGCATCAACAGGAAATGCTTGTGCTATCAAACCCTGATGCAACCAATTGGGGATTCATGGTGGAAGAGCAAAAGTCAGCTCCGGCAGAAGATGCCATACAGGCGCTTACCGTGCTTGACATAATGGAAAAATTCAATCTAAAGCATATCGACCTGTTGAAGATCGATATCGAAGGCGCCGAAAAGGAAGTATTCCAACATGGCGCAGAGAAGTGGATCCCAAAGTGCAGCGTTATCATCGTAGAACTACACGATCGCATGAAGCCCGATTGTACGGCTACGTTCTTCAAAGCGCTGGAACCGTATCACTTTACCGTATTAATCTCCGGCGAGAATCTCATTTGCATCAAGCAGCAGTAAGGTTTATCCTTACTGCCGCCCTGCTGCTAATGCCGGCGTCGATTTCGTCATGATCTCACGAAGTAGGTAGTGCTGCCCCTTATCGCTCAGGTGTCCGTGATCTATATAGTTCGTGAGGTCTTTTGTAAAAAACTCGTATGCAGGCGTGTTAAAATCCAACAGAACCGCTTTACCATCCAAAGCTTTTGTTACAGCTTGCTGATATTCTGTTAAAGGTTGTCTGAATTTATCGTAGAGTACATACGGCAACGGATGGAAGTACCCCACAATTGAAACGTTCTGCTCACGCAATTCGGCTATTAATGCATTAAACTCATTCCAAGCTACGGAGTCGATGGATGCTTTGATGGCGTCAGGGCGTTGCAGCTGTTCTTTTATTTTCTCTTCCACCGGCATAGTCTGCAGCAGGTTGTTGTAGTTGTTATAGCCGTAGTCATTAAACTGATTTTGCGGAAACTTACCCGGCATGAGGTTGCGCTCACGAACAAACTTAATAGCGTATGTTTTCAAAAGACTTACGGAACCAAAGGCGCCATAGAATTCTTTCTCGTTTATCATCCCGGTCTTCATCCCGTGATCATGTGTGAGGTACGGGTGAAGGCAGAGAATAACAAACTTGGGCTTTTTACACGCGAGTGCTTTATCGACAACCGCCTTTTGTTCGGTTATGTTCGCCCCCATCATACTCAGGTTATAGATACGATGTTCGGTAATGAGCTTCGGATCAAGGTTCGCCGACAAAGACGGCCCCAGAATATATCCTTCGAAATTCTCAGGCACGTACCGGTGTGCCAAAAGATATTTGGCTGTGCGTTCATCGCTGTATATTGAAATGGAACGACCTTTCACGGGCCGGAACAAACCATACAGATCTACGGCGTAATTAATGCCTACAAATGCGGCCAGTGCCGCGGCACTGATAAGACCGACACGAATGGTAAACTGCTTTGGGCTCATAACTAAAAATCGAAATAGAGGAACTCCTGATTAACTGCCGAATTGAGAAATACCATGTTGATAACTACAAGTGCTACGGTGCGCCACATGATGCGCGGATTGGCTTCGAATTCGGCCACAAGCGTATTGCTGTTCTTTCCAAACAGTAAGAAAACTGCCGCGATCCAGATAGGCGCGGAGTAGAAGTCGTTTATCAGTTTGAACTCGCCGGCCCCTCCGGGCTGCATACCGATCATTGCTTCGAGTACATTGATGGCGTCGCCCCATGACGGCGCACGGAAAAACACCCAGGTTACGTTGATGAACAGGAAGGTCAGAACTATTCCCAGCCAATCAGGAACGTTGATGTTAAGCCTTTTGAAATTCCGGTGCACTACCTGGCCTGCGCCGTGCAGAAAGCCCCAGAATAAGAAGGTCCATCCTGCCCCATGCCAGATGCCGCCGATAAGGAACGTTATGATAAGATTTAACGACGTCCGGAATTCGCCTTTGCGGTTACCGCCCAGGGGTATGTATAGATAGTCGCGAAGGAATTGGCTGAGGGTGATATGCCATCGGCGCCAGAAGTCCTGAATGCTTACAGCCTTGTAAGGCGAGTCGAAGTTTATAGGGATACGGATGTTGACCAGAAGTGCGAGGCCGATGGCCATATCGGAATAGCCGCTGAAGTCGAAGTACAGCTGAACCGAGTATGCCAGCGATGTAATCCAGGCCTGGGCGGTGGTTAGCAGTTCAGTATTGGAATAGCCCGTACTCACGATCGAAGCCACCGTGTCGGCAATGATGACCTTTTTAGCAAGACCGATGTTGAATAAAAAAATTCCTTTTGAGAAGTTCGAGAAATCAAGACGAGTATTTGTCGTATCCTCAAGTTGGGGAAGAAGAACCCCATGATGCACAATCGGCCCGGCAATGAGGTGCGGAAAGAATGTGATGAAGAGACAGTAATTTTGAAATGGGTGATTACCGCGCTTTCCATTATAGCTGTCGACCAGATACGCGATCTGCTGGAAGGTAAAGAAACTCACACCGAGGGGCAGCACCACGTTAAGGAGATTAAGCTGCGATCCGGTGAGGTCGTTTACGTTTACGATAAAGAAGTCGATATACTTGAAATAAACAAGTACGGCAACGTTAACGATTATTCCCAGGGTAAGTAACGGCTTGCTGTGTTTACGCGCTATAACGCCTCCCAGAAGGTAGTTAAAAGTCATGGAAGTTCCGATGAGTATGAGGTTCTCAGGCTTCCAATAAGCATAGAAGAAGAGCGACGCCAGTAACAACCAGTACCGGGCAATCCGGACCTGGTTGTTATGCGTGAAGAGAAAGTATACCAGTATCGTTACCGGTAAAAAACCGAATATAAATTCCGGAGAGCTGAATAGCATGAACGTTAACTTTTCTTCTCGGATTGATATTTATTAAGCACGGCAGGGCCGAGCGTTGAGTTCAGTGTGCGCAGGTATTGAAGTGCTTCGCGGTCTTCGTCGCCTACCGCACCATCAGCATCGAACACAGGTATGGCGAGGTCCACAAAGCCCATAAGTTCACGTGAATCAGAGAATTCGTTAAGGCTGGCCCCTTCGAGGATAATGTAATCGTATTGCTGACGCAGCCAATCCATCAACAGCTTGAAGTCGCCGCCCGGCAATATTTCCAGCGGTGAGAGCTGACTGGTCTTATTACCGATAATGTCTACGAGGTCGTTATTCGTTTGAGTAATGAAGTTACGGCTTTCTGCCGCTTCTTTATCGGCAGCCCCGCCCGTTAACAGCTTGGTCGACTTGTTGAAGTGTTCCATGAGCTGTTTAAGGCTTACACGTGCCACCAGCATTTTAGTAAGGCTGTTGTTGCGTAAGTTGGTGTCGATAATGAGCGTTCGCTTGCGGATAAGACTCAGCGAATGCGCGAGTGCCATTACAAAGAATGTCTTGCCCTGATTCTTGCGTGTGCTGGTTACCAGCAGTACCTGCGCGCGGCGGTTCTCTATCTCGAAGCGGATCTTCCGTAATTCGTGACTGAGCTCAGCGGTCTGTCCATTGCCGTTTTCTTGTAAGAAGAAATTCCAATTCGGTTCGCCTTCTGACTTGGGGATCATGGGGATTACCCCAGCTACCGGCAGCTTGGTTAGTTTCTTTAACCGCTGCGGTGTTTTGATACGGTTGTCTGTCAGTTCAATCAATACGATAGCAAACGCGCATACGGCGAAGCTAAGGCCACCGCTGAAGATCATGAAGAGAACGGTCTTTTTAGATTCCGGTTTCTCAGCAGGTTCAGCAACAAGTATTTGCGAGATAGTGGTTTTAGCCGTTACCATGCGCTCACGGGCTTCGTTGTAACGTGCCTGTGCAGCGAGATATTCTTCGCGTGCTACTTCTACTTCTTTCTCCAACGCCTGGCTTACCGCTTCTTTGTTGGCAAAACTGCCGATGCTGTAGCGCATGGAGTTAAGTATTTTATGAAGAGACGCCTGATTCTCTCGGGCAACCTCGAGGTCTACCTTTGTTTCTTCATGCTTCTCCCGCAGTGCGCTGACTTCGCTGGCGGTGAGGCGCGGCTTATCTGAGGCCGTGTTTATATACTGCTGCATCTCATTGCGGAGGCGCGCGATCGTATCGGCGAGCGCCTGGTCTTTTTGACCACCAGAGATGTATTGCTCATTCAGGTTGTTTACGCGTTTACGCAGCGTGATGATTCGCTCGTTAGGCCGTTCGTTGAGTGCGGCGTTCGCATCGCGGATACGCACGGCCAGGCTGGCGAGCGCGAGTTCGAGACCACGAATCTTCTGCCCTTCTTCAGTTACCTGATCTTCGTATTCTTTGATCTGACGGATTTTCGCTTCGCTTTCCGCGCCGGTGTTCAGCATTTCGTTATTGGACTTGAAGTTTTTCAGTTCTTCAAGTTTTTCGTCCATATACTTTTTGCGCTGATCGACGATGGATACGAGCGAGCCGAGCGACACATTGGATCGGTCGGCGTTAATGGTGGCGTAATACCGGATAAATTCACCACACAATGTGTTAACAACAAAAGCAGAAAGTTTCGGATTTTCAGAAGTATAGCTTACTTCGATATAATCCGAATTGTTCACCCGGTTGATAACAACGTCTTCGAGTACGGATTCGTAGTCGTATCCGTATGCCTCAAGTACTTTCTGCAACATTTTCTGTTCCGGAATGTTGGCATCGAGCAGTTGCAGGTCTGCGCTTTTCTGGGTGAGCAACCGTTGGAAATTTTCCTTGTTGCCTTGCAGGTCCACGTGGACTTTGTCTTTTAGTTTTTTGTCGGGAATAACCCGGTACGGTACTTCCGTTCCGGCGAGGTCGTGTTCGAGCAAACGGTAGGACACCAGGCCGAGGGCAAGCCGCGACTTGATCATTTCCATGAGGTTTGTAAACTTGATCTGTACTTCGTAGGGGTTAACAAATTTCCCCTTGTCAATCAGTTCATCATTTACGGTAATACCGGTAGACAATTGTGCGTACGACTTGTACTTCCATTCCCCGAAAACCCGGATAAAGAATGCACCACAGACCGAGACCAGTGGTACAATAATAAGTATCCACTTCTTCTTCCAAAGGACTTTAAATAGCGTTTGTAAATCCATTATGCTAACAATAGGTTAGTATGTACGAGGGGGTCTTTTTCTTCCTATAAAATCTTATTCCTGCAATCTCAAAGTTCATCAAAAATTATTAGCCAACAATACGAATCGCTTGGTATTATCAACGAAATATAAAACCTTTACCCTTCAAAAATTTGTCTAGCATGTTGGCATACTTCAAACTGATCCGTGTAAAACACTGGGTCAAAAATCTATTTATTTTCATCCCCCTTTTCTTTGCGGGCCAGGTTTTCGACCTCGCCCTTTATTCCAGGCTTATCCCGGGTTTTTTCGCATTTAGCTTCATCGCCAGCGCAATCTATATCCTTAACGATTATAGAGACCGGGAGGTTGACCGATTACACCCAAAAAAGAAACTTCGTCCGCTGGCTTCCGGAAAAGCTAACCTAACGGTAAGCCTTTTTTTGATGGGTTTTCTCATCCTGGTCGGTCTTTCGGCTGCCTGGTACCTGGACCGTGCTTTCTTTGCCGTGCTCTCGGTATACCTTGCAATTAACATTGCGTATACCTACGGCCTCAAAAACATTTCGATCCTGGATATATTCCTGGTAGCGTCGGGGTTCCTTTTCCGTGTGTATTCTGGTGGTATCCTGATCGGTGTGGGAATTTCGCACTGGCTGGCGATCATGATTATGCTGCTTTCGCTTTTCCTCGCCCTGGCCAAGCGCCGCGACGACCTTGTTATTGGTCAGAATGGCGGCGTATTGCGCAAATCCTCGCGCAACTACAACCTGGTCTTTATAAACTCGTGTCTCACGCTTTTTGCCGGTATCATCATCGTTGCGTATATTATGTATACCGTATCGCCCGAAGTTACCAGCCGTCTCAATACCGAATGGCTCTTTGCCACAACGGCTTTTGTTATTGCCGGCCTCATGCGTTACCTGCAGATTACCTTTGTTGAGGAAAACAGCGGATCGCCCACCAGCCTTCTACTCCGCGACAAATTCCTGATCCTTACGCTGCTTGCCTGGATTATCACGTTCTACCTCATCATATACATTATCTGACGACGTATCTATGTACGACATTTCCAAAAAGCGGCTGGTCCTGTTCGACTTCGACGGGACCCTTACTTCAAAAGATACACTCATTGAGTTTATCCGGTTCTACCACGGCGACTTCCGGTTTATCCTGGGGTTCACCCTGCTGAGCCCGATCCTGGTTATGCTCAAGCTAAAACTGATTCACAACCAGAAGGCCAAGGAGATCGTGTTACGATATTTCTTTCACGGAACACCCGAAACCACTTTCCACCGGCAATGCCTGCGCTTCTCGCCACGCATTGAAAAACTACTTCGTCCCGAAGCCCGCATCGCGCTGCAGCAATATACAACAGACCCTGAAACAGCCGTTGCCGTGGTCTCTGCCTCCCCCGAAAACTGGGTGCGGATCTGGTGTGACCAGGCCAATATCCCTTGCATCGCCACACGACTTGAAAACAACAACGGTCGCATTACCGGCAAAATCACGGGCAAGAATTGCTTCGGCCAGGAAAAGGCCGAACGTATTCAGCAACAGTTCGACCTGTCGCAATTTTCGGAGATCATCGCTTACGGCGACTCCGCAGGCGATCGTGAAATGCTTGCACTTGCGCACAAGAAATTTTATAAACCCTTCCGGCAAATTACTTAAACAGCCGGACCGTTATTTTACCCATGTTCTTATTCGGCCGAGGCTTTGCGGCCTCGGCCACCACGATCTGTATACGCTTCTCAGGTATACCCGCCAAACGCAACGTATTAACAATTTCAGACATACGCCGGGCCGTATTGGCGGCACTCTCCTCCTCTTCTACGATTATCTGTAAGTGAAGATTGTCTTTCGACAGAATTCGGTTCGCTACATACCACAATACCTCATTCTGCGCACTGCTTACAGTAAGCACATCTTTTTCGAAAATAAGGGGCGTTAATACACCGGGCTGTATAATTTCGCGAAGCTCGTCTTTGGTAAGATAGCGTCTTCCTTCGGGCAATGTGCTTGTTACAAGCTGCAATCGCGTACGGTATATATCTGACGCGCCATTGCTGCGGTTACTGGCCAGGTAAGCCACACTATCGCCATAGATCGAGAAGTAGGCATCGAATCCTTTTGAATTTATGGGTTCACCGAGGCTCTGCGGGGTAGACCATGTTTCCCAGGAATTATACAGGCGATCGCTGAAAAATATATCGGCATCACCCAATCCTTTATGACCGTTGCTGGAAAAGTATAATCGTTGTTTATTGGGAGAGAGGAAAGGTGAGATTTCAAACCCCTTTGTGTTGATAGAAGGCCCCAGATTTTTGGGCTTGGTCCACAATCCCCCGGCATCTTTGAAACTTACATACAGATCTTCCTCGCCGTGCCCATCCGTTGTCTCCATCGAAAGAAAGATTACGTCGAAGTCGGGTGAGACATATATGCCGAGAAACTTATCCGTATCAATACCGGGGATCGGCAGAAATTCTGGCTTGCCCCAGTCTTTCCCCGAGCGTTTCAGTACATATATACCGTTTGTCTTTTTGGCCGAACTGCTCTGCAGCAGATACAGGCTATTGCCGTCGGCGCTGATACCAACAACGGCGCTGTTGCCTTTACTGTTAAACAGGCTGCCGGCATTACGCGCCTTACCCCAGTCGTCCAGTTGTGTCTCGAATGTACTGATCCATACGTCGGAGCCGGTATACTTCCCCCCTATGTTTTCCGGACTGGAGAATCTTGCAAAGTACAATGTGCCGGCATCGGGTGAAACCAGCGGCATCATCTCTTCATACTCTGTATTGACCCGAGTCGAAATTTTCTCCGGCACTGTAAACTCGCGATCCTGGGCTATAAGAACCGCAGGCCAGAACATAAGCCCGATAAAAAGCCCCCTTACCATGTTTGCGGATTCTGACGCTTGAAATTATTAACCCGTACAGACAACACGAGTTCGTGACTGCCGCTGCTGAACTGTCTCATCTTTCCGGTTGAGAACTCGTATGCATAGCTGGCCGAAAACATATTGTTTATCATCAGGCCTGCCATAGCAATACCGCTTTGAATATCGCGGTAAGTAAGCCCGGCCCATAGCTTCTGTTGAAAGTACATTTTCACACTGTAGTCAATGAGAATCTTATCGTTGGTTTGCAGCAACGCCAGAACACTCGGTTTGATCGCTACGCCCTGCCGCATCGGGAAAGCAAGTCCTGCTTGTGCGCTTGCCCGGTAGTACGAATCTTCGAAACTCAGATCAGACGATTTTACATCGGTCTTCCAGATGGGATAGTATGCCCCGCCGATATAGAATTTCTCTGAATACAGCAACAGGCCGGCCCTCACGTTTGCCTGAGTATGATTAGAACCTCCCCGCATCAGGTTGTCGTAAAACGGATCGGGATCGGCATCGCTGCCCAGATAGATTTTGCTTACATCAACACGTGTGTTCTCTACCATTACCGTTGTACCGCCGGCGAGCCGCACCGATTTGGATACAGGATAGTGCACAGCATAAGTAAGGCCACCACCGAGCCGGTCAATAAGACCGATCTGTTCGTTAAACATGTTAACGCCGAGTCCCTGGATAATCTGTTTACGCTTCGGAACAGACGAACGTTTGCCCTGACTGGTTCGCAGCGCGTTTACATTGAGATCTACGGGTTGCTTCAGGCGTACATTGTACGAAAGATTTATAAACTTCGGCGCGTTGTCTTTAAAGCCGGTCCACTGGTAGCGGTACCCGAGTTTGAGATCGCCGAAACTTTCCACGCCGGTAAACGACGGGTTGTATAATGAGGCAAACTGAAACGCCTGCCCGCTGTTCGGTATGTATTGTGCTTTGCCGGTATACGCGGTCAGCATCGACACCAGCAGTAATCCTGTAAATAATCTCATCGGCTGTTAGCGTAAAATGGTGACAACTCCCTTGTATTGAACGCGGTTATATTTCAGATCGATGGTGTAATAGTACGAATCCACCGGCAGGCGTTGTCCTCTAAAGGTACCGTCCCAGGGTTGTTCGAAGCCTATCGCTTCATAGATCAGCGTTCCGCGGCGGTCGAACACACGCACCTCGGCATCTTTGTATTGCTCCAGTCCTTTGGCGGAACTGATCTTCCAGTAATCATTGGCGTTATCGCCGTTCGGGGTAAAGCCGGTCGGTATATCGAGGTCTTTAAAAGTATAGATCAGTGTTACCAGACGATCCTTTGTTTCACTGAAAGTCTTTCCGTCGTTTAGCGTAATGTAGATATTCTTGGTGTTCAGTGTAATGTCGGTGAGGTTAATGTAGTTGTACTGTATAGACCGGATTACCTGAGTATATTCTTCGAGCGGCGCCTTACCGGTAAGGCTGAGAATGCCTGCCTGGTTATCGAACACGCCGGTTATACGTGCCGTGGGGGTAAACGTGAGACGATCGTTTAACGGGTTATGGTTCTGCCGGCGGAAGCCGACTTCGGCACTGGCAAGGCTGTCGTCGTCAATATCAAAGGCGGTGAAAGTCTCTGTGATTTGCCGTGGCGTTTCGTTGCCTACTTCATAATGCAGCGAGTCTGTCTCCAACGCCTGAACTACCGGCGCATCGTTTACAGCCGGCATTACGATTTCTACATAGGCTTCGTTGCGGCTATAATCAACACCGTCAGAAGCTTTCCACAACAGCGTATCAAGACCGGAGTATTCCGCAACGGGCGTATAGGTCATCTGGTTTATCGACGCCGCCGGGATAACGATGGATTCTCCACCCTGCAGTACACTGCCGCCCAGTCGTAATGTCCCGTGGCGCGGTAGCGCGGTAAGCATGATCTCAGACATAGCATTGCCATCAGCATCGCTGTAGGCATCGTTGAATTGCTGCTGTGTAAAGTTCACAACTTTATCTTCCTGTGACTGTATCGTGAATGAACGTATCGCCGGGCGTGCATTGATCACAATCTCGTATTCCTGAAGCACAGGCGTACCGGAATCCTTTACCGATATCTTTACCGGCGATCGGCCCGATGCTCCCTCGGGCGGTGTTCCTTTCAAACGCCCCTTGCCATTACCCTCTGCTGTATACGTAAGCCACGCAGGTTTAACCGGAACGGTAAGTGCAAGCGTTTCGTTATCCACGTCGGTAACGATAATCTGATAATCATACAGCTCTCCGACCGATACACTTATCGTTGGCGTAGAGACAAATACCGGAGCGTCGTTTACAGGAGTAATCGTCAGCGTGAAGCTTTGCTTAAATGTATTTACATTGGGTGTCGGCGACCCCGGACCGCTGTCTTTCACCGTTACGGTTATCTGTGACGAACCGTTGGCATTGGGCTTCGGTTTGATCTGTAACGTACCGGTGCTTTGCCGGTTGGTGTACACCACAGCCAGCGTTTCAAACAACTCCGGTTTGGCCGCTTCTACCGAAACTATAATATCCTGTGTTTCCTCCCCCAGCCCGGCGGTAATTCCCGTAAGGCTTATAGGAGTCAATGGAGCATCCTCCGGTATCTTCTTGTTCTCTATCAAATCCAACGTAGGCGCATCGTTTATGTCCGACACAGTAATCGTAAACGTCTGTGAATACGTATTTACGTTCGGGGGTATGCCTGAGCCGTTGTCGACCACCGTTACTGAGATCGTCGCTGTGCCGCTGCGCGACTTCTGAACCTCGTACTTCAACGTAGCAGTATTTGCGGTTTGTACATATTCGATCGGCGAAAGTTTAACGACATCTTCATTGCTTGAAGATACAACCCAGGTCAGTTGCTGGTTGTTCTCGTTAATACCTTTCGTCACTCCGGTAATAGTGATGGTTTTTGCCGGTGAATTCTCCGCAACCTGTATATCTGCAATCTTGGCGAAGCCCGGAGCGTCGTTGATTTGAATTACCTCGATCTTCAGGTTAAAGGACGCGCTGCTCACCTTACCGTCGTTTACAGTAACAGGAACAGTAAGCGTACCACTAAAGTCTTTCGCAGGCGTAACAACAAGGCCGGATACAGTATAATTTGTACCAGCTTTGACAGTCATTGTAAAACCAGTGGGATACGGATCATCCGAATCCGTAACAATAAGGTCTGACAGTTTTAGCGTGATCGCCTCGTCCTCCTGCACACTAAGCGCTACCTGTCCGGTAATAACAGGAATATCGTTTTCGTCGTTTACCGTAACCTTTAAATTAAAGGGGGCACTGCTGGCCGCTCCGTCGCTCACCGTAACACTTACAGAGAGTGTCCCGGTAAAGTTGTTTGCCGGTGTTATACGGTTGCCGGTTCCTACGGTGTAGTTGTTGCCGGGCTGTACGCTCAGGCTAAACCCGGTGGGGTATGTGTTATCGACGTCGGTTACAATAAGGTGTGTAAGTTGTATCGTTACAGGCTTATCTTCATCTGTTGCTACCGGATTCTGTCCGGTAATCACCGGTGGATCGTTTACCGGGGTCACAGTAATACGTAGATTAAATGAATTGCTGGACGCCTGCCCGTCGTTTACCGTTACCGGAACAGTAAGGGTTCCGTTATAATTTTCAACCGGTGTTATAGTCCGTCCGGATACGGTGTAATTGTTACCACTGCCTACAGTCATGGAGAAACCTGACGGGTAAGTGTTATCCGGATCAGATACATTAAGGTGCGTGAACTCAAGTGTTATGGCTCGGTCTTCAGGGGTACTTACCGCCTGCTGCCCGGTTATTACCGGGGCATCATTTATGGGATTCACGGTAATCTGCACAGGGAATGGCGCGCTGTCTATCGAGCCATCGTTTACTTTAACAGACACTGATAATGTACCATTGAAATTTACAGCCGGTGTAACCGAGGTGCCGGATACAGTATAGTTATTTCCGGGCAATACAATAAGCGAGAAACCTGTAGGATAAGGGCTGTCCGGATCAGTTACCGTAAGATCAGAAAGTTGCAAGGTTATAGCCTGCTCTTCATTGGTCGACAGAGACTTTTGCCCGGTAATAACCGGAGCATCATTCGTAGAGTTAACCTGGATCTGTAGTTTATATTGCGCGCTCGTCGCCGCACCGTCGCTTACCTGTACGTTAACCTGCAAGGTGCCGCTGAAGTTTGCAACCGGTGTAACGACGTTGTCGGTAACAGAATAATTCGGACCGGAAATGATAATAAGTGAGAAGTCGTCGGGATAGTCGTTATCCGGATCACTAACCGTGAGCATCGAAAGGTTAAGCGGTATCGGTTGAGCCTCTGCTACACTAACGGGGATTTGCCCGGTAATGACGGGAATGTCGTTTACAGGACGTACCGTTACTTGTAAACCGAACACATTACTTTCACTGATACCATCGCTTACTTTTACGTTTACGGTAAGCGTACCGTTAAAATTCTGCGTCGGTCTTATAGCATTACCCGTAGCGGTATAGTTGGTACCGTCAAGTACGGTAATGGTGAAGCCCGTGGGATAATTATTGTCCGGATCAGCAACGGTGATGTGATTTAAGTTTATCGTTAACGAAGCATCTTCGTTCATATTTACCGCAACCTGACCGGTAATAGTCGGGGCATCGTTTACAGGCTGAACGGTGACGGTAATAAGTTTCGATGCGCTTGTTAAGGCACCATCGTTCACCGTTACGGGTACACTTAATATGCCCACGAAGTTATTGGCGGGTGTAATCGTTGTACCCGATACAGTGTAGTTTGCTCCCGCTTCTACCTGAAGCGTAAAGTCCGCGGGATAGTTATTGTCTGGATCGCTTACCTGTAGGCTTTCCAGAGCAAGCGTGATCGGCGTATCTTCTGGTGTCTCAAGGGGCTGCTGACCGGTAATAACCGGAGGATCGTTTACCGGCGTTACGATAACTTGCAAGTCGAATACATTGCTTTCCGCCTCGCCATCGTTCACAGACACGGGCACGGTAAGTGTACCCGCAAAATTTGGAGCCGGCATAATCGTAGTGCCCGACACGGTGTAGTTGGCTCCATCACGTACGGTAAGTGAAAAGCCTCCAGGGTAAGTATCGTCCGGATCGTCGATTAGCAAATCTGTAACCGCCAGGGAAAGCATGCCCTCTTCGGGTACGCTTACGTTATTCTGGCCAGTAATGGCAGGAGCTACGTTGGCGACTGCAGTGATATTAACAGTGATTGGTGCGGAATTAGAAATGATGGGTAATCCCAGAAAATAATATCGAAATGTATAACGAGCTTGTGTTTGCCCAGTAGCTGTGGGTAAAGGTACAAACGTTACTACGCCGGTTTGTTCATCAGCGGTAAAGGTACCTCGGTCTGTGCTATACGTTTTTTGAATGTCGCCAGATCCCGGATCAAGATCGACTGTAGAGGGATCACGTGACTCACCATCATTATCAAGGATACGAATGGTTACGGTTTCCCCCTGATTAATGGTAACTTCATCAGCAACGGCAGTCTGGCCGGCAGCTAAATAATGAAGAGGAAGAAAAAATAAAAGTAATATCGGGCGTAAAAAACGCATATTTGCAACTATAGACAGACAAAAATAACACAAATATTATAACTATTACATTGGCATAAATTAATTATGCATTTATTAAAAAGGCTTTAATCGTTCAAAAATCATGTTTAGCACCGCAATTAACGTTTTCTGGATTGGAATTTCAGTCGTATTATACACCTATGTAGGGTATGGTATCGTTATCTACATTTTTTCTAAAATAGTCTCAAGGCGCACCCCATTTGTCACCACAACTGCGGAGGATTTGCCACACATCACTTTACTGATCGCTGCGTACAACGAAGAGCAGTTCATTGAGGAGAAAATTCTTAATACACTGGCGCTCGATTACCCGCAATCCCTTCTGGAGGTCGTGTTTGTTACCGATGGTTCCTCTGATCGTACCCCTGACATTGTGCGGAATTTCCCCAACGTCCAGTTGTACCACCAGCCAGAGCGTCGTGGAAAAATTCATGCCGTGAACCGGGTAATGAAATTCGTAAAAACCCCCATCGTAATCTTTTGCGATGCCAATACACTGCTGAATCGCGACGCGCTTAAAAACATCGTTCGTCATTATCAGGATGGGAAAGTGGGCGGCGTGGCTGGCGAGAAACGCATCTATTCACCCGACGCTGACAATGCCTCAGGTGCGGGCGAAGGGATTTACTGGAAGTACGAGTCGTTCCTCAAACGCAAAGACGCCGAGGTATACTCCATCGTAGGAGCCGCCGGCGAGTTGTTCTCAATACGTACAGCGCTTTACGAAGAACCAGCGGAAAACATGATTATCGAAGACTTCTATATTTCGCTTCGCATCGCTGCCCGGGGTTATCGTTTTGCCTACGAGCCTGACGCCTATGCTATGGAAACCGCCTCGGCCTCGGTAAGCGAGGAATGGAAACGCAAAGTGCGTATTTGTGCGGGGGCCTTCCAGGCCATGGGCAAGCTGCTTTACCTCTTAAATCCGTTCCGTTATGGAATACTGAGCTTTCAGTATGTTTCGCACCGCGTGCTTCGGTGGACACTTGCACCGCTCGCACTCCCCTTGATTTTGTTGAGTAACGTTTACCTTGCGGCGCAGGGCCTGTGGTTCTATCAGGCTGCCCTGGTGGCACAGCTGGGCTTCTACGGGCTGGCATTGGCCGGCTACCGCCTGCGTGACAAGAAGATAACCATTAAGGGATTCTTTGTGCCGTATTACTTCGCAGTCATGAACCTCGCGGTTTATGCCGGGCTTTCACGCTTTCTGCGAGGTCGCCAGGCGGTAACATGGGAAAAGGCCAAACGTGCGCAGGGAG
>Ga0065165_1002188_pt1 | contig 17582 bp, 16 predicted proteins | sample AraplaMF_Cvi_mMF_FD_63813 | JGI IMG/M metagenome (GOLD analysis project Ga0065165, IMG submission 63813) | Arabidopsis root microbial communities from the University of North Carolina, USA - plate scrape MF_Cvi_mMF (version 2) (version 3) | ecosystem: Host-associated > Plants > Roots >...
CTTCGACTTCCTGCAGCCGTCGAACGACGCCAACCGCGCGTCGATCGCCCGCAGCGGCCAGCGCATCAGCACGCTGGTGTGCTACCTGAACGACGTGGCGGACGGCGGCGAGACCGACTTTCCGGAACGCGGCTGGCAGGTCACGCCGCAGCGCGGCAACGCAGTGGTCTTCGAGTACGACGGGGCCGACGAGCGCTCGCTGCATGCGAGCCGGCCGGTGCGGGCCGGCGAGAAGTGGGTCGCGACGAAGTGGATGCGCGAGCGGCCGTTCATCAGCCTGTGAGGCGCTGAGCGATCAGCTGAGCGCCGGCTCGGGCTGCGGCACCAGCCCGCCGCGGAACACCTCGAAGATCAGCATCAGCGGGCCCTCGGGCGTGACGATGCGGTAGGCCCGGCTCGCCCGCGAGTCCGGCAGCCCGACCACCCTCCACAGCCCGGCTTCGAGCGCCGGTTCGCTCTCGATGGCCTGGCGCTGCACGAACAGCCGTGCCAGCAGGTGACCGATCGGCGCCGCGCCTTCGTCGAGGCCGCGCAGGAACCAGTCGGGCACCGCGTCGAGGCGGGTGTACGACAGGTTGTCCATCAACACCTGGCCGCCGGCCACCAGGCTCGTCACCCGCTCCAGCCACGACGTGCCGCCAAGCTGCTCGGCCACCGTGCGCGGCACCTCGGCCGTGCGGTGCTGGTGGTGCAGCAGCACCTGCACCGGCAGGCCGCACATCGCCGAGCAGGTGCGGGTGGTGGAGCCGTCCTGCGCCAGCAGCAGGCGGCGCAGCGACTCGTGCCGCGCCGTCGGAGGGAAAAGTTGCCGCTCTACACTCATGCGCCCTGTGTCCTGTGCGTGTACTGCGTGGCTGATTCCGGTTCGAGCATCCTAACCCTGCCGCTGGCAGCCACCCCACAAGCCCTCTGCGGCCGCGTGCTGGCGCGCGGACCGGCCGCGCTGCTGGAGAGCAGCAAGCCGATGCCGGGGCAGGCGGGCTGGTCGTACCTGGCCGGGCCGCCGGCCGCGGTGCTGGAGACCGATGCGCAGGCCACCTGGCTGCGCGATCCGCAGGGCCGCGTGCTGCAGCGCTGGAGCGACCCGTTCGACGCGCTGCGCGAGGTGCTGGCCCGCACCGCGCTGCCGGCCGGCGCACGGCCCGCCGGGCTCGACTTCGCCGGCGGCTGGCTGGGCTGGCTCGGCTACGACATGGCGCGCCATGTCGAGCGGCTGCCAGTGCAGGCAGCCATCGACCCCGCGCTGCCGGCGATGCGCCTGCTGCTGTGCGACCAGGTGCTGGCCCATGACCCGGCGACGCAGCGCTGGCACGCCTGCCGCAGCCACTGGCCCGGCCTGACCGATGCGCGCGACGACGCCTGGCATGCGCTGCTCGACGCCGCCGCCGGTCCGGCGCCGGCGGCGACGCAGTTCCAGGCCGGCGCGCTGCAATCGCGCACGCCGGCCCCGCGCTACCTGCAGCAGGTGCGCGAGGTGCTCGAGCTGATCGCGCGCGGCGACCTCTTCCAGGCCAATCTGTCGCACCGCCTCGAAGGCCGCTTCGACGGCGACCCGTTCGCGCTGTACCGCACGCTGACCGCGCTGAACCCGGCCCCGTTCGCCGCCTACCTGCCGCTGCCGCACGGGGCCATCGCGAGCGTGTCGCCGGAGCGCTTCCTGCGGCTGGACGGCCGCGAGGTCAGCGCGCGGCCGATCAAGGGCACGCGCGCCCGCGGCGCCGACGCGCCGGCCGATGCGCAGCAGCGCGCAGCGCTGGCCGCGAGCGTGAAGGACCGGGCCGAGAACCTGATGATCGTCGACCTGATGCGCAACGACCTGGGCCGCGTCGCGCAGGTCGGCAGCGTGCGCGTGGCCGGCCTGTTCGAGATCGAGGCGCACCCGAGCGTGTTCCAGATGGTGTCGACGGTGCGCGCGCGGCTGCGCGACGGCGCCGGCACCGCCGATCTGCTGCGCGCCTGCTGGCCGCCCGGCTCGATGACCGGGGCGCCCAAGGTGCGGGCGATGGAGGTCATCGAGTCGCTGGAGCCGGTGCGGCGCGGGCCGTATGCCGGCGCCATCGGCTACTTCGATGCGGCCGGCGGCATGGACCTGTCTGTGGTGATCCGCACCGCGGTCGTGCACGACCGGCGGGTGATGGTGCAGGTCGGCGGCGCGGTCGTCGCCGACTCCGACCCGCGCGACGAACTCGACGAGACGCTGGCCAAGGGCCGGCTGCTGTTGCACGCGTTGCGCGAGGGGTCGACACTGCCGCTTCGATGACCCTGCCAATGACGAAGTTGCCATGAACCAGGCCGCCCACCTGCTGACCGCCGTGCACCGCCGCCGCCTGCGCGAGGTCTGGCGCTCGGCCGGCTGGCCGTGCCAGGACCTGGTCGAGGTCGAACTGCTGTTCCTCGGCCTGCTCGAACGGGTGCTGCAGGCCTCGGGCCACGAGACCTTGCGCGTCACCGAGGCCGGCATCGCGGTGCTGGCCGAGACGCTGCAGCGCAACCGTGCGCGCCGCGACGCACACGAGCAGCTGGTGGAGCGCGTGGCCCGCGAGATGACGCGCGCCGGCCGCCTGGCCTGGCGCGGGCTGTCGGTGCGTGCGAAGGTCGACGACGGCTGGGTGATGGCGATGCCGGACGTGTTCTCGATCCGCCACACCACCGTCGAGGCCTACCTCGAACCGATCGTGCACGAGGTCAAGGTGCAGCGCAGCGACCTGCTGTCGGACCTGCGCCGCGCCGCCAAGCGCGCGGCCTACCTGCAGCTGAGCAGCGAGTGCTGGTACGTGCTGGCCGAGGGCATCGCGCGCGCCGACGAGATCCCGCCCGAATGCGGCGTGCTGGTGGCGCGCAGCGGCACGCTCGACGTCGAACGCGCGGCGCCGCGACGGCCGATGCGCATGCCCTTCCACCTGTGGATGGCGCTCGCGCGCGCGACGCCGCTGGACGGCTGGCACGACGACGATGCGCAGGGGCACCTGGGCGGCGAGCCTTCGTCGCCATGCGAATAAGGTCGATCGGTTTTCGAAGATCGTCCTTCGCGGATGCGCCACACTGGCCGCCTTGCGCCCCGGGAGATGCCGATGAGAACCCACCCGCCCTTCGCGATCCTGACCCTGCTGGCCCTGCTGGCCGCCTGCTCCCGACAGGAAGCGCCGCCCGCCCCCGCGGCCGCCCCAGTCGTCACCGCCGCCGCTGCGGCCAGCGCGCCGCACGACGCGCCCGGGATCGCGTGGCGCCAGGCCGCCAGCGACGCCGACGTCGATGCCGCGTTCGCCGACGCGAAGGCCGCGAACAAGCCGGTCTTCGTCTACTGGGGCGCGAAGTGGTGCCCGCCGTGCAACCAGGTCAAGGCCACGCTCTTCAACCGGCAGGATTTCATCGAGCGCTCGCGCGCCTTCGTGCCGGTCTACATCGACGGCGACAGTCCCGGGGCACAGAAGCTCGGCAGCCGCTTCGCGGTGCGCGGGTATCCGACGATGCTCCTGTTCAACCCGGCCGGCGCCGAAGTGACGCGCCTGCCCGGCGAGGTCGACGCCGCGCAGTACACGCAGGTGCTGACGCTGGGCATCAGCGCTCAGCGGCCGGTGAAGGCGGTGCTCGCCGAGGCGCGCGCCGGTGGCGCCGGGTTGTCGGCCAACGACTGGAAGCTGCTGGCGTTCTACTCCTGGGAGACCGACGAGCAGCAGGTGCTGCCGAAGGCGCAGTCGGTCGCGGCGCTGCGCCAGCTCGCGCAGGGCTGCCCGGCCGACCAGCGTGAGACCTCGCAGCGCCTGCTGCTGAAGGCGCTGACCGCCGGCGACGCGGCGCAGGTGAAGGCGACGCCGGCCGACCGCGAACGCGTGCTCGCGCTGCTGGCCGACCCGGCCGCCGCCCGCGCGCAGATGGACGTGCTGACCGTCAGCGCCGCCGACCTGGTGCGGGTGCTGGCGGCGCCGAAGACGCCGCAGCGCCCGCAGTTGCTGGCCGCCTTCGACAGCGCGCTGAAGGGCTTGCAGGCCGATGCCACGCTGTCGCGCGCCGACCGGCTGACCGCGCTGATCGCGCGCGTCGACCTGGCCCGCATCGATCTCGCGAAGGACGCGACGCCGGCGCTGCCCGACGCGCTGCTGGCCGAGGTGCGCGAACAGTCGGCCCGTCTCGACCGCGAGATCACCGACGGCTACGAACGCCAGGCGGTGATCACCAGTGCGGCCGACCTGCTGGAGATGGCCGGGCTGCTGGACGAATCGGACGCGTTGCTGAAGGCCAACCTCGCGAAGAGCCATTCGCCGTACTACCTGATGCTCGGGCTGGCCGCCAACGCGAAGAAACGCGGCGACACGGCCGGCGCGCTCAACTGGTACGAGGCCTCGTTCGACAAGAGCGAGGGCCCGGCGACGCGGCTGCAATGGGGGGCGCGCTACCTGGCGGCACTGGTCGACCTGTCGCCGCAGGACGATGCGCGCATCGAACGCGCCGCGCAGCAGCTGTTCACCGAAGCGGCCGGGCAACCCGGCGCCTTCTACGAGCGCAGCGGCCGCTCGCTGCAGCGCGCCAGCGACAAGCTGCTGGCCTGGCAGCACACGCCCGCCCAGCGCGCGACGGTCAAGCGGCTGCAGGCGCAGCTCGACGCCGCCTGCCGGCAGCTGCCCGATGGCGACAGCCAGCGCGCCACCTGCGATGCGCTGCTGAAGCCGGCGCCGAAGAAGACCGCCTGATTCAGCGCTTGCGGGCGCCGAGCTGCAGCTCGTAGCGCGCGCCCTTGTCGCGGTCGGCGAACTGCAGCGTGTCGCCCTGCCAGGCGTAGTCGGCGCTGAACTCGTCGAGTTGCATGCTGCCCTGCATCAGCACCACGTCGAGCTGGCTGCTGTGCAGCTTCAACCGGTAGACGACATCGCTGATCTGCACCTGCACGCGCTGGCCGCTGCGCCAGTCGACCCGGGCCGGGCCGCAGCTGGGCGCCGCGTCGGAGGTGGCCACGCACAGCCGGGCGTCGTAGTGCCCGGGCGCCGGGGCGGCGTTCGCACTGGCCGATCCCAGCAGGGCCAGCACGGCACAGGCCGCCAACGCGCTTCGAGAATGGGTCACGTCAATCCTTCGACTTTCATCGCATCCTGCACCGCCGGGCGCGCGCCGACTCGTTCCACATACGCCGACAGGTTCGCCAGCCCGCCCAGGTCGATGCCGACGCGCGGCGCCCAGCGGCACACGGTGAACAGGTAGGCATCGGCAATGCTGAAGTGCTCGCCCATCAGGTAGGCCTTGCCGCTCAGCTGGCCGTCGAGCCAGGCGAAGCGGCCCTGCACCTTGCTGCGCATCACCGCCTTCGCCTCTTCCGGCATCGCCGGGTTGAACAGCACGCCGAAGCCCTTGTGCAGCTCGCTGGTGATGAAGTTCAGCCATTCCTGCACCCGGTAGCGCAGCATCGTGCCGTTGGCCGGCACCAGGTTCTTCGTCGGCACCTGGTCGGCGATGTACTGCAGGATCGCCGGGCCTTCGCTGAGCCGCTCGCCGGTGTCCAGCTCCAGCATCGGCACGTAGCCCTTCGGGTTGATCGTGTAGTAGTCGGTGCCGTCGGCCAGCTGGTGCGTCTTGGTGCTGGCCAGCACCGGCTCGAACGCCAGGCCGGCCTCGCGCAGCACGATGTGGGGCGACAGCGAGCAGGCGCCGGGGCTGTAGTAGAGCTTCATGGTGGGCCTTCGTCGGAAGTGGCGGACCCGGTATTACACAGCGGGCGCGCGGCCGGCGCCATCGGGTGCGAAAGCGGGCTGCACGTCGGCTAATCTCCCGCCTTTGCATTGGAGCCCGCATGCCGCGCCAAGTCCTTGAAGAATCCCGATTGCATCCGGCGATCCGCGAGAAGGTCGCCACGCTGCATGCCGACATCGTCCACAACGTGCAGGCGGCGGCCGCATCGAACCCGGTGCTGGTGGTCGGCATGGCGCAGAACCCGCACTGCCGCCGCGTCCGCCGGGCGCTCGAGGGCGCCGGCGTCGCGCACCACTACCTCGAGTTCGGCAGCTACTTCAGCCTGTGGCGACGCCGCGCCGCGTTGAAGATGTGGACCGGCTGGCCGACCTTTCCGATGGTGTTCGTCAAGGGCTCGCTGGTGGGCGGCGACTCCGACGTGCAGCGGCTGATCGCCAGCGGCGAACTGAAGCGGTTGCTGGGCGAATGACGCGCTCGTTGCTTGCGGCGTTGGTGGGCGCCGTGTTGGCTGGCCCGGCGTTGCCGGCGTGGGGAGCCGACGAAGCGCTCACGCCCTGCCGCATCGCCGGCCTGCGCAACGAGGTGCTGTGCGGCCAGCTGCGGCGCCCGCTCGACCCGGTCCGCCCGACGGGGCCGCAGATCGACGTGCACTACGTCGTCGTGCCGGCGATGGCCCGCCGCAAGCTGCCCGACCCGGTGTTCCTGCTGGCCGGCGGGCCGGGCCAGAGCGCGATCTCGCTGGCCGGCAGCGTGATGCCGCTGTTCCAGCGCCTGAACAACCGGCGCGACATCGTGTTCGTCGACCAGCGCGGCACTGGCCGCTCGGCGCCGCTGGCCTGCGACGACGGGCCTGGGAGCGCGACCGACGGAGGCCGCGAAACGCTGGCCGACGAGGCCGACCCGGCCCGGCAGTTCGCCCGCATGGCCGCCTGCCGCGACCGCCTCGCCGCGCGCGCCCCGCTGGCCGCGCCGGCCGACCTCGGCTTCTTCACGACGACGCTCGCGATGCAGGACCTCGACGCGGTGCGCGCGCGCCTGGGCGCTCCACGCATCGACCTGATCGGCGCGTCATACGGCACGCGGGCCGCGCTGGAGTACCAGCGGCAGTTCCCGGATCGCGTGCGACGCAGCGTGCTCGACGGCGTCGCGCCGCCGGACATGGTGCTGCCGGTCAGCTTCTCGACCGACGGCCAGCAGGCGTTCGATGCGCTGCTGGCCGCCTGCGAAGCCGAGGCCGCCTGCACGCGCGCGCACCCGACGCTGCGTGCCGACTGGAAGGCGTTGCTGGCCGGCCTGCCGCGCGAGGTCAGCGCCGCGCACCCGCTGAGCGGACGCATCGAGCGTTTCACGCTGACGCGCGAGATGGTGCTGGGCGCGGTGCGAGGTACGCTGTACGCGCCGTGGATCGCCGCGGCGCTGCCGACCGCGCTGCACGATGCGGCGCAGGGCCGCTTCGAGGGACTGGTCGGGCTCGGCGGATTGCTGAGCGCGCGCAAGGGCATGGGGCTCGCGATGGGCATGCACTTCAGCGTCGTCTGCGCGGAAGACGCGCCGCGGATGGCGCAGGCGAGCGACCCGCCGGGGGCCGATTTCGGTCGCTCGCTGGGCGCGCTGTACGCACGCGTCTGCGCCGACTGGCCGCGCGGCGCGGTACCCGACGCGTTCTACCGCCTGTCGGCCAGCACGACACCGGTGCTGCTGCTGAGCGGCGGGCTGGACCCGATCACGCCGCCGCGCCATGCCGACCGCGTCGCGCGTGCACTCGGGGCGCGGGCGCGCTCGGTGGTGGTGCCGAACGCGGGGCATGGCGTGATGGGCGTCGGCTGCGCGCGCGACCTGATCCAGCGCTTCATCGATGCGGCCGACGACGCCGCGGCGCTGGCGCTCGACACGACCTGCCTGGTCGCGGTGCCGCGTCCGCCGGCCTTCGTGCCGCTGCAACCGGAAGCGCCGACATGATCCGCATCGACCATGTGGCCAAGCGCTTCACCGCCGCGCGCGGGCGCAGCGTGCAGGCCGTCGCCGACGTGCACCTGCATGCCCCCGACGGATGCATCACCGGCCTGCTCGGGCCGAACGGCGCCGGCAAGACGACGACGCTGCGCATGCTGGCCGGGCTGATCACGCCGGACGCCGGCCGGCTCGAGGTCGACGGCCTCGACGTCGCGACACAGCCGCGCGCCGCGCTGGCGCGCATGGGCGTGCTGGCCGATGCGCGCGGGCTGTCGCTGCGGCTCAGCGCGCGCGAGAACATCGTCTACTACGGCCGGCTGCAAGGGCTCTCGCGCGACGCCGCCCACGCGCGCGCCGACGCGCTGGCCGAGTCGCTGGACCTGAAACCGCTGATGGAGCGCCGCACCGATGGTTTCAGCCAGGGCGAGCGCATGAAGACCGCGCTGGCCCGCGCGCTGGTGCACGACCCGGCCAACATCGTGCTCGACGAGCCGACCAACGGGCTGGACGTGCTGGCGACGCGCGCGCTGCGCGAGGTGCTGCGCCACCTGCGCAGCCCGGCCGGCGGCGGCAAGTGCATCGTGTTCTCGACGCACATCATGCAAGAGGTGGAGCGGTTGTGCGACAGCGTCTCGGTGGTCGCGCACGGCCGCACCGTCGCCAGCGGCACGGTGGGCGAGCTGCTCGTGCAGACCGGCGAACAGGACTTCGAGGAGGCCTTCGTGAAACTCGCCTTCGCGGACGAGCTGGCTCATCCTTTGCCTGTGGGGACGCCAGCATGAGCGGCCTGCCGTTGCTGTTGATCGTGCTGCGCAAGGAACTGGCCCACGCGCTGCGCGACCGGCGCACGCTCATCGTCGTGCTGGTGTCGAGCGTGCTGCTCGGGCCGCTGCTGCTGGTCGCGCTGTCGGGGCTGATCGCGACACTGGAGGCGCAGGCCGAGAAGCGCGAGCTCGTCGTGGTGGGCATCGAGCATGCCCCGGCGCTGCGCAACTTCATCGAGCGGCAGAGCTACGTCGTGACGCCCGCGCCGGCCGACTACGAAGCGAAGCTGCGGGCGCAGAAGCTCGGCGACCCGGTGCTGGTGATTCCGGCCGGCTTCGAGGCCGCGCTGGTGCGCGGCGAGCAGCCGGTGCTGCAGGTCGTCTCCGACACCGGCAACAAGGCGGCCGAGGCCGGCGCCGGGCGGGTGCAACGGCTGCTGGCGGCGTACGCGCGCGAGCGCGGCACGTTGAGCCTGGCGCTGCGCGGCGTGTCGCCTCAGCTGCTGGAGCCGATGCAGGTGGAAGAGCACGACCTCGCGAGTGCGCAAGGCCGTGCCGCCCAGTTGACCGGCATGCTGCCGTTCTTCGTGATCATGGCCGTGGTCTACGGCGCGCTGAACGCCGCGCTCGACACCACGGCCGGCGAGCGCGAGCGCGGGTCGCTGGAGCCGCTGCTGGCCAACCCGGCGCCGCGCTGGGCGCTGGTCGGCGGCAAGTGGGGCGCGGTGTTTGCGCTCGCGATGCTGATCGCGGTGCTGTGCTGCCTGAGCTTCCTGCCGGCGCAGTGGCTGCTGCGCAGCGACACGCTGCAGGCGATGTTCCAGTTCGGCTGGGCCGAGGCGCTGCGGTTCATCGCGGTGTTGTCGCCGCTGGCCGCGGCGCTGTCGGCGGTGCTGATGGCGGTGGCGATCCGCTGCAAGACCTTCAAGGAAGCGCAGGCCAACAGCACGGTGGTGGTGCTGGCGGCCTCGCTGCTGCCGCTGATGACCCTGTTCAACCAGGGCGGCGAAGCCTGGTGGCATGCGTGGGTGCCGGGGCTCGCACAGTTCACGCTGATGACGCGCGTGCTGAAGGGCGAGGCGCTGGCGGCGCAGCCGATCGCGATCTCGCTCGGCGTCTGCACCGTGCTGACGGTGGCGAGCGTCGTGTTCGTTGCGCGGCACCTGCGCGCTGCGGCCGTCCGCTAGCGGGCATCATGTCGGGATGAGCACTCCTCCTCTCTCCCTCGATGCGCTGCAATGGCGCTTCTGCCGTTTCGACGAGCTGTCGCTGCGCGAGCTGCACGACATCTACATGACGCGCCAGCAGGTCTTCTCGGTCGAACAGAACTGCGCGTACCTCGATGTCGACGGCCATGACGAAGCGGCATGGCACCTGGCGGCGTGGCTGCCGGCACAGCGCCAGCCGTTCGCTTATGCACGCGTGCTGCCGCCGGGCGCCAAGTATGTCGAGCCGTCGATCGGCCGGGTGATCACCAGCGAGGCGGCGCGCGGGCTGGGCCTGGGCCGCGAGCTGGTGCGGCGTGCGATCGCGCATGCGCGCGAGGTGTTGCCCGGCCATGGCATCCGCATCTCGGCGCAGTCGCGGCTGGAGACGTTCTACGCCGGCTTCGGGTTCGAGGTGGTCGGCGAGCGCTACATGGAAGACGGGATCCCGCACACCGAGATGGTGCTCGCGGCGGGGTGAACGCGGAGCGGGTGTGATGCCCGTGGTGCTCAGGCCGCGCGGTCCAGCGCGCGTTGAACTTCCGATTGCCACGGCAGCGTGTGCACGATCTCGTTGAGCCGCAGCGCCACTTCCATGCCGGTGAGCTTCTCGCCGCCGGCACCCAGCAGCTGCAGGTTGGTGATCAGGCCGAGCGGGTCGGCCATCGCGACGATGCCTTGCTCCAGCTGCACCCAGTCCCACGCCACGCCGGCCGCGCCTTCGGAGAGTGGACCACCCCACAGCGTCTGGCCGGTGCTGGGTCCGTCCTCATCGCCGGGATTCAGTACCCGGGTGCCCAGGTGAACGAAGTGAAGATCGGGGGTGCTGTCCGCTTGCCACTTGACGGGTGGCCAGGCGTAGATGGTCCATGCAGGCGTCATAGCGGTTGATCGTGTTGATCCCTGAGTTTTGTGATTGGCCAATAATGTGGTCAAGTCACGGTCTCGCCTAGCTGTAAACCTTGCCAGCTGTAATCTCTGTCAGCTGTAAGACCTGTCAGGGTCGCTTGAGGTGGTGGGGCAGACGCAATCGGTTGCGAGGTGAGAGGACCATGCTCCAAGGTGGGTACATGTCGGTGCTGCAAGCGGGAAGCCGCGACGAGTTCCTCGGGGAGATCGTCCGGTTTGCGCAGCAGCTCGGCTTCGAGAAAGTCAGCGCGACGACGGTCATCGACCACTTCCTTGGTGAACCTGAGTTCATTGCGGTCGACAACGCCCCGATCGCTTACCGGGACTCTTTTGAGGACCCGCAGAATTTTCGGGCTGACCCGGTGATGCAGCATTGCAAGCGACAGAGTGTGCCGATCATTTGGGACCAATCGACGTACACCTCAACCGGACAAGGCGAGAAGTGGGAGCAACAAGCCAGATTTGGCTACAGCCATGGAATTTGTCTGGCGCTGCATCTTCCGGATGGGAAACACTTTGTTCTGGGCGTCGAGCGTGACCAGCCCTTGCCGGGAAATCGCACGGAGTTGACTCGGATCGTTGCTGATCTGCAGCTCTTTGCCGTCCACGCCTACGAGGGTGCAGCGCGCATTCTCATCCCCGCCGCGCAGGAGCCTGGAGCTTCTCCATTGACACCCAGAGAGGTAGAAACGTTGCGCTGGACGATGGATGGCAAGACCGCTTGGGAAGTCGGCAACATCCTCGGTATCAGTGAGCGAACTGCTGTACTGCATGTGAACAATGCGATGCACAAACTGGGTTGCGTCAACAAGCATCAGGCCGTTCTGAAGGCCTTGCGCATGGGGCTGATTCGTTGAGTTTTGCACTGCCCGAACTTGGCGGGCAGCGATACCTGTAAGAGCTGACAGTTACCGCAAACAAGGGGGGCTGCTGCAATAGAGCCAGTGCACGAGTTGGCGTGCACGCAGCAAGCCAGGAGCCCCTCATGCAACAAGCAATCAACCTGATCCCGTCGGCAGTTTCGAACGAAGAAGTTCAGTTCGAAGCTCAGCCGAAGGTAGTTCGCAGCGAGCCCATCGTTCTCGACGAAAAGATGCTTCGACTGATCAGTGGCGGCACGGACGCGCCGAACAAGGGTTGGTGAGATCTCACGGCTTGCTTGTGCAAGCGGCAAGTGCAGTGGTAATGCCATCAGTAGATAGACCGTAGTAAAAGTTGATCGAGCAGTGATCGGGCGCTCCAGATTCCCGGGATCACTGCAACGAACTCAGCGGAGGAAGTAGTAAATCGAAGAGGAACCCGTGAGCGGCTGTCACCGCAGCGAGGTTCCCTCGAAGAGACAGGGATGTCCCTGATCTCGTCAATGTCAGTCGTGCCAAGCCAGGTCTGTTGCGTTTCGAACTGTCGAAGTGCCAACAGGCTTGGCCCGGCCGCCTCAGCTCCCGCGAGGCCGGCCCGTCAAACTCCCACCAGATTCTGAGCCGCTGCCATCGCAGTGGTATAGACCACCACTTGGTTGCGTCCGTCGCGCTTCGCTGCGTAGCAGGCCATGTCGGCGGCCCGCAGCACCTCGGCCGCATTCGCGAAGCCGGCGTCGACATGCACGAGCCCGATGCTCGCCCCCACGCTGAAGTTGCGGCCCTCCCAGGCCAGGCGATAGCCGTTGATCGCCGCCCGCAACGTGTCGGCCAAGTCCACCGCGCGCTTGACCGGGCAGTGCGGCAACAGCACCGCGAACTCGTCGCCGCCCAGCCGTGCCACCGTGTCCGATGGGCGCACGCGGTCCTGCAGTTGCGCGGCGATGTCGCGCAGCAGCGCGTCGCCGGCCGCGTGCCCTGCACTGTCGTTGACCGCCTTGAAGCGATCGAGGTCGATGAACAGCGCACAGAACGGCTGCTCGGCGGCCCTCAGCGTCGCCTCGTCGAGAACCTTCTCGAACTGCACCCTGTTGGCCAGGCGCGTCATCGCGTCATGCGTCGCCGACCACGACAGCCGCGCGTTGCGTTCATGCGCCTCGGTCACGTCCTCGACGATCCAGATGATGCCGGCGCGCCGATCGCTGTCGGGCAACAGGCTGCCGCGGATGTGACCCCAGAAGATGCTGCCATCGCGCCGCGCGAGTTGGCTCTCGACCTCGAACATGCCGGTCGCGCCCAACGCATCGCGCGACTGCTGGCTCAGCTGCTGGTGCTGCAGTTCGCTCGTGAAGAGCTGCCGCGTGTCGTGCCTCAGCAGTTCGGCCTTGTCGCGCCCGAACAGCTCGCAGAAATGCCGGCTCACCAGTTCGAACTGTCCATCGCGCGTCAGCGCGATACCGGCGTGCGCCGCATCCAGGACAGCTTGCAGCTGCATCAGCAAGCGGTGGGTCTCCCGGTCGCGCAGCGACCGCTGTTCGACGACATGCTGGAACACGCGCGACAAGGCGCCGATCTCGCCCCCGCCACGCGGCCAGTCGCCGCGAATCGGCGCATCGTCATCCAGCAGGCTCATGGCCCTCGCATGCAGACGCGAGATCGGCCGCGTGATGAACCAGGCGAGCAAGCCCGCGAGCAGCGCGGCCGCAAGCCCCACCAGCGCCCCGACCCGCCATGCGGTGTCGCGCGCCGCGGCCAGCGATTGCATCGCATCGGCTTCGGGCGTGACGTGAACCAGCATCCACTCGGCGGCCGGCACGCCGGCCAGCGCAACCAGGTAGCCATGACCCACCGAGGCCGTGCCCTCCACGTGGATCGTGCTGCCGTCGAGGACCCAGCGCTGGAACTCGGCGCTCAGGCCGACCTCCTCGCGCGCATTGCGCAGGATGCGCTGCGGATCGGCATGCGCGAGGATCTGCCCGCTTCGATCGATCACCAGGTCGCGCGAGTTGTCGCGGCCGGATGAATCGCGCAGGAACGACAGCAGCCCGGTCTTGTCGAGCCGCAGCGATCCGCCGACGACGGCCGTGACCTGGCCATCGACCTGCCGCACCGGAACAGCGAAGACGAGGACCGCAGCATGGCTGATCGCGCCGACCAGCGGGCTCGACACCACTGGCAGCTTCTCGCGCATCACGCGCTGGAAGTACTCGCGGCCTCCCAGGCTCGGCAGCGTCGTGTTCGGCACCCCCTTCTCGAGCCGCACCAGCAGGTCGCCGTTCGGCGCCGCGATGAAGACCGAATCGAAGAGCAGGCCAGCGGACGGCTTGTCGATCAGGAATCGCGTCAGCGCCGGACGGTCTTGCAACATCTCGGGCCGCACCTGGTTCGCGACGCCCTGCAGCGCCGTCTGCAGGAGCTCGAGCTTGCTCGACAACAGGTTGGCCGTGCGCTCCACGTCGTTGGCGCTTTGCAGCAGCAACTGCTGCCGCGAACGGCTTTGCGTGGTCGACAACACGAAGTGCGTCGTGACCGCGGTCGCACCGACGGCCGTGACCACCCCGGCCGCGACGATCTTGAACTTGACCGAAGCAGCAACCCGACGCAGCAGTTGACGGAACTTCAACACCATGGACGACGATCCCGCCACGGTGCCGGCGGCAACCCAGCGCCGCCCGATCGTCCGTGTCGGCGGATGCTCCCATGGCCGCGCCGCCGGCAAAGCGCCGGGAAGCGCGTCGATCGCGGCTCAGTTCAGTCGTTGCCGGATGGGCGGCGCTCCGTTGGCCGCTCAGTCCGGTTTGATGCGCGCCCGCGTGATCACCGGCTTCCAGCGCGCCTGCTCCTGCGCGATGAACTGCGCGAACTGCGCCGGCGTGTTGCCGATCGCCTCGGCCGCGTCGCCTTCCAGGCGCTCCTTGGCGGCCTGCGAGCGGATGGCCTTCGCCGCCTCCACCGCGAGGCGGTCCGCATACGTTTGCGCGAGGCTGGACGGGGCCATCAACCCGTACCACTGCGTCATCTCGAAGTTCGGGAATCCCTGTTCAGCGACGGTCGGCACGTCGGGCAGTTGCGCCAGGCGCTGCTTCGACCCTGTGGCCAGGCAGCGCAGCTTCCCGGCCTTGATGAACTGCAGGATGGCCGGCGCACCGACCGAGGCCGCATCGAGACGGCCAGCCAGCAGGTCCGTCAGCTGAGGCCCGGTGCCGCGGTACGGTACATGAACGATGAACAGGTTGGCCGCGGCCTTCAGGTACTCCATCGCCAGATGCCCGGCACTGCCGTTGCCGGCGGAACCGAAGTTCAACTGCCCGGGTTTGCTGCGCACCAGAGCGATGAACTCCTTCAAGTTCTTCGCCGGCACATCCGGGTGGACGACATAGAGGCTGGGCACCTTCGCCAGCAAGGTGATCGGGCGGAAATCCTTGATCGGGTCGTACGGCAGCTTGTCGTACATGAACGGGTTCACCGCCAGCGTGCCGATGTGGCCCAGGATCACCGTGTGCTGATCGTCGGCATGCGCGACGTCGGCCATCGCGATGTTGCCGCTGCCGCCGGGCTTGTTCTCGACATAGACCGTCTGGCCCAGACCCTTGCCAAGCTCGACGGCGGTGGAGCGAGCGACGATCTCCGAGCTGCCGCCCGGTGCGAACGGCACGACGAAGCGGATCGGCTTGGTCGGCCAGGCAGCACCCTGCCCCCAACCGATCGACGGAAGACTGCCGGCCGCAGCGGCGGCCAGCCAAGTGCGGCGGGTGATGGAATCGAATTGCATGTCGAGGTCTCCGCTCTGTCAGGGTGTACCAGTCTAGAGAGCGGCCTCCCGTTCGGCATTGGGGGTAGCCGCAGCGGTGTCAGCGCGATGCCGGGCAGGTCCAGCGCTCAAGCTGCGTCAGCCAACGTATCGCATGCTCGGCGTCAGTGCCGCACATCTCGGCACTTGGCTGCAGCGAACCGCAGACCGCGGGTCGATCCGCCTGGCCGAAGATCTTGCAGCGCCGCTCGGCATCGAGTTGCACACACGGCACGCCTGCGGGCTTGCCATCGGGCATGCCGGGAATCGGCGTGCTGATCGACGGCGCGGTGCAGCAGGCGCCACAGCCGGGTCGGCAGGCCAAAGCGGCGTTCATCGGCTGTTCCACGTGAAACCAAGGTGTCGACGAAACCACGCCGCAAGCGCGGCAGGCCGCAACAACGGGTGACGGGAATGCGGGCCACGCCTAAAATTCGGCCCTCGCCGGCGCCCCTTGCGCCCTGCGACTGCAGCGCGGAAAGCCGCCGCTGCGACCCCAACCGGAGCCCCCATGTTGTTCCCCCATGATTTCGACGTGATTGTCGTCGGCGGCGGCCATGCCGGCACCGAGGCCGCACTCGCCGCCGCCCGCATGGGCTGCAGAACCTTGCTGCTGACGCACAACATCGAAACACTGGGCCAGATGAGCTGCAACCCGTCGATCGGCGGCATCGGCAAGGGGCACTTGGTCAAGGAAGTCGATGCGCTCGGGGGCGCGATGGCGGCGGCCACCGATGAATCCGGCATCCAGTTCCGAATCCTCAACGGCTCGAAAGGCCCGGCCGTTCGGGCCACCCGCGCGCAGGCGGATCGCATTCTCTACAAAGCAGCCATTCGCCACCGGCTGGAAAACCAGCCGAACCTGACGCTGTTCCAGCAAGCGGTCGACGATCTGATCGTCGAAGGCGATCGCGTCGTCGGTGCCGTCACGCAGGTCGGCATCCGCTTTCGGGCCCGGGCCGTCGTGCTGACAGCCGGCACCTTCCTCGACGGGCGCATCCATGTCGGGCTGCAGAACCATGCGGGCGGCCGGGCCGGCGATCCACCCGCCGTGTCGCTGTCCGCGCGGCTGAAGGAACTGAAGCTGCCACAAGGCAGGCTGAAGACCGGCACCCCGCCGCGCCTGGACGGCCGCACCATCGACTTCTCGAAGCTCACCGAGCAGCCCGGCGACCTCGATCCGATGCCGGTGTTCAGCTTCATGGGCCATGCATCGCAGCACCCGCGCCAGCTGCCCTGCTGGATCACCCACACCAATGAGCGCACGCACGAGATCATCCGCGGCGGCTTCGACCGCAGCCCGATGTTCACCGGCGTGATCGAAGGCGTCGGCCCGAGGTACTGCCCGAGCATCGAAGACAAGATCAACCGCTTCGCCGACAAGGACTCGCACCAGATCTTCCTCGAGCCGGAAGGCCTGACGACACACGAGTTCTACCCGAACGGCATCAGCACAAGCCTGCCGTTCGACATCCAGCTGGCAGCCGTGCGCTCGATGCCGGGACTGGAGAATGCCCACATCCTCCGGCCCGGCTATGCGATCGAGTACGACTACTTCGATCCGCGCGGCCTGAAGGGCAGCTTCGAGACCAAGTCGATCGGCGGCCTGTTCTTCGCCGGCCAGATCAATGGCACGACCGGCTATGAAGAGGCCGCGGCTCAAGGCCTGTTCGCTGGCATCAACGCCGCTCGCCAAGTGCAGGGGCACGAGGCCTGGCCCCCCCGCCGCGACCAGGCCTACCTCGGCGTCCTCGTTGACGACCTGATCACCAAGGGTGTGACCGAGCCGTACCGCATGTTCACCAGCCGCGCCGAATTCCGGCTGCAGCTGCGTGAAGACAATGCCGACTTGCGGCTCACCGAGGTCGGCCGCGAGATGGGCTTGGTGGACGATGCGCGCTGGAATGCTTTCAACCGCAAGCGTGATGCTGTTTCACGTGAAACCGAGCGGCTGCGCTCGACCTGGGTCCACCCGAACCTGCTGCGCGCGGCCGACGCTGAACGGCTGCTGGGCAAGGCCATCGAGCACGAATACAGCTTGGCCGACCTGCTTCGGCGGCCGGGGGTCGGCTTCGACGCCATTGCCGAAGTCGCCGCCATCGCCAAACCGGAGCTGGGCCTCTCACGTGCCGCGCTGCAAGCCGAACTGGGCCTGACGCTCGCCGACACGGTGATCGAGCAGGCCGAGATCAGCATCAAGTACGCCGGCTACATCACCAAGCAGAACGATGAAGTCGAGCGCGCCGCCCATTTCGAAAGCCTGCGGCTGCCGGCCGAGCTCGACTACGCCCAGGTCACCGCGCTCAGTTTCGAGGCCCGGCAAAAGCTGGCGAAGCATCGGCCGGAGACGCTGGGCCAGGCTTCTCGCATCTCCGGTATCACCCCGGCCGCCATCTCGCTGTTGCTGATCCACCTGAAGAAAGGC
>Ga0065165_1002189_pt1 | contig 17579 bp, 12 predicted proteins | sample AraplaMF_Cvi_mMF_FD_63813 | JGI IMG/M metagenome (GOLD analysis project Ga0065165, IMG submission 63813) | Arabidopsis root microbial communities from the University of North Carolina, USA - plate scrape MF_Cvi_mMF (version 2) (version 3) | ecosystem: Host-associated > Plants > Roots >...
ATTCCCGCCGTGTCCCGTGCCCTGTGTCATGCAACGAAGACCCGAAACGCCGCGGCTGAATGGAAATTACGCCCGCCACCCTCAAAAGCCGCGCGGACCATACTGATGGCCCATAATCAAGTCAAGCCAAGTCACGATTGCGTCGCTTTCGGTTATGTATCTGATTTATTTGATGATATTGGCGCGTGCGGCAGCGCTGCACACAGCGTGACGCCGCACCGCAGCAGCACGCCCTGCGCTCGGCGAACGCGGCCGCCCTTTCGCCGCGTTGCCGGGATCAAAGACATCGCTGGGAACGTTGATGTGGAGACGCGTTTTGGGCGGCGGATCGGCTCAGCGGGGTGTAGAATTTGCCGGATTGCCACCTGCACGTCGTGGCGGAGAGCGCGGATGAGACCTGTGACGCCATCCACAACATCCTGGCTTGCGGCGGCGGCATTTGCCGCGGCGATGGCCGTCGGTGGCGGTCTCGAGGCCGCGCAACCCGCGCCCGACGGCGAAAACGGTCGCTACAGCATGACGCCCATTCCCGAAGGCGTGCTGCGGCTCGACACGCGCACCGGCACGGTATCGACCTGCACCAAGAACGGCACCGGCTGGGCCTGCTACGCGGTGCCCGACGAACGGACCGCGCTCGACGCCGAGATCGGCAGGCTCCAGGCCGAGGTCGAGAGGCTGAAGGGGCAGCTCGCGGCGGCCCCGACGGTGTCGGGCAAGATCGACGAGGCGCTGCCGAAATCCGACCCGTTGAAGAAAGCCGAGCCCAAAAACGCCGAGCCTCGGGCCGCTGAGGGCGAGCGCAAGATCGAGATTCCGCTGCCGAGCGATCAGGACGTCGATCGCGTGATGTCGTTTCTGGAAAAGGCCTGGCGGCGGCTGATCGACATGGCCAACCGCGTCCAGAAGGACGTGTCGGGGAAGATTTGAGGACCCCTTCGCGCCATCCGCGCGTTGAGCTTTGGTAGAGTGGGCAAAGGCGCTGTTACGCCGTGCCCATGATGTCTCTACGGCGGTGAAGAAAGACGCGGGCACGTCGCTTCGCGCCTTTGCCCATCCTACGGCAGTGTCCGATGCAGCGAGACCTTCCATGACATCAGCCAGATCCATCACGCGCTCGGCGCCATCGTCAGTGCAAGCCACCACCATCGCCTCGTCGATGCTGATCGTGCAGACGCCGGGCTGCGGCTTCATCGATCTCACCGGCGAGGCTGCGAAGTTCGCCACCGAGATCCGCGCGCGTGATGGCGCGCTGACGCTGTTCATCCGTCACACCTCGGCGTCGCTGACGATCCAGGAGAATGCCGATCCGTCCGTGCTCGTCGATCTCACCACGGCGCTGGCGCGGTTCGCGCCCGACGATGAAGATGCAGGCTGGACTCACGACACCGAGGGGCCGGACGACATGCCGGCGCACGTCAAGACCATGCTGACGGGGACTTCGCTCCACGTGCCGGTCCTGGACGGCAAGCTCGCGCTCGGGACCTGGCAGGCAATCTATCTGATCGAGCATCGGACCCGCCCGCATCGCCGCGAGGTCGTGCTGCAATTCGTCGGCGCGTCGCGCTAAAGCATGATCCGGAAAAGTGCGCAGCGGTTTTCCGGAAAGATCATGCTCAAACAACAACCCAAAACGCGATGGCGCTTCTTCCTGATCGCATCGCGCTTTAGTCAAAACAAAACCGGCCGCGGGATGCCGCGGCCGGTTCGTGTTTGTTGAGATCGGTGCTCTCGATCAGGTCGCCTTGATGTCGACGTCCTTGGTCTCGGGCAGGAAGAACAAGCCGATCACGACGGTGATCGATGCGAAGATGACCGGATACCAGAGACCGGCATAGATATCGCCGGTCGAGGCCACGATGGCGAAGGCGGTTGCCGGCAGCAGGCCGCCGAACCAGCCGTTGCCGATGTGGTAGGGCAGCGACATCGAGGTGTAGCGGATGCGGGTCGGGAACAGTTCGACCAGCATCGCGGCGATCGGGCCGTAAACCATGGTGACGAACAGCACCAGGACGAACAGCAGCCCGACGACCGCAGCCACCTGCGGACGGAAGATGTCGAACGGATGTGCCATCTTCACGATGCCGGCGTCGCCGGCCTTCGGATAGCCGGCTGCCTGCACGGCGGCGAGAACTGCCGGGTTGCCGTCCTTGGCGTTGGCGTAGGCGACTTCCTTGCCGTTGACCATCACCTTCACGCCCGAGCCGGCGGCTCCCGGCGCGGTCGAGTACTTGACCGACGACTGCGCGAGGAAGGCACGGGCGGTGTCGCAAGGCGCGGTGAAGACGCGGGTGCCGACCGGGTTGAACAGGTCGCCGCAGCCCGCGGGATCGGCCACCACCTCGACCTTGGTCTGCTCGATGGCCTTCTCCAGCGCCGGGTTGGCGTTGGTGGTGATCATCTTGAAGATCGGGAAGAAGGTCAGTGCCGCGATCAGGCAGCCGCCGAGGATGATCGGCTTGCGGCCGATCTTGTCGGACAGCATGCCGAACACGATGAAGAAGCCGGTGCCGAGCAGTAGCGACCAGGCGATCAGCAGGTTGGCGGTGTAACCGTCGACCTTCAGGATCGATTGCAGGAAGAACAGCGCGTAGAACTGGCCGGTGTACCAGACCACGCCCTGGCCCATCACGCCGCCGAGCAGCGCGAGCAGCACGAGCTTGCCGTTCTGCCAGTTGCCGAAGGCTTCGGTCAGCGGCGCCTTCGAGCTCTTGCCCTCGTCCTTCATCTTCTGGAAGATCGGGGATTCGTTGAGGCGAAGCCGGATCCAGACCGAGACGCCGAGCAACAGCACCGAGACCAGGAACGGGATGCGCCAGCCCCAGGCGGCGAAGTCGGGTTCGCCGAGGGCGCTGCGGGTAAACAGGATCACCAGCAGCGACAGGAACAGGCCGAGCGTTGCCGTGGTCTGAATGAAAGAGGTGTAATAGCCGCGCTTGCCGTTCGGCGCGTGCTCCGCGACGTAGGTCGCCGCACCGCCATATTCGCCGCCGAGCGCCAGGCCCTGGGCGAGGCGCAGCGCGATCAGGATGATCGGAGCCGCGATGCCGATGGTCGCCGCGTTCGGCAGCAGGCCGACGATGAAGGTCGACAGACCCATGATCAGGATGGTGACGAGGAAGGTGTATTTGCGGCCGACGATGTCGCCGACGCGGCCGAACACGATCGCGCCGAACGGACGCACCAGGAAGCCGGCTGCGAACGCGAGCAGTGCGAAGATGTCGCGGGTGGCCGGCGGATAGGCCGAGAAGAACTGGGCGCCGATGATGCCGGCCAGTGAACCGTAGAGGTAGAAATCGTACCACTCAAAGACGGTACCGAGCGAGGAGGCGAGAATGACGAACCGTTCGTCCTTCGTCATCCCTCCCGCGCTTGCTTGAGATACGGCCATTGTCGACATGTTGAGTCGCTCCCCGAAAATGCGTTTCCTCGCGCCCCGGATGTCCGGACGTGCCGGATCAACCCAGGTCTTGCCCGCAAGGTAACATCGGCGTGAAACCTGCCCCAATACGACTTTCGGCCTTGCGCACTGACGCGCAGCTGACGCGCGGTATCGGGCACCGGCCGGCAGTCACGGCGGCTCCCGGATTAACCCCTTTGCAGCAAAGGGATAATGTGCACTTGCATGCCACGGCCGCTCGGGGAAGAATTGGACAACCCGGGATCTGTCCGCCGGCCCGCGGACGACAGCAAGAGAACGATGAACGCTCCCTCGACCCATCTCGTCATCGCCGATGACCATCCGCTTTTCCGCGACGCGCTGCGACAGGCGGTGGCGGGCGTGCTGACCTCGGCCAAGATCGACGAGGCCGGATCGTTCGAGGATCTGACCAAGCTCCTGGAACAGACCTCGGACGTCGATTTGATCCTGCTCGACCTCTCGATGCCCGGGATCTCGGGCTTTTCCGGCCTGATCTATCTGCGCGCGCAATATCCGGCGATCCCGGTGGTGATCGTCTCGGCGTCCGACGACAGCGCCACGATCCGCCGCTCGCTCGATTTCGGCGCCTCGGGCTTCATCCCCAAGCGATTCGGCGTCGAGACCTTGCGCGATGCCATCCTCAAGGTGATGGAAGGCGACGTCTGGGTTCCCGCCGACACTGACCTGTCGGCAGCTAGCGATCCCGACATGACGCGCCTGCGCGACCGCCTGGTGACCCTGACGCCGCAGCAGGTCCGGGTCTTGATGATGCTGTCGGAGGGCCTCCTCAACAAGCAGATCGCCTACGAGCTCGGGGTCTCCGAGGCCACCATCAAGGCCCACGTCTCGGCGATCCTGCAAAAGCTCGGCGTCGAGAGCCGCACCCAGGCCGTGATCGCCGCCGCCAAGATCGCCGGCGGCCAGTGGAAGCAGGGCACGCCGACGGGGTGAGGCTCGCTACAATATCTTCAGAAGCGCATCGGCAGCCCGGATATCCGCAGTATCCGAACCTTCGGCAAAGCCTTCAAGCGACGATTGCAGCAATCCCTTCGCTTCCTCGCGCCGGCCGCGTTCGCTGATGAGCCCGGCGAGATCGACCGCGGCCCGCAGTTCCCAGGCTTTCGCGCCTTGGGCGCGGCTGAGGTCCAGCGCCTGCATCAGGCAGGCCTCGGCGTCCTGCATCCGCGGCGCCGGCTGGTGTGACAGGACCTTGCCTCTCATGCGCAGCAGCTCGGGCATGTAGAGGTGGTCGCCGCTCCGCTCGACCAGGCGGATCGCATCGTCAATGAGGTGCGTGCTCTGCTCGAACTGTCCGAGCGCCAGCAAGCCCTGGACCAGCGCGATGTTGAAGGTCGTGGTCAGCAGCTCGTAGCCGGCATCGTGGAGCTCGCGCAGGCAAGTCGCGATCGTCTCGACGCCACCGGCGGCATCGCCGCGCTGGATCGCCAGCTCGCCTTTGACGCCGCGGCCGACCGCAAGATAAGGCCCCATCGAGCGCGAATTGGCGTGCGCGATGAAGCGGTCGATATCCTCCTCCGCGCCATCGAGGTCGCCGCTCCAGAGCTCGATCGCGACCGCCCAGATCAGCGCGATGCAGAGCGTGATCGGATGATCCATCTCGGCGGCGTCGGTGACCGTCTGTCGTGCCAGTTGCAGCGCATCCGAAGGGCGGCCCTGCAGCCAGAGCTCGCGGGCCAGTGTGATGCCGGCGCGGTTGCGATGATCGAAGCCATAGACCGTGCTGATTCGTTCCGTGCCAGGTCCCTGCCAGGCGATCTGCAGCATCTCAAGGGCGTCGCGATGCCGGCCTGCCAGATGCAGCGAGACGCCGAGGAGGGAATGGGCGAGGGCGATCGAGGCCGCATCACCCAGCGACCTTGCGACGGCGAGGCTCTGCTGCGCGTAGCCAAGCGCGGCGTCGAACTCTCCCATCCGCTCGTGAAAGATATGCATCCGGCCGAGCAGCTGGAGCTGGTTGATTTGGTCGCCGCGCGCCTCGGCGATCGCAAGGCCCCGACTCAGGGCGCTGCGCGCCGCTTCGCTGCCGCCGCGGGTGAACATCAAGGTCAGTCCGAGGGCGGCCTGGATGTGCATTCCCTCGGCGCTGCCGCGCGCGGAGGGGGCCATCGCCAGCAGCGCACGTTCCGACCAGCGCCGGCATTCGATCAACAGGGACATCGCCAGGAAGATCGGCGCCGCGGCGGCGGCGAGCACGATACCGGCGCCGAGATCGCCGCCCACGCCGAAGCACCATTCGAGCGCGGCGCGCACGTTGTGAAGCGCGGAGAAGTGAGCCGCCCGTTCGTCCGCGCTCGGCACATTGGCCCAGGTCATGCCAGCCTGTTCCAGCCATCGCCGGTAGTAAGTCGCGTGGCGGACGGCGAGCGCCGCGTCATCAGGCTCGATCTCGCGCAGATAGGCGCGCGTGGTGTCGAGCAGGCGGTAGCGCATCATGGCGCCGATCGGACGCGGGGCGACCATCGATTTGGCAACGAGACTGTCGACGGCATCGAACAAATGAGCGTGGTCGACGTGCTCGTCCGGCACGACCTCGAGGGCCGCGTCGAGGGTGAAATGCCCGGCAAAGACCGCGAGCCTGCGCAGCACCAGGCGTTCGCGATCCGACAATAGCCCGTAGCTCCAGTCGAGCGTGGCCTGCAACGTCTTCTGCCGGGGCGGCGCCGTCCGCTGGCCTTGCCAGAGCAGGTTGAGACGCTCGTCGAGCAGTGCGGCCGTTTGCGCGAGGCCGTAGGCTTCGACCCGGCCCGCGGCGAGCTCGATCGCCAGCGCCATGCCGTCGAGCTTGCGGCATATCCTCGCGATGAGCGCGGCATTTGCATCGTCGAGCCTGATCTGCGCGCCGCCGGCTGTGGCACGTTCGAGGAATAGTTGAAGTGCGGGATAGGTCTGTGCTGCGGCGGCGGTCAGGCCGGAGTTGTCGGGCGGGACGGCGAACGGGGCCAATCGATAGACCTGCTCGCCCTCGACGCGCAGGGCTTCGCGGCTGGTCGCGAGGATATGGACGCGCGGCGCCGCATGGAAGATCTCCGCAGCCAACGGTGCGGCCGCTGCGATGACGTGCTCGCAATTGTCGAGGATCAGCAGCATCCGCTTGTCCCTGACATGCGCGAGCAGCGCGGGCTGGGGATCGTCGGTCTCCGCTGGCAGGCCAAGCATCAGCAGGATCGAGGTGATCACGAGATCGGGATCGCTGAGCGAGGCAAGGTCCACGAAGTGCGCGGCATCGGAGAATGATTCGAGCAGCTCGTGGGCGATCGCCACGGCGACCGCGGTCTTGCCGACGCCGCCGGGGCCGACGATCGTGACGAAGCGCGAGGCGAGGAGCTTGCCGGAGACGGCGGCGATCGCATCGTCGCGCCCGACCATCCGCTGCAGCCGGTTCGGCAGTTTCACGGGCGGCAATTCCCGCCGCGGCGCGGGGCGCTGTACCGGGGCGATATTTGTCTGCGAGATCGGCGCCACGAAGCAATAGCCGCGGCCGGAAAACGTCGTGATGTAGCGGGCGCCATCCTTGCCGTCGCCGAGCGCCTTGCGAAGCGCCGCGACATGAAAGCGCAGATTGGTCTCCTCGACGGTGATGCCGGGCCACACCAGCGCCATCAGGTCCCATTTGCTGACGACTTCATTCGGCCGCGACATCAGCGCCATCAGCGTGTCGAAAGCTTTCGCGCCGAGCGGCAACGCGACGCCGTCGCGCATCACGAGCCTTTCATGCGGGGTCACGGAAAATGGCCCGAACGACAATGTTCCCGTCGCGGTGACGGCCGGCTCTGTCATGGCGAAATCTTGGTCCCTTCGGAAGGACCCGATAGCCAGATGATCGCGATCCGGCAAGGCCGCTCCTGCATCGGCATCAGACCGCGGATGCAGGCCTTTGTGAGGCGCCAGGCGAGACCTCACAACTTCTCACAAGTCCAAACGGGTGTGCCGTCGCAGCCGCTGCTAGTCAGTGGCGTGACGACGAGGAGACCATGATGACGCAGGCGGCGAAGTTACTCTACACGGCCAGGACCCACACCGGCGGGGGGCGGCACGACGGCATATCGCGCAGCTCTGATGGCCGCCTGGACGTCAAGCTGTCGCCGCCTGATGGCACCGGCATCGGTACCAATCCCGAGCAATTGTTCGCCGCCGGCTGGTCGGCCTGCTTCGAGGGCGCGATGGAGATCGCGGCACGCAAGCGCAAGATCGAGCTGCCCAGGAGAAGCGCGATCGATGCGGAGATCGATCTCGTGCTCGACGACGGCGCCTATTCGCTTCGGGCACGCCTCAATGTCAGCCTGCCTGGCCTCGACCCCGAGATCGCGCGCGGCATCGTCGATGATGCGCATCAGACCTGTCCCTATTCCAAGGCGGTTCGCGGCAACATCGACGTCACGGTCACGCTGATCTGACGCAACGTTCACCAAACACCACGAGGTACACGACCATGAAGCCAAACATCGACCAGCATCGTCGCAAGTTTTTTGGCGTGGCCGCCGGAACCGTCGCCGTCGGTCTCGGTGTGATTGACTTTGCGCGTGCCGAAACCGAAGCGCCGCGATCATCCGGATCGACCGCATCCTTCGGCACGATCAAGCAGATCGATGCCGGCGTCCTCAATGTCGGCTACGCCGAGGCGGGGCCGTCGAACGGCCCGGTGGCGATCCTGTTGCACGGCTGGCCCTACGATATTCACGCCTTCGTCGACGTCGCGCCGATCCTGGCGAAGGCCGGCTATCGCGTGATCATCCCTTACTTGCGCGGCTACGGCTCGACGCACTTCCTCTCCAGCGAGACGCCGCGCAACGGCGAGCCCGCCGCCACGGCCGCCGACATCATCGCGCTGATGGACAAGCTCGACATCAAGAAGGCCGTCGTGGCCGGCTTCGACTGGGGCGCACGCACCGCCGACATCATCGCCGCGCTGTGGCCGGAGCGTTGTCGCGCGCTGGTGTCGGTCAGCGGCTATCTGATCTCCAGCCAGGCTGCCGGCAACATGCCGCTGCCGCCGCAGGCCGAGCTGCAATGGTGGTACCAGTTCTATTTCGCGACCGAGCGCGGCCGCGCCGGATACGAGAAGTACACGCACGATTTCGCCAAGCTGATCTGGAAGCTCGCCTCGCCGCAGTGGAAGTTCGACGACGCCACCTTCGCCCGCAGCGCGGCGGCGCTGGACAACGGGGATCATGTCGCGATCACGATCCACAATTACCGCTGGCGGCTCGGGCTCGCCCAGGGTGAGGCGAAATACGAGGATATCGAGAAGAAGCTGGCAGCCGGCCCGGTGATCAGCGTTCCCACGATCACGATGGAAGGCGATGCCAATGGCGCACCTCACCCCGAGCCGAGTGCCTATGCCAAGAAGTTTTCAGGCCGCTACGAGTTTCGCCTGATCACCGGCGGTATCGGTCACAATCTGCCGCAGGAAGCGCCGCAAGCCTTTGCCAAGGCTGTCATCGACGCCGACGGCGGCGCCTGAGGATGTTGTCCGCCTTCGGTCCAGCCCGGCTGGACCGGAGGATATCCGTCGCCCGAGCCTGTTGAGAGATCATGACCCCGCCCGAGCCCGAAAAGAAAACCTTCGCATTCTCCACGATGATCGTTCTTGCCGTGGTTCTCGTCGTCATTCTGCTGACCTGCGTGCCGTATCTCGCCACGATCGTCTCGGCGCAGACGCCGGCTGAAAGCACGGCCGCCAACGCCTCGCCGATCTTCGGCGTCACGATCCCCGCCGGCTACAAGCAGTGGGAACTGGTCGCGCCGGCGGAGGAGGCTGCGCCGCTCGACGAACTGCGCACGGTCGTCGGCAACCAGACTGCCATCGATGCCTACCAGGCCGGCAAGCTTCCGTTCCCCGACGGGACCGTGTTGGTCAAGCGCGCTTGGAAGCGGAAGCAATCACCTGAATTTGCATCCGCGACGATCCCCGGTGCTGCTACGACGGTCCAGGTGATGGTCAAGGATTCCAAGAATTATGCCTCCACTGGAGGCTGGGGCTTTGGCCGCTTCATCAACGGCAAGCCGGTTGACGAGGCCCAGCACCGCACCTGCTGGGGCTGTCACGAAGCCCGTGCCAAGAGCCACGATTACGTGTTCACGCGGCTCGCGCCTTAAGTCCTTTCGGAGACTGGCATGAAGACCTGGTTCATCAGCGGCAGTTCGCGCGGGTTGGGGCGCGCCATCACGGAAGCCGCACTCGTTGCGGGCGACCGGGTGGTGGCCACGGCTCGCAAGCTCGACCCGCTCGAACCGCTGTGCGAACGTTTCGGGGAAAGACTGCGGCTGGCAAGGCTTGATGTGACCGACGAAGCGGCAGCGCAAGCGGCGATCGACCTCGCGGTGGAAGCCTACGGCGGTCTCGACGTCGTCGTGAACAATGCCGGCTATGGCGATCTCGGCTCGGTCGAGGATACCAGCCTCGCCTCGTTCCGGCAGCAGATCGAGGCCAATCTGATCGGCACCATCATCGTCACCAAGGCGGCGATCCCGGTGCTGCGCAAGCAGCGCAGTGGGCACATCATACAGGTCTCGTCGGTCGGCGGCCGCATCGGCGCGCCGGCCCGCGCGCCCTATTCGGCGGCGAAATGGGGTATCGAAGGCTTTTCGGAATCGCTGGCGCGCGAGATGGCGCTGATCGGCGTGCATGTGACCATCGTCGAGCCCGGCGGCTTCCGGACCGGCTTTGCCCAGACCTCGCATGAGACCGACGAAGGACGTCGGGAGTACGACGCGGTGGTCGGTGCCGCCGTCAGGATGCAGCGCGACTACGATGGCCGTCAGCCCGGTGATCCCGCCAAGGCGGCCGACGTGGTATTGCAGCTCGCGAACATGGATCACCCGCCCCTGCGCATCGGGCTCGGCAGCGATGCCGTCAACGCTATCGCCGCGACGGACCGGCAGCGTCTCGACGAGCTGGAGAAATGGCGCGCGCTCAGCGTATCGACCGACTACTGACGGCGTCCTATTCCGCCGCGACCATCTGCTGCGTCCGCCATTGCCCGAGCAGCGCGCGGAGCGAGGCCGGCTTGACCGGCTTGTTGAGCACCGCGACGTTTTCGTCCCGCGCGGCGACCTGCACGGCGGGGCTGCGGTCGGCGGTGATCAGGATCGCGGGGATGCCGTCGCCGAAACGGCGGCGGATCTCGCGGATCGCGGCGATGCCGTTGCCGCGGTCGAGATGATAGTCGACCAGGAGGCCGGTGACGCGTCGTCCGGCGCTCTCGATCGCGGCGATCGCGCCTTCGGGGTCGGCGACCGCGATCACCTCGGCATCCCAAGCCTTCAGCAGCGTGCGCATGCCGTCGAGGATCGCCGCGTCGTTCTCGATGCAGACGATCAGCGCGCCCGAGATCGGCGTGCGCGCCAGCGGCGTCGCACTGGTCACGGCGGCTGTGTGGGTGATCGCCTTCGCCGTTGGCACCGTCACCGAGAATACCGAGCCGCCGCTCTTGTTGCCGTCGATGGCGATGCCGTGCTTGAGCACCCGCGCCAGCCGTTCGACGATCGACAGGCCGAGCCCCAGCCCGCGCGCGATCCGCGCGCCCTGCTCGAGGCGATGGAATTCCTTGAAGATCTCGCCGCGCTTGACCATGGGGATGCCGACGCCGGTGTCGTAGACGCAGATCTTGAGCGACGGGCCCTGGCGGCGGCAGCCGACCAGCACGCGGCCGCGCGGGGTGTATTTGATCGCGTTCGAGATCAGGTTTTGCAGCAGGCGCCGCAGCAGCAGCCGATCCGATTCGACCGGCAGCGAGCAGGGCACGAAGACGAGCTCGAGGCCCTTGGCGCGCGCGATCGGCGCGAACTCGATCTCCAGCGAGCGCATCAGGTCCGCCATCTTGAAGCTCGAGATCGAGGTCGTCATCGCGCCGGCGTCCAGCCTGGAGATGTCGAGCAGCGCGCCGAGGATCTCTTCGATCGCCTGCAGCGATTCGTCGATGTTCTCGACCAGCCGCGTCTCCTCGCCGCTGTGCTGGCGCTCGACCAGGCTCGTGACATAGAGCCGCGCCGCGTTCAGCGGCTGGAGGATGTCGTGGCTGGCGGCGGCGAGGAAGCGCGTCTTGGAGATGCTGGCGTCTTCCGCCGTGCTCTTGGCCAGCGCCAGCTCGGAGTTCAGCCGCGTCAGTTCCTCGGTGCGGTCGCGCACGCGCTTTTCCAGCGTCGCGTTGGCGCGCTCCAGCGCTTCCGCCGCTTCGAATGTCGGCGTGACGTCGGTGAAGGTGATGACGAAGCCGCCGCCGGGCATGCGGTTGGTGAGCACCTCGATCACCATGTGGCGTTCCGGCAGGCGTTCGAGATACGGCTCGCTGTCGGTGGTGTAGGCGATGAGCCGCCGCTCGATCATTGCCTCACGGTCGGCCTGATGGTCCGGATCGCTCACACCCATGAATTCCAGGATCTCGCGCAGGGGCGTGCCGAACTGGACGATGTGCGGGGGCACGTTGAGGAGATCGCCGAACTGCCGGTTGGAGCAGATCAGCTGCAAATCGGCGTCGAACACGGCGATGCCCTGGCGCACGTGGTTGAGCGCGGTCTGCAGGATCTCGCGGTTGAAATGCAGCGCCGCGTGCGAATCGTCGAGCAGTTTTAGCGCGGCTTTTGCCGACACCGTCCGCTTGCGCAGCAGCAGCGACATCACGAGGCGGGAGGAGGCCGCTCCGATCGAGGAGGCGATCAGGTGCTCGGCGTGCTGCAACAGCTCGAAATCAGCGGGGGCGCCGGGCTCCAGGCGGACATTGCGCCGCGCCGAGAAGGCCTCGAAGGAATGCCGTGCGCGGTCGGGGCCGAGATATTGCGCGACCGTGGTCTGGATGTCCTGCACGGTGACGGTGGTGCGCCAGCGGCGGAAACCCGGCGAGATCGGCGCGAGCGTGTTGGGCACGAACAGATCGGCCTGCAGCAGCTCGATCGACGAGGGCCTTCGCGCCAGCGACAGCAGCACGTAGGTCAGGATGTTGAGCGACAGCGACCAGATCACGCCGTGCATCAGCGGGGGCAGATCGGCGCCGAACAGCGCCTGCGGCCGCAGCGCCTCGATGCCGAACGGGCCGTGCTGAAGCAAGAGGATGCCCGATGTCGAGGAATCCATGAAGCTCGGCATGAACAGCGTGTAGAGCCACACCGCGAAGCCGACCAGCATGCCCCCGATGGCGCCGCGCGCGGTGGCGCGCCGCCAGAGCAGGCCGCCGAAGAAGCTCGGCGCGAGCTGGGCGATGGCGGCAAAGGAGAGCAGGCCGATCGCCGCGAGCTGGGTGTTGCCGAGCGCGCGGTAATAGAAATAGGCCATCACCATGATGGCGAAGATCGCGAGCCGCCGCGAGCGCAGCAGGAAGTCGCTGAAATCGGCGCCGCCGGTGCGTCCCTCCGGCCGTCGCTGCAGCACCAGGGGCACCACGAGGTCGTTCGAGACCATGATGGAGAGCGCGACGCATTCGACGATCACCATCGCGGTCGCCGCCGACAGGCCGCCGACGAAGACGGCGACGCTGAGCAGATCTGCGCCGCCCTCCATCGGCAGCGCCAGCACATACATGTCGGGGTCGGCCGCGCCGAACGGGAAGGTGACGAGGCCGGCGATCGCGATCGGGATCACGAACAGATTGATGGCGACGAGGTAGAGCGGAAACAGCCAGCGTGCGCGGCCGACCTCGGCATCCGAGGAGTTCTCGACCACGCTGACGTGGAACTGGCGCGGCAGCAGCATGATCGCGCAGAGCGACAGCAGCGTCATGGTCAGGAAGTTGCCGATCGACGGCGAATAGTTGATGGCGCGCACCGCCTCCGGCGTCTTCATCGCGCGCTCGATCAGCTCGTGCGGCGAGAACATCCAGAAGGTGACGAAGATGCCGGCGGTGAGGAAGGCGACCAGCTTGATGATGGATTCGGTCGCGACCGCCAGCATCAGGCCGTGCTGGTGCTCGGTGGCGTCGGTCTGCCGCGTGCCGAACAGCACCGCGAAGGCCGCCATCGCCAGCGTCACCATCAGCGCCATGTCGCCGAGGATCGGGATGTGGGAGAAGGCCTGGTCCTCGCTCAGGATGGTTTCGAGCGAGGAGGCAACCGCCTTGAGCTGGAGCGCGATGTAGGGCACCGAGCCGATGATCGCGATCAGCGCGACCGTGGCCGCCACCGCCTGGCTCTTGCCGTAGCGCGCTCCGATGAAATCGGCGATCGAAGTGATGTTGTGAGCCTTGGCGAGCTGGATCACGCGGCGCAGCACGCCGGCCCCGAGCCCGATCATCAGGATCGGGCCGACATAGATGGCGAGGAAGTCGGTCGAGGTGCGCGTGGCAAAACCGACCGAGCCGAAGAAGGTCCAGGAGGTGCAGTAGATCGCCAGCGACAGCGGATAGATCCACCCGGAGGCACGGCCGCGCCCGGCCGGCGAGCGGCGGTCGCCGTGGCTCGCCACCAGGAACAGGAAGCCGATATAGCCGAAGGCGGCGGCGATCACGCCCCAATCGTGCAGCATGGCGAGGTGCGCTTCTCCCGGGGCGCTGGCCGCGCCCGTGCTCATTTTCCCTGCAAATCTAGCGCGTTGGACAGGGCGAGGCGACAGCGAAATGCCGGGTGAGGGCCGGAACCGAGGATGTCGTTAAGGTGCCTCGCTTGAGGCACTGGCCCTACCCTCCCCTGGAGGGTCGATCGCGCGAAGCGCGAGCGGGGCGGGGTGATCTATCCACTCGGGCACTGTTGGATGAGGAGACACCGTCACCCCACCCCGTCTCACATTTCGCTGCGCTCAATGTGAGCCGACCCACGGGCGAGCTCCGCTCGTCCCGGACCCCTCCAGGGGAGGGTGGAAGCGAGACCTACTCCGCCGCCATCGACTTTGCGCGCAGCGGCAGGCCGAGGCGGTCCCACACCTGCAGCAGGGCTTCGGCGAGTTGATCGATCAGGCCGTCGTCGTGATAGGGCGAGGGCGTGATGCGCAGCCGCTCGCTGCCCTTGGCGACCGTCGGATAGTTGATCGGCTGGATGTAGATGCCGTGCTCTTCGAGCAGCAGGTCGGACGCCTGCTTGCACTTCTCGGGATCGCCGACGAACAGCGGCACAATGTGGGTGTCGCTCGACATCACAGGCAGGCCGGCGGCGTTGAGGATCGCCTTGACGCGGGCGGCGCGATCCTGGTGGCGCTCGCGCTCCCAGCTGGAAGCCTTCAGATGCTTGATCGCGGCGGTGGCGGCCGAGCAGATCGCCGGCGGCAGCGCGGTGGTGAAGATGAAGCCCGGCGCATAGGAGCGCACGGCGTCGATGATCTGGCCGTTGGCGGCGATGTAGCCGCCGAGGCAGCCAAACGCCTTGGCGAGGGTGCCTTCCAGCACGTCGATGCGGTGCATGACGCCGTCACGCTCGGCGATGCCGCCGCCGCGCGGACCGTACATGCCGACGGCGTGGACCTCGTCGACATAGGTCATCGCGTTGTACTTCTCGGCGAGATCGCAGATCTTGGCGAGCGGAGCGACGTCGCCGTCCATGGAATAGAGGCTCTCGCAGGCGATCAGCTTCGGCCGGTTCGGACCGGCGGCCTTCAACAGCTCCTCGAGATGCGCCAGATCGTTGTGACGGAACACGACCCGCTCGCAGCCCGATTGGCGGATACCCTCGATCATCGAATTGTGGTTGAGCTCGTCCGACAGGATGAGACAGTTCGGAATGAGCTTGGCGATGGTCGGGATGCCGGTCTGGTTCGAGACATAGCCCGAGGTGAACAGCAGCGCGGCTTCCTTGCCATGGAGATCGGCGAGCTCGGCCTCGAGCTGGACCAGCGGATGATGCGTGCCGGCGATGTTGCGGGTGCCGCCGGCACCGGTGCCGACGCGGGTCGCGGTCTCGACCATGGCGCCGACCACCTTCGGGTGCTGGCCCATGCCGAGATAATCGTTGGAGCACCAGATCACGACGTCGCGCTTGCCCTTGGGCGAGTGCCAGACCGCGTGCGGGAATCGGCCGGCCGTGCGCTCGAGGTCTGCGAACACGCGGTAGCGTCGCTCGGCGTGGAGACGATCGAGGGCGGAATCGAAGAACTGGTTGTAATCCATCGGCAAAACCTGCAACGGAACCCGGCCACGGCGGCCGCTCATTTTTAGAGCTTTTCCAGCTCCAATGTCCATGCGCCCGCCCACATTTGTGGCGAGGGGCGCGGGTATATTGATAGCGGCCTATCGTCGGCGATAGTTGATGTGGATCAAACGCCTAACACGCACGCGCCGGCGCGGACCGGGGCTCCCGGGACAGCAGGGACCGTTGCATCCGGCTTGGACATTTTGTCCATGTGGCGCGCTCCGTCCGTGATGGCCGAGCCGGTCGCGCCCGCAAGCGGGGCGAGGTGACGACAATGCTCACGTCGTCCGGAATTGCAGCACGCCGTCCTTGGTCTCCGCTGTCAGCCGGCCCTCGACGATCATGTAGTTGACGTGGGCGACCAGCTCGCCGGCGGCAAAGCCCATCTGGTGCTCGTCGAGCACATGCTTGTTGAACACGACAGGCACCAAGGCGCGCGAGGTCTGCGGCACCTCGCGGCAGGCCTCCGCGATCAGGCGGCAGCGCTCTTCGTGGTGATCGGCGAGCTGCTTGATGCGAGTCTTCAATCCGTAGAACGGCACGCCGTGGCCTGGCAGCACCAGCACGTCGTAGGGAAGGGTGGTGGTGAGGCTGGCGAGCGAGGCCAGGTATTCGCCGAGCGAATTCTGGTCGGGCTCGACCGCCCAGACACTGACATTGGGCGAGATCTTGCTCAGCACCTGGTCGGCGGAAAGGAACAGCTTGTCGTCGGCGCAATACAGCATCACCTGGTCGAGCGCGTGGCCGCCACCGGTGATCACCTTGAAGCGGCGCGTACCGATCACGACGTCCTCTCCATGGGAGATCCGGCGGTAGGAGGGCGGCAGCACCGAGACGCGCTTGAGATAATCCTGGCCGCGGCCCAGCAGCTTCTCGGTGAGCGACTCGTCCATGCCGTGGCGACGGAAGAACAGCCGCTGCGCTTCCTGCCGCTCCGCGGTGCCGCGGTTCTGGTGATAGACCGATTGCAGATATTCGACCTGCGACATCACCAGCGGGCAGTTGAACCGCTCGACCACCCAGCCCGCAAGTCCGACATGGTCGGGGTGGGAATGGGTGACGATCAGGCGCGTGATAGTGACGCCCTTCAGTGGTCCGTTGAACAGCTTGGTCCAGGCCTCGATCGTCTCCTCATTGCCGAAGCCGGTATCGACCATCGCATAGCCGTCGCCGTCGGCGAGCAGGTAGATGTTCACGTGGTTGAGGCGGAACGGCAGCTTCAGCCGCGCCCACAACACGCCGGGGCGGACCTCGACGATCTCGTCGTGGCCGGGATGCTGTTCCCAGGGATAGCGCAGGGCCTCGGCCGAGGACTGCACATTGTCGGTTTTCGCGTTCATGCTACCGGCTTAAACCCGCCGCGGGCGGCGCGCCAGCCGAAAAAGGGCGGGGCGTGGTCTCCGCATGGCGGTCATTCCGGAGCATTTTTCCGTAGCCCGGATGGAGCGCAGCGCAATCCGGGACTTCCCCGCTTGGGGCACGAATCCCGGATTACGCTGCGCTCCATCCGGGCTACAGGACCGGAGTCTACGGGACGGCGTCCTTACGCCGCCCGCATGTTGTTGAGGAAGGCGTCGATCTCTCCGCGCAGCATGTCGGCTTCGCGCCGGAGCGCGTCGGAGGCGCCCAGCACTTCGTTCGCCGCGGCGCCGGCCTCGGCCGAGGCGGTGGAGACGCCGACGATGTTGCTGGAGACCTCGCTGGTGCCGCCGGCCGCATGCTGGATGTTGCGGGCGATTTCGCGGGTGGCGGCGCCCTGCTCCTCGACCGCGGCCGCGATCGTCGTGGTCACGTTGTCGATCTCGCCGATGATCCGGCCGATACCCTGGATGGCGCCGACCGCGGACGTCGTGATGTCCTGCATGCTGGCGATCTGGGTGCGGATTTCCTCGGTCGCCTTGGCGGTCTGGCTCGCGAGGCTCTTCACCTCGGAGGCAACCACCGCGAAGCCGCGGCCGGCCTCGCCCGCACGCGCCGCCTCGATGGTGGCGTTGAGCGCGAGCAGATTGGTCTGCGAGGCGATGGTCTGGATCAGGTCGACCACGACGCTGATGCGGCTCGCGCTGTCGGCGAGGCTCTGCACCGTGGCGTCGGT